>Ga0187849_1000375_pt1 | contig 62071 bp, 59 predicted proteins | sample June2016WEW_4_10_2_FD_132412 | JGI IMG/M metagenome (GOLD analysis project Ga0187849, IMG submission 132412) | Peatland microbial communities from SPRUCE experiment site at the Marcell Experimental Forest, Minnesota, USA - June2016WEW_4_100 | ecosystem: Environmental > Terrestrial > Soil >... | reverse complement strand
TTCCATGTTAACTTGGCGAAGTATAATTGACCCTGACTAAATTGCGGCCATGCAAGACTTTCAAATACAAGTCGCAGGTCGTTTTGTCAAAGCAGCTCGTTGAATGCGAGATGAAACATGCTATTCCTAGGGCAGCTTATTCCCATCACATGCCGCTTACGGCTACCTTCCTGAAATGCTGTTTTTCACATTTGGTCCACTTATACAACATTACATTCTGAAATAATCAAGAAACCGTTTCTCGTTACCTGAGTCATTTTCATGACAAAAATTATATCTTTTGATCTGAAATATGCTACAAGCATTATAAATGCTAAAGGTGAACTTAAACCCTTCAATCTATATGAATCGCACGGAAATCAATGACCACAGGAAAACAATTCGGGAAGAAAAACCGGTTATTGAGGATTATGCATCTGCTCCGGCACATTCATCCCTCAGGCATATCGGTCACCCATAAGCAAAACCAACTCGCATTTTTTAACGAGGGACGCGAATTTTTCCAATCGCTTTTCAAAGCGATCCGCATGTCGGAACATTTTATCCTTGTCGAATACTACCTGATTCGCAACGATCGCACAGGCACTGCCCTCGCCGATGAACTGACAGAAGCCGTCAGACGTGGTGTGCGGGTCCTGCTGATTTACGACTACATCGGCTCCATCGAAACCCCGGAAATCTATTTCAGGAACATGGTGCAGCAAGGCATCGAGCTAATTTCTTTCAATGTTCCATCCCTCAGGTTTGGTCTGCGTTGGTTCGATAGGCGAGACCACCGTAAAATGATCATCATTGATGGAAGACTTGCCTTTTTGGGGAGCTTCAACGTTGGCGACGAATATTCCGGACTGGCAAAAAGTCCTGATCGCTTCTACGATGTTGGCCTAAGCATCTCAGGTGACGCAGTGCATGAGTTGGTGAGCATCTTTTCCGAAACATGGCTGATGGAAAAGGGGGAACCTCCCCAGCTTTCTCTCTCCGGCAACAATGAGGATTCACACTTCATTCAACATGGCCAGGCAAACGTCACTATCGTCAGCGGCGGTCCTCGTAATCGCCGTTCCCATATCCTCAATGCCTACCTTTTCAATATTGCCGCGGCATCGGAGGATATTCTCATCGCAACCCCCTACTTCATTCCCGGTCCACGTATCATACGTTCCCTTCTGCGTGCTGCAAGGCGCGGTGTTCGGATTCTCCTGCTGCTGCCGGCGCGCAGCGATATGCCGCTTGTGCGGCTTCTGGGACGCAGCTATTACAGTGTTCTTCTCCGGAAAGATATAAAGATCTATGAAATGGAGCACGAAATCCTGCATGCTAAGGTCATGCTGATCGATGGGAAACAGACGGTCATGGGATCTGCCAACATAGATCAGCGCAGCTTTCATCGTAACTTCGAGATCAACTTGATCATCGATGACGAAACGTTTGGAAAGCAGATTCAAACCGTACTCTTGGAAGATTTCAGTAATTCCCGTCGGATCGTCTTGGCGGACCACGAACGGCGAGGAATGATCACCCGTGTACTGGAGAAGGTGATTAACCTCTTTAGCTGGTTTCTATAGTGAACCGTTTTATCGCACTGTCCATTGGTTAATCGCCTCTTCAAAAAAGAGCGAGAATCTAGTTTACAGGTAAATCAATATGGGCAAGAAGTGGAAAATGGTCAGAGGCGTAACACTTTTTCCATCGCGGTTGAATAATTTCTACGTCCATGACCCGTACAGGAGCGGGGATAAAAATATAATCAAGCTTGAAACGGAAAAAATATCTGCGAAACCCGTGGAAAGTAGCAGAATTTCGTTTTTTGGGATATCGTACCCGGAAGGTATCCATCAAAGGGATGGGATTTAATACTTTGACTTTTAATTTAATTCTTAGAGGGATTTTACCTTTTAAATATTGTATAGGCGCACTCCTTTCCCTGGCATTAAAATCACCAGTCAGTACAAACGGATCCGGATAAGGCCGCGTATGAATGAACTGGGTCAAAAGAACGACGCTATTTTTTCGCGAACGCTGGGAAATATGATCCAAATGGACATTATAAAGATAAAAAGCCTGCTCCGAGTCTTTCTCAATGAGGCGCACCCAAGTACATGTTCGCGGGATGATATTTCCCCACCCCTTTGAGCCCGGGATATTGGGTGTATCTGAAAACCAGAAGGTGCCTTGAGCAGATGGGAAGAACCGCACTGCATCATAAAAAATAGCATTGTGCAATCCTTTGCTGCCGCCCAGATTTCCAATGCCAATCTTCTCATATCCGGGAAGCATGGTGCGGATCTCTGATATTTGAAAGTCCAACGCCTCCTGTAAGCCCAAAACATCCGGGCGATAATGATTCAAAAGTGCGTGCACCCGGTTACGACGAAATATCCAGCGATTCTTGCCGTCTTTCGCTGTCCCGCGCCGAATATTAAAACTCATGACATTTAAGTTCATCCCGGTATTCGGCATCGGATTGGAAAAAGAATCCATTTCAGCTTTTGGAATTCTTCGCAGGGGATTGAAAACCCTAAGCGAAACGACTGGCTGACAAATTTGAGCAATTGATTTTTTGGCGAATGTGAGCCCTTTCATTTTTTTATCTTCACCATGCTTTATATAACCTTTCGGGATGAAGTTGAATTAGACATCCAACAGCAGGTAATCTAAGTATGATAAATAAAAAAGCAAGTCATCGTACGACAATTAAGCAATTTAGTTCATGATGGATCGATGGAGCTTCCAGACATTCGTGGGTTAGCCGGCTTCGCATAGTGACACAAGTTCGGCAAGGCTCCCCATATTTTGTGATAGAAAATCAACTGATTCACAAAACCATTTTTCTTGTGCTCTTTCCACGAAAAAATAAGTTCTTATTAAAAAAATCAGGAATAACCTGATTGTGAATCACTGGCTGTTGCAATTGTTAATCCGCACTTCAATTATAAATCGAAAATTGAGGACAAGTAGGTGTTCTCAATAACCGACCTCTTTAATATTTTAATTCATTGCCCTCGCACAGTACCAGTTGAAAGGTGCAAAGTCTTGGCAGCTTATTCCCATCACATGCAGCTTACGGCCTCCTTCCTGTACTCTTGTTTTTGGCAATCCTCATCAGGATGAAACATTTCAAACGTAAATCTGCAATGTGGGGTAAATTACTGGATGGAATTTTCCCTTTGACTCTCCATGCAGATGAGAGTACGATCTATTAGTAACATTTCCTACCTGGACCTAATTAATCTCCCTAACAACATAACATCTGACCTTTTTGGAGTGTAGTATGATAACGAACTTCCGAAAGGTACCAATATGAAGCATCCAGGAGGACATCAATGTCCTTACGGGTGACTTTCTGTATCTGATTTTACAAATTAAAAATTGGAGGTGTACTATGGATAGTGAAGTGAGCCGTAGGGCGTTTCTCAAGTATTCAGTAGCCACAAGTATGCTTATTGCGGCAGGAGATGAAATGATAGAAAGCGTGATGGCACAGTCTTCTAAAGGACTTACAGAAGTAGATAAGTTGACTGTTTGGGTACTGGCGGACAATTATTATGACTGGAATGTACGCGATAAAAAAATCACGCAACGGTATCGTCCGAAGGTTGCTGGTGAGACGATGCATGCCGAACATGGTTTGTCTTTTTATATAGAGACAATCGTCAGCGGGAAGTCGAGCGTATGCATGTTCGATTACGGACTCAACCCGGTGGGCTTGCTGAACAACATAGCACTACTAGGGCTTGACATTGGAAAGGCAAGTGCCTTCGGCCTCAGCCACGGTCATGGGGACCACATGCTGGCTGCAGTCAGTATTCTAAGACAGAATCAGTCAAAGATGGCAGCAGGAACCCCAATCTATGTTGGTGAGGAGGCATTTAACCGTAGATATTCAATGCGACCAGGGCGTACCGAACTTGACGATCTCGGTCAGCTTAGTAGACAGGACATCGAAGCTCTCGGATTGAAGGTGGTGGAGGTGAAAACCCCAATGCAGATCATTCCAGGTGCATATATCAGCGGGAATATTGAGCGGGTCACGGCGTATGAAAAGGTAGCGCCGACTTATTTCATCAAGCGTGGCGAAAAGCCTGAACCCGATGAGCTCAGGACTGAGCAGTCGCTCTTCTTCTATGTTAAAGGTAAGGGACTGGTGCTTGTTTCCAGTTGTGCCCATGGTGGCATCGTCAACACTCTTAAACACGCCCAGAAAACTTCTGGCGCAGACAGACTCCATGCGGTGGTGGGGGGTTTTCATCTCATCAATGCAAAGCCTGAAGTGATCCAGAACACGGTCGCTGATATCAAGGCAATGAAGCCAGAGTATATAGTGCCGACCCACTGCACCGGATTCGAAGCAGAGGCAGCCTTCAGCAGGGAAATGCCGAATGAGTTCATTCTTAATACGACAGGAACCAAATATACCTTTGGGGTATGAGCGTTAATCAGGGATGTTGGCGTGCCCTTGGTAAGTATTTCAATCACCACTCCAGCAATGCAAGCTACTGATAGACATTTTGTGGAATGAACAATTGAATTGAAAAGGAGAGAGAATGAAAAAGAAAGTACTTCTTGTTTTGCCCGTGATTGTCCTCATAGCTGCACTGTTACCGGCTTGTTATGTTTACGCCAAAGACGGATCAGCTACAACCCGAACAATTGACCCGTTAGTTTCCACTGACTGGTTGGCAGCAAACAGCGGTCTAAAAGACCTTGTGATAATTGATATGAGAAGTGGAGCTCTATATGGAGCCGGTCATATCCCCAACGCAATAAATATTCCCTTTGATGAAGATGTTTCAGTATGGGTAACAAAAAGGGATAACTTGGCTCTTCAGGTTCCGGATGAAACTGATCTATTTAAAGCCATTGGGTCTGCCAGGATAAAAAGTGATTCACGGGTCGTTATTGTTAATGACGCATTTTCCACAGACCCCAAAACCCCCCCATCTTATGCTCGTTCCTATGCTACCAGGGTTGCTGAGACTCTCATATATGCCGGAGTGAAGAATGTGGCTATCCTAGATGGGGGACACACAAAGTGGGTAAAGGAGGGGAGAACTTTGTCTACTGATATCGTCACCCCGATGCCGGTCACGTACCGCAGTGAAGTAAATAAAGCAATGTTTGTCTCTAGACACTATGTTAAGGAACACATTGGGAAAGCTGTCATTATTGACGCCAGGAACCCGGAATTTTACTTCGGCGCAACCGTTGCCCCCTTTGCGCTAAAGCCCGGGCATATCCCGACTGCCAAATCTCTTCCCACTGTTTGGATATGGAGTGACAAAGATGGAACGTATAAACCTGCAGACGTGCTAGAAAAAATGGCCGCAGGCGTGGTGGGTAAAGATAAGTCTAAAGAAATTATAGTCTACTGTGGCAGAGGGAACAATGGTAGCGGCTGGTTGTTTGTGCTGACCCAGATACTGGGATATGACAATGTAAAGTTCTATGTTTCCTCGTCCCAGGAATGGGTTCGATATTACGATATGGTTCCATATCAATGGGACTGAGACCATTCCATGGGTTGGGTCTAGTCGGGATTGTAAATAAAGAGGAGGCAGGATTGCTATGACCCTGCCTCTCTTATATATACTTCAATCGATAATCTTCATTATCCGATTTATGATAATGTTAAGACTTTGTAGGTGAAAGAAACAATCAATCAGGAACTCATTCGAGGTCCCTATAAACGTTTACTTGGGGTAGATATAGGGTAGAAAAAGAGCAAGGGGTTACAGACTGAAATCTGTAACCCCTTGATTTTCTGGAGCCGATGGCCAGAATCGAACTGGCGACCTACTGATTACGAATTGTCTGTGCTGATCTGCACACCTTTAAAACCACTATTTAATTAACGACAATTTATCTGCTTATAACAGACGAAGAGTTATCATGAGCATCGATATTCCCGACTGGGGAATATTATGAACCACCATCTTAAAATGATATGAGAGGCGCAAGGGTTGATTAAATGGGGGTGAAGGTAAAGGAAAAAGTGGAAGGATCGGATGTGTGGTGGATCTTCATCAATCACCGGGGAAAACGCAAAGCAAAAAAGATCGGGAACGACAAGCGGGCCGCGTTTGAAATTGCTCGGAAGATCGAGGCGAGGCTGACCCTGGGAGATATGGGATTACTTGATAAGGAAAAGGAGAAATCGCCGGCGTTCAAGGAATACGCTGACAGATGGATCTCCATAACCGTGCCGGCAACCTGCAAGCCATCCACGATGAGCAGTTATGAGGAAATTCTTAGAGTCCATGTATTGCCCGTCTTTGGGAGTTTACCTGTCAGTGAAATTAATCGCCTCTTCATCAAAGAATTTCTGATGAAAAAAAAGAAGGAAAGCAGGACCTTTAAGGTCAATGGAAAAGAGAGAAAGATAAACGGTTATTCAGGATCGACGCTGCAGCACATCAAGAACGCGATCAGTGGCATTCTCAACCTGGCTGTCGATGACGCGGTTATAAATGCGAACCCAGCACACAAATTAGGGAAGATCCTCCGGACAAAAGACTTACGGCTTGAGGTAGATCCTCTGACCAGGGAAGAACTCGCAGTTCTCTTGAAAACGGTCAAGGTGCATTTTCCGGCAGATTATCCTTTTGCCCTTACCCTGGCGCGGACCGGCATGAGATTGGGAGAAGTTTTAGGCTTGCAATGGGGGGATATTGATTTCAATGGCCGCTTCATAACTGTACGTAGGGGGATTTCCAGGGGCAAGATAGAAACGCCGAAGAACGACAAGACCAGGCGAGTTGATATGTCCCGTCATTTATCGGAGACTCTGCTCGAACTGAGGAAACAAAAAAGAGTTGAGAACTTCCAGAAGGGGAGGGGTGAAGGTCCTGAATGGGTCTTTGCCTCGGGAACGCAGAAGCCCTTGATCGCGGCACACTGGCGGAGTCGGGTCTTTGAGAAGGCACTTGCAAAGGCCGGATTACGAAAGATCAGGATCCACGATCTACGCCATGGTTATGCGAGCATGATGATCCAGGCCGGTGAATCCCTGGCCTATATCCGAGACCAACTCGGTCATCACAGCATAAAGGTGACGGTCGATATCTATGGGCACCTAGCACAGGAGGGAAACAAGAGGGCCGTTGATCGATTAGATGATGCAACAATATGCATCCATACGTAACCGAAGACGAACCGAAAGGGCTGGTTTATGAAAAATGTCGAAAGAGGATGGCTCAAGATACAAAGTGCGGCGCAATACGTCGACGTGAGCCCGCGAACTCTACGTTCGCTACTAAAGGGGGGCGAACTGAAGCATTCTCGCTTGAGATCCGGGACCATTTTGATTCGCGTGTCGGATTTGGACGACTTCTTGGAAAAATTTGCGGTTAAAGATCGGAACGCAATCAATGAAGTCGCGGATGATATCTTGAGGGATTTTCCCAAGCTGAACAAGAAATGAGAGAATGTGAGATAGATCACCGTGGAAGCGAAAATTGTTGATTTAGATGTAAAAAATAAAACACTGAGACAAAGAGTGACCATATTAAGGGACTATAAGATAGTGCCTGGTGAAATAAATGAGATTATTTCAAAGAAACTGGACAGAAGAAAAATTGAAAAACTTGTTGCCTCGAAAGTGCGCGAGATCATCGATCAGGAAATAGCCTTTCTCATAAGTGATGAGATATCAATAAAGTTGCGACGCAGATTACAAAAAATTTATCCACCCAATATTATCTACGTTTCAGAGCAGCGAAGCATTCCTGCAATTCTTCGAGCTCTTTCGGCCAATGTTCAAGAATTTTTCATTCCGCTCTCCGGTCCATGTATTTACTTCCTGATGAGAGAGGATCGGATCGTTTATGTCGGTCAGTCCATGAGCATAGCGCGGCGAATACCTGACCATCTTTCAAGTAAATCTTTTGACAGAATTTATTATTCCCCTGTTCAAGAAAAAGAGATGGATGGGATTGAGAGGACCCTAATCGAATATTATGATCCAGAATATAATCGTGATGCCATGGTGAATGAAAAAAGAAGGAGAGTTGGTTTACATGAAAGGCAAAGAAAATAGAAGGATGACAAAATTAACTCGCTTTTATAATTTTATGAAGAGCTATTGCAAAAGAAATAGTGCCCATAAGGTCAAGCACAACTCTCTTTTATTCCATATAATAAACCAAACGGACATTCCTATACGAATCGAAGTATACCAGAAAGACGGCGCTTTTCACGTCGATTGCGACATATACTTAAGTTAGAGCTAATAAGAAGGAGAAATAGATGGGCATATCTCAAGAAGAGTTTATTAATTTCCTAAAGGATCCGGATGTCCGGCAGGCAATCGTCGAAATAGTCATCGATGCATACAAGCGGAACTCATCGGGTATTAGAGATTTGTTAGATCAATCCTCTTGGCGCGATCAAGAACATAGGTGTTGATTTCACCGAGGTCTTTTATGGTTTTCGGCACTTTCATCTCGATTTGTATGGTGAATTCCGCGCCTTCTGGTGAGGGCTCAGAAATCATCACACGGGCCCAGTTGAAATCAAAGTTATTGTCAAGAACTTCGATCTTCAAGGATGTTGCTTTAGCTATCATAGAATTACCTCCTCTGTGGAGTTGTAAACTTTTTTGGAGACTTGTCAATCACTAATTTTTAAAGAATATTGTCATTTTTATCGCAAAGGAGAGGAGTCAGCAGATATAAGCAGACAAAACAGTAAAAAGGGGATTAGCCAAATCGCTAACCCCCTGAAATCTGGAGCCGATGGGCGGAATCGAACCGTCGACCTACTGATTACGAATCAGTTGCTCTACCGGCTGAGCTACATCGGCGCTGCATGTGCAATCAAGTGACTGCGCAGTCCTGAATTCAAAGTAAATGGTGATATGCGTACCAGTTCATCAACGAGTAGACTACTTATATGAAGGCATCTTCCCTGTCAAGATTTTAAGATACTGAGACCTTTGAAAACCTTAGACTTTGTCATTTCGACTGAAAAGAGAAATCTTATAAACAATTGATAAATAATAAGATTGCCGCAGCCCTTCGAACCTCGCAATGACATTAGGCGCGTTTTTTCAAAAATCCAGTATTTTCTCATCGTACAGACCAATCCTCGTGGATTTCTTATGACGGAAGCGTCCCCGGCGGAAGTTTGTGCAATTCCGCCTTCTTTACCTTGACTTTCAAAACGCGTTTGGTATTATTCGGCAAACTTCGAGGGCTATGGCCATGAATGAACGACTAAAAAAGATATTCTCCGTGTCGCCTCTGAAAATAACTTTCCTTGTCATTTTTATCGCCCTTATCATGTTTTTTATTGATGTACCCTTTCTCCGGTTTATGGAATTGAAGGCGCTTGATTTGCGGATGGTCTCCAGGGGAAAGCTCCCAGCAGGGGGAGAAACGGTTATCGCCGCAATCGATGAAAAGAGTTTGGGCGAATTAGGACGATGGCCGTGGCCCAGAACAACCATTGCCAGGCTTGTTGACAAGCTAAAGGGATACGGGGCGAAAGCAGTGGGGTTTGATATCGTTTTTTCAGAACCTGATCAAAATTCCAGCCTCAATGCTATCGTCGATCTTACAAAAGAAGTCAAGAAAATCGGGATTAAAGACGAGAGGGTGCAGGGGTTGCTCAACAAGAAAAGGCTGGTGGCCGATACCGATGCGACTCTGGCTAAAACGATCAAACGTGCAAAGAATGTGACCCTTGGTTATTTCTTTCTCAAATCCAGCAAGGAAGCAGAACATCTAAGCGAAAAAGATATTGAGGCGGCGGGAGAGAATATCGCCAACTCCAGGTACCAGATGATACAAGGCGAAACGAGCCCTGAGGAATCGGCTTTTGTTAACGTTACCGCCTATTCAGCGGTAACTAATCTTAAACCGCTGAGTGACGCTGCCGAAAATAGCGGCTACTTCAACGCCTTCCCTGACACTGACGGAACCATCAGATGGTCCCCCCTGGTCATTAGATTCCAGGATAATTACTTCTTGCCACTGTCTTTGTCCTTGCTTGTCCAGTATCTGGATTGGCCGATGGTCACCTTGAATATGGCCAAGTTCGGCATCGAAGGAATCAAAATAGGTGATATTAACATTCCAACTGACGAAACCGGGAGGATGTTAATTAATTATTTGGGTCCGGGACGGACATTCCCTCACTACTCGATTTCCGATATTATTAAAGGCCGCCTTTCGCCTGATACTTTCAAGGATAAAATCGTGATTGTCGGCGCCACTGCCATAGGCATCTACGATTTGCGTGTAACGCCATACAGTAGCGTCTATCCCGGCGTGGAAATACATGCAACGGCAATCGATAATATCTTGCACCGTAATTTTCTCCATCGCTCCTCGGGGACATCACTCCTGGATGTCTGTATGATCGTATTCTGCGGCCTACTCATAGGCATCGTCGTTCCGAGGGTTAAAGCGGTTCAGGGAATGATCTTTAGCTTGCTCGTCGTAATATCCTTTGTACTTTTAAATACGTTTATTTTTTCCCGCTACAATCTGTGGCTGAACATCATTTATCCTGTTCTCACCATGATGACGATTTATCTCGGTATCACCGTTTACAGGTACATCACGGAAGAGAGAGAAAAAAGGAAAATACGCGGCGCCTTCCAGTATTACCTTACGGCTTCAGTCATTAATGAGATGCTGAAAGACCCCACCAAGCTTAAGCTTGGCGGCGATAAAAAAGACCTGACTGTGCTTTTTTCCGATATCAGGGGATTTACGACTATATCAGAGAAAATGACGCCGGAGGCCCTCGTACACCTGTTAAATGAGTATCTGACGGCAATGACCAATTTGGTTTTCAAATACGATGGACTCCTGGATAAATACATGGGTGATGCCATCATGGCCGTATTCGGTGCCCCTCTTGATCAGCCGGATCACGCAGTCCGTGCATGCAGAACGGCCCTCGGTATGATGGAAGAATTGAAAAAACTTCAAAAGAAATGGGCTGACGAAGGCAGACCTGTTCTCGACATTGGCATAGGCATCAACAGCGGCGACATGGTAGTCGGTAACATGGGTTCGGATATGCGGTTTGACTATACCGTCATGGGCGATAGTGTAAATCTTGGCTCCCGATTGGAAGGAATTAATAAGGAGTATGGAACCAACATCGTCATCAGTGAATACACATACGCCGCCGTCAAGGATGCCCTTTTCTGCCGGGAACTGGACTCTGTTCGGGTTAAAGGCAAAAAACTTCCTGTAAAAATCTATGAACTCTTAGGCGAAAAGAAAGACGCCGAAAAGTGGGAAAAAGCCATCAGCCTTTTCGAAGAGGGACTGTCAAAATACAAGCAGGCCCTGTGGGATGAGGCGATTGCGGCTTTCCGGAAGGTCATTGAAGTAAGACCGGACGATGCACCCGCGAAACTGTATATTGACAGATGTGAGGAACTTGAAAAGAACCCGCGTCAAGGTCCATGGGACGGCGTATTCACGATGACGAGAAAATGATTTTTCATAAATGGCCTTTCATGTCCCACGGGATGCAGCGAACTCCCTTCAAACAACTTCTTCCTTTTGCGGAGAGGGCGAATATTTTATAGTCGATAATGGCACGAAAAGAAGATCAGAAATATAGAAGCTGGGTAGAGGTCGATCTCGACAATTTCACCAAGAACTGGAATGAAATGAAACGACTGGTCGGCCCTGACGTAAGAATTCTTCAGGTAGTCAAGGCGGACGCATACGGCCATGGCGCAATTGAAATTTCTAACGTCGCCCTGAAAAATGGCGCCGCTCTTCTGGGCATTGCCAATGCAGACGAAGGCGTGCAGCTGCGCGTCAGCGGCATAATAACTCCCATCCTTATTCTGAGTCCCTCCACCGGTTCTGAAATTGATGAAATCATTAAATACAATCTGATGCCATCCGTTTCGGATATCAGCTTCGCCCGGGAACTTCAGAAAAAGAGCAAAAAGGCGGATATTAGGATACCAATCCACATAGAGGTGGATACAGGAATGGGGAGAGGCGGAACGATCCATCACGAGGCCTTTAAGATGATCGAAGAAGTCCTCGGATTTCCCAATATCGCAATCGAGGGCATATTCACCCACCTGTCGTCCAGTGAATCCATGGATGCATATAACACAATGCAGTGGAAACTCTTTAAAAAGCTTCTGGATAAACTGGAGAAACACCAGATCCGGATTCCCGTCAAACATATGGCAAACAGTGGCGCCATACTGAACTTTCCCCTGTTTCACCTGGATATGGTGCGGCCCGGCCTCATGTCCTATGGCATCTATCCCGGACCGGAGACAAGAACAAAGGCAGACTTGGCGCCTGTAATGAGCTTTAAGACGAGGGTGGTCCTCATTAAGGAATTCCCCAAAGGATACGGCATCGGATATGGCCGGTCTTATATAACGGGCAAGCCGACAAAGATAGCGACGATACCGGTTGGATACGGTGACGGATACGGACGCATCCTATCCAATCAAAGCGAAGCGCTTGTCAGGGGAGAGCGCACCCCTATAGTCGGGAATATCTCTATGGACATGTGCACCATCGATGTCAGCCACATAGATAATTGCCGGATCGGCGATGAGGTGGTCCTGATGGGAGGCCAGGGCCATGAATACATATCTGCCGATGAGATCGCGGAAAAAGTAAAGACCATCAGCTATGAAATTCTATGCGCCTTAGGCAAACGGGCGCCACGCGTTTTCTTGCATAAGGGAAAAACTAACACAGTGGAACCCCGATTGCGAAGAATTTTTATTCCCGACGAAGAAAAGTCGATCGCCAGAATCGACGGCATCATTCGCCACTGCTTTCAGGCAAGGGCCCACGATGAAGTACTCGGAGATGCCATATACTACGAGATGTTTGAAACCCTTTTCGGTAAAGAAGACCGTCAGTTGGAACTAAGGACCAATTTCAAGTATGATATTGCTGTAAATGAGTTTTCAAAGGAAGAGAGGTTGTCAGACGATACGGCGGCAGAGTACTTCAAGGTTACCACTCATGTCGAATATATGAAGGCCATAAAAAATCCTTTTTTCATGATAGGCTGCGCCCTGAACGATGAACAATTGGCATCTTTTTTCAACGACAAGAAATGCGAGTACCGGTGGCTCTTAAACAGGGGTGATGAACCGGTAACGGAGAAGGATTTCAAAGTCGCCGAGGTGCGCATAGACAATGAAGATGTGCCCATAATAAGGACGGAAAATACCGAGAGAGGTTATGAGGTCTGGTGCGGCGATGATAAGCTCAAAAAGAAGTTGAATAAGCAGGCCAGGGTGGAAATCGAGATTGTTACGAAGAAATCCAAAAGCAGCAATACCTTCTCTGTTTACATTGTATACCCCACCAGGGGTCTCGATATTTCGTTCAATTATGAGGGAGTAAAATTCAAATATGTGAAAGAAGTCAGCTTCTTTGCAGGGAAGCAACCGTATCCGGAGGTCGTCCGGAAACAGGGAAAATCCATCAGGCTTCGAATCAGCGACGATGAATGGATCTTCCCCAACAGCGGTGTCACTTTTTTCTGGGATTATTGATTAGATGAGTAAGCTAAGAGTAGGTATCATATCAGGCGGCATGTCCTCGGAAAGGGAAGTTTCACTAAACAGCGGCAGGAATGTCTATGATAACCTTGATACTGAGCTCTATGAAGGAAAACCGCTATTCATGGATGATCAAGGATGCCTGTGGGCTATCACGTGGCAACTCGTTTCTCAAAACACCACCGTCGACATATCGGAACGCTTGGCAAAGGAGGCGCTTAAGATATCATACGAGGACCTGAAAAAGGAGATTGATTTTGCCTTCATATCCCTGCATGGAAAGTATGGAGATGACGGATGCATACAGGGTCTCCTGGAGCTCTTGGGGATACCCTACACAGGTCCCGGAATACTGGCATCAGCCCTGGGCATGGACAAACACATGCAGCAGACACTCCTGAAGGCTGAGGGGTTGAGTGTCCCTGACAGTATCGTCGTCCACGAAAGGGAATGGATGGAAAATAAAGAAGATGTCAAGAGGAGAATCACGAAACATTTTGCATTCCCTATTTTTACGAAGCCCACCAGGGAAGGTTCGAGTGTAGGCGTTACGGGCGTCAAAGATGAAGATTCCCTCGAGAAGGGGATCGAAGACGCCCTCAAATATGATAATGCAATTCTGGTTGAGGAATTTCTCCAAGGGATAGAATTTTCGTGCATCGTTTTGGAAGAGGATGGCGAAGCCAGGCCGCTTGATCTCACAGAGATCTACCCTCAAAGCGAATATTATACCTATGACGACAAATATATGCCGGGGAGGTGCAGGAAATTCACCCCGCCAAAAAATATCCCCTCGGAAGTTGTACAAAAAATCAAAGCGGAAGTCCTCAAGGCTTACCATGCATTGGGGTTCAGATCGTACGGACGCATCGATGGCTTTCTAACAAAAGACGGACGGATACTTATCACCGACCCCAATTCCTCATCTGGTATGGCGCCTTCGTCATTCTTCTTTGAACAGGCCGCATCTATGGGGATGCTTCCCACAATGGTCATATCAAAGCTGATACAGAACGCAGTCAGAATCCACCAGGGGAAAAAGGGTCCCTTATGACGGTCTCGCTACGATCATCGCTACACGCCCGCAAGCTATTAATAGGTTGCAACAGCTCCGGGAAATGACTTTACAAAAAAACAAAATATCATTATAGTCCGGAGCCGTAGGTGTTTATATGGTCTTACCTGCGTTCAGAGATTGATAGAAGAACATCCTGGCGGGTTTTACCATAGGAGCGATCGGCAAGGTCAAGTATATTGAAGGTGAAGCAAAATTGAACAATTCCACAAACGCGGAAACGATTCAGACATTTCGACTCCCGATTTCCATGGTCGGTATCGGCGCAAATGTGGGGGTCCTTGCCAATATTCTGGAGGCATGGGGTACTTCGGAAATTATGTTTAAGAGGCTTTATCTGATTTATCTGTCGCCCCTTTTCCTTTTGTGGATATACACGGCGGATATAGAATAATAAAGTTCAAGGTTGACAGCATCAGTGATGTAACAACCGACACGACATTTCAAGGACCTTTCGTAGCGCTGACAATCGGTTGATAATGACGGGAGAAAAGCAGTTGACATCTTTGAATAGTACGGGCAGCGAGAGACTCAAGGTCGGGATTGTAATGGGGGGAGTGTCTTCTGAAAGAGAGGTTTCTCTTGAGAGCGGCAGAAATATCTTTAATAAGATTGACCGGAAAAAGTACGATCCCATTGCTATATTCATGGACAGCAAGGCCGCCTTCTGGGAAATACCGATAAAGCTCCTGATGCGAAACAGCACCAAAGACATTGAGGAGGATCTATCGGAAGAGGCCAAATATATCCCCTATGAGATGTTGAAGGCCCGGACAGATTTCATCTACATCGGTCTGCACGGCAAATACGGCGAAGATGGATGCTTGCAGGGCCTGCTGGAACTTCTCAACATCCCCTACACCGGCTCAGGGGTACTGGGATCTGCTTTAGGGATGGATAAATTTGTCTGCAGAAAAATTCTGGCCGCAAACGGAATTGATGTACCGAAGACATTGCCAGTTTTCAAACGGCAATGGCAATCCGAAAAGAATAAGGAAATACTTGACGCTATTGAAAAAGAGATCCGGTTCCCCTGTGTCGTAAAGCCGACACGCGAGGGATGCAGTACGGCTGTGAAAAAGGTGGTTTCGAGAGAAGGCATACCGTCCGCCGTGGAAGAAGCATTCCAGTGGGATAACACGGCATTGGTTGAGGAATTTATCGATGGCATGGAGGTAACGTGCGGTGTTATCGAGGATGATCGGCCCTTGGCGCTCACTCCCTCTGAAACCATTCCTACGGATGCCGTCCTTTCCCTGGAAGACAAATTTCTTTATGGTCAGGGTGAAAATAAGACACCGGCCAGAGTTCCGGATAATATACTGCAGAAGATTAAGGACGTGGCAGTTGCGACTTTCTCTGCCCTTGACCTCCGGGGATATGCAAGAATAGATATGTTCGTGAGAAAGGACGGGAGAGTCGCCGTTCTCGAGCCGAATACCCTTCCAGGGATGACGCCCTCCACCGTCCTTTTCCACCAGGCAGCGGCCTCCGGAATTACCCAGACAGAGTTTATTGATCGCGTGATTGTTGCATCCCGGAAGGTCCATGAAAGAAAAAGAGGGCCGTTGTAAACCAATAGGGTTGACACAGTCCCCGGTTATTTAAGGTAAAAAGACCGAAGAAAGCTGAGGAAATGGATAGAACGTCCTGAATATCTAAGGATATCTTCGCCAAGCCACAGAAAAAACGCCCCTCACAAAAATATTGACAGAACCGGATAGATGACTATATTAAGCCCGTATTTTGATAGTTAGTCGACAAAAGAGATGGTGTGGCCATGCACTTCAATCCGGCACAAAGGTCGCTCGCAAATAATGTGTTTCAAAGGGCGGAAAACATCGCGGGACAGTATTTCCGTCTTGACCGCGAAGAGATGAAGAAATACCGGTACGACGTAAAGACTCTCGCTGATCTTGAAAAGCACGAAGTTAGAGATGGGGCATTTGCCCATTTATGCAGGTACCATTTCAATAAAGATCAAGATCTGGATAGATCGCGTGATTTTTATTTTTACAGGGTCTGTCTTCAGGATAACCGGATTCTCAATGCCGTTGAAAGGGGCCATTCTTTCGTAAGACTGAACCCCTTGCTCTTATATATAGCCGCACACGAGCTCGTGCATATAATTCGCTTCGAGGCGAGAGAAATTGATTTTGACGCATCGCGGGAAGAAAAAGAGCGGGAAGAAGATAAAGTCCATACGATAACGAGAGATTTGCTTCAATCCTGCATCTCTCCTGATCTCAGACTAATTTTTGATTGCTTCAGCAATCGCTACAAAATTGGAGATATATTAATTCAATGAGACTGGCCTTTTTCACGGCAACGCCGTAGAAAAAGGACGATGCCGAATTGATTTAAAAAATATTCGTTGGTGGAGTGTTTGTATGCCGATTTATGAATATAAATGCAGGAAGTGCGGAAAGCAGTATGATCTCTTTCAGCACATGACTGATCCAGTCGCCAAAACGTGCAAGTTCTGTAAAGGTCCTGTCAGCAAACTGATTTCCATGTCATCCTTCCATTTGAAGGGTTCGGGGTGGTACGTTACCGACTACGGCGGAAAGAAGGCGCCCGCAAGTGACACTAAAAAAGTTGATGCTGTAAAATCCGAAACGACAGACACCGTAAAGACGGAATCGACCGCGAAAACAAGCACGGAAGATTAGAAGAGCCCATAAACCTTCTCAAAAAAAGGCGGCCTCCAAAACGGATGCCGCCTTTTTTCAGATATTTACTCTTTTGAACTTCAAGACGAACTTTGGAAAGGTCGTCCCCTCAGGGCCACGCATCCGGCGGGCTAAGTTATCTCGAATGGTTCTTTTGATTGCGCTTGCCCCGGAGACGCTGCATCAGAAAGCGGTCCATGGCCTCCTGGGAAATGTCACTGCCTATTACTTCTCTGACCGTATCGATGGGAATCTCCACCCGCGCCGCGCTCCTGTGGCCGCCAGCATTCCCATAGTTTGCGAAAGCCTTTGCGGCAATTGCCCCGCAATCCTGGCGGTACCCATCCCCCCTGAAAATAATGACAAGCCTGTCTTTGACAATTCCGGCGACGATAACGTAAGAAATATCAACGATGCGCAGGAAATAGTCCGCCACTTGAACACATGCATCGACGCTTTCCACCCTGCCAAGAAAACTCATAATCCTGTCACGGTAGCGCCGCCTATTGTGATAGGCGTAATCGTAATACTTGAGAAAGCGTTCGGGGATTTGATTCAGTTCGATACGGCGGATAAGCTGTTGATTAGCGCGGGCAAAATTCAGGTAGTACGCACTGATGTCCTCAAGAATGACGTCGCGCTCGAAATTGTTTGTATCTACCTTGATTCCGTAAAGAAGCGCCGTGTAAAGTTTTTTGGGAATTTTCACCTTTGCGGCGAGAAGGTACTCCGTCATCATTGTCGATAAGGCGCCGTAATTCTCCCGTATGTCGGCTAGCTCTGCGTGCCATACTGTTGTACAGGGATGATGATCAAAGACAATCTGTGGTTGAACGCCCTGGAGGGCATCGCCGAAAAAGGTAGGCTGGGCGTCTACAATGGCAATCAGCCGGTATGGCCGGATATCTATTTTGTCCAACAGTTGAATGTCCACTTTCATTGCCCGGATGAACTCAACATTCTGCTGGCGAACGACTGGTTCCGTGGCAACGAAGGTACACTTCGACAAGCCTGCAATCTGCCGGAGAAGTTCCTGAAGGGCCATGCATGATGCAACAGCGTCCGGATCAGGACTGCCAAACATGAGAACCGCAAGGGCATCATCCTGCTTGACCATGGTCTTGAGTTTCATTACATTGTGTAATGTCTCTTCTTTAATAAGGAAGGTTTCAATGCGTTTCATAAGCGCCGCTAAACAGGACCTCCGCTCCGGACGATTAGATGATTACGGGCAGATAAGCCGTATTTTCCCTTTCGGTTCTGATATGATTTCGCCCACAATGGCCGCCTCAACAATACCATTAGCATGCATCCTGCCAACTAATGTTTCTGCCTGACTTTCCGGCAAGGAAATAAGCAGTCCACCGGCGGTCTGCGGATCAAACAGGATATCGACCAGCCAATCAGGACAAGCCGGAGCAATCTCAATGAACTTCGCGCGATACTGCCGGTTTCGTTCCAGCCCCCCAGGCACAATTTCTTTCTCGACTAATTCTCTTATTCCCGGGAAAAATGGAACAGAAGACGCATGAATAAGCATGCCCACATCGGAGTCTTCCACCATTTCACAGGCATGGCCAAGAAATCCAAATCCCGTGATGTCGGTGCAGGCATGAATATCAGGCATTTCCAACATGAGCTCTGCCGCCTTCTTATTCAGCGTGGTCATGTACATTGTCGACTTTGCAACAAGCGCCTCATTGGCCAGCCCCCCCTTTAGCGCCGTGCTGACAATGCCTGTACCCAAGGGCTTGGTGAGAACCAGCTTGTCCCCTACCCTGCCGCCTCTATTGAGCACCACTCTATCAGGATGCACAACGCCGGTCACAGAAAGCCCGTATTTTGGTTCTTCATCCTGCACGCTGTGCCCTCCGACGAGAAGGACACCTGCCTCGCGCATTTTATCGAGACCTCCCTGAAGAATCTGCCGGAGTATGGACATATCCATTGTCTTTGCAGGGAAGCAGACAATGTTCAGCGCTGTAAGCGGCCTTCCTCCCATGGCATAGACGTCGCTCAAGGCATTCGTGACGGCTATCTGTCCGAATGTGTAAGGATCGTCTACGATAGGCGTAAAAAAATCAACCGTCTGGATAATAGCCAGATCGTCACGGAGTCTATAAACTCCGGCGTCCTCCGCATGCTCCATCCCGACGATCAAGTTCGGATCTGAAATCAACGGTAAATCCCTCAATGCTTCACTCAGGTCGCCCGGACCGATCTTACAGGCTCAACCGGCCCCGTGAACAGTCTCGGTAAGGCGTATCTTTGGGTTCTCGTCCATAGGGGGCATATTACAGCAATCGGCAAAATGCGTCAATATTTTGTGTTGCAGCAATAAATTAGGGTTTGAGCAATATCACAAAGACTCCCGCTTTGATTATGGCCCGCCCTTGTGGTAACCTACCGGATATGAGTCAGGACAAATTTAGAAATATCACCATCCAGCAATTGGAAGTCCTCACGGCACTGATTGAAGCAGGCAGTTTCACCAGAGCCGCTGCCAAACTTTCCCTTTCGCAGCCGTCTCTCACCAAGCAGATCCAAAACCTTGAAGAGGCGGCAGGATCGCGATTGGTCAACCGCGGAGTGACAGGAATTTCTCTTACGCCAGAGGGTCAGATTATCTATGATTATGCAAAGCGCATCATCCGATTGAGGGAGGATGCCAAAGAACGCGTCGTAAGACACAAGGCGCAGGAATCTGGACATATCTATGTGTCTGCCAGTACCATACCGGCGACATACATTCTTCCTCACTTAATAAACCGTCTGAAACAGACACACCATGATATACAAGTACACATGCAGATCCACGACAGCGAGGAAACGCTGCAAACGATCTTGAATGACCAGGCAGAAATGGGTTTCATCGGTAAAGAACCTGTAAACAGGAAACTGGTTGTGCAGCGTCTATGGAAGGATCATCTGGTTCTCGCTGTCCCTTTCGACCATCCTCTTGCAAAGCAAAAAACTGCAAGAACAGAAGATCTAACAAAGATGCCTTTCATCATCCGGGAAAAAGGCTCGGCAACGCGTGATCTTATCGAGGAATGCCTCCAGAAGCAAGTGGGTGTAAGCCTGTCCCGCTTCAACGTAACCTGTGAAATAGGAAGTTCCGAGGCAGTCAAAGAGGCCATCCTCGCAGGCTTGGGCGTTTCGATTATCTCCACTTTTGCAATTAAGCGGGAAATATCGCAGGGCATTCTGACCGCTCTTCATATCAGCAACTGCAACATGGAAAGATATTTATACCTCGCCTACAAGAAGCAATTTCCTTTGATGATATACCACAAGCACTTTTTGGACCTCGTGAAAAGATATTTTCCATTCAAGTAAGCCCTGACGCGGCGAGCCGAAGAATCGACAAAACCACATCTTTCCCATAACAAATAAGAATAAAGCGCCCTTGTCTATAGGTTATGGGAATTTGACTTATTCAAATAAGCTATATATCATGATTCCTAGGCAGGCAATAGAAGATGATACTTTATATTGGACGTGCCGAAAATGTCATTCACATCTATAATCGGTGCCCGTCAGGCCTTTTGTCGGAGAGATCTTTGATCGAATATGTCCTGCGGTATCTATCGTGAAAGTTGTGATTAAGAAAACAAAGAAAAGAGGAGGTTCGTAAAACATGATGAAGAGGAGATTGTTGGCAATTTTGATGAACGCTATTTTTGTTTTCGGACTTGCGATCGTCAGTTCTTCCACCGCCGGCGCTAAGGAACTCGACACTGAAAAGAACGCCGTAACATTTGCGCGGGAGGTGGAAAGAGGCGGTTACAAGATTGTAACAACACAAGAGCTGAAAAACTGGATTGACCAGAAAAAAGATATGCTGATTGTCGACACCCAGCCGTACGACGCCAGTTTCAAGAAACAGCATTACCCCGGAGCGGTAAATTTTGAACTGCCCAGACCGGAAATGACAAAACTTGATGATACGACTAAAGCGGCACTGGAAAATATCCTTGGACGCGACAAGAACCGCATTATCGTTTTTTACTGTGGATTTGTGGAATGCACCAGGAGCCACAATGGAGCGATGTGGGCAACAAGGCTAGGCTACAAAAACGCTTATCGCCAGCCTGGTGGCATCAAGGCCTGGAACGAAGCGGAATATCCGGTTGAAAAGGTGCAATAGGATTATACAAGCGGAGGTCCTTCACAGCACCTGCACAGGATGTGGCACGAGGTCCACATCCTGGCTCTGCCAGGTCTTAACTGACACCGTCTGCATGCTCAGAGGATCATTCATTAGACTTTAGGCGGGGATTGAGGTAACCTCAGACATGAAACTCTGGAAGGCTACCCTCATATTCTTGATGGCCCTGACGGCAACTCCGGTCCTTTGTGATAACGGACAGGTCCTTTTCCGCGAGGAGTTTCAAAACCTCTCGGACTGGGAACCTCTCACCTTTCCAAAAATCAGCAAGCATTCAACCTATACAATCATAACTGAGAAGGGTCACTCTTTCCTGAAGGCCGAAAGTCACAGTTCGGCATCGGCTATTATTTATCGAAAAACATGGAACGTTTACGAGTATCCCCGTCTGCACTGGAAGTGGAAGGTGGATAATGTATACAAGAAGGGAAATATCCGGGATAAATCCGGAGATGACTACCCCATCCGAGTGTACGTCATGTTTCCCTATGATCCGAAACAGGCTGATATTAAAGAGCGGCTGGAGTATGGCATTGCGAAAGCCCTCTATGGAAAATATCCGCCTCACAGTACGCTTAATTATGTCTGGACGGGGCAGAACATAGCAGAGCGGATCATCACAAGCCCTTACACCGACAGGGCAAAAATCATCATCCTTGAGAATGGAAGAAGCTCTATTGGAACATGGGTCGAGGAGGCGGTGAATATCCTGGATGACTACAGGGCAGCCTTCGGCAAAGATCCGCCACAGACAGCAGGTATCGCTATTATGAATGACTCTGATGATACGGGAGAGATGGCTGTCTCATACGTTGATTATATTGAAGCCTTCAAGTGAATTGCTCTTGCCGGAAAGCTCGTCCCCGTCCTGTGTCCGATCAGTTCTGATTTTCAACTGTCCGTCACATTCTTGCCGGATTGAAAAAAGCGGATAAAGAAAGTCCTTTTGGACAGTGTGCAATGGTGTGACAGTTGACTTTCATAAGACGGGATTACGATGCACTATTTTTGTCAGCCGCGTTCTTGCGTTCATAGTCTTTGATGGCCTCGAGCAAGGCCGTAGTTCCTGACAAGACGCATTTACCATCGCGGCTGGGAATCCCCTTAAGGGCAAGGATTACATGGGTATCGGTTATCCGCTTCGCCTCTTCGATGGTTTTGCCTCTGGCAAGCACCGTGGTCATGCTGCTCGTCGCAACGGCGCCGGCGCATCCGGATGATTGGAATTTGATATCCGCAATTCGGCCTCTATCTACTTTAATCCACAGCCGCATCGAATCGCCGCAGGAAGGATCGCCAACATGCGCAGACCCGTCCGCATCTGTTATTCTGCCCACATTCCTCGGATTTGTACTGTGGTCTGCCACAAGTTCATTATAAAAAAGTATGGGGCCATGAGGGAGCTCCATTCCCACTCTCAGCTCCACTTCATCGTAAGTCTTTCTCTTATATAGATCCATCCAGTTATCAGTTTTTCTTTTTATTTCCTTTTGCCTCATCGTGTCACCTGCGAGATAAATTACATGAGCCTTACAAATATCCCCTCTGTCATTTCGACCCCTTCAGTTTACTCAGGGTAAACTCCGGAAAAAGTCTTACAATCTTAATAAGATTGTCACGTCGCTGCTCCTTTGCGTTGCTCATGGCTACGGCTAACCCTCGCAATGACATAAAGTGGAGATTTTCACAATCCCAGTGCACATCCTTCTATTAGGATCAGTGTCTAATGTCTTCTAATTTTTCTGTCAGGAAAGGTTGCTTGCATCCGCCCATTGAACAGTTTCCAGTGCGCGAATATAGAAGAAGTGAATCTATGTGTCAACGAAAAATTGGCGGGCATAATATGCTTCGTCTAAATTTGGAGATTTCCTTACGTGATATGATAGGGTGATAATTTATGGCTATATTGTCAAGAATCGCGATCTGAAGTCGGTTCTGAAATCACCGTGCTATGCCTCATTTTTTGAGCTGTCTTCTGAAGCCGTCGCTAATTTTTTCGGTCGAGTAGAATGATAGATGCAATCCTACTTCAGGCGGAAATCGACCCTGCTATTCTTCGCTTTTTCCTTCTTCTCTGGTGCAAGGGTCTTTGGCTCCACGACGAAGATGCGGTCCGCAGAGATCGTGCCGTCTTTCAGAAGCAGTGATTCGATCTGTATCGCCCGCTGAGACGCCAAAAGTCTCAGGTCGCTGTCACTGACCGTGAGGTGCGTCATCATCAACTTTTCCATCTCCGGGACTGACAGACTCTTCTTTATACCGAGCGCTGTTCTGGGCTTCGCGAACTTTTCCGCCGCATAGGCCAAGGTAAGATATCTCTTATATTCATCATCTTTGATCTGGACTTCGTCCACTGAAACCGCCTTCTGCCCGTGACGGATCAGCTCTTTCAGTTTCTGAGCCTTCAGCTTTGCACTGAACTGATTCCGCTTCAGCCCCTCCTTATCTTTTTCGATGTCCACATGACCTTCGATATCGAGCCTTAAGCCCGGTCGCTCATGGAGGGCCTTAATCAGGGTTTCCACCTTCTTCGAACTTGCTCCGCCTATGGAGGAACTGCCGTCGTCAAACTCGACATAGCTGAGTTCCTCTCCATGACCGAACAAAGAACCCAACATGGCGAATGGCGCTGTCGCAGCCTTCTCAATAAGATTGCCGATCACCTTGACCACAATTCGCCAGACGCTGAATTGTGGATCATTGGTGCTCCCGGTCACAGGAATATCCAGGTCGATATCTCCTTTTCTGTCCTTCAGAAGGGCAACGGCCAGCTTCACCGGGAGCTTGGTCGCCTGCGGGCTCTCCACACGATCGCCGAAAATGAACTGATTGAGGAATATCTTGTTTTTGGAATCCAGTTTCTTCTCTGCTATCAAATACTGTAGATCAAAGGAGAGCTTTCCCTTCCTAATGCTGTATCCAGCATATTTTCCCGAATAAGGTGAAAGCGGGCTCAGGTCCATGTCTTTGAATCCTACCTTGAGATCTATAAAGAGGTTCTCCGGAAATGGATGTATCCTGCCGGTAATTTCGAGGGGCGCGGAATAATCCAGCTTCCCGCGGAGATCCACATCCGCCGTTTTACTTGCCATAGAAGAAATTCCGGAGACGCTACCGCCGATCTCCACGAGCTTGGCCGCATAGTTCGGTTTTATATAACGATCCTGAAAATCGATGATGCCGCCCTGCAGACTCAAGGCACCGATCTGGATATCTTTCAGGGGCTTGTCCGCCCGCTCTGTAGTTTTCTTATCCGGCAAGGTTGCCTTAGGCTTCTCCACTGCCTGCTCTTCTACGAGATTTTGGAGATTGATCGTCCCATCAGGAAGAACGATCACCCGCGCATAGAAATCCGCCAGTGATATATCGCTGACACGAAGATAAAGAGGGTTGTAGCCGGCCTGCACATTCTTGAAAAAGAGTGAATTCCACTTCAGGAGACCATCGCCATTGACCTTGTCGACTGTGGCAAAGTTGGCAATGAGGATATTGCCGGCATAGCTCGCCTTCAGATTATCTTTATCGACGGCCTGTAGACTGATACGTCCCGACGTCGATACCTTGCCGTCGGTTATGCTGACCTTCAGCTTATCATCGACATAAGGCTGCAACCCGAGAAGGTTCACAGAATTAACGTTGATGGTAAGATTGGCAGAGAGCGGGTCGACGCCTACGGGACCGGCAACAGTAATCACACCAGTTTTGTCCAGACGCATGGCGAGCGATATGTTGGCTTTAGTGTTCCTCTCCGTGGATATATGGCTTCCTTTCAGAGATAGGCCTCTGATATCGAACCGGCCTTCCCTCGGAGGCAAAGCGTCGAAAAACTGGATTTTCCCATCTTCAATTCCCAGATCGTCTATCTTCAGGATCATAGGCGCTTCATCCTTCTTCTTGACTTCCTTCTGCGGAGGGATGAGCGACAGCAGATTTAATTTTCCCGCTTTGTTCCGCCGGATAATCAGTTCCGGCGAGGACACGGCAATCTTTGAGAAGTGGTAGCCCGATGTTAAAGGCTCCAGTGAAGCGGCGGATACCTGGAGCATGGGAATACGCAACAGGCGCTGCTTTCCCTCCTCGTCAACTGCAAGGTCTTTGAGTGTCGTATCACCTTTGATGGTAATGGATGGTTTCTTGTCCCGGTGCTGAATGAAAGAAACGCTCGTCTTAGTGCTCAGCAGGCCTGACAGCATTTTGAAATTCATCTTAAAAGGCACGTAGGAGAGATAATAAGGAATGTTAAGATCCTTGATGTCGATATCGAAGACGGATTCCCTGGAATCCTCAAATGGCTTGGTCTTGCCCTGCAGTACATAAAGGCCTCCGTTGATATTTGCCGAAAGATATGGTGCTACATATTCATCTGCGTAGTAAGCCATATTGGAGATGAACGGAACGCTGATATTTATTTCTCTGGCCTTGTGAGCGGTCTTCTTCGGACCATCCCAGAAGTCAACCGACCCGTTTTCTATGTGGATGTTGTTCAATGAAAATTGCAGTGGCTGTGATTTCTTTTCGGCAGCTTTATCTTCCTGGGGAATCAGATCCGAGAAGTTGTAAGAACCGTCCTCACGGCGCGTCACCCGGATAACGGGATTTGTGAGCCTGATTTCCTTCAGGATGAGGGCCCTGCGAAAAAGGGAAAGACTGTCGATATTCAGAAAAAGCCTGTCGAAGCCGATAAAAGTGTCGGGGGCTCCAGGATCTTTGACCTGGAGGGAATCGACCGTCACGGTGAGTCTCAGAGGATTTATGCTTATCTGTTTTAACGCCACCTCGCGGTGAAGGTTTTCTGAAAGAGTTTTTACAAGGAAAGTTTTCAGAATGGGGGGAAGCACGAAATACGCCGCGATGACAATTACCACGAGCACGGCAACGACGGATAAAATGACTTTTATTGCTCGAGCCATATTAATCTCCTATCCTGTCATGTTTGACTTTCAGTGAATATACTTATCCACCTAATTGGCAAACTCGATCTGATCTCCCACCCGCACCTCGCCGCCAATCAAGACTTTCGCAAAGATCCCCTCCCGGGGCATGACACAGTCACCGACTGCGTAAAAGATGTTGCAACGTTCATGACAGACCTTGCCGATTTGTGTGACTTCCAGAAGGACTTCACTTCCCACTTTCAACCTGGTGCCGACAGGGAGAGCCGGCAGATCGATACCCTCTGTGGTTAGATTTTCCGCGAAATCACCATGCTGAACATCGAGGCCCTTCTCTCTGATTTTGTCTATGCTTTCCTTTGCAAGGAGACTGACCTGCCGGATCCAAGAACCTACGTGCGCATCATCTTTTAAACCATGGTTCACCAGCAACAGTCCGCAGCCGATATTATGTTTTTTTTCACCTTTCGCTTGGGAAATATTTACTGCCAAAACCTTACCCTGCATTTCTTTCATCTTTCTAACTCTCCAGCACTTCCGAGATTCTCTCTTTTGATTTTATCAGGAAATTCTCCAAGTATTCAACACTAAATCGCTCGGTAACGAAAATTTTTCTGTCTTCGCCATTAATGATCTGCCTCTGAATTGTATACCTTGGCGGCTTATCCTGGCTGTACCTGGCGATTATCCTTCCGATTAGAATCTCGGAACCTTCGTCCAGCGTCCCCCTGATGATAGCTGTCGGGCCTCTGAACCCTGAAGGTATGAAGATAATCGAGCCGGGCTCCGCGAACATCCTGATCTTCTCATTATCGTCCCTGTTCCTTCCCACAATCACCTTCAGCACCGGATTCAGACGGAAATGCCGCCCAATCTTCAGAAGCTGCAAATCCGTCATATCGTAATCCTGAACATAGGCAAAGAGGTCTCGGAGTCTCGCCGCAATTTCTTTGTCTGTCAGAAGACAGCCGCCCGCCGGACATGGATAGTCTCCGATGCCGAACTCTCTGGCCAGGTTGATCTGCACTTTTCTCGACCGGCCGGAGATGTCAAGCAGCCTCTGCCTGTCCACGATACCTTCCTCTTCGGCAATAGTGGGACTAAAATGTTGAGCAGAAAGAGGTCTCAGAATCAGCCCTTCCAATCCGCTTTCCCGCTCAATGAGTCGCAGAGTATTGCGGTGCTGGGACATGGGACGCTGACCGAGGACCTCGCCGGTAATGACAAAAGATGCCCCCATTTGCGGGAGCAGCTCCTTCACTTTTCTTAGCATATATATGCGGCAGTCGATGCAGGGATTCATGCCGCTTCCGTGACCGTGAGGCGGTCGCTCCACTATTCTTATGTAATCCATCCCTTTGTGGATGACATGAATGGCAATATCCATCTCTTCGGCAATTTTTCTCGCTTGCAGACTGCAACCCGCCTTTTTCGGCGTACAGTTGCAAAAGACGCTGGTAAAATGGACGGCTGTGACGTCGATTCCCTGATCGATCATCAGCCTGACGGCGAGGGTGCTGTCCAGACCGCCGGAGAGGAGGGCGATGGCTTTACGATTCATGGGATCCTTCAAGCAATCGGAGAATGTGTCTAAATGCCTGCCCCAACAGAGAAATCCTCCTCCGATGAAAAAATGCGCATGATCTCCTTCTTCTTTTCTTCCACGTACTGATCCAACTCAACCATGATCCCCTGATGTTGCTCCATCTCTGCCATTCTCTTTCCCAGAGTTTCAATCTGCTTGCTTAAAAACTTAAAGGCCTCGGCAACGGGATCGGGCAGTTTATTGTCCGTCATTTCCTGGATTTCCTTCCCGGAGAATCCAAGACCTAAGCGGGCGGGCACCCCGACGGCTATGGCTTCGGCGGGGACATCATGGACTACCAAAGAGGCGGCTCCGATACGTGCCCCGTCCCCTATCACGATTGGTCCCAAGACGATGGTTCCTGCACCGATCATGACGTGGTTTCCCACTGTGGGATGACGTTTTTTCTTTTGCAGTGTTACCCCACCAAGGACGACACCCTGATACAGGTGGACATCATCTCCTATTTCCGAGGTCTCGCCAATGACGACACCGGAGCCGTGATCAATGAAAAAGCGGTGGCCGATCTTTGCGCCGGGATGTATTTCTATACCCGTCAGAAAGCGGTTTACATGGGAAAACAGTCTGGCAAAGAACCACAATTCCCTCAGCCACAGGGAGTGGGCGATACGGTGCATCCAGACGGCATGAAGTCCGGGATAGCAGATAAGGACCTCAAGAACACTCCGCGCCGCCGGATCTTTCCTGAATACAGTTTGGATATCTTCCTTCATCATTTCATAAATTGTCATTACTACATACGGTCCTTCTTACTACGATTCGCCTTCAAATAATAAACAGTGCGGACGAGACTATAGCCTGCGAGGCATTAGGACACGCGCCGCCTTGCTCTTTCATTCAATAATTTCCGTGATGGCAAATCCCGCTTGTTTAATCATATCCATATCGGCCTGATACCCCTGTCCGGAGGTTGTCAGATAGCCTACGGTAAACATCGAATTGGCGGCATAGAGAGACAACACCTGCATACTGCCGATGCATGCCTCCCGTCCCCCGGCAATACGGATTTCCTTATCTGGATTTACAAAACGGAACATCGCGAGCGTCCGCAGACAGTCTGCCGGTGTCAGCCTGAGGAGGCCTTCCAGCGGCGTACTTGGGCGTGGGTCAAGGAAATTGACAGGTATGGAATCCGCATCCAAATCTCGCAACATAAATGCCAGATCAACCCTGTCTCGTAAATTTTCTCCCATACCGATAAGTCCCCCACTGCACAGCTCAAGACCAGTTGCTTTAGCGGTCTTTGCCGTTGCGACACGGTCGGCGAAATCATGAGTGGTGCAAAAAGAAGAATAGAAACGCTCCGAACTCTCCAGATTGTGATTATACCGGTCGACTCCGGCGTTCTTTAATCGTTTTGCCTGCTCCTCCGACAATAGTCCTAAGGAGGCACATATCTGTACGGGCACTTCCCGTTTTATCAGCCGGGCTGCTTCACAGATCGTTGCAAGATCTTTTTCTGAAGGAGTCCGTCCGCTGGTCACAATGCAATATCGCACAGCTGTCAACTTGTGAGCCTCACGCGCCCCTTCCATAATCTGCTCAACCGATTGCATCGGGTATTTTGGTATTTCACTCTCTGATACGGCTGACTGGCTGCAAAACGAGCAGTTCTCGCTGCACAACCCACTCTTGGCGTTCCGAATGACGTGAATGCTGACACCGCGCCCGAAGTAGTGGCGGCGAATCGCAAATGCCGCATGGAGAACGGACAGGAGATCGTCATCCGATGATTCCAGGATACCAAGAGCCTGCCTATATGTAAAAAGTTTGCCCCCCAACACGCGCTTACTGAGTTCGTCCCATCTCATACTCTAAGCGTTTCCTTTCGTTAAAACGAAGACAGCATTCAATGCCAATAGATTAGGCCAGAACTGAACAATTCTTCTTTCCCCCAGATAATGGGCTTCTACGATCCGGATATTTTTTTCCGCACAAAAATCCTTGAAATCATCAATGCTCAAGAACCGGACATTGGGCGTATCAAACCAGAGATGCGGAAGCGACTTCGTGATTGGCGCCTTCCCCCGGAAAAAAAACATGAATCGGGATCGGATGAAAGCAAAGTTCGGAAACCCGACAATGACCCTGCTGCCGATGCGCAGGGCTTCAGAGATGACAAAGTCAACGTTCTTAACCTCCTGCATGCTCTGGTTCAAAATCACATAATCAAAACAATTATCCGGATATTCACGCAAGCTGTGTTCAATATCATCGTGAAAAACACTTAATCCCTTTTTGACACACTCCTGAATGGCCTTATCGTCGATCTCGATACCCTGCGCCCGAACCTGTTTATCCCTGACCAGTGGGTAAAGAAGGTCACCTTCACCACATCCCAGGTCAAGAACCCGGGACTCAGGCCCGATGATAGAATAAATTATTCTGTGATCCAGGCGGATGTCTTCAGATGTCATGATCATTCACCACCAGGTAACCATTGAAGGTCTTGTCCAAAAAATGTTTTATCAGGGTTGTCTGCTCCTCCACTTCAACCAGAAAGGCATCATGGCCATAAGTGGTGCTCAGTTCGCAGTATGTTGCGTCAACACGCTTCCTTTTCAACAGCCGGACTATCTCCTGCGACTGGTAGGACGGATAGAGCCAGTCCGACTTAAAAGAAATGATCAGGAAGCGCGTGTCGACTGCTTTTCCGCCGGGGATCAATCTGCCTCCAGAGAGATCAAAGTAATCTATTGCCTTCGTGATATATAGATAGGAATTGGCATCAAAGCGCTTCACGAAGTTCGCACCGCGGTAGTGCAGATAGCCTTCCACCTCAAAATCAGCGTCAAATCCGAAGCTGAAACGCCCGGTCTTCAACCGCCGGGAAAACTTCTCCTCCATGGATTGATCGCTCATGAAGGTGATATGACCGATCATGCGCGCCACCGCCAGCCCTTTCTCCGGCTGGCCATACTCATAGTAGTTCCCCTCACGCCAGGCCGGATCAGCCATGATGGACTGTCTTACCACTTCGTTGAAGGCAATCTGCTGGGGAGAGTGTTTAAGCGCCGTGGCGATCGGGATGGCGGATCGCACCCGCTCTGGATAAGAGGCAACCCACTGAAGAACCTGCATGCCGCCCATGGAGCCGCCAGTCACACACAGGAGCCTGTCGATCCCGAGGTAATCTATCAGGTGTCTCTGGGCATGGACCATATCGGCCACGGTTATAAAGGGAAAATCCAGGGCATAAGGCTTACCCGTCGCCTCGTTTATCGAAGAGGGACCAGTCGAACCTTTACAGCCTCCGATGACGTTTGAGCAGATCACAAAATACCTGTCCGTATCAAAGGCCTTGCCCGGACCGATCATGTCGTCCCACCAGCCTTTATTATCCTGGCCGCTGTGAACGCCCGCCGCATGGGCGTCCCCGGAAAGTGCATGCAGCGCCAATATCGCGTTTGTCTTCTCCTTATTCAATTTTCCGTATGTCTCATAAGCGAGGGTGATCGGTCCCAGTTTCTCCCCGCTTTCAAGTTTATGTTCCTTGCCAGGTCCGGCATAGGTATAATACTGCGTTTCCACGACGCCTATGGAACTGCTCTTTATTGTTTCTTTCATTGTTTCACTCATTTTAAAATCACATGCCAAGTATTCTTAATGACCCCTTACACTCTTCCAACACTCCCTTTCGTAAAGGGGGATATGCGGAGGTTACTTCTGGAACAGCCACGTTGAGAGATACCTTTCACCGCTATCGGGAAGAATAACCACGATCATCTTGCCTTCCGCCTCTTTCCTTTTCGCCACCTCCAGGGCGGCCCACAGGGCGGCGCCACTGGATATTCCCACCAGTATACCCTCTTCCTTCGCCAGGCGTCTGGCTATTTCTCCTGCATTCTCGTGGGACACCTGGATGATTTCGTCCATCACATTCCTGTTCAACACTTCCGGGACGAACCCGGCGCCAATCCCCTGAATCTTGTGGGGACCGGCTTTTCCGCCTGACAGTACCGGTGAATCCACGGGTTCAACGGCAATCATTTTGACCGATGGCTTTCTTTTCTTCAACACCTCACCGATACCGGTAATTGTCCCGCCGGTACCTATACCTGAGACAATATAATCAACCATACCATCCGTATCCTGCCAGATCTCCTCGGCTGTCGTGCACCGGTGAATCTCAGGATTAGCAGGGTTTTTGAACTGCTGCGGCACGAAGCTGTTCTTATAATCCTTTGCCAGTTCCTCCGCCCTATCCACCGCTCCCTTCATTCCCTTAGCACCTTCGGTGAGCACCAACTCCGCGCCTAGGATAGTCAGGAGATGACGTCTCTCCATGCTCATCGTCTCGGGCATCGTAAGAATGAGCCGGTATCCTTTGGCTGCACACACAAAGGCAAGGGCAATCCCCGTGTTTCCGCTCGTCGGTTCGATTATGACCGTGTCCTTTTTAATAAGACCAGCTTTCTCCGCCGCCTCAATCATGGAAACGCCGATTCTGTCCTTCACGCTGGAAAGGGGGTTGAAGGATTCGATCTTCACTACAATGTCCGCCTTCGACCCCGCCTGCATCCTGTTGAGTCTCACCAGGGGCGTCTTTCCTATCGTTTTCGTAATATCTGAATATATGTTGCCCATAATTGCCTCCTCAAATTATATCTTCGTCAGGGACTGATCGATATCGGCCATGATGTCGTCAATATGCTCCAGGCCCACAGACAAGCGAATGAAATCTTGCGTCACGCCCGTTGCCAACTGTTCCTCCGCCGAGAGCTGCTGGTGCGTCGTCGTCGCCGGATGGATGGCCAGGGTTTTTGCATCTCCCACGTTGGCCAGGTGTGATATCAGATCCAACGAATCGATAAATTTCTTGCCTGCCTCTAAACCCCCTCTGATCCCGAATCCGAGAATCGCCCCCGCACCTTTCGGCAGGTACTTAGCCGCCCTTCCCCTCTCCGAACTGGACTTAAGCCCCGGATAATTGACCCAGGCGACCTTAGAATTGTTTTCGAGATATTGAGCCACGGCCAGGGCATTCTCGGAATGGCGCGGCATCCTCAAATGGATCGTCTCCAGTCCCTGAAGAAATAGGAAGGCGTTAAACGGCGAGAGCGCCGGGCCCAGATCACGCAGGAGACAGACCCGCGCTTTCATAATGTAGGCTATATTTCCCATGGGCTTCAGGGTTTCCACAAAATTGATACCGTGATAGCTCGGCTCAGGCCCGTCAATGAGGGGAAACTTTCCGACCGTCCACTCAAATTTCCCTGAGTCAACAATGACACCGCCAAGGGAAGTGCCATGACCGCCGATGAATTTGGTTGCCGAATACACGACGATATCAACACCGAAATCAATGGGGCGAAGGAGATACGGCGATACGGTATTATCCAAGACAAAGGGAACGCCGTTCTTGTGGGCGACGTTGGCAATGCCTTCGAGATCCGTCACATCAAGTTTGGGATTGCCGATAGACTCGGCATAAATGGCCTTTGTCTTCGGTGTGATTGCTTTCTCGAAAGCAACGAGGTCGTTCGATTTCACGAAGTTGACATTTATCCCCAGGCGGGCAAAGGTGTAATGAAATAGGTTGTACGTCCCCCCGTAAAGGTTATCAGCCGAAAGAATCTCATCGCCTGCCCGGGCGATATTGAGGAGCGCCAGGGTGATTGCCGACTGGCCGCTCGCCACGGCCAGCGCACCGACGCCGCCTTCCAGTAACGCCACCCGCTTCTCCAGCACATCGGTCGTTGGATTCATCAGCCGTACATAGATATTGCCGAACTCCTTCAGGCCAAAAAGATTGGCTGCGTGTTCCGTGTTTTTGAATTGATATGAAGTTGTCTGATAAATGGGAACAGCCCTTGCTCCAGTCGTCGGATCCGCTTCCTGGCCGCCGTGCACGGCCAGGGTCTCAATTTTCAATTTCGCGTCTATCTTACTCATGTTATCTCACCTTTCATGTCAAAGTGTTATGAAATGGCAATTAAATATCGCGGCAATTAATGGAGGATCGGAAACCCATGAGGGACTCGATGCCGGTTCGAGTCCGGCATAACGTATATTTGATTGCCGTGTTAATGGAATGAATCAGTCTGTCAGACGATTCTCTCCTCGCCGCTGAAGATACACATTATGCTTCCCCGGGCGAGACCGACAATAGTCAGATTAACATTCTTTGCCAGTTTCACGGCCTGGTTGGTCGGCGCTCCTGCGGCCACGATTATCGGTATCCGGCACCGCAGCAACTTGGATAAGATCTCCGAGGACACGCGGCCGCTCGTCAAGATCATCTTGTTTTCAAACTCAAGTCCCCGGCACAGAGCCTCTCCGATAACCTTATCGATCGCGTTGTGCCTACCTATATCGTCACGGAAGATAATAATATTGTTGCCGTCCGCAAGGCCGCTACTGTGAACGCCTCGCGTTTCCTTATGCTCGGAAGATTTCGTTTGAAACATCCCCATGAATTCCTCGATCTTCTTATAATCCACTGTAAATCCATCGGGAATCGGCACCCGGTGCACCACATCAAGGGGATTGTGAAAAATGACTCCCTTACCGCAGCCGGAGGTGTAGATTCTCTTGAAGAGCATTTCTTCAGATATGCCTTCCCCGGCAATCTTCACGGCCGCTTTCCAGCGATCCCGGTCAATGATGAGGCTCTTGACGTCACTGGCTTCTCCAATAAATCCGGAGTTAAAAAGAAAACCGTGCACGAGGTTTTCCAGATCCCCGGGGCTCGACAGCAGTGTGACCACCTCGCTCCCGTTCACCTCAATGGTAAGGGGTATCTCCTCTGAGACACGTCGGGATGTATTTTCACGTACACCTTTTTTTATAACCGTAATATCAAATGGCTCCATATACATTCCCTAAGAATCTTCCCCTCCCCTTGCGGAAGGGGATTGATGGGAGACAGTATTATTTTTCTTGTAAGAACGTTCGTAGTGGCGGCTCTGAAAAAAATCGCACCCTATACAGCCTAATAACTTCATGGCAAATGTACCCTGGACTTGTCCTCCGCATAACGTACCAACCACTTGTGCACATTTCCTTCCGTGGTCTGGATACGCTGGACATACTCCATCTTTTTTCACATTCACGCCGCCCGCCTCACGCCCGCATTTCTTAAATTCCCAACAGTTCATCTTTTCTATTTTCTTGATAGCTCCGTTTCCGGGTCTTACCTTCTTTATCTAGTGATCAAGCATTATTTGGAGACTACTTTTCGCTTTGCTTATTATGTCCGGCGGCACAGTAACTTCATACTGCATCTCCTCCAGGGCCCACAATACCTTCTCCAGTGTCGTCAGTTTCATATTCGGACAGACCGCCCGCTCAGATACAGGATAGAAAGATTTTTCTGGATTTTCCTTTTTCAGACGGTGGAGAATGCCTATTTCCGTCCCTATAATAAATTCCCGTGTCTTCGTTTCCTTGGCGTATCTCATCATACCCTCTGTCGAGACAACTCTGTCAGCCAGCTCGGTGACACCCGGTGTGCATTCCGGATGCACCATAACCTCGGCAGCAGGATAAAGAGCCCTTTTCCTGGCAATATCTACGGGCAGTATTTTCACGTGCGTAGGGCAGTAGCCCTTCCAGGAAATAAAATCCTTTCCAACCTGGGTTGATATGTAATGGGCTAAATACTGATCGGGAGCAAAAATTATTTCGTCGTCGCTCCGAAAAGCACCCCGCACTATCTGCTCCGCATTCCCTGAGGTGCAGCATACATCACACTCGGCCTTGACCTGAGCCGTTGTGTTCACATAGCAGAGAACCTTCGCCCGGGGATGTTCCCTCTTCAGTTTCCGGAGCTCATCGGCTGTAATCATATCAGCCATGGGACAGCCCGCCTTTGCATCCGGGATGAGAACAGTCTTTTCCGGTGATAGAATCTTTGCCGTCTCCGCCATGAAATAGACGCCGCAGAATACGATGACATCAGCAGAGGTCTTTGACGCCTGGATGCTCAGCCCCAGGGAATCGCCCACATAGTCTGCAATATCCTGAACCTCGGGGATCTGATAGTTGTGCGCTAGGATGACGGCATTTCTCTCTTTTCGTAATCGGTTGATCTTTTCAATAAGTTCCATGCAAAACCTCTTCAATAATACCCCCTCCCAGAACACGGTCATCTGCATAAAAGACCACTGACTGGCCGGGGGTGATTGCTTCCTGCTCTTCGGCAAATGTTACCCTGACACCGTCACTCTCGAGAGCTACCGCGCAGGGCGCCTCCCTCTTCCGGTACCTGATCTTGGCTGAAACCTCAAGGGGCAATTTTTCAGCAAACAGATTCAAATCTCTGGCAACAAGCCCCTTCGCTTTTAGGTTAATCTTCCCACCTACGACGATGCTATTATTCTCATGATTTATGGAAATAACATACAGGGGTGTTCCACTACTGATACCCAAACCACCCCGCTGGCCTATTGTATAAAGTATGATCCCCCTGTGCTTACCCAAGACATTTCCCTGCATATCCAAAACGGGACCGGGCTTCAAATCCTGCACCCGTTCCGACAGAAACGACTGATAATTTTTTTGCGTCACAAAACAGATATCCTGGCTTTCTTCTTTTTGAGCAACAGGCAAGGCAGCTTCCGCTGCCATCTTTCTGACTTCTTCTTTGGTCAGGGATGCAAGAGGAAACAGTATGGACCCCAGGCTGGCATAAGGAATGGGATAAAGAAAGTATGTCTGATCCTTTCTCCTGTCCCGGGGCTTTTTCAGTTGTAAGCCTCCATCCTTTTTTTCAATAGCCGCGTAGTGTCCGGTAACCAAAAAATCAAACCCCAGAACCTTTGCTTTTTCCAAGAGACTTCCGAATTTAAGGTAACGGTTGCAGTCAACGCAGGGGTTCGGCGTTCTTCCTCTCAGATACTCCTTGACAAATCTCGCAACTACCTTTTCCTCAAGCTCTTCGGCATAATCGAAGACATAGTGGAGAATTTTGAGCCGGTTACAGACCCTTTTCGCATCATCGACGGCAGCGGGGCCGCAGCACCTTACACGATCCCCTCCCTCTCTGATGCCGAGACACATGGTAACACCTGCTACGTCGTATCCTTCATTTTTCATAATCATAGCCGCAACGGACGAATCGACCCCGCCGCTCATGGCCACCAAAACTTTTTTGCTCATCTTACCCAACTGCTTCATCCAATCTGCAATTTCCTGACCGGTTTGCCGGACGCCGGCATCGATGTTCTCCCGCGATAGTCATCAAGGGCTTTTTTCAGCGCCTCTTCCGCGAGGACAGAGCAGTGCATCTTTATAGGCGGCAGCCCGTCCAGGGCTTCCGCTACGGCCCGGTTGGAGATTTTCAAAGCCTCATCAATCGTCTTATTCTTTACCAGTTCCGTAACCATAGAACTCGTGGCAATAGCAGCGCCGCAGCCGAAGGTCTTGAACTTTGCATCCGTAATAACGCCATCTTTAACCTTGATGTATAGTTCCATTATATCACCGCATACGGGGTTTCCAACCCTTCCAACCCCATCGGGATTTTCAATTTCACCGACATTTCTTGGATTTCTGAAATGCTCCATGACCTTTTCACTGTACTCCATTATTTAACCTCCTTCTTGTACAGAGGAGACATAGCGCGCAGTTTACGGACAATGCCGGGCAGTACTGTGAGGAGGTAATCTATCTCTTCCTCCGAGGTCAGTCTGCCCAGGGAAAATCTCAATGACCCGTGGGCAAGCTCATGAGACAGCCCGATGGCCGCCAGGACATGCGATGGCTCCAAAGACGATGAGGTACAGGCAGAGCCTGTTGAACAGGCGATCCCTTCCATGTCAAGATTCAACAGCATGGATTCGCCCTCCACGTATGAAATGGAAACATTGACGTTATTCGGGAGCCTCTCTGCAGGGTGCCCGTTCAAACGCGCATATTCAATCTTGTTAAGAAATCCCTTGATAAGCTTATCACGCAGCAGGGTCAGTTGCTCGATCTCTTTTGACATCTCTTCCTTTGCCAGTTCCACGGCCTTTCCAAAACCGACGATCCCCGGCACATTATGAGTCGAAGCCCGACGGCCCTGCTCCTGGTCACCGCCATGCATGAAAGGAAGCATGCGCACCCCTTTTTTTACGTATAGGATCCCCACGCCCTTTGGTCCATACAGCTTATGCCCGGAGGCGCTGAAGAGGTCCACGTTCAGTGCGCTGACATTTATCGGGACGTGGCCAAAGGTCTGAACGGCGTCGGTATGAAAATATATTCCTTTCTCCCTTGTTATCTTACCGATTTCCTCGATCGGCTCGATCGTCCCTATTTCATTATTGGCGTGCATGATGGAGATCAGGATCGTCTTTTCCGTAATTGCCTTTTTCACATCCGCGGGATCGACTAAGCCAAATTCATCAACATGGATGTAGGTCACCTCAAACCCCTGTTTCTCGAGAAAATGGCATGTTTCAAGCACAGCATGGTGCTCTATCTTCGAGGTTATGATGTGATTGCCCTGATCGCGTCTCGCGTAGGCCACGCCTTTGATCGCAGAATTGTTGCTTTCCGTGCCCCCACTGCTAAAAACAATTTCTTCCTGCTTGGCGCCGATAAATTGCGCAACGATGTACCTCGCCTCCTCGATGGCATGCTTGGCCTCCTGACCGAAGGCATGGAGGCTTGAGGGATTTCCGTACGTTTGCGAAAAGAAGGGCAGCATAGCCTCTAATACCCTTGCATCCGTCGAGGTCGTCGCTGCGTTATCCAGATATATTTTTTTCACTGTAAATCCTCAGCAGATGATCCAAAATCCGTCCTGCCGTTTCTCTTCCTAAGGGGCTTGTCGGATATTAGCATCTTTCAGATATTATGCATCATCGCATTTTGAGCTTTTTCCTGATTCATTTTGACCAACATATCCAGGGTTATCGAACTTAAGGTCTCTGAAATTTTTTCTCCTATAATCGCCCAGACGTCGTGGCTCGCACAGATGGGCACCCTCGGACACTTAGAAGGATCCTTCACACAGTCGACAAGAGAACAGTCCCCCTCCAAGACATCCATGATCTCTTTCATGGTGATCTGCGATGGGTCTTTAGCAAGACGATATCCTCCATATGCCCCCCTGCTGGAATTCACTAAACCGACTCCACGCAAGGGTATGATGATTTGGCTGAGGTACTTCTCAGAGATATTCTCTCCCTTGGCTATGTCCTTCAGAAACACAAGGCCCTTGCCATAATTAAGGGCCAAGGCAACCATTAATCGTACTCCATACCGGGCTCTCGTGGAAAGTTTCATAAGCTATCTTACGTATAATCACTACTAATACTATCGTTTAAGTAGTAATTAAACCAAAACAAAGCCGTTGTCAAGAAAAAATTTACGTATTTGCTTGATCACGACTATTATGATAGTTATACCTCGTACATATCCACTGCAAGGTGAAATATTCCAGAAGGATATCTTTACTTTAACATGTCGCAGAGAATCTATTACTACAGCACAAATAGGAATCTTGGTGGTATCCCCGGCCTTGTTCCATGGGAGAAGACTGTTACTTTCAGAGAGGCGCTCCTCCATGGTCAGGCGCCCGACGAAGGACTCTTCATGCCGGATCCCATCCCGGTCATTCCCATACAGAGTATCATGGCACTGCAGGGCACACCCTACACGAGAGCGGCCATGCTTGTTGCGACAGCCTTTCTAGCAGATGAAATCCCTCGCGAGGCACTGGAAAAGATTGTAGCAGAGTCGTACAACTACCCGGTCCCGATAGAAAGAGTGGTAGACCGCAAATACATCATCAGGCTGGATCAGGGACCGACCGCTTCTTTCAAGGATTTTGCGGCCAGAATGATGGCCCGCTTGATGAGCTACTTCCGTGATCCGGGCAAGAGGCTGAATGTCCTGGTTGCCACATCGGGAGACACGGGAAGCGCTGTCGGTGAGGCGTTCAAGGGTGTCGAAGGTATTGACGTCTACATACTTTATCCGAAAGGCGAAGTCAGCGGCAGGCAGAAGAAACAACTCGATACGATCGGCGAAAATGTTCAGGCCATCTCTGTACTGGGCAAGTTTGACGATTGCCAGAACCTCGTCAAACAGGCCTTCTCGGACCCGTCTTTCGCGGCCTTTAACCTGACCTCGGCAAATTCCATAAATTTCGGGAGGATCCTCCCCCAGATTATCTATTACATTTACGCCTATTCACAACTCGCCACGGCCGGCGAAGAAATAGTCTTTTCTGTTCCTTCGGGAAATTTCGGCGACGCCTTGGGATGCGAATATGCAAAAAGGATGGGCCTCCCTGTGAAAAGGCTTGTCATGCCAACTAACGAGAACGACGAATTCCCTAAATTTCTGGCGACAGGCGTCTATGAAAAAATATCACCGTCTCGAGCGTGTCTGTCCAGCGCCATGAACGTTGGTCATCCGAGCAACCTCGCCCGATTCTTCGACCTTTATGGGGGAACAGTTGATCGCGGGGGCACTGTACATAGATATCCGGACATAAATGAAATGAGGCGATGGATTTTCTCAGTGAGCATCACCGATGAGGAAACAAAGAATACGATCAGAAGGGCATATGACAAGTATGGAATACTGCTGGAGCCGCACGGAGCAGTAGGTTGGAGGGGCCTTGAGATTTACCTCGAACGATATGGTGATTTCTCCTTATGCGTATCCCTCGAGACAGCCCATCCTGCAAAATTTCCCGATGAAATCGAAGACCTCTTGGGAATAAGTCCTGAACTGCCGAAGAGTATGAAGGACATTGACCACAAAAAAGGCAAGTCCGTAGAGCTTTCCGCAAGCTATGAAGAATTTAAGAATTACTTGAAGAGTCGCCTCAAAGTGCGATCGTGATAAGAAGTCAATATGCCAATTGTCGCTTGACCAATTTCCATTCACATTTCATTTAGTCCGGGCTTTTTTAATGTCTGAAGATGATCAATACATGCAGGAAGCTCATCTTGATAATGCGTCACATAAAGGAGAGTTGTATCTGTATTTCTGCCGATCATCTCAATCAGGCGCATCAAAAGCTTCCGATTCTCTTGATCCAGACCTTGACAAGGTTCATCAAGTATAAGAAGCTCTGGCGACTTCACCATGGCACGGGCCAAGAGCACCATCCTTCTCTCCCCGAAAGAAAGGTTAGTAAATATGTTATTTGCAATATGTGATATGCCGAAGAACTCAATCCATTTGTCGACCTGTTGCTTGTGTCCCGAATTAAGATTTCTATAGAGCCCTATGGAGTCAAAGATGCCTGACGCTACCACATCACATGCCTTTATCTCTTTTCTGTAGAGTGTTTGAATCTCTGAAGAGACCATGCCAATACGCGCCTTGATATCCCAGATGCTCTCTCCTGATCCCCTCCTCCTGCCGAACAAATATATTTCATTGGCATAAGCCTGAGGATTATCACCTGCGATCAAACTCATGAGGGTGCTTTTCCCCGAGCCACTGGGCCCAACAATCGCCCATTTTTCGTGTTGCCTGACAGTCCAGTTCAGATTATAGAAGACCAGCGCACTTCCGTATTTCACGGACACGTTCCTCATATCCACTAAAATGCTATTTCTATATGACGTACCTCTTACAGTTCCGGATTTTCTCTTGTCCAATGTAAACCCATGGTCAAAATATTTCACATCATATAGACGGCTTAGATTTTCAGTTGTCAGAACGTCGTTTCGTTTGCCTTGCATCAGTACTTTGCCATTCTTGATGAAGAGTATGTTTGAGATAAAGGGAAGTATCTCCTGCGCGCGGTGAGAAACCAGGACTATTTGGAGCCCTTGCCTCACCAACTCAGCTATGGATTCGCTGATTTTTTTTTGTGATTCGGCATCGATTCCCGCAAAAGGTTCGTCGAGAATGAGGAGCTTCGGAGATTTGATTAATGCCCTGGCAATAAGCACCTTCCTCATTTCACCGGAGGACAGATAGCGTATACCGCGATCCAGAAGGTGGCTGATACCTAGAATGTCCACGATTCTCCCAAGATCTGGCAAACCGTCACTCCCATCATGATCGACAGCAAGAATTGTTGTTCTGGCTTTTTCAAAATCATCCAGCTTGCCGGCGAAATAGCGTGACATATCCTGAAATTTTTCCCTTGCGATCAAATGTTCCTGGAGTTCGGATGACACATAACCGATTATCGCGGAAGGATGCTGTGGAAAGTGATGGGTGATACTGCCCCGAACATAGGGGACATCACCCGTGAGAACCCTGACCAGCGAAGATTTGCCGGCACCATTCGGTCCCAGTATCGCCCAGTGCTGACCAGTCAAAATTTTCCACGAAGTGTTGGCGAGGATAAATTTGTCGCGTAAGCGAATTGTGATGTCTTCAAGTGTGATGAATGGTTCGTCCATATATTTGTTTATACATGCCAGCTATTATTACTATTTCCGTTTTGTATGCCTGATCGCTTTGCTTAATTTAATACCGTCTTTTGAAGAAAAAAAGGACTAAACGTCATGATCCTTTTCATTTATCTCAAATAGCTTCATGACTGCCTCTGCCATTAGCCTGTAACCTTCCTCAGTAGGATGCACACCATCATACTGCACCAAAGATTCGAACGGGATTCCATCCGTGATCTTTTTCTTCCAGTACTCGTGCACAAGCGCGACAGAAATGCGATAATCTTCTCCCAGCACTGAAAGTTGATGATAATATCCTTCTACCTGGCGGTTGTCGGCATTGTCGCCAATATAGTCAGAGGTTACCAGGATGATATCCGTATTAGCATTTTCGTTAATTTTCTCAATAATACCTTTTATATTTTTCTTAAATTGTTGTTCTGTAAATCCCGAAAAGGCATCGTTGATTGCGTATTGTATGAAAACGCAATCCGGATTGTAGTCAAGAACGTCTCCCCTCAACCTGTACAAGCCGGAATCAGCCGTATCACCGGGTATGCCGCTATTAACAAGCTTGAATCTGCTTTCGGGAAACTTTATGCGAAGCATTTCCCTCAAAAAATCGATATAACCCTTCGAGACCATCCATCCCTGCGTTAAAGAATCGCCGAGAGCTACTATGGTGATGGGCGTACCGCTTATGAGTTTATTTATAGTCCGTGCAGGTTTGATCAATTAGCTTAGATCCATCTTTAGTCTTCAAAAATAAATGTATTGACCACAGTTTCGTGGAAATCAGTATACACCCACTCTGCACTGATTGGAATCTTGTGCATTAATCAGAATTCTTCAAACAAAAGCCGCGGGAAGAAACTAAGAATCTGGGAGGCATCGATTTCAGCTGCTAATGCTAATAATTGCGAATCGATGAAATGCGGTTTTCACGGCTTGAGTTGGCAAAATTACGCTCAAACTTTATCAAGAAAACAAATCTGTAACTTTGAATCCGGTACAACTCGAAGGCGAGATCAGAATAGCATAACGCCTTGATTATAAAAATATTCGGATTTTAATTCTTATTCTTTGCTTCCAAGCTGTCTCAACTGAACGCAACCTACTTGGCTTTCTGTTCGCCGAAACCCTTTTTTGACTCCGCACCGGTCTTAGTAATCTTATGGCTCTTTACGACGCCATTGTCATCAAAGAGAATAATGAGGTTGTTGGTAATGGTGGTCGACCCGCCGTATAAAGGTATGCTGGATGTGCTTGTCTCTGACCACGTATAGAAAAACATCTTCTCATTTTCCATGGTCTTAGTAGGGGGACCGAATTCCAGCACAACCTCGGACTTTGTCGTCTTGCCGTCGATAACACTGTTTGTCACTTTTGCCTCATCGATCATAGCACCTTGCTTCACGCTCTGCATGCCGCATGCGGAAAGAGCCACTAACATACACAATACACCGATCAGCAGGGAATATTTTTTCATTGTTACGCTCCTTTCAGTTTCTGTTGATGAGTTATTTCTACCTCAGAGTGTCGGCGATTTCAAGTATTAAAGCTGTTTAACGTACCAGCATCATGCCGAACTTCTTGAGACGACATCGTCCACATCGCGGTAAAAGGATCATGCTTTTAGTCTGGCCAGTGAGATCTCTCCTTCCTTCTTAATGTAATCGGGAAGCGCGCTCGCCAGTATCCGTCTTAACAGCTCCTCGCTCCAGGGCGCCGCCATACTCCCGAGGGCGCGGACTGCAAGCGCTTCCCTGAGGGTTTTCGGCGGATAGACCCTGTTCACGGAATTCATCTCCGGGTAGAAGAACTGCACGTATCCTTTCCGGACGTTCGGTCCGTATACATTAATAGTGATGGCCATATCGCTCCCGAAGTTTTCCATTCTGTGAATTCCTTTATTTAGCGGCAGCACGTACGTCGTCTCACCCGGATTGAGAACGACAGAAGAAACCTCCTCCAATTCTGCGTACCCTTCTCTTTTGCCGTCATCCATGCGCATATACTTGCGTTCCCCGATGGAGTGAACGAAGCTCCCGATGATTCCCCATGACCCGTGATCATGGATGGCGTCACTGAGTCCTGGGTCCCAAATATAGCACAGGACAAGGAAAGAGCGATCGGGACTTCTGTGCAGTGTGATCTCGTTGGGCCAGATGCCGGGTTTCTGGCTTTCGGAAAACTCCTTGTCGAAAAGTATTCTTTGAAGGATGCCGCCGAACCACTCCTTCTGATTCATCAGTTCGCTCACAAGAGTCCGGCCTGTTCTAATGATGGTTGAAATGTCCGGTTTGCCCTTAAGAAGGTCATTAAAGCTTTCACAGAATTGTTCTAGATTTGTGATTGCCATCTTCACGCTTTCTCTTTCTTCCCGTCTTTTCTTCTTCCGGAGACCGGAGCGTCCTCCCCCTTCGTGAGCCCGTATTTCCGTACATGCGTCCAGGACTTGTATTCGGGATCGTCGGGGTTTGCGGCAAGGGCCTTGGCCTCCTCGATGTATTTCGTCCGCATACCTTCCTGTTTGTAGAGTGCCCGATCCTTGCCAATGGGACACACCTTTGTGCATATACCACAGGGGTAGCAGCCTCTTCGTGTCAGATCCTCAGCCATTGCCAGACAGGCCATTTTATCGAAATCACCGATTACGCAGTCTTCGCGCATCGTGAGAGCTTCCCTGGGGCAGCAAAGGCAGCAGAGTTCGCACTTGATGCAGAGATCCTTTTCCACGAGGGGATCTGGCTGTATGACGGCTGGCGTAAAGACGGAAACAAACCGCACTCTGGGACCGAATTCCGGTGTCAGAAGGCAGTGGCTGATGCCGATAGTGCCGAGCCCGGCATATTTCGCTGCCATGACATGACTGAATGCGGCCACAGGCGCATCTCGCAGGGCATTCAGGTTGGCGTAGACGTCACGGCCGAAAAAAAAGGAGGCGTGTCCCATGCGGTTGAGATATCGGGTCAGGTCATAGGCCAGTGTGTCCAACTTCCGGTTAGCCGTCCGGTAAAGCCCCATATGGAGGACGGAGGGTGTCGTCTCCACGATAGGAAGGGGCATTTCAAGGCCGATGACGATGACGGTCCGGGCCGGTGGCCAAAGGGCCCGGGGACGGAAATCAAGCGGCACCTCCCCGGCGTCATCCCAACGTTCAACAGGTGCAAAACCAACGAGGTCTGCTCCCTGAGCCTCACAGAACTTTATGATATGATCTTTGAGCTCCTGACCCTCAACGGAGCTTTTCTTACGCGGTTCCATATATTTTATCTATAACTCATTTTTTGCTGAAAGTAAAACCTGTTGGTCTGAGAGTTCAGTGAAAGGCAAATCCGTGATGGCGCCGTCAGGACGGCTTCTGACAATAATTTCGAAAAATAGTTAATCATCGTCCGATGCTGTCCGGCAGAGAAGATTCTTGCTCTCAGAGACAATTGCTTGAGGATGTGATTACGTCGATGCCGCTGATTAAGTCTCTTAACTGTGATTCATCTCGTCATGATCAGTTTTTGTTCCTCTTTGGGAACATACCACTTAATAAAATTGTATCCGATTCCCAGGGGCGCGGGCTCGATGCCATGAAAGCGGGCATGGATAATCGGCAGGGCATCCGGAACATACAGGAACGTGTAGGGCTGGTCTTCCGCCAATATCTCCTGTATCCTGTCATAGTATCTTTTTCTTTCTTTCTGGTCAAAGGTGCCCCTTCCCTTTTCAATCAGTCTATCAACTTCGTCGTTTTTGTAGGATATGAAATTCAGTTCCTGCGGTCCCGTTTTGCTTGAATGCCAAACATCATATATGTCGGGATCGAGAGGTACTGTCCAGCCTAGGATTGTGGCGTCAAAGCGCCGCTTGTTAATGAAGTCATTGACAAAGGCAGCCCACTCCAGGACCCTGATTTTAACCTTGATGCCTATCTCGGAAAGACGTCTTTGAATGATCTCTGCACATTTTGCGCGGATTTCATTCCCCTGATTCGTGATAATTTCAAAAACAAAAGGTTGCCCATCTTTATTCAGTATACCGTCACCGTTGGTATCCTTCCATCCGGCTGCCGCCAGAAGCTCCTTCGCCTTCTTCGGGTCGTACGGATACGTCTCCACATTGGAGTTGTAAACCCAGGTGCCCGGCTTGTAAGGACCTGTGGCTTCTTTGCCCAGGCCCAGCAAGACGCCCTGGATGATCTCGTCTTTATTGATGCCATATGCAATGGCCTGCCGCACCCGTTTATCGGCAAACAGCGGATTTTTCAGATTGTAGCCTAGATAAGTGTAGGAAAAGGAGAGATACCTGTACTTATTGAAATTCTTCCGGAAGAGATTGTTCTCCGTCTGCCTCGTGTACTGAAGGGGCGTCAGGTTCATCCTGTCAATACCGTTTGCACGCAATTCCAAAAACATGGTGGCTGTATCCGGTATGATCCGCATTACATAACCATCGATATATGGCCTGCCCTCGAAATAGTCCGGGTTGGAGATGAGGACTATCTTCTGGCCAGGCAACCACTCTTTGAATATGTACGGTCCTGTTCCTATGGGATGACGCGCCAGGGGAGATGTTGTGATATCTCTTCCTTCGAGGAGATGCTGCGGCAGAATCGCGGCCCCCCAGCTCATGAGCGCAGGGGCGAAGGGCTTGTCATAAGTAACCCGGAAGGTATGATCGTCCAGGACTTCCGCCCTCTTAACCTTGAGAAAGTCACCGGAATACGCAGTGGGTGTCTTGGGGTCGATTGTAACCTGATACGTATACAAGACGTCTCGGGCTGTAAAAGGATGGCCGTCATGCCATTTAACACCCTTCCTCAGGTGGAACGTAATGACAAGCCCGTCCTTGGACACTTCCCATGATTCAGCCAAATCTCCCACTATATTGACGTCTTTGTCATATTTGACAAGACCGTTAAAGACCAGTCCGGAGATTTCATGAGAAGTACTATCTGAGGAAAGGATGGGAATCAGATTACTGGCGTCACCGATGGAACCTTCCACTATTATGTCCCCATAGGCAGGTCCGGATTCAGTGAGGCTTCCGGTGGTGACTCCCTCATCTTTCTGGCTACAACCCCCCAAGGCCAAATGAACGCTAACGACAATCAGCAAACCAAAATACACCAAGTCCCTCATGGCAGAAAGACTACAGGATACAAAAGACCTTTTCAACGAAATTCTACATTCTTTTGAACTTGACACACCCATGCCTCTCCCCTATAGTTTTACTCGCTTGCACGCCACTTTCCATCGAGAAAAGACTAAAATGTATTCTTGGTGCAGCTTCTTTAAGAAAGCACAAGCCCATGACCGGTAAAATGAAACAAACATATGAGAAATTGAAACACAAGATGGAACGGCCCCATCTCGTCCTTGCAACAGCATGGGACATTCTCTGGGATGCAGTAAAAAATTTCCAGGCCAACGGCAATACAAACCAGGCTGCGGCTATTTCACTGTATGCGATGCTCTCTTTTATTCCCCTCTTCATCTTAACCATGCTAATAGCAGGCTACATTTTCAGTTCGCATCCAAACATTCAGAACGAGCTCATTGAGAAAATCCGTGGTTTTCATCCTTACATCTCCGAATCCCTTTTTTCCCAGCTGGGACCTATGGAGCAAAAAAAACAACTCCTGGGCTGGGTCGGGATCATAAGTCTGATATGGTCTTCTGCCATGATCTTTAGTGCCATTGAGACAGCCATGAACATGATTTTCCGCTCGAGAGGCCGGCGAAATTACTTCGTGTCAAATCTCCTTGCCATTGCCATGATTCCTATGGGGTGGGCTGTAGGCGTCGCCAGTGTGGGGATCACATATGTTTCAACAACGCTTGCAAAACAACCTCTCCTTTTCAGCAAAGAGTTCATGATTATTCCCTTCTTGCATGGTGCGTTGTTTCGCTATGTCCTGCCTTACATGCTGACAGTGGCATTTTTTACAATTGTCTACAAAATAATCCCCACAGGAAAAGTAAGCCTGCGGGGTGCACTGACGGGTGCTGCCATCTTTTCAGTTTTAATGGAAGTTGCTAAACATTTTTTTACCTGGTATGTGTCTGATGATAAAAAATATAATGTGATATTTGGTTCACTGGAAACCGTTGTCATCCTTGTGCTCTGGGTTTTCTACGTGGCACTAATCCTCCTATTCTGTGCAGAGCTTATTTCTTCTTACCAGAGAAGAAATCTGATCCTCCTTGAAAAGGCTTTCCTAAAACCCAGAAAAAAAATCATGAAAATCGAGGAACGCCTGTTCAGGAAATTCGGTCGTATGTTCACCAAAGACACTTATGTTTTCAGACAGGGAGACACCGGGCAGGAAATGTACTACATCCTCATGGGTAACATGCGCGTGGAGAAAACTGCCGGCCAGATAAAAAAGGTTCTTGCCGAAATGGGGCCGGGAGAATACTTCGGTGAAATGGCGGCGTTGATCGAAGCACCTCGTACCGCTTCGGTGCAGGCGACGGAGGACAGCAATGTGGCTGTAATTGACGGAGGCACTTTTCGCAGCCTCTTGAGGGAAAGCGGCGACGTGTCTCTTTTTATGCTCAAAGAATTTTCAAACAGAATAAAGCAAACAGGCAACGCCCTCGGCGAACTTACCCAATCCTGGACCAGATTGATTACCGTCCTATATTTTCTCGTGAAGTGGCCACTCCCGGACAACCAAGACCCTCTCGATGAACTGGCCCGGTTTGCCAGAAAAGAGCTTGTTGAGATTCAACAGGTCTTATGGGATCTCAGAGACCATGGTGTCATAACCACCCGAGACGGACATGTATCCGATTTCAGTAAGGAACGCGCCTGGGAATTGTTGAATGATCAGGTTTTTTTCTCGGAAAGACGTCTGGAGAGACGAGAGATCAACGTCCAGATATGAATTTGCCTTAGACATTCCCCACACATCATCGTAAAATTCATGAAATGACCGTATCCCCCAGGATTTCTTGACCCGCGATCGATTGGTCGCTCCGGCTGTGACCGGATGATGTAGATAACGTTAACCATCAACCGCCATATGATGCGTGACTGATTCCAATGCCGCCTCTGCATGAGCTTCCATCTTGTCCTCGACTCAGACAGCGAAAGTAGTTAGCGCAGGCGAGAGTCATCACAGGTCTTTGCTCTTTCACCATAAAACCTTGCAACTATTTTGACGATAGACTAAAATATTACTTATGCATGAACAACAACAGAAAAATCTGCCCACCCAGACCAGTATGTAACCTGTGAGCATTACCTCTCAACAAGTGGCTAAGAACGCGTCTCTGGCAGAGGGTGCGAACTGATACTCTGAGGCAAACATATGATAAGTATCTCAAGACTATGCTGTGGCACAGCAGAAACTATGGACTCGCTCCGTTATGGAGAGGAGAAGCATAAACGGCCTGTGGTAGTCTGGAACATGACCAGAAGGTGTAATCTCAACTGCATACACTGCTACTCAAGCTCCCAAAACATCAGATACAGTAATGAATTGACCACAGACGAGGGAAAGAAACTGATATCCGATCTTGCCTCTTTTGGGTCACCGGTTCTCCTTTTTTCCGGCGGTGAGCCCATGATAAGGGAGGATCTCCCTGAACTGGCCGAGTTCGCTGTAGATCAGGGTATGAGGGTTGTCTTATCAACTAACGGGACTCTTCTCACAAGAGAATTAGCATACACATTCAAGAAAATCGGGGTTTCCTATGTTGGCGTAAGTGTCGATGGGATGGAGAAGACGCACGACAACTTTCGGGGCGTAAAAGGAGCTTTTGACATGACCCTGAGAGGGATTAGAATCTGCCGGGATGAAGGAATCAAAGTGGGAATGCGTGTTACCATGAACAGGAAAAATGTTGCAGATATTCCTGCCCTCTTCGAACTCATAGAAAAGGAAAACATACCCCGTGCATGTTTTTATCACTTAGTCTATTCCGGCCGCGGTTCGAAGCTGGTTAACGAAGATCTCTCCCAAGATGAAAAGCGGCGAGTCTTGGACCTTATCATGGGCAAAACCATGGACATGTCCAACCGGGGAAAACCCAAAGAGATACTTACAGTGGATAACCACGCCGATGGACCCTATGTCTACATGCGCCTGCTGGAAGAGGATATCGAACGAGCAAGGGAAGCTATGTCACTCCTTATGGTGAATGAGGGCAACAGTTCCGGAAACGGCATCGGCTGCGTGAGCTGGGATGGGGAGGTGCATGCCGATCAGTTCTGGAGGGGCGTCTCGTTCGGAAACGTGAGAGAGCGTCCTTTCAGCAAGATCTGGATGGATACGTCAAACGTGCTGATGTTCATGCTTAAAGACAGAAAGAAATACGTGAAAGGAAGATGCGCCGACTGCCGCTGGCTCGATATTTGCGGTGGAAATTTCCGGGCCAGAGCGGAAGCGGTCACGGGAGACATATGGGCTCCCGATCCCGCATGTTATTTGACGGAAAAGGAAATAGCAAAGTGACAGCCACAGAAGTGGGCATTCAAGAAATTACACAAACGCGCCGACTACCAATCTTGACAAGAACTAATTGCTTGTAATCTTAATAAGCAGCTTCAGATAAATCAATATAACATTTTGAGCTCTCGCCAAGGAAAAGATGGTCACAGAACAAAGATTTAGCACGCGTTCATCATAAAAAAAGGGGCATGATTGGAGGTAAAGACAGGGGGGGCTTTCCTCAGTATAGAAGCAATGGCAGGGTCTTTCTTAAATTCCCTGTCAAGGAATTGCCTCACAAGACTTCTCTCCCACCCTCGCGGATGAAAAAAATTCCTGTAAAGCGACAGGTCACCTTCATAAAAATCACTAACATCGAGCTCCCGGGCCTCCGGACTATAAGCCGGGAGGTTGAAGATTGCAAGGTTGAGAAAATCGATCAGTGTGCTATGCCGGACTGCAAAATCGAGGGTCTTGCGCGCCTCAGTGATTGTTTCCGAAGGGGTTCCAAAAATGAGGTAGACGTAGGTTGCGATACCGGCCTTCTTCAGCGTCTTCAAGACGGCGGAAGCTGTCTTGAGATCAAACCCTTTTTGCATACTATCCAAAACATCCTGGTCCCCCGACTCCAGTCCAAGCTGCAGCATGACACAACCGGATCGTTTCAGAGACTGGCAGAGATCGAGATCCGTCAGGTGCGAGGATACTTTGGCAAATCCGTACCATGGAAGCCTGAGAGATGATCTCGCCATAACCTTCAGAAGCGCCGGACTAACAGCATTATCCAGTAGATGGACGAGGGTGGGTTTTGTTCTTTTAGCGAGGCTGCCAATATCATCAATTACCCGCTCTATGGGCACGGGTTCATAGGGACTACCCTCCGCCCTTTCGGGACAGAAGGAACAGCGGTTCCAGTAGCAGCCGCTCGATGCGCTATAGGGCAAGACGGAACCTGGAGCCAGATAGTCGTTTATTGACGATCCATCATAATCGGGAGCATGATGTCCCTGCCGATAGGTGGCACCGTGAATCGACAGGAGCGCGGCCTCTCCCGGCCCTGCCACGAGGTTGTCAACGAGGCCCCCAAATGGATTCGACCATCCCGGTCGCCGCATCCACGATGTGACCAGTCCGCCGCCCAAAACTACCCTGATGCCGGGGCACTCTCGCTTTAAGAAGCCGATCATGGCAAAGGTGCACAGTGCCTGGCTGAGATAGTTTAACGAAAATCCGACAATGGCATGGCATTCCTGCTCCAGCGCCGCTTCAAGACGCTTCTTGAAATACCCATAGAAGGGATTCTGTTCGGGCGTTTCAGAAGCTCTCATCAAATCTGCACTTCTGACCGGAGAGAGCGTCCGATCAAGATAATTAGCGAGACTCAGATGTGCACCGCTCTGCGACGCTGTCACTTCGAGAACCCGATTGATGTCCATTACCGCCCGTTTATAACGATCAATATTCTTATAGGTCTCCCAAGAAGTTAAAGCGGTAATATTGCTTCCCAGACAACGGAATGAACGGTTCGTCCAGGTATTCAATAAATTTTTGGGAATCGCCCCTTTTTTACCATCGGCCAGCCACTTGTCGGGGTGATCCTCCCCCATCCCTCCTTCCGAGAGGAGGCTTGAGATACCCTCGACATTGGCATCTATTATTTTGCACGGGATGTCGTGGTCATTCATGACACCTGCCAGTTTCGCCAGTCCCGCTGGCGGTTCACAGGGCTTAACAACCGGTGGATGGATAAGAATCATGTTACAAGGCCAGGTCCGTTATAGAGTATGTAAGAATAATGCAACCGCCATTTCGTCCTGCGAAGACAAAATACATTGGCGGTAACATTGGCAGTGGCTGGTTAGGATTTGCTCTTGCCGCAATTTACAGGGACGGGAAGCGCTCGTTCTTCGGAATTAAAGCAAGTTAATCTCTGAAAGGATTCAGTTAGGAGACGGTCTCCCCGTCAATTTTTTTAAGCAGCTCAACCATGTCGTGATGTATCTTTCCATTTGTGGCCAGAACATGCGGAGCCTCAAGGCGAAATGCGCCGCCGAAGAGATCCGTAACTGTTCCTCCTGATTCAGAGATCAAAAGCCACCCGGCAGCCGTATCCCACGGCATGAGCTTCAGTTCCCAAAAGCCATCAAATCGGCCCGCCGCAATATAGGCCATATCAAGAGCCGCGGATCCAGCCCTGCGAATAGCTTGGGCGCTTTTCGCCATGCCGTTAAAGTAATTGATATTATTGTTTCTGTCAGACCTTATGTCATAGGGGAAGCCGGTAGCCAGAAGACTCCTGGAGAGATCGGCCGTATTTGATACTGCGATTTTCTGACCATTCAAGAAAGCCCCCTTGCCTTTTTCTGCCACAAACATTTCTTCCAACATGGGATTGTAAATAACACCCGCATGGATATCACTATCTTTTTCAAAAGCAATGGAAACGCAGAAAACTGGATAACCGTGAGCATAATTCGTTGTCCCATCCAGGGGATCGATTATCCATCGGCACTTCGAACCCCGCGGCATTCGTGTCGATTCCTCAGCAAGGATGTCATGGTCGGGATATCTCTCACGAATTCTGGCCGTAATCATCTCTTCAGAAATTCGATCCTCTTCCGTGACAATATTTATTTCCCCTTTATAGTTTATTACGTGTTTATCATTTAGCCTTGCTCTTAAGAATGTTCCCGCTTCTCTTGCTATGGCTATTATAAAGTCAGTGCAGTCGTCCATGAACCAATAATTCCCATCAAAAGATATTTCTAATTCTACGTACTACTTCAAATTTGTATATCAAAATTCTGAGCTTTCTTGTCTTGGTAAATTGTGTTTTGAACATTCGCATTTGTTTCGGACTTCGTGCTTATCCTCTATAGTTCAGTCGGCCCTGGCTCAATCGGGTATAACTATTACAAAAAACCCTCAGATTTTAAATGCAAAAATATAGTAGCATATACCAAGCTTTCCGATTTTTTGAAAGTTACATCTTTCTGTTGCGTGACTCTGAAATTGGTGGTAATTACACGTTTAATGTGATTTGCTAAATATCAAGCTTTGCAAGCCGTTGTTTTTCTTGCTATGGCATCTACCCGGAATATTAAACATGGTTGATACGATAAAAAACACAGGGACTTCGTCAAGACCCTACCAAGGTATCGGTATTACAGACTACGATCTCAAATCCACCAGGGAATCTAAAGGGCTTACGTTAAGAGATATATTCGAACGCACCCGGATCAGCGTAGCCAATCTTGCAGCCATTGAAAATGGTGAATTTCACTTGCTTCCACCGCCAGTTTTTACGAAGTCCTTCATCAAGATATATGCAAAGACTCTGGGCATCGACAGCAATATGATTCTCGCTCGTTATGAGAAATACTTAGAAACACTCAATCCGACTCACCGGGATGTGAAAATCAAAGAAATCCCTAAATCTGCATGGTTGCTCTACAAGGCTTTCCTATGGGGATTATTAATTATTATTATTGTTGGCATTGTCACCTTCTCGTTATCTACATACGAAACAGCAATAGACGTCGTGAAAAATCAAACTTCCGAACAGGAATATAAATCATTCAGTTCAAAGACAACCGATGACATCGGAAAAATTCCCAAGAGTGAAGCTCAGGATCAGACAAACACGGCTGTAAAAACTCAAGAAGGAGATGCCCAACCAATCCCTCCGCCGCAGGCGCAACCGGCCGCGCACGAAACTCAAGAGAAGGAAAATATGAAGCAGGTGACAGCATCCGAGGAAATCAATAAGAACCCGGTCAACACGGCCGAAACATATAAGGTAACCATGGAAGCGAGAGAGATGACATGGTTAAGAATCACCGCAGATAGCAATCCTCCATATGAAATCTTACTGCAACCCGGTGAAAAAATAGAGAGAGAAGCGTCGCACTTTATTGTTGTTATCGGCAATGCGGGCGGTATTGACATCAGATTTCAAGGAAGATCTCTCGGGAACCTTGGTAATCAAGGCCAGGTTGTGCACTTAACCCTGCCGTAATATTATAGGTTTGACAACGGCATCTCGCTGCTTTAGACTTCTTGATAATATCAAGAGAGGTCATGGGAATATGTTTGGAATAGGCGTGCCTGAGCTAATCGTAATTTTAGTCATCGTTCTCATCATTTTTGGCGCCGGCAAGCTTCCGGAAATCGGTCGCGCCATTGGAAAAAGCATAAAGAACTTTAAGAAATCCGTCCGTGAATCGGATGAGAACGAAACGAAGCCGGACTCTAAAAGAATCGATAAAGAGAAATAAAGCAGGAGCAGGCTAAAAAGGAACATCATCGGCCGGCGCGGATTCGGACCCTGCTGACGCGGGAGCCTGATCTTCAACGGCGGCATCCTGGCCCCGCATCTGCCCTTTTGAATCCAGCATTTGCATGTTTGACGCAACAATCTCCGTAGTGGACCGCTTCACTCCGTCTTTGTCTTCCCATGACCGTGTCTGAATTCGGCCTTCAATGAATATCAATTTCCCCTTGGAAAGATAATTGCTGCAGATTTCGGCCAATTTACCGTAGGTCACTATCCTGTGCCATTCTGTTCTCTGAAGCTTTTCTCCGTTCTTATCTTTCCACTGAAGATCTGTTGCCAAACGAAAATTGACCACCATGGTACCGTCAGGTGTGTATCTTACCTCAGGATCTGCCCCAAGCCTACCTATTAATAATGCCTTATTAACCATTATTATCCCCTCCTTTCTCTTTCTTGTAAAATGCTAATTAAGTTTGTCCGTGTGCCAAAAGAGTTTGTCACTGATAAATTGCATGTCGGCTATACATTGAATTTTACAGTCACACCCATTTAAAATGCAAATAGCCGCTGTAATACGGAAATAACTTTTAGTTGGGTTTCTGAATCAATTGTGCCAATGTTTTTTATAAGTCTCATTTTGTCTATTGTTCGTATCTGATCTAAAACGATATACCCTTTTTTTTTCTTGAAATTGCATTTTATTCTTGTGGGATAATCTTTCCCGGCTGTCGTTATCGGGGCAACGATAACGGTACGGATATGTCGGTTCATTTCGTCCGGAGAAATAATCAAACAAGGTCGCGTTTTCTGAATTTCAGAACCAACAGTTGGATCAAGATTTGTCAAATACACATCAAATCGATTTACTGCCATTGCCATTCCTCATCATCCCAAGAATGTGAAATATTATCTTTTCCGGTTATCAATACATCATCACGGTTTTGGGCCATGGCTTTGAAAGCATTATCCCAACCTGATCTTGGATTTGAGATCGGACGAATGATGATGCGGGTTTTATCTACCTCCATCTCAACGTCATCTTTAATTCCAGTTTGATCGAGCAATGGCTTTGGAATACGGATTCCCTGAGAATTACCTATTTTTACAATATGTGCTCTCATTTTTTTACCTCCCTGCCAAGAAGTGACCACATTGTAATTACATTTATCTTTAAAGTCAAGGCTTTAATTGCTTTTGCAAAAATGCCAAAGGAGTTTGTCAGTGATTATTTTTATGCGACTTGAATGACAAACTCTTTTAGCGATTTGAATTCGTCTAACTCGATGATTTTACGTACCACTCACTGACAAACTTATTTGGCTTTTCACATCTCTGTAAAATGCCAAAAGAGTATGTCTGTGTGCTAAAAGAGTTTTTCACGGACAAAATGCATTTCGGCTATACATTAGATTTTACGATCACACAACATAAATAATTGACCTGTATTATTTGCTCTGACCTATACTTAACTTGACAGTCAATTCCCAATTAAGTCTTGTCTTGATTACCTCTAACACTTATCAATGAATCTTATTTGACCAAGATTTAGGCCGTTCTTTATTGGAAGCGAGATTTGCAGCTGATGCGTTTGAGTAGCAGCTTTCATTCGGTAGTGTGTAGCAATGATCAAAGAAAAAATGAAATGCGCGGGTTGTTTCTGTCACTGCAAAGAGTGGGGATCGTTCTTTATTAAAGGTTGATGATTTGCGTTAGAAAGAGAGTGTGACCACTAGTTCAGGGGTACATCTAAAAAGTATAGTTCTTTATATCAGGTACATACGAAAAACTCTTATGTTATTAAGGGATACAAAGTGATTTCCTCGTATAAAGGCAATTTTTCCATATGCCTCTCAGTATTGGGATAATATAAGAAACCCGATCCGGTTGAAGTTTACTTTTCATCATATTCCGCAGATGCAAGCTTAATGCAAAGTGTAAGCACCCCCATTGCTTTTTCCACTTCCCCGACTGGTGGTCGCGTCGGCGCAATTCTTATATTGGAGTTATTTGGATCTTTTCCAAACGGGAAGGTGGCTCCCGCGGGGGTTATGGCCACACCGGCCTCTTTGACAAGCTCTACGACTCTCTTCGCCACAGGTCTGGCCGTATCAAGACTTACGAAATAGCCTCCTAGAGGATTCATCCATGTCGATAGACCTGTTCCGCCTAAATCTTTTTCCAGCACACGCCTTACTGCATCGAATTTCGGCTTCAGGAACTGTGCATGATCGCGCATTATACCTTCAATTCCGCCTTTGTACTGGATTAAAAATTTCACATGCCGATACTGCTCCACTTTATTGGGCCCGATAAATTGGGTGGACAGCAATTTGGAAATGTATTCGATATTCACCTCGCTCGCGCCCATAAATCCGAGACCAGCACCGGAAAATGTAATTTTTGAAGTGGAACCGAAGAGTATAACCCGTTCGGGATTCCCGGCTTCTTTGCATGCCGTAAGTAGGTTCAATGGTTTTACGGGGTTATCTGCCATGTGATGCACGACATAGGCGTCGTCTGCGAAAATGGTAAAATCCCTGGCTTTTGTCTTCATGGAAGCAAGCCTTTTAATGGTTTCATCCGATGCAGTTTCACCGGTGGGATTGCTGTACGTCGGTACAAAGAGTATCCCCTTGACCGCGGGATCAGAAGCCGTGATGTGCTCAATTTCATCCATATCCGGTCCGTGCCCAGTCATTTTTACGGTGATCATTTTAAATCCCATTGCCTCGAGTAGAAGGAAGTGCCGATCGTATCCTGGAACCGTTACAATAATTTTGGGCGGGTTATAATTGCACCAGGGTCTTTTGCTATCCTTCATGCCCTTTATAAGCGCCCACATGAGAGTGTTGGAGAGCATTTTCAAACTGGCATTATTTCCTACAATTATCTCTTCGGCGTTTACACCGAGCACCTTTGAAAAAAGCTCACACGCTTCGGGTAAGCCCTTCACTCCGCCCGGATAATTTCTGATGTCATACCCACTCGGAGTTTTGATATCAGTTTCATCGACGATAGTAAGCAGTGGATTCGAGAGGTCGAAATTTTCGTCAGCTGGCTGGCCCCGTTCCATATTCAAGTTCAAACCGAGAGTTTTGAGAGTTAGATATTCTCTCTGAAGTAGAGTTAATTTCATTGCGATCTTTTTTGAATTCTCCTGCATTCTTTCTTGCCCGATGAATTATATCATTGTTTATATTGATCCATAATAACCCGAAAGGCGTTACAAGTGCCGCATAAGACGCTGGCGAAAATCGTCCCGCTTCTGTAAAAACTATTAAAATATCATTTTTTGATCCGTTATGCTGTTCTTATCACGGTGTCTTATACGGATCGGCATAAACCCTCTCAAAAAAATCTAAAAGCATATCTATATTCTTGAGTACTATGGGAGGAAATCTACACTGTCCTATGTGGTATGTCAAATGTGGAGGAAGAAGCAAATGCTTAATCAGTTACTTCGCATTTCCCGTTAGCTGAAACGACGCCCAGTAATAAGGATGGGGGTATTGCTTCTTAGTCTCCAACTGAGCTGTTCTTAAGGCTTCACGCTTATCAGTTCTCTCCAGTTCCTTGTAGAAGCGCGTCATGAGTTGAGACGTGGCAAGGTCATCCACCTTCCAGAGGCTGGCTACTATGGAACTGCACCCGGCGTAGAGGAACCCCCGAGTGAGGCCGACCAAGTCATCACCGTTCGCAATTCTGCTCAGTCCTGTTTCACAGGCGCTCAGGGTAACAAGATCCGCATCCAGATGAAGTGAATAAAGTTTGTCTGCCGTGAGCATGCCGTTGTATTGAGAATCCGAAGCCAGTAGAAGCGCTGATTTCAAGGGAGCATCGGGATTAAACTGGCCGTGGGTGGCAAAGTGAATATAACTATAGCTGTTGCCGTACTTTCGCAGAGCGCTTTCAGTCGCATCTTTTCTCAGGAATACCCGGGATTCGGGATTTATATTGGCAACTTCCATTGCCTCCTTCTGAGCGTACTCCAGATCATACCTAGGATCACCGAGATCCGGGTTGCCAAAGATTAGGATACCACCCGACTTCACCACTTTCTTCTCGCGCAGGTACTTTATGGTGCTGGAACTAGGCATTATACGGATACTGTAACGATCGATAAGATAGCCCTTGCCGTCATGGAGGGCGTTCATGGGCAGGTAGTGCAATGCTCCGTGAGGAACGATAATGATGGAATGTTTATTAAGGACGCTTTCCAGGGGCTCAAAGAGACGCTTATAAAGTTTCTTTGAGAAATCAATAAACCTGGTTGAATTCGGCGTTTCAATGAGTTTTCTGAAATCATGTATATCTTCCGCTAAGCCGTTGCTGTCCAATTTAACCGTCTGCAGCTTGCCGTCAGAAAGGATGAAGGCATACATATCTTCCTCATTGTAATAGTACTCAACCAGAGCTTCCTGCGACGGTATGTAGGATTGAATTTCAGCAAGCGGCTGTGAGGTGACGACGACGAGGGAGGCCAGTTCTGGCGCCATGGTTTTGAGATCGTCTCTCACCTTGAGCTGGATGCTTCGGGTGTTGTTCTTATCGATAGAGATATCCCGTATGATCGACTCCGACTCGACTAAATCATTTCTAGCGAGTACTTTTATGATCTCCTTTTCGTTATTTCCTTTAACGGCAAAATCCTTCTTTGATGCAAGGAGATCAACAAGAGCTCTCGATTTAGCACGCTCCACGTATTCAAATGCTTTCTCATACTGACTATCTTTGTATACGACGCGGATGAGGTTGTGATAGAGGGCTTGCTTGTCACCGACGAAACCGATCTTGCTCGCCTCGGTGTTGATGCTTGCCCTTTGCTGTTCAACCACATCAACGGCTTTTGTATAAAAGTTGATGGCCTCCTTGGAATTACCTTCCTTTTCGGCGATCCTGCCGCGATCGAAGAGGATATTCCAATAAATTTCTCCCAGATTGCCGATATATGTATATCGTAAAAGATTATCGTAGCCTTCTTTGGCCTCCGGTATCCTGCCGACTTCAAAAAAACTCTTGTTCTTCATAAATTCAAACGGGATCTTCTGAGACATAAAAGCATCCCAACCCGTTATCGCCTTTACAACGGTACCGGAGTCCTCGTATTTGTAGGAAAGAACATCGATCGCTTCCCGATATTTATGCAGTGTAATGTATATTCTTGCCAGAGCAATGTTCCGCTCATCTTTTAGTGGGCCTCTGTGTCCGCGTAAAACGGTCTCAAGATTACCTATTACCTTTTCCGCTTCTTCATTCATTCCTAAAAGACCATATGACATGCCGAGAACTTCTAAAGTCTGCACTTTCTCCCATTGCAGCAGGTCTTGATTAACTACGAGTGCATAATCGGACTCGGCGGCTTTTCTGGCTTCCTCATACTTACCTAACTCTATGTATGCAGCTGCTTTCATTCTCAAGGGAAGCGCTGCATAATTCCAATGGTCTGCTATATATTCCCCTGCCTCAACTTTCAATTGTGCCGCATTAACGCAGGGGAAAATGTTTTGATAATTTTTTAATCCTGCGTATGCTTGGCAGAGATATACTAATTCCGAAAAAGGCATTTTTGAAAAATTCATATCAGGCGGTTCAAACTCTTTTACAACCTCTGTATAATTTCCTCTCTGAGTTAAACCTAAACCTCTGCTATGAAACATTGAACCGCAACCGGAAATGGCCGTGGCGAACAGTGATAAAGCAAAATAAAAAAGTATTCTCTTCCTCAGTATCACGAAAAAATCCCTTCTCTCCGATGAGTATTTAATTATCGATAAATATATTGATTACAGGACTCCCGGAGGCATCCATATTGCTCTGTGAATTAAGTAAACTGACCACAGAATCTCCCTTCATCACGCAGGCCAGGCCCATCATAAAAACAGATGCCCGAAATGTTTTTTCTATATCATAATTATTGGGGAAACAATATCAATGATAGCGAATTGAAACATTGCATATTCGTTGGGGTTGATGATTTGTGGATAAACAAGGAAAACAGTTGGATTCTATACGAACAAAAAATAAGCTGTCGAGCCTTCGCATGTTTCAACCTGTAGACAACGGGTTAATCGAGTGGGAAGATGATCAGAGGTAGATTATAATTGTCTTTGGAAACGTCACAGGACAAAAACAATCCTTTCCCCCGCTATCGGCTTAACTTCGATCCGGCGATCCGGTTCAGGCTGACACCTGATTCCGATGCCTGAATGGCAAGATTTCTGTGAACTTCGGGAGGAACACGCACCATGAATTTACCGCTGTATCTCTTACAGGCAATAGGTTGGGGTATCTCTTCGCCAGTTTGCCTCATATCCCTGATAACATTCTCGACAATTTCACGGATACCCTTCAGCGCCGATTCTGGTGTTTTGCCTAGCCAGCTCAAGCTGGGAAATTCAGTACATAAGCCTACATATTCCTGATCATCTTCAGACCAGGTTACACGATAGGTATAACGATCATTCTTCAGTGGCATGTTCAACCTCCAGCTTCTCAATAGCCAACAGTACCTGCTTTACTTGGTATGCTTTAGCTTTTCCCTTATGATTTTGAATATTGATCCGCGGATCTCCTTTCCATAGAGTTTTGTATACATGGTGACTTCCATCTTTGTATCGCACTTTACCGAAATAATAATTACAGACCTTGCTCAAGTCAGCGAATCGAACGTCCACAGGATTATTTTTCATCTGTACAAGAATATCTTCGATTCTAGCCATGTTCAATATAGTATCAATATTGATATTTATGTCAAGCCGTTTTTTATTGGGTGGTCACTATTACGCAATGGAGTCTACGATTTTACTAAAACATGTCCGTTATTGACTTCTGGATGAAACACGCTGGTTTTGATGGCAAGATGTACCGTGCCGGTAAGCTTTAACCCTTTAATAGAACCCCAAAGGCCTCCACGTTTCTATTGGTTATGTTGAATGATCCTATTTTTCGTGAAGGACGTCCATCCACTGTTCAGTAGTGGGCAGCTTCCAGAATGAGGATTACCGGTTAACCTTCCCCCGACTTGATGGACACACCTAATAATTTGTATTATGGGACAGGAGGTGTTCATGATCATGGGGGAGAAACATCGTCACTTCAGCAGGGAGTTCAAAAGAGATGCGGTGCA
>Ga0187849_1000369_pt1 | contig 62728 bp, 56 predicted proteins | sample June2016WEW_4_10_2_FD_132412 | JGI IMG/M metagenome (GOLD analysis project Ga0187849, IMG submission 132412) | Peatland microbial communities from SPRUCE experiment site at the Marcell Experimental Forest, Minnesota, USA - June2016WEW_4_100 | ecosystem: Environmental > Terrestrial > Soil >... | reverse complement strand
ATGGTGCATCTTCATGCAAGGGACCCCGAAACAGGCAGAGTAACTTATAAAAAAGAGATTTATGGAGAAATTATCCATGGGATACGGCAGAGAAATAAGGATCTGATTTTAGGGGTTTCAACAAGCGGAAGAGATTTTAATGCATTTGAACAAAGATCAGACTGCCTCGATCTTAAAGGTGAGCTAAAGCCGGATTTTGCCAGCCTCACCTTAAGCTCACTAAATTTTAATAAGCAGGCAAGCATCAGCACTCCGGACATGATTCAAGCCCTTGCGGCGAAGATGATGAAAGAGAGGATTAAGCCAGAACTTGAAGCCTTTGACCTTGGCATGATTAATTATGCAAAGTACCTAATAAATAAAGACCTTATTGAACCTCCATATTATTTTAACCTGATCCTGGGAAACATTGCCTGTGCTCAAGCAGATATACTTCATCTCGGCCTTATGGTAAGGGAATTACCTGAACATTCTGTCTGGTCTGTAGGTGGGATAGGAAATTCCCAGCTCAAGATGAATGTAATCTCCATCATATCAGGAGGTGGTGTGAGAGTGGGGTTGGAAGATAATATATGGTTCGATAGCGATAGGAGTAAGCTTGCTACGAATTATTCGTTGGTAAAACGAGTGGTGACCATTGCAAAGGCAATGGGCTTCAGCCCTTATTCACCGCATGAGGCAAGGGAGATCCTTCAGATATAGAATTATGAACCCTTTATTCAGAACAAAAGAATTTATTAATAAGCATTCTTTACTACAATCTCTCTATGACATATCCAAGTCATTGGTCCGTATAGTGCCTTTTTATGTGATGGAGGAAGGACTCGGATCACTTACACACTCTGCCATCAGCATTAAGATGAATGCAGATGAATTTAATCTGCTCTTACTGGGATCTTTAGATATGAAACAGGTATCAGAGACACCCGGTGTAAAGGAGACAGAGGAGATACTGCTGGAGAGGTTGGAAAGAGGGTGGTTATGCCTTGGCCTTATGTGCGGGACTCGTATTATCGCACATATGTGGTGTAATACACGGGAGTGTGATTCAAACCTTTATCCTTTTCTGTTGGACCATGATGAAGCATATCTGTCCAATGCTCTTACAGTAGAGGAGTACCGAGGTAGGGGCATAGCACCATATCTTAGACTTCAGTTTTATAAACATCTCCATGGAATGGGTTGTTATAAGATCTATAGTATAACCGAATACTTCAATATATCCGCAATGAGGTTCAAGCAAAAACTTGGAGCTAAACCTATCTTACTTTTAGTAAAGGTATATTTCTTGAATAAATATAGTGTAAACATATTGTTGAAGCGATATAAAAAGTAATCGTGCTGCAAGGGACTGACTTCATTCTATGATCTACACCCGGCATTCCCTACCACCCCGTAGGAGCGAATTTATTCGCGATCATGGCGTGACAATAAAGAAAGGGCGGGCACAAGGCCTTCCCCACCACCACATCGCGTCTAAAATAGCTCCTATAAAGAATGATGACCAATCCCGATGAAAACATCAGGTTGGTCATCTCCCTATTGAAACCTTTGCAAAGCCTACTAATCGGTCATTGCGAGGAACCAAAGGCGACATGGCAATCTCGACAAACCTAGAATGTGCCAAGATGCAGGGATTGCTTCGCTACGCTCGCAATGACTGACATAGGGTTATACAAAGGTCTCCTAAAAGTGTCATCTGAGATTTATATCGCGCACCGCAGTTATCTACAGTTCATATAAAAGCATGAATGGGATTGATTCTCATATATCTGACTGTAAAGAATATCGACAGTTATCAAAATTTAAATATTTGAACAAGATATCCTAATAAATAAAAAGGCAGGGCCTTTCAATGGCCCTGCCTCTGAAACCCAGTCAATATGTTGTATTACTATTTCATCTTCCTTCTGAATCCTGCCAGTCCGAGAAGACCTGACCCGAGAAGCAACAGTGTCATGGGCTCAGGAACGGGGGCGGGGGTTTTTACCAGCAGATCCTGGTATGGTGTGCGTAGGTCACCTAGTTCAGCAATAGCATACCCTGCACCATTAAATGAGCTATATAATGCAAGATCTGCTAAGTAAGCATTGTATTCTGCGGCGACTGCCGGCTCGGAGATACCGGTAACCGGCCCAAACACAACATCCCATATTGCCAACTGCAACGCTGCTCTATGGTCCTTATCTAGAGCATCACCCACATAGTTCCACAACCATGCTGCTTCATACCCGTTGGGGACATCGCCCTCATCGGTCAGATCGCTAGTAAGGTTTACATTAAAGGGTCCGCTGGGAACATATAAAAGATGACCCAAGTCAACACAATATCCTGTTTCCGGCTTGCTATCGATAAGGAGATTAAACTCACCCACCAACTGGTCGTGGTAGGTGTGGCCAAGAAGAGTGAAGGTCAGCGAATCCAGAGTCGAATAGCTGCCGACAATTTGAATTGTAGTTGCTCCTACTGATGCTGTGAATCCGAGCACAATAAAAAGTGCTGCGATTGTCATGAAAGTTTTTTTCATATGACCTCCTGTATATTTTTATTAATGATAGTTATACAATATTAATGCCAATTAACGTATCTCTTTGATTTACAAGCTTTAATTACTCCAGACAAGATAAATATCGGAGTATTTGTGTAAAGTATTTCGACAATTTTATGAATTAATTTTAATTAATTCGTTGGTATAATAGCTTATATGTGTTTGATATTCATAAATAAAGATGATAAATTTAGAATTGTAAAGATTCCCGACAGCCTAAATCAAGATGTTCTCATTAATCGAAATAACCTAAGCGAAGCCTTGGCAGGCAGGCATCGCTTTATACCGGAAAATCCTTCGGGGTAATTGGATCAGAATGTTTACACACTGGATATTACGATGATTGATCTCTGTCTGTCTCTATTTTCCTGGGCTCAGTTCAGGGAATAGATAAGGAGCGGTACACTTCTCAAATCACACATTGCGTTGTATGGTTAATCATCATCTCTAAAAAAATGCTTTCTAATAAACCCAATGGCAGCAGACATACCTGGAAGTAGCTCAACTCTTTGTTTTATCGGGGAAAGAATATGTGCGGAACTTCCGAGAATTGTTCTATCGTACAAGACGACTTCAGAATAAAAAGATTCTTCGTTAACATAACGGTGTTTATAGCCAAAATCACCAGGAAACATGTGCAGACGTTTCACCATTGGAAAATTAGTATTGAGATCTTCTATGATATAAAGTAAGAGCAGGGTTGAGGGAGAGAGCGAGGAAAATTCTTCTACGTATCCGGCCTTCCAAGCGTGAAACACATCTTGATCCACATAACAGAATGTACCCGCAACAGGGTGGCCATTGATTTCGAGAAAATACATGTGTAACTGGTTATTTTTAGATAACATATCGATGAGGCCTACATAATATGAATGATAGTTCTGAGGAAGCTTCTTTAATGATGAACCTTTTACTCCCTTCCACCCAGAATCTTCAATCGATAGAAACGTAGGCCATGATGCAACAGCATCATCTCCTGTATAGTGGCAAAATCTATATGAGGGAACTGTTTGTAGCCTTTTTTTTGAGCTTTTTGCATTTTTACGCATTTGAGGGGATAGATGCTTATTGAAATATTCTTCAAAAGAACCTGGTATAAGCATAGAATATGTTGGTAGTTTGATTTCTTTGAAGTGATAGGCTAATGGACTTAGTATGCTCAAACTTAGACCATATTGGAAGGAGTAGCCGCTACGGTATTGAAAAACATCCCAGCCGCATTTATCTGAAAATATTGCGTGCAAGCAACTGTTAGAAAATGTCTCTTCATAACCTTCAGCAATTAGTGCAGCAGGGTGAAAGCAATGTAGATTGGTAAGGCTTGACAGAAACCGAAATGGCCCTTTTTTATTTAATATTAATGGAAGATAACCTATAATTTTATCACCTTCATATGCTGGATAGACCCTCACCTGCTCGGGCCTAGCAAAGCAATTATACCACAGCATAATATAGTCAAAAGAAATAAAAATTGAATTAGGAGATACCGTTTCATATATATTTCTCCACATATCCTCGATTTTGAAAAGTTCATTCATGTGACTGAGTGGTTTAATAATTCCCAATTTCTGAGGATTCGTGTACATTCAACCTCCATTAACCTTGGTCATACACCATTCCTATCGATAAAAATCCTGTACCATAACTCAAGGTTAATTGCAGTCCAGAGCAAAGACTCATAACTCTCAGAAGGCATTTCGCCTTTCCGAAATCCTTCAACAAAATTAGAGAGTTCTCTCCTTTTAAAAATTCCTCTTTCCATTGTCCTCTTCTCCAAAAGGAGGTCAAAATATCTCCCCATACTCTCTGGATCCTGGAAGTAGGTCTTCAAAGGCACACCAAAGCCCTCTTTTTGCTGATATATGAAATGCTTGGAAAAATATCTCTCAGCGAGTTTCTTGATGAGATATTTTCCCGTGAACCCCTTGGTCCGTATTTTAAATGGAATGTGATTTGAAAACGATAGTAATTCGACATCCAGGAATGGATAATAATTAATTATTTGGTTTAATTCTCTATACTTTGCATCAGAATTCAGTACTTCAACTATAAATGTGTGCTGATTGAGCATAAGGTATTTCTCAAGAACATTTTCTCTCGTACATTCAGATATAAAGCTTTTATAATAGTTAAGATAGCTCATATCAGCCTCAAGCTCCAATAGATCACTTGCCTCTTGAAATTCTGCCGCTGCAAAAGTTCGGATCATATACTCATCAGCATTCATGACAAATGCATCTCTTATCTTTGTGTAGTACCGCTTATGTGAGTCGGGAATTATTTCTGGGTCTATCAATGAAAATATTCTCCTAGTTAATTTCCTGAATGGATTGAACATATAACCATATTTAAGAAGTGGGTAAGCCTTTGCCCCACAAAACATTGTATCGACTCCTTCTCCCATAAGGAGAGCATCAACTTTATCTTTTGTATGAGAATCGAAAAGAACCCTTCCTACATGACCGGGATGGTTAAGTGGTTCCTCGTTGGTTCTGATTGCTTCTATAAGACCTTCAGCATACTGTTTTGAGTTAACATAGAAATTTGAATGGATCATATGATATGTTTCTGCTACCATTTGGGCATCATGAGAGCGATCACTCTCATAATCTGTAAATCCTATAAAGAATGTTGGGAAACCATGATTAACATGTTTTGACGCAAGAGCTGCTATCAGGCTTGAATCAAGCCCACCGCTCAACATGATTCCATAGCGACAATTCTTACTTAAAGTTCTTTTGAGAATACGTATTAGAATCTCTTCTATTTTATCGACACAGGTTTCATCATTATCTTTAATCATTTCAGATTTACAGGGATAAGGAATATCCCAATACTGCTTTTCCTCTACTTCTCCTTTTCTAAGGTCAACCTCTAGATAATGTGCCGGTAAAAGCTCATGAATTCCTTGAAAAAGAGTATTCCTCCCGCTAACATAACGAAACACTAAGTATTCATGAATTACATCATGATTGGCTGACGTTTCAATTTCCAGGTCAGAAAGGATATCACTTATGAGATTGCCCCAGGTAAATGTACATCTTTTTTTTGCGTGATACAGAGGAATAGTGCCGAGCTTGTCTCGTACAAGAAAGAGTTTCATTTTTTGATGATCTTCGATGACAAGAGAAAATGATCCATCTAATTTTTCAAATAGAGCAACTCCTTTATTCAAGTATTCAATTTTAATCCGCTCAAGAATATCCATGCCCTGAGTTGACTGTCCTTGGATCGACCATATCTCTCCCTGAAGGCGAACAATAACATCTTTCGTATCATCGGGGTAACCGAATGTAATACGCCCTTTCATAGGTTTAACTTATCCTCTCGAATAGTACGATTATTTCCAGGAAAGCGACATTGCCAGGCCACTATCAGAGCTATTGACTTCAAAGATCTGCTTATTTACTTGCTAACTTCCACACAAAATTTTGTAGACCGGCTTTCATTCTTTGAATATGTTCACCAGTACGTACGGCAACCTCACTTAACACTCTATGAGAACACTCATACGAACCTATGTAGTGAATCTCCTCCCCAGAAAGACCGCTTTTGAAATGCCTAACTCCCTCCATGTCACCATCGATCCCTCCACGTAAGTCATAGTATCGGAATCCATTTGATTTCAAGCAACTGAGAACTCGCCACTGGATCAGGTGAGAAGCAAGTAATTTCTTTTCAAAACATATAGTACTCGTTGCCCCTAATAAATACATCCCCGTATCACCTATTGCCGGAACAACAGCGCCAGCTACATAAGTTCCCTCATGCTTACATAAAAAGATATTCATCTTCAAATCATCCCGATACCTTCTCTGCATTTCGATGTATTTGTTCATGTCTGCAACATACTCTTTAAAGCCTTTTCTCCTAACCATATCTTTATATATCTCTGAAAATACCACTAACATGGAAACACTATTCCCTATTTCTATCTCTAGATCTTGTCTCTCTGCCTTGATTAAATCTCTCCGCCAGTTTCCTTTAAACTTAGTACGCAGTTCTTCCAAACTCTTGGTCAGATTAATTCGATACGTACGATATGCGGCTTCCCTCTTTTGGAACGTAAATCCTTCTTCGCTCAACTGTTGAATAACTTCATTGCCTTCATCCGTACCCGATACCGAGTAACCCCTTAACCTCAGCAGAAGTCCTCTCTTTTCCACATACTCATCTCTTAGCGCTCTAAGCATCATTCTAACAGTCTGTACATCTCTTTCTCGATTTTTGCATTTCCACATGGGGCCCCACGGAATATGGGCAAAACCACATTTTAAAATCGGGAGTTCTACCACCCAGACTTGGGAAGCAGCCACTATATCATTATCCTTTCTTAATACTATATGACTAAGATGGTTCTTTCCCCAATTTTCGACCCCATACTCATATGTTTGAAATATAGACGCATCAGAGAATACTCTGAGCACAGTGTTCCATTCTTCTGCTCCTATGCTATCCACTTCGATTGAATATCTATCATAAATTTCACTGTCCATTTGAGATGTTCTCCATACAGAGACCTTTGCACAAGGACAAGAAAGGAATCGGAGGAAACTGATTGGTGCTTTTTTCATGAAAATCTCAAGAAATAAAGCTTAGTTTACTGCCTATTTCCTCCATTATCTGCTCTTTCCGGTGGTATTCCCACACTCCATACGAGACCTTTGCATATTTCCAGGTCAGGATCGGATCTGGTGATTTAGGTTCATTCTTCATTCAAACACCATGAATTCGAGCTGTATCTGCTGCCCGATTTTCCCCTTTTGCCCTCTACCCATAAGCCCATCCACAAGCCAGTAACAATTGAAAGTACTCTCTATCGCAATACCTTGGAGCTCATTTCTGAATGGCTCCAGTGCAGAGATAATCCTCTGCAGTTCATTCGATACCCTCATCTGAAACACCTTCCTCATACTCCCTTTCTCAAGCACTCCAATGTAGGTGTACTGTGAATGCAGATCCAATCCGGCATACAATTCCATCGCGGTTCCCTGCTCCTCTTTTTTCCTTCTTGAACGTCATCCGCAATGGCCTTGTTGAGCTTTTTATATGATTATCAGGTTATGCCTTTTGCCTGCTGGATTATTCTCTGTAATCGTTACCGGATTTCAGAGATGAAATATCTGAGCTTGCCTGATGCCTCTCTCGGAATCCTTTCCAGAAACTGGAACTCAAAAACTACGCTATCCCCCAGGGCTGTCCTGAGTTTATGTTCGAGCTTCTTCTGGGAGTCTGCATTAAACTTATTCGATTTGACTATCTGGACAAGAAACCTGTTGAGATCCTTCTGATACATTTTGAATTCATGGACGGCGTCATCCTTCAGGGTATAACAGAGGTAGGCCGCATGGATGAGCTTTCCTTCCCGGGTCCGGATGAAATCCTCTTTGCGCCCTTCAATGATGTCCATCACCGGCAAAGTTACTCCACATGAACATGCTTGTTCCGTATACCTTCCCATATCGCCTATCTCATACCGTATAAGGGGCATGGCGTATCCATTGAGATCCGTTATAACAATCCTTCCAAGCTCGCCGGGTTTAACCCTCTGCCCGGCTTCATCTACAAATTCAACGGCCAGATGATCCGCCATCACATGCATGCTCCCCTCTTTACACTGGAAGGCGATGATGCCGTTCTCGCTGGAACCGTATTCATCAACCACAGGGCATTTGAACACCTTATCGAAAAGATCCTGATGATGCGGGTACATCTTCTCAGCAGTGCAGATGACGGCCCTCAGACCAAGTGTATTAAGGTCAAGGCCGAGCTTCTGTGCAAAGGAGCAGAAACCGTAGATGGCGGTAGTATAACCGTAAAAATATGCCGGCCTAAACCGCTTTATTCTCTGGTACTGCGCCAGACAGGATTGCTCGGAGATATCGAAAGCCGAGATCCTGATCCTGTTTAGGATGAAGTCTTTGACCTTTTCCCTTCGTCTCAGAGCGGGGTCTACCGGCACCCCCCAGAACCTAACTTGTTTATCCCCGATATCGATACCATACCATGCATAGCAGCGGTACATGACGGCATCATTGAGCGCCAGTGCCCTGGCCTCTTTCTGAAAGTGGAGGGTCATTCCGGTCGATCCGCTGGTTTTTCTGGTATACAGTTTTTGGCTACAATTGTGTGAAATGAGATTATGTTCATTAGTCAAAATATCAAGCTTAGACAGTATTGGAAGACATGACAGATCATTAAATCCTTTGATCCGGTCTGGATTAATATCTCGCTCATCAAATTTTTCACGATAGTAGGGAATATAGTTATAGGCATACTTGATCAGGTCACATATCTTCTTATCACGGATTTCATAAATCACTTTGGTAGGTGCAATTTGGCAGGAGATAACCCGGTGTTTATATCTTCTGACTATCTGGCCCCTAAGGAGCTGGATTGGATAATAAATGAGATGTTTGGCTATGAATGGATGCATATATCTTTGGCTACTGCTTAATTCCCTATTTTGTATGATGCAAAAGAATGGTCTTCAGCGAGACACCCAATAGCATCAAATATGGTTATTATTGGGGATGTTAACACATTATTATGTAATTACTTCTAGGTGTGGATATTCCTCTTGTCGATTCTGAAATGACAGTATTTTGGGGTTTTGTATAACGCCATTACGTATCTCAATGGCTTTTTTAACAGTCTCACATTCACACCAGGATTGAATTCCCCCGGCTAAAATCGGCAGAAAAGATAGCACAACTCTTGAAATTTCCCTTGAGGCCGCATTCCAAAGATAAGATGGAATATGGTCAACGGAATAGTAAGTGATATTTTGTCCTACTGAAAAAATGGGGTCTTTAAATGTCGTTGGACGTGCAAAAGAAAAGCCCATACCCTCATCGCAACTGATATCAATAATTACAGACCGAGGTTTTAGAAGATCAATATTTTTTTCATCTACAAATATCAGAGGATTATCTGTATCCTGAAGAATACCATTGCAGATAATATCTGCTTCAGCAAGTTCTTCAACGAAAGGACGTCTTGATCTATCATTATGGACCCCAAACATCTGACCATTTGGTGCAACTTCTAGATGATGATAATACACATCGGGATTCTGATCTGCTACTAAATGTACTGGGCGTCGGGTATAGACATGAATATTATTGTATCCTCTTCCCTGAAGAGCATAGATTGCTCCGCGACTGACTGAACCGTATCCAATAATAATAACATTTTTCCTCGGTCCATAGTGCCCATCAACACCCAGCAACTCCAAGACGTGTAGAACAGCAGAGTAACCAGCTATTTCATTGTTTTTATAAAAAGAGTGCATAAGGCGTTCTCCGCCTTTACTCCATTGGTGCATGGCCTCCCAGGCAATCAAAGTCAATTTTCGATCAATTGCTGCCTGGGAAATTTTCCTACCCTGGACACAATGATGCCATCCCCATATTGTCTGAAATTCCTTCATCTGTTCATAATCTTGAAGAATAGGTTTCGGTAGAATTAACATATCACATGTCTTAAATAGTCCCTGGCGGTCAGACAAACTTGATTGATGTCGAATAAAATATTCATCTGAAAAGCCATAATCCTGCCCATAATTACTCTCGAAAACAAGATGTTTCCTCAACTCAAGGTCAATCCATGGTAAGTGTTCCGGATATATCGGGACACGACGTTCATTTTCCTTATGCGAAGTTCGTATAATACCAATCTTCATTTTATCTACCTTTTCTAGAAGCAGTCCTTGTATCTACTTAAGATTTTTTATAATTATCTTCCATATTTTATTTATACTGACTCGGAGAATCCCCATCGATACATATACGAGCCCATAATTCCAAATTGATTACAATCCATGGTATAGCCTCTGCTGAACTGTCATTGCCCTCTCCCCTCCGGTGCAAATCTATTATCCTCTTTAACTCGAGTTCCTTCCACCACCCACGTTTTAAGCTGCGCTCTTCGAGAGGCAGCATCAGGAAAGGCTCAAATTCTTTCTTCGTGAACCATGAAGCAAGAGGAACACCGAAACCTTCCTTTGGTTTATATACGAAATCCTTGTCGAAATAATTCAAAGAATATTTTTTCAAAGGCGCCTTACGGATGCGGTAATGATACCGATGTTTATTGGGCAATCGCATTGATGCCTGCAATAAACCATAATCCAAGAAAGGATACGCAAAGAAAATGCCCTGCGACAAACCCAAGCGGACAGTGGTGGCGAGATCTTCCGGTATACCATGCAACATAAGATAAGAAAACAATCCTTTATAGAAATCACCCCTTGCGAAGCCTTGTCTGAAATGAACTGCCTGTTGCCAGTCACCTCTTAGAAAGATCTGATTGAATTCACTTTCAGAAATCATTGCTGCATTTACATGGGGGTATTCATAGAGAGAAGAATTAAGGGCCGTCTTAATCATCTCCGCTATTCGCACTATGGTCGTATTACAAGACATTGAATGTGCCAATCTTCCGATACCATCTTTCAGGTATGTTGGGATAAATCTATTAATACGTGATAAAAATATCATCTCTGGCCATATTGAGCTTCCAAAAACCGTATCAGCACCATCGCCATCAATCATCAAATCAACATCACCTGAAAGCATTTTTAAGGCATGATGAATCCCTATATGACACGGCATAGGAACAGGCGTTTGCAGCACTTTAATCGTGTCTGCCCAGACTCCAACATAGTCTCTCGGGCTCAATGTGACAGAAGAATGATCGGTGCCGAACCTGTCGGCTACCTCCTGGGCATGATGACCATAATCCCTAGGGTTATCTTCAAATGTGACAAAGAGTGTTCTCAGTTTTTTTAAATAGAACTTTCTAACAATTGCCACAATCAAACTGGAATCATTCCCCCCGCTGAGAAAGACCCCCATTCTCTTTGAAATCTCAATTCTCTTCTGGATCGATCGTGAAAGTACGTCACCTAAGACCTGGCTCGATATATTCATATCAGGATATTCTTCTTCAGTAGGGAAACACATGGGGTGACTGATCTCATTAAAAGAAGAGCCTGTGATACGTAAAGAATGCTCCGGGGCAAGGGTATGAATTTCATAAAATGGTGAAACCGGTGCAAATGTTTTGCGATATAATGGCCATTGTTCAAAGATACCGGTTGATGGTGAAGGAACTATACCGGTCATATCCTTTACGTCATTAATATCTACAGATATGGCAATACCATTTCGACCTTGTGCATATGCAATTGGGAATGTACCAATACGGTCGCGATATATCTCAACGCTTCCATCATTCTCAAAATACAGAATAAAAATGAACTGGCCATCAATTTGATATAGATACTCGTAATCACGTCGCCTATAAAAATAATCTATAATTTTACTCGGATCCTGATCATTTAAGAGCCGACCCGCCAGAAGCCACTTAGCATTTCCATTTAAGTCACCTGCTTTTACAGGTATTCCTTCAGTATAGTACCACCAGGTAGGGAAACATTTTATAAATTCCTGATTATTGGAGGGCTTCTGCCCGTGAAACAGATTAAATGTAAATTTTTTCATAAGTCCTCAATTGTTTCATTTTGAACTACCCTGCAGCAAGCTATAGGGTTCAAATTTTTTTATAAAGAATATGCCTTCGCAGCAAGCAGCGTGGGAATTAACCCTAAACGAGATTAAATGATAAGTAAGACTACCAGTTATCATTAATAATATCAATTGGATAATTGCTGTTATCACAGATTATCAGCTCCAAATCTGCGTCTAATCACCGGTGAGCTGTGCAAAAGTTTCCTTATATCCCATTCCAGCACTCCCCATGAATTTCAAGATAGAGAAAATATATCAATTTTAATGCAATGATATCATTGGATTAAATGCCATTATTGTCGAATATCAGCTCCTAACCAAGTTTTGCCACAATGGGAATTGTTCAAGGGCCTCAAGTGGTGGTAGGCTCATAGCGATCAAGTCCAAATTGATCACAGGAAGGACTCCCCCTTCATTCATGCAATTTTGCAAAGCAGAGGCCATGCAGCCAACAACATACCAGCTGAAAATCCTGCTCAATCTCTCGGGGTAGTATCAATTCGACGGATCCCTATACCAGGCACTATTCTTCGATATGCACGCTTGATGAATCCCCCCAGGAGCACCTTATCGAGATCTATTAGGAGCTTTAATAGTTCATTCCTTTTCATACATGCGCATAAAGCATACCGCATTTCTTGGTCTCCTGTCTGCAAAGCAAGGTCGACCGTCTCCTTGAAGAAGCTCGTTTCGATATCATCAGAGATACGGCTTTTCCGAATTACTTTGAGGGAAGGAAGAGTTGGGAAAGGGGCGGCAGAGGCACGAAGCAATTTTAGGGGCATCATTGTGCGCAAACACTTTGCACACTTTCCACAATTGATATTCACATTATCGAAGCAGACCCTTAAATTCGTAAGAGCTGATTCGCATTCGCATATCATCTTGAGCTTATCTGTCCGTCCCGCCTCGCAGCCATCGTGTATGATTTCTACACATTCATTCGACCATAGCCCATCCGTCAGCGGGTGCGAACCCAAAGGACATAGCTGCCTGTAAGTATAAGCAGATGGCACATAGACTTGAGGAAACCCAAGGAGAAGCGCGACACTGGCCAAGGCACTTCCCTGTGTTAAATTTCTACTCAGATTGTAGCGATATCCAAAAGCATAATGATTATTCTCGACAGGGACGAGGGTCTTCCCAAAGCTTTGAACGAAGCAGGTGTTGCGCTCGATGGCCGTCTGGTAGGCTCCATTATACTTTCCCGATATTTCACGTGGATAAGCGTCCTCCAGAAGAAGCCGGTTCAGGCCGCTCAGGTCCTCTCCCTTCAGGTCCCGCGACATAAAATGTCTTGTTTGCGGCCGCAAGTTGACACCCGCAAAGCGCTTTCTGTCGTAGATCAACTGCCCGGAGATGATCTTGTTAAGATCCTCTACCAGACTTGTTTCCACTGCTCCTGGATCTGAGCCCGAATCTACGTAATTTGATAGAGTTTGCAGCGTTGTTTTCGAGAGCATGCCCTTTAAGTAGGCAGACACCGGGCCAACCGGTAACATCAGCTTCCATGCGAAATGCGCCAAGTCTTTGAGGTCAGCAACCGAGAATGTCGAGGCATCCCCGCTGTTGAAGAAGAAATCGAATCCATATATATTAACCACATGGCTGAGCTCATTCTTACGCTTCAGAAAAGTGTACATGCTGTCCACGCCTCCCGAGAAGAAGGACATGGCGCCAGTATTAAGCGGCTCGGCAGGTGATGTCTTAGCGCTGACGGGGATCATTCTCAATTCTTCAGGATTCCAGGAATGGAAAATTTCCTGGAGCACAAAAGCATTTCTCAGTAACTTCGGGGAAACGGGCAGGCGTGGGTCAAACTCAAGCTTCTCTCCTTGGCGCATCGCCGGAAGAAGCGCGGATGCCAGGAAGGGATCGCCTGTTCTTGAAACTGGATAGGACTTTGGTGATCGGAACCACAGGCGAAAGCCGTCTACATCTGCGGATACCTCCACGGTATCTGATTGCTCTTTCATTTCCCAATTCTTAACACGCATTGGTTCTTCGACTTTCCCGGTCAATTAGCGAGAATCTTTTGTACTTCGAATTCCCATTTCTGAATCTTGATCATTTCATTCGCTTAACGACCCTTTCCAGTCCATCATTCGGCTTAATGTCACATAAGGCCTTTGCGTAATAATATCGGAATGGTATCAACATAGTCATACTGTATATCTGGATAAGCCAATATTCAGTCACCATACAGTGAGATGAGTTTACTAATGGTTGTATCAATTGAATACTGTTCTCTGACAGTCTTTATGGCATTATTTTTTAAAAACCTCAAATTATCCGGGTTGTGCAAAGGTTTCAAATCCTCATTTGTTTCATGATAATAAAGTAACTTGAATATCAACAATAGAAACCTCGTCTTATTGATGTCATGATTTTATCAATTGAACTTCTTCTTTTTTATGCTTGATATAACCTTAAGTAATCTATCTTTATCTTCCGCCCAATTATATTTTTCTTTTACTGCACTGATTCCATTCATCCCATAGTTAACATCAGACATATATGTACTTACGATAGCTCTTCCTAATTCTATTGGGTCACCACTCTTAAAAGTAACACCGCATATCTCCTGTTCCAGAATCCTCTTCATAGGTACAGCATCAGAGGAAACCACCGGTAAACCTAATCCCATGTAGTCAAATATTTTGTTCGGGATTGTTGTGTGCACATGATCAGATGTAAAATGAGGAATTATACCTGCCTTGCAGGCTCTGATGTAATCAAAAATAAACTTATGGTCAACCCAGCCAACCCAAAGTACATGGTCCTGAACTTTTTTTTCCCTCATCATCTCTTTAAGTATTGGTGTTGCATATCCATCTCCCACAATCACAAAAAGGAAATCGGCTATCTCCTTTACAATCTCGGGTATGGCATCGAAGACCACCTGTATTCCCCTGCCCATTTGGATGCCTCCGGTATAAATGACAGAGTGCCTGCTTCGTATCTGATCAATAATTTCATTTGAAACAACATCGGCCTGAATGAAATCATCCAAGACAGGAGTGTTGCCAACTATTGTCACCTTTTCAGGCATCACGCCTCTTGCAATGACAAGGTCTCTTGCCTCCTCTACAACAACAAGAATTTGATCAGACTTCTTGAAGACGTAATTTTCAACGAGCTTTGCAAGATAGGGGTTCCTTACCAGAAAGTTCAGCGCTTGAAACTTCCTTGCTCTCCAGATATCCCATACCATGGCAACATAATCTTCTGCCATATCAAAGATAACAGGAATGTTGTGGCGCTTTCCTGCCCAAATTCCTGCGATGGCCATGGGGAGGTCGCGGACGATGATAATATCAATACCATTGTCTCCGATGATCCTGTCAAGGAAATGGCTCCAGACTGGGTTAAAAAAAGCAGGGAACGAGAGTAAATAATTCATTCTCGCATTTTGCCATGCTTTGAGTCGATGGATCATCAGATCAGAACTGATCTCATATTCCGGGAGTCTTTTAAGGTTCCTTGCAGCAATATGAACTTTATGACCATGACTAGCCAAGGTTGAACAGATCTTCTCCACCCGGACATCCCAAGGGTAATCTGCATCCCAGATATAGAGGATGTTCATGATTGTACAACCCTCCGGTATAGATCTTGAGTTAACCTTACAGTAACATCCAAGGTAAATTTTTCCTTCACCACTGAAACGGCTCGTTCGGAAAGGGATGCCCTAAGGTTTTTATCTCGCAGGACTTTGATGCATGCATCAGCGAAAGATTGGGGATTTTCAGAGTCAATCAGCAATCCACTGCCATTATCATCAATCACTTCACTTATTCCACCGACACGTGTGGCCACAATGGGTTTTCCAAGGCTCATGGCCTCGAGTAGAGCCATGGGAATTCCTTCATGAATTGATGTAAGGCAGAACACATCAAACATGTTTAGTAGGATATCCGTATCTTCCCTGAATCCTGTGAAACATACATGTGTCGCTATATCGAGTTCATAGGACTGTTTTTTAAGCTCAGCCATCAGAGGTCCATCACCAACAATCACAAATCTTACATTGGGTTCGCTCTCCAAAATCAATTTTGCGCCAAACAGAAAAGTCTTATGATCTTTTATGGGGACAAGTCTCCCCACAGTGCCTATAATCTTCATATCATCAGGTATTCCCAACTCCACACATAGTTTCTTAATTATCTTATCATTGACAGAGGTATGCACTTCTATACCATTATGTATAACCGTGATCTTTGGAGCAGGAAGCCCGTGCTCCTGCAGGAACCTCTTGAGATCATGAGAAACTGCAATAATTTTATTTGTTAGAAAGTTAGCATTGAAGCGCTCAATCATGTTATATTTTTGCGTGGAACCGATCATACCCTTACCATGATGGGTTCGTATCATAACCCTGTCTTGAACAAGCCTAGCAGCAATTCCTCCCAAGAGATTCTCCTTGAATCCATGAACATGTACAATATCAGGTTGAAAGGTCTTCATTACCTGTAAACATCCTAAAATCAAGGCGATCATTGAATGCTTATTCTCATCAAAAATGGTAACTGGTATGCCTTCTCTATGCAGTTTTAAAGCAAGTATACCCTTATTAAAGGTAATAACATGCAAGTTAAAATTCTCAATCTTTGCTAATGAAAGAACAAGTGAATTTGCTTGAACCTCAGCCCCTGCCCATAGGTCTCCCGATATTATATGGAGTACATTCATTTGCTATAATAATGATTCGTTATGCAACGAGAAATAGTTGCTTATAGCTCCAATGATCCTCTCACATGCATAGCCATCACCATATGGATTTTGAATAATAGACATACGCTTATATGTCTCAGGATCGTCGAGGAGCTGCTGTGCCTGTGTAACGATCCTTTCCCTGGACGTGCCTATAAGTTTGACAGCCCCTGTAGCTAGAGCCTCTGGACGTTCAGTCTTGTCGCGTGTCACCAACACTGGCTTTCCTAGTGATGGTGCCTCCTCCTGTATGCCACCGGAATCCGAAATGATTAGATATGACTTATCCATGAGAAGAACAAAAGGCTCATAGTCCAACGGCTCAATCAGCTTTATATTACCAATACCGGATAGAATGGAATTCACTGGCTCCCATACATTTGGATTTAGGTGAACCGGGTATACTATTTCGATATCTTGGTTTCTAAAAGCAATGTCCTTAAGGGCATTGCAGATATTAACAATACCCTGTCCGAAGCTCTCTCTCCTGTGGCCTGTCACAAGTACAATTCGCTTCGTGAAGTCAATTCCATTCAGTTCCTGGAATTCCTTCCTTTCGTTGCGTATCTTCTCCCTAACCCAGAGAAGCGCGTCAATGACCGTATTGCCGGTGACAATAATCCTTTCCTCCGGGACCCCTTCGGCAAGAAGATTCTCACTATTATTTTTCGTTGGTGCAAAGTGAAGATCTGCAAGCCCGGTCGTGAGTTTTCTGTTCATCTCTTCTGGGTATGGGGAATACTTATTCCATGTACGGAGGCCAGCTTCTACATGGCCGATGGATATCTTGTGGTAGTATGCACAGAGCGCTGCGGCAAACGTGGTCGTAGTGTCGCCCTGCACAATCATCATGTCTATAGGCTCCCTGCTAAGAATCTCATGGAGTTGGGTGAGAACGCTCACTGTGATCTGGAACAGAGTCTGATTGCTCTTCATGAGGTTGAGGTCAAACTCGGGGCTTATATGAAAGAGACCAAGGACTTGGTCAAGCATCTCTCTATGCTGGGCCGTTACACACGTTATCACTTTGAAATTCTCATTAATTCTTTTCAGAGCTATCACCAAGGGGCAAAGTTTTATTGCTTCCGGTCTTGTGCCAAAAACAATCATGACTTTCTTCATTACACAATGATCCCTTTCATTAGATAATTTTAGATTTTCTCAACGAGATCAAGAAATACCCGACCATGGGAGAATTCTCTGAATACCTTGTCGAGCAATTAGCGATGCATGTATATACCAATTGTTTCTAGGACTTCTCAGGAGGCTTTTCAAATATTACCTCGAATACATTTCAAGATATTGTAATAACTTTCCTGGGATTAATACCAATAATGCGATTAATCTTCCCTTTTGGCTGGCCAGGGAGTAATCGCTGCACTCCTGGTTAGGAGGGTCGGTATTATAATCACTGACCCAGTGTACTATGATCATCTTTGCTTCACTGAATGAAAAAGATGGAATGTAGCCAAATGCACCTCATACATATCATCGAGATACGTTCCGAACAATCGAAGCTCACTTTCCTGAACACTTTTTCTTCCGGGATACAGCAGGCAGGCAGAAACGCTTTCCTTGTGAACATCAAGCCCACAACACGCAGGATGAATTCCCTCAATTACCGTACTATCTTTCCGCTTGGTCATGGATTCCCTCCTTTATGAATGACTGTTGACTTCATATTGGAGGGATGATCCATGACCTTCAATCCCTAATTTTCATCCCTCGTTGTGACCATTCAGTCATGGGAGTTCTTTAAATTTTCTTGTGATTTACTCGATAATTTTTATACTGAGGCCTGTTGGTGTTGTTGGAGGAGTTGATGGTACTGAACCTCCACCGCCCTCAATCCATGCCGGAACGCTTCCACCTACGGCACTTATAAAATAGGTTGCATTGAGGCCAAGTACCCCCGCTACCCATGAGTTGTCATTTGGATTTACGGCCCCCACATAGGATGGTAATGTCACGCCTGAAAGATACGGATGACTCCCGCCAAGACCCCCATTGGCTATCGTATGGCTCCCATCAAGGGCATAGCTGCCCATGGTTATGTATTTGTTCATTCTCGAACTTCCGACGAAAGGCGAAGAGCTTGAAGCCCACACATAATCCGCCACACCCAAAGATACAAGCTGGGATGGTGGATAGGATGTTTGTCCTATAGAAAAAGCCGGATTCGCGCAATTATAAAAGAGGTTCCGGCTGAAATTCTGGCGCCACGCCGTCGATGATACAGGACTTGGATTTGAAGCACGGGTAATGGGCTGAGTCCCAGTGCAGTTATTGTTATATTCCCCAGAACCGAGAACTAGCGCGTTTACTCCATTAACTGCAGTCGATGCCGTGTTGCCAATTATATTATTAAGGACTGTTGTATAATCATAAAGAACAGATGTTCCATTGGTATTGCAGTCCCAGTGATAGGCAGGAACCAAGATAGAAAAACCGTATTGACCACCGGCTAGGATCGTATTGTTATACAGCACACCCTGATCTAGTCCTCTAGCATCGGAGGAAAAGTCTCTGGTTTCTACTGCGGGACCAGGGAGATCGGTTCCAATGGTAAGGTCCATTATGTTATGATGTGCTTGGACATAATCTTGCTGGAGCCGCATACCCTCTGGGGAATTTATTATTATATTGTGTTCGATGTCGTCCCCATATGGGCGACCAGTGGTATCATTAGGGGTATAGTCTGCTGCGTTCCCGGTTTCTCCATAAGTCCACCCAGTCAGCCTTTGTGATGCCTTGTGCATAAAGCCTATAAAGGCATTACCCCCAGTGGCAGCAGATCCGTCCAGAAGATTATATCTGATTATATTATTATGTGTACAAGTGGTTAAGTTTACTGGTGCTGTACCATATATATAGTCAGAATAAATAGCAATCTGGGCATTAGCTGTATTTCTATTGGCATTCGCATTTCCCGGCGGGAGAGGATTGCCATTACCTTTCAAGTAACAATACTCTATGATTATGTTGGAACCGCCGCCATTACCGCCGCCGTTTGCCAGGTGAATGCCGGCTGATGCGCCTACGTTCGTCATTGCATAATTGTCATGTATATACAGATAGCGCATGGTTATATGAGAGGCCCCATATAACATGATCCCCGCCCCATATAAGTTCGTAGTAGTAGGTACAGCCTCACCACCACCTGTAATCTCAAGACGCTCAAACTTGATATAAGATACAGGTTGAGCATACCAAATCACAGAACGATTATTCCCCGTACCTGCGTATTGAGCGTCTATTATAGCCCATTCACCTGGATAGGACTGAATTGAAGAATATTTTCCCGATGTCCCACTAACGCTACTTCCGAGATATATTTCGTTTTCATTGTAAGTCCCTCCTCGGATATAAACATCATCGCCACTAGCCATAGCTGTAACCGCTGCATGGATTGTGGAGTAACCTTTTCCTGTCCCCTGAGAGCATGTATAGGTGTGCCCATTCGTGCCATCCCAAGTAGCTTGATGGCCTCCACGATCTACATAGAGGTTCGCTGCTTGGACAGTTGAAAAAAATAAAGCTAAAAACAATACTACTGAGCTATATTTAATAGTTAATGTCATCTCTTATCCTCCATTCTGAAGATATTTAAGCTTACTTGCAGAAGGCATACCAAATTTTAACCCATTGTAATTTCAAAAAACACACAAACAAGAATTGCATTATTGTGCCAGACTCTACCAATTTTGTAACATGGCCTTTAATCACACTTGAGATTCAAGGTTAACTATTTCAACATATTGTTGTTCTTGCATCATTCCACACACAATTGATCTTTCAGTTCTTTCTCCATATTGACTTGGTTCTATTAATTAACATATATTTTAAAATATATCTATCCATAGACCTAGATATGTCTTCAAACAGTATAGCTCGGGGTATTAGATACCTTTCGTTGTATTGAAAGGCTTGAGCCCCCAAGGTGAATGCGTACCTAAATCCATGTCTCCTCAAACTCTCTTGAATATATATTCTCAAGTAATTTCCATTTGGATAAGAAAACATATCAATCTCTTTCCCTAATTTTTTTTCTAATATGAATTTTGACTGCTTTAATTCGTAATCAATAATACTGTTATCAACTCTATCTAATAACTCATGTGTATGTGTGTGCGATCCGAATTTATGGCCTTCTTCTGCCATTGATGCTATTTCATTCCAGCTGAGTAAATTTATTTCTCCTTCATTATGGTAACTTATATTCAAATTTTTACATAATGTAAGACACATCATTTTCCTTTCGTTGGCAGATAAATACTTGGCATGCTCAATGAATCTATCTAAAATATAATATACATTCTTCGATTTCTCATTCACATATAATTTTCCCTGGAGATTATATTCATGGATAATATCACGAATAAGGTGCTTCATTACTGTTATTACATGCTCTTGACTGCTTGCTTTTAAAGCATCAGCTATCAAGAATCCGATATTTTCTGACCAGAAAAGTTCACGATCATCAATATTTCCGGTGGTGATAAAAAAAGTAGAAGCAATATTATATTTTTTCATAATCTTTACAGCATAGGTATAATTATCCTTCCATCCATCATCAAATGTAATGATAAATCGCATACGGGATGTATATTGATACAACTCATCAGGACTTATGATCTTACCGTGTTGCAACATCCATTTTATTTGGTTTTCGAAAGTTTCCGGTGTAACAAAGAGCGCCCTGTGTACCAACTGAGCCTGTGCAATTGATTCGGGAATGACCCTGTGGTAGCAGAAAATAAACGTTTTGGGGTAATACTTAAAGTAAATAGAGACAAGTTTTTTCAACATGTTCATTATTGATCGATTCCCGAGATTGGTTTGTATTGTGTCGAATAGCCTCCCTCGTTTGCCTCCATCTGCTTGGCAATATTGGCTGCAGCGACAATGAACCCTGTCATGTACCAGTAATGTGCGTAGTAGAGCACGGAGAGAAATGTGGCTGAAGCAAAAAACCCTGCCAGCGAGGCTATGAATGCGGGGCCGACATGTTTCAGATAGATTGTGTCCTGGTTCTGCACCTGAGAATCCATATTTTTCAAAAAGAAGATATCTCGGATATTGTAATAGAGCAACAAACTAAAAATGATAATACCCCCGATACCAAGCTCCGTAATCAGGGTAAACCATAAAGAATGGGCTTCCCGTCCCCACATGCCCCGTTTGAAGTAATTGGTCTGGTACTCTGAAAACCGCATAGGAAAGTTGTTACCACCAACCCCAAGTGGATGGGCCAGAAACATGTTCCACGCAGATTTCCAGGACTCAATTCTCTCTTTATTAGTTGACTCGCCAGTATCAGATATTGTCGCCATTTCATCCCAAAACGTATGACCGGCATGATGCCTACTGACTGGCACAGATGATGTATCCGAAGGCAAATGGCTGCTGAAAAGAGAAACCAGGAGAAACATCAAGGCTATGATGATCATTGATATAAACTTCCGATAACTAAATAGCCATATAGCAAGAGATGCTGCAATCAACCCGACAAATCCGCCCCGGGAGAATGAAACTACGATGGCCATCAGGCCCAGGGCCATTGATGCGGCGTAGAGTATCTTTTTAGTCTTGTTCTGTTCAGCAAAAAATAGGAAATAACAAAAAGGGATCCATATGTTGATATACAGGGACAGATCGTTCTCATCCAGAAAGTAGTTTCCGGGCCCATGCCCATTGTGGGTTATGGCATAGATCGAGATATATGCCATAATTAATACACAGAAAAACATCATCTTCTTCAAGCGTTCGATGGAGTTTATGCAGATGATGGTTGAGATTACGAACGTCATGTAGAGAAACATGGTTTTTGTGGTTTCGTATGCAAAAAAATTGTTCCGTGCAAAAGGGACATACAGGGCGGTAAGCAGGATAAACATCCATAGCAACTTTACCTGTTTATTTTTTAGATCAAACAACCGGCCACTCTGTATGATCATTACAATGAATATCAGAATAAGTATCAGCAAGGGCCTTGCGAATCCGAGATGTAACGTATCATGAATCCTTCCATAATCGAACACCAAGTACAATATTAACAGATAAAACCAAATAGTATATTCGTCTCGATCTGATGCTGTAATGTTTGTCATGATATTATTTAAACTATCGATAGCCGTTGTAACTGATTTTTGTGATTATGAATACGGTCTAATTTATTAGGAGTTTGGATAAATATTTTGCTGGATACGTATCATATCCCTTCTGAATATAATAGGAACACCCAATAATGATGGGAATACCAAGCAGGATCATATAAGCAATCCGGAATAGACTATTCTCTGGGGTGTATATTAAAGCCATAAGCCACCACAGCGGTCTGTGAAACAAGAATATTGAATATGAAGCATATGAAATCATTTTCAGGAGATGATAATGCCCAGTACCAACAATACACCTTGCCAATTTATATGCAATAAGAACAGTTGACAGCATTATTATATTTGTAAGGAGAAATGCAGCTAATCCTATATTAGAGAACAAACTTGGTTTAGCACCTTGAACTGTGATCGCAGGATAGATGAAAAAAGAATAAGTATATGTTGAAACCAGAAAAGCAACCACTCCCAGCCCTATATGGTATGTTTTGATCTTATCAAGAATATCATATTTGGCACAGATGATACCGGCGATGAATACCCCGAAATACAAAACAAAATTTTTATCTATAATACCGAAGTAATAGATCAATAGAATACTGATTAGGGGAATGATAATGGACAATGTTAATAGGGATATCATTTGTTTGCCAAATCTCTCAAGTACTACAAACACGAAATAATATGCCATAATAAGACCAACAAACCATAGAGTAAAGACCGGCTCACAATATTTAGAAGCAAAGAGTATTTGTAGGCCGAGGATATGTACTATGAAAGAAAAAGGGGTCATGGGGGCTAGGAGATTGCCGAATATTTTTAAAAACATCAAAAATGCAATAAGATATAATGGAATAATCCTAATATATCTCTTTACGATAAAGTTCCTCACCCCCTTGCTTGTTTCTAACCCTCTGTTTGTTTTTGACAATACGAAACCAGAAATGAATATAAAGATACCAAGGGCAAAATATCTATTCAGAACATTTACATAAGAGAAGTCATTCAGGCCAAAGGAATGTAGATTATAGAAATTAGCACTGTGCTCTGGAAGGTGGTGAAAGAGTATGATCAGTATGGCCACAGCCCTCATTACATCAAACTCGGGTATATTCCCCCGTTTCATATTTGAATCTCATTAGCGCAATGAATTGATAAGCATTCATCAATCATTTTCCTGTAATTATTTATGTAACACTCTTCTGATAGGTTTTCCTGTACATAGTGAAAACCATTTTCAGCCAATGTGTCTGCCAATTCCTTATTTTCCAGAAGAAGCTTCAATTTCTCCGCAAGATCATCAATGTTTTCTTTTTCAAATAACAGGCCATTATACCCGTCTTTAATTAAATCCGGCACCCCATCGATGTTTGATGCGATTATCGGTTTTCTGCATGCCATGGCCTCCCTCAAAACCCGTGGTGAGGCGTCTGTCCGAGATGCAAGAACATACAGGGAACATTCTGCCATTAAAGGGATCACGCTTTCATAATACACGGGATCACATAATTCTATTCTTGAATTGTTACCTGCCAATGATTCATAATATTCCTTTCCCTCAGGACACCAACCGACAACCTTTAGTTGATATTCAGGGAATTCAACTGTTATCATATTGAATGCCTTTATGAGTAGATCCACCCCCTTCAAATACCATGGATACCCTAATAATAGAATATACTTTTTATCGCTCTTCTGGCTTTCAATAAACTTTTTAATTGGAACAAAATTAGGGAAAGAGCTTCTCCGAATAGAATCTGGTTTGATATTGAAGGGCTTCAACTGGTTATCTGACACAAGCTTAACCATATCGGCTCTCTTCAGGATAAAAGGAATGGTTATCCTGGAATATATCTCCTTCAACGACTCAATGCGGGCTGGTGTAATCTCCCCTTTTCTCCCATATTTGAATGCAGATTCAAAATTGCCGTTCACCTCAATGATTACACGAGCACCAATTATCTTGCCTACTAACAAGGCGATCAAACCGGTAAGCAATGGATTGGGCGCAATAATAACATCGTACTTTCCATTTCTTCGATACATCTCCAAAGCTTTGTTGATATAGATTGCTATCAATTTAATGTTTTTCACCAGGGTGTTTCCTGAAACCACAAACGGATGATATTGAAAATTGCCGATGGATTTTATCACCTTGTGTTTGGGGTGTATAATGGACGTGATGATATCGCCACTGAAATATTTGCTGAAGTATTCATGTTTCAGCATCTCCATAGGTTGCGTGGTGGGCATCATAGGGCCACCACCAAGAAAGAGCAATCGAACCGGACGCATAGACAATCTCCTCAGTCGTTATCTTTTCACCAACATTCTCAACATTCTCACCAGGTCACCGTCAATTTTCCAGAGAAAGAACACGTACACTGCTGTACCAACAAGCACATCAATTGCAAATGACCCGTATATTGGCAGGTAAGGATAGAGAATTCCCAAGCCATGTTCCACCAGGATAATTGCGAATAACATTATTGCAGTAGCCATAAAGGGGATCTTAATTGAATTCAGGTATGAAACCACGGGTATTTCAGTCTTCTGTAATGAATAAAGCAACCATGCACAATTAATGATCAGGTATATCGTAAACCAGGGCACCAGGATAGCGTTCAATCCATACTGTACTGCAAAATAAAACGATATCGGCATGAATGCGACCAGGGTTGCATTTAAGATCAAATTCCTCCCGGGTCTTCCCATGGCTGAATGAACGAATCCATTCACTGCGCTCATTGCAACAAAAATCTGTACCAGGCACAGGTACCGGAACAGGGGAATCATGGGGTACCATTGTTTAGTAAGGAGTACCCTGATCAGGTCATCACCAACTAAGAATCCCCCACAGAAAATCGGAAAAACCAACGTTGCGGTAATTTTTGAAATATTTAAATACAATGCATTGAACCTCTCCTTTTCATACTGAAGGGCTGCGAATGCAGAGTATGAAACCTGGTTGATGATGGTGACAATCTTGTCTGTCGGGATCATGGCAAGCTGCAGGGCAAGGGTGTAAAGACCTAGTGATTGCGCCGGCCAGGCCCTGCCTGCAAAAAACTTATCGGACTTTTGATATACATAAAACAGAGACCTTCCGATCGCCACCAATACCCCGAAGTGTATGAACTGTCTCGCCTCCTGAAAATGAAAAGAAAATTTCGGTCGCCACCCAGTGGTATAATAAACAAGAACCATTTGTGTGAAGCTCCTGATAATGTGCCCCCAAATAAGGGTCCATACACCACCGCCCAATGTGGCAATTATGACCATGCATATGCATGAAACCAGAACCCCCATCATATAGATATAGCCGCTGCTTCGGAACTTCATCTCCTTGTTTAACAGGGACTGGGGAACAATCTGCAGGCCTGAAAGGATAAACAGGATCGATGTTGTCTGTGTCAATGGAATAACCCGGGGTTCATTGAAAATGAGGGCAGTCGGGTATGCAATGACCACGGCGAACAGGGCAAAGAAGAGACTCAACAGCATCGAAAACCAGAAGACCGAGGATAGTTGACCCTCTGATGCGGTGGGGCTCTGGATGATGGCCTGCCCGAGCCCGAGCTCGTTAAAGATGAATGCATAGCCGGTGATAAGGGTGGCCATCTCCATTAACCCATAGTCAGCGGGGACAAGGATCCGCGCCACAATAACAGTGGCCACCCATGAGACGACCTGGCCGGTAAACTGGAATATGGCCAGCCAGGTGGCGCCTTTAGCTGCTTTCATTTCAACAGACATAGTGTTGAGAAACTTTGATGCTCAGCTCAGCTTTCTATTTCCTGGAGTCGAATATCTCTTCGTAAACGTCTTCAACGCCCTTCACCATATTTGCTATAGAAAAAAATCCATTTAATCTTTCTAAGGCATTATCGCCGATGCTATTCGCCCATTTCATATCAGTTGTATATTTTTTAATCGCATTAGCCATAGACTGATGATCGCCCATAGGAACTAACAAGCCCGAATGTTCATGCTCTATTTGTTCTAAGGTACCTCCAGATTTTGTGGCTACGATGGGTTTTGCCATGGCCATTGCCTCTAAAATCACCCTCCCAAAGGGCTCCGGTTCCACAGAGGCATGAACAAATATGTCCATTGCATTTAAAAGTTGCGGGATATCTTGTCTGAACCCCAACAGATTCACTTTACCCGTGATCTTTTTATCATTAAGAAATTGTTGAATTTCCTGTTCATAACTTTCTGCGCCAATTGCGGTTTTCCCAATGATTACTCCATGAATATCCCTATTCTCCTTGACCAAAATATCCATGGCCTTGATGAAAACCAACTGGCCTTTCCAGTAATCAATGTTCCCCACCATACCCACGAGGATGGTGTTCTCATTTATTCCTAGGCTTTCCCTGACCTTGCGCCTGTCTTGTATCGAACGATATTTTTTTAACTTTTCGGCGTCCAGCCCATTGTATACCCTTCTGATTCTTTTGGGTTTTAGCCCCTGCTCAATTACTATATTTTTATACGCTTCGCTAACGGATATCGTAGCCTCCAAGAAGCGGATGAAAACTCTCGTCTGCCATGTTGAAGGGGGCCTGGTTCCGCGGTCGTGAGCCACGATCCTGATATTGTTGAGGCGACATGCCAGCATCCATTCGTGGTTTGCTGCATAGGTATTATTCAGGTGAACAAGGTCGGGCCTGACCCTTTTGATGATCTTCCGCAATTCCAGCTGTTTCAGAACGATGTGCTTCATGAATCTCGGGATGGCCTTCCAGGAATTGAACGGATTACTGCCTGAAGGGTCATAATTATGCACAATGACCTCTTCCGCCACCTCCTTAAATCTGGGTACCAGGATGTTATCTTGGCAGAAGAGCACGTGCGGCTCATAGAGCTCTTTGTTCAACCCTTCCAGGAGATACAGGAGACTATAATAGGAGCCGCCGATGGTTCCATCCGTGTTCGATTCGATATAGAGGATTCTTCTTTTCGTGCCTACCTCTGTTTTTAACATTGAGAAAAAACTCCCTCATCCTTTTCTAAGATATAGCTCCTCATACCGCCGCGTCATGATATCCGCACTGAATCTGTCCCTAAAAACCTGGAGACCGTTACGAATGTACTTTTCTCTTAGATCTTCCCGACAAAGAAGGTCCACCACTCCTTCAGCCAGTTTTTGTGGATTCCGCGACTCGATCAGGGTCCCGTTGTATCCATCTGTTATGGCCTGGGCGTTGCCTCCCACATGGGTGGCCACGATAGGGCAACCGGCTGCCATGGCCTCCAGCAGCACCATGGGAAGGCCTTCCCACAGCGAGGGGAGCACATAGAGATGAAACAGCTTGAGAAGCTCCGGCATATCGAGGCGGGGCCCAACAAAAAACACATGGCTGTCGATGTTCAACTCCCTTGCCTCCTGCTTCAATGCCTCCACAAGATTGCCATCACCGGCAATGACCAGGGAGAGATCGGGAAACCGCTTCAGGATAGCGGGCATGGCGTGTAAAAGATAGGTGATGCCTTTCTGCTCGGCGATCCGTACACCCAACCCAATAATAGGGCCATCGTGGGGAATGCCAAGTTCTTTCCTTTTCCTGTTTTTGTCGATAGATACTTGATATTTTCCACCATCAATTCCATTGGGAATGGTGGTTAATTTTTTATGGGGGATCCTTTCATATTTCCTTAGATTGGCTACAGTGTGATCGGATACTCCCACCATTTTATATACCAGATGCGACATACACCACTCTGCGAACATGTAGCGCTTCTTATCAGGAAAATTCCTGGCATGATCGGTATGGACGATGGTTTTCACGCCTGAGAGAAGAGCGCCCAGGGTACCGTCTATCAAAGGCTGGGTGTTGTGGGTGTGGATGATCTCCACGTTTTCCCTTTTGAAAACCTCTGCAGCCTTCACAAAGGAAAAATAATCCACACCTGATTCTTTCTGAGGAATAAAGTGCACCTTCAACCCCAGGCCCTCTACTTCCGGGACATAGGCCCCCAGGTTTCTCAGACAGAGTACCGAGACATCGAACTTCTCCCTGTTAATGGACTTGCAGATATTGACCACAACCTGCTGAAGACCGCCGATATCGAGGTCGTGGGTTACCTGCATCAAGGTGTATCTTCGATTGGTCATCGATTTCCCTCAGAATAGAGAGGTGTAGAGCTCATAATAGTCCTGCACCATTTTTCGTGATAAAAATTCCCGTTCGATCTTCTGCCAGGCCTGCATCCCCATCGACCTGGCTGCTAGCCTGTCCTCCATGAGTCTGGCCGGCCAGGACGCCTTCATTCAGGAACGCTGCCGTGACCTCCACCAGGGCATGATCTTTCAGGCCCGAGCACAGCTCGTACACAACCGCCTCGGCCCCTGCCCAGAGATCCCCGGAGGCAAGGATCATGACCCTGAGCTTCCCCCTGGAAAAGGCATCCAATGAATTACCCCGCAGCAAGCTGCGAGGAATTAACCCGGCTGAGATTAAAATTCCCTTTCCTTGTGTTCATACATTCCGGTCACCCTGGAAAAACCGCCAGGTGTCGAGGTTCAATTCCGGATCCATTGCAGCATAGCACAGGGGATTTTTTCCCTCGCTGGGGATGAACCCGAATACTTTCAGGGTTGAGAGTGCATTGTCGCCAGCTGATAAAAGGATGTACACGGCTTCACATCTTTCTCTTTTGGCAATCCGGATCAACTTCTGGACAAGGAGATATTTAACCTTCTTCTGCAGGTATTGAATATCATAAACATCCAGCTTGCCACCATTGATGGTGAATATCACATACCCCAGCAGATCTTCTGAAGCTCGTTGCCTGAAAGTGAGCACCTGGAACTTCATCAGCGGATTCTGCAGGTATCTCCAGGTGAGATACCGGGAATCCCGACTGCCAAGGATGTCATCTCTCCCGTTTTTTAGTTTCGCCCAGAAGTTATCGAAATCATGCCCGATGCTTTCTACCTCTTCAAAATAGCTGCCCCTGAGCACAAACGGGTTCAGAAACAGTGACTGACTGACCCGGTCGAAGAGGAGCGCCGCGATATTCAATGTTCGCGCTGCAATGGGATTCCTCACGTACCGACGGAAATCCAGGGGCTTGATGAGCCAGCGAAGGCGGATCTTGTGTCTTAACCCCGCCCGCTCGAAATGTTTGATGGATCCATAGTACGGGATCACGTATATCAGGCTGAACCCGAGCTCGAGCGCCTTATCCAAGGCATGCCGCGGGAGCTGTAACCCCAGTCCGAAGCCCCGGTGCGGCTTATCCACCACAAAATCACCCATGATGCCGGAAAGCAGCTTCTCTCCCTTCCAGATAATCTGCCTCGGCAGGAGGGTTATGAAACCGAGAAGAATCTTTGACTGGTCATCCAGGGCAAGAAACCACCAGGCCTTGCCGGCAGGGCTGCCAATGTTAAGCCACTCGTAGCGTTCCGGCATGGTGTCTGGCAGGTATTCCTGCCACATGCGGATGATCTGGTCTTTATATCCGGCAGGATTTTCTGTTATTTCTATGTGATAACTCATGAGTCCTTTTATATGTACTTGGGGGAATTTATTTATATGATCAATCCGAAGTTGGGGCCTATGGAGTCGAGGAGTTCTCTCTTCTTTTCTTCCGTGAGATTCTCGATGTAATAGCTTTCGTCAAAGACCTTTTTCCCTTTCCTTATGGCCTCGATCTTTGCCAGATACTCATCCAGCTTTGCGATGACCCTTACTGGGTTTCCTGCCACGATGGTATTGGGGGGCACATCTTTGGTGACCACCGCGCCGGCTGCAACGATGGAGTTGGGGCCGATGGTCACCCCGGGGAGGATCATGGCTGAATCGCCTATCATAGTGTTGTCTTTCACCTCTATCCTGGCGAACTTCGTATAATCCAGAAACAGTTTTGTGCTGCCGTCATGGGCAATAAACCGGACATTGGAGGCGATGCCACAGTGATTTCCGATGGAAATCAGGTAACAATGTGATACATCCCAGTACACACTCTCGATATCCGGCAATATGCAGCCTTCACCGATGGTGAGCCCCCGGGCGATGAGACTCTGGAAATATTTCTCTGTCTTTATCCTTCTGAACCTATGGTATGTCTTTTGTAGCAGAGTATACAGAATGTTCATGGTTTTCGTTCTCCAGACATTAGTGTTCTTTCCATTTTCAAGAACCGATAGAGGGCAATGCGGATTTCATCAAGGAACCAGTCAGGATGGTCAGTAATCGGAGCAGGAACGGGGGTTTGAACACCATTCCGAGCTGTTCCTGTACTCTATCCATCTCACCCTGCACGACCAGACCCTTAATTCAGATAATACAAGACCTTTGCATATGTAATGATGCAGAAAGAATACCACTTATCATAATTAATATCAATAGTTTAATAGCGTTTGCGGCTAGATTTCAGCTCCAGATCTACGTCTAAAGGCCAGTGGGTTATGCAAAGGTTTCATGCCATCATCCATATGCACCTCATAACAGGGGTTATCGTGTGCGCATGGCTGCTTTTGTATACATATACTCGGGAACAAGGGGGTACATTACCCGTAAAAAATCCAGAAGGGGTATCAAAGTCTCCTGCTCGTTTGCCCGGACCGGCGCCATGAGGCGGATGAAAGATGCGCTTGCCCTGCGGAAAAGCAGCCTCTTGGAGAGCACCTGCATGCGTATATCGGACTGGCTTGTGGTGATAAATCCATCCACATCGAAAAAGTAAATAACCAGATAATCGATACTCCCAAGGTTCGTGATAAACTTTCTTATTTCATATTCTCTGTCCAGCTTGACACTCAGGGTACCTTCTTCTTTCACTTCGTTGCTCACCCCGCCGAGGCATGCTTCAGGGGCATGGAAGGCAACGTTGGTGTCGTCGAACCAGACGATGGAGAGATTCACAGGATTCTGATAACGTGGCGAGCTGTAATCTCGGAGAAACAGGTATGGTGTCTCAATGCCTTTGTACACATAATCACTCATGGGTATTTCCCTGCCTGTCCAATCACCAATGACAAGGGGGAAATCGAAAAAGTGTTTGTTCTTTATTGGGCCAGTATTTTTCGCTGCACTCACGAGCCCTGCAGCGATGAGGGTCAGGACAATCACTACAACAAAATTAACTATTCTTCTGTTCATTGATCTTCCTCACCAAGAACATCATCGTTACAAACCCGATTATGAAGACCAAAAGCCCCGACCCATCATGGAGGTAGCTCTCAGGGGAGGCGGCCTTTTCACCATATGCATATGCGATCCAGAGCAGCAGGGCAATGCGAGCCCCGTTAAGCAACACCGCAAGTGGGGGAATCATAGCCAGGAAGATGATCTTCTTCCATAACGATGCCCGGAACAGGTAGAGCATCAGTACGCCGAGGGCGGCAAAGGATATGAGAGACCGCATACCGTTGCATGGCGTGCCAACCACGAAGGTGGCTTGGGCGAGATGAACAATGAAACCCTCCCTGATATAAGGGACCCTGAAAATATCCATGATGAACAAGGCCAAGCTTGTTGCAATCGACTTGGATGGCAGGGCGATGATGTTTATATAGGCTTCGGGGATGGGGCACATGAACACGAGGAATAACAGCGGGAAGGCCAATATCTTCGTTATCTGGGAGCCCAACAAGAATAATGAACACCCAAAGCAATAGAGCACTATGGAGAAACCGGAAGCAAAGTTGATGTCTCCCAGGGCCCCGAAGATGCGGATCACCAGTGCAAGCACTATAACCCCGAGGCCCCAAGAAGAACTCCCGACAGGTGCTTCTCTTATTTCGTTACGCTTCAGGTAAATGAGGTAAGCAGTGACAAAAGGTATGAGGTAGCCGTGAGAGTAGTAGGAATCCTGCCCCTGGTATTTGTAATTCAGCCACATAAATGTTGTGTAATAGCACGCAATGAAGCTCAGGGTGAGCAGACCCCAGAGCAGCAGATGTTTTTTTGAATTTTCGAATGTTTCTCTTTCAGAAGAATTACTCATAGACTCCGGCCTTATTTGAGTTGGGCAAGGGATAATACATCTTTCCTCCCTACTGTTCTTATATCGGTCTTATCCTTTTTGAGCAATAGAACCATAACATATATTTTCAAGATCAATTCATCTCGCCGAGGGTGTCCAGGTAACAAATCGCTCGCCCTTCATGAATTTTATCCAGGCCATGGCTATGGCACGGTTCACCTGGATGAAATAGAAGGGTATTTTTACAAATACTGAACATGAAGAAGTCAATGAGCCCAAAACTGCCAGGATATAAAAACACGCATGAGGTATAAGCAATGCACGGTAGAAACGACTACGCACGGAGAGACCAAAGTGAGCGAAGATCGCAATAATAAGGAACCAGGGCACTAACCATCGCATGAGTTTGTGCGAGAAAAGCTGCCAGGAAAAAATCCCATAACGCAGAGGATTCATAAGCTCGACGTTCTCCATGAAGGCTGAAATCCCCCTGGTTATGGTCCTCACCTTCCGGTCAAGCTCTCTCTTTTCATCCTTGATATTGGTATAAATGCCGACGCTGCTCGGATCGGTGACCCCCCTGAAACCCCTGCGGATGGAATTGAGGAGTGTGTTGAAGTCGCTGGGTATGTTTGTGGGCCAGTCCCTGCATACCTCTGCTCGGGCGGCGAAGAACGACCCGCTCAGGCCCACCACGGAATTCACCTTCGTCTCAAGGGAGCGAAGCCACATCTCGTAATGCACATAGGCCCCTTCACCGCTCACGTTCCCTTTCTCGTCGATGAACCTGTCTTCGCTGCTCACACAACCCACCGTTGGGTCTGCGAAATTGGACACGATCTTTGAGATTCCATCCTGCTCGATCACGGTGGCCACATCCGAAAACACGATGATATCACCTGTGGCCTTTTCTATGGCGCATTTCTGGGCAAACTCCTTGCCTCTCCTTTGAGGGGCCCTGACCAGGCCGATCCCCTTGTGTGCATATTGACTTACGATCTCATCGGTGGCATCGGTGGATGCATCCGATGCAAAGAGTACCTCCAGCTTGTCCCTGGGGTAATCTATCTTAAGGGTGTTTTGAATTTTCCTGTCTATCCTCTTTTCCTCATTGTGGGCTGTAATGATCAGGGTCACCCTGGGATGGGACACCTTATCACCATGCACTTCCTTGGGCTTTCTGAAGAGTGATATCAGGGACAGCACAGCAGGGTAGCCGAAATAGGCATAGACAACACCCATGATCGAGCCCCAGAAGAGTGCTGTCACTGATATGCCTCTCTCACCTTCAGTGCTATGTCTCGTGCTACCTCGTGCGAGATGGCACTGTGGGTGGGCAGCGTGATAAGCCTTTCGGCCATCATGGATGCCCCTGAGGTGGATACGTTGCCGGGCACACAATAGGGTTTTATGGCAGGCTCATCCATGATCGCCTTCGGATACATGCGCCTCACTCCAAGCCTGAACAGGGTTTTCGGTAGAGCATCCCTGCCCGCCATCACAGGATACCTCGTATAAACGGCCCGGGCTCCGGGATGATCTCCCGGGGTAATTGAATTGCCGATCACCTCGTGATAGGTCTGTGCCACGGCATATCTGTGACTGTTGAGCGTTTCGATATCGTTCAGAAAGCTCGCACCCAGTCTCTGTACAACCCGCGGCATGCCCTCAATGGGAAATTCAGGATCGAATATGGTCTTCCCAAGCCCAAGGGGCAATGCCTCAAGGATACCATAGACCCTCTTATTCGAAAGCATACGGGTTAATGCAGTAATGAGCAGGCTCAGGTACCCGAAATCACCTTGTTCCAGGACCAATGATCTCAGCATCTCCGGATCACCCACCAGTGCTCCGCCAGTACCCAAAGGCAGCGGCTTGCCCCGTCCAAAACTGAAAAACCCAAAGTCGCCCAAGGTCCCGAGCGGTTTCCCTCGGAGCGTTCCACCAAGCCCCTGGGCCGCATCCTCAATGAGGTATGCCCCAATGCGCCTTGCAGCCGACATGAGGCCTTCCATAGGTGCGGGGATCCCGAAGAGGTGCTGGCCGATGATAGCCAGAGTTTCAGGCCCGGCCATGGCATGAACGGATTCCATATCTGGTTCGAAGGTTTGGGAATTCAGGTCATAGCAGGCGATACTCAACCCTGCCCTAACCACCGAGGCGGCCACGGAATAACAGGTGTAGCCCGGTATCAACACCTGTTTCCTTTTGGAATCCACCTTGCCCTTCAAGGCTATGAGCAGCTGACTCAGGAGCGCCCTGCCGCTGATGCCCAGAACGCAAACTCTTGTGTTGAGATATTTCCTGATCCCCAGGGTAAAGTCATCTCCACCCCAAAGGGCCGACCTGATAATGGTCGACACCGGTAAGGCCGCCTCTGCAGGCGGATACCAGGGAGAAAGTATATCGAATGTTCGGGAATATGCCACTCGATCAATCCACTTATTTAAAGGGTGATAAATCTCCTGACCATGGGGCCGATGGTGTCTGCAACCCTCTGGGGCATGCGAGCCCAGATCTTTTCGATCATGGGCCGTATCCTGCCTGAGGCATCTCCTTGCATCGGACCTGCGGTAATACCGTCTTTGTACCAGTGCAGGAGGCACGGGACAGCCCCCCACTGTTCCTTGAATCTGTATGTTCCCTCCCCCGGTGATGACCTGCCGAAGTCGAAGCACTTGAATCCATGGTCGCATGCATATGCGAGGAAGCCCCAGTACAGGAGCATATTCGGGCTTGAACTGTTGTATTTGTTCAGGGTCGAGGCCCAGGGTATGCCCATTATTCCATTTCCCTCAAGGATGATGCCGCCTGCCACAGGCTTGTTCCCGGCATAGATGACTCCCACGTGGGCCCTCGTGCCATAACAACGCACCACGGCTTCAATCCATGCCCTTGAATGAACAGGCGAGCCGAGATCATGCATGTTGGTTGAGAAGACCCGGTAGAAGTCATTCACAAGATCCGCGGACCCAATAGTAAACTCAAAGCCATCCTTCTGGGGTTTTTTTATCTGGCTCCTCAGCTTTGACTTGAAGCTGTTCCACAGGGCTTCCGAATTCTCCGGGAGATCGAGCACCATCCGTACCTTGTGGGTAAATTCCCTGAGCCGGTTCTCCGTGCTCAGCCCTGGCTCCGTTATTCTGGAACGCAGTTCGAGCCCTGCATTGAGTGATTCTGAGAGGCCACATGCATAGTGATATAACGCATTTTTTATGCCTTCATCGGCTGCAATGACCCCGCCGTAATCGCAGAAAGGTAGCGATACGAGCCGCCCTTTCATCAGCGGGGGCTTCACGAGGATAAGGGGGAGTATACCCTGGACCGTTCCTCCATGATCCTCGGCAATAACATAGTACACCTTGTGTCCATAGGCCGATTCAACAGCGCGTCTCCAAGCATAGAGATGATACGGGCCGGCCTCCTGTTGTGAAAGCGCGAACATATCCCATGAAAGGGCATCCTTCTCTTCTGCCAGCCGATACATTGGTGTGTTGTTTTCAGAAACTCTGCCTGATTCTATAAAGCTATGCACAGCTCCGCCATAGTGGGTGAAAATAATGATAACAATACTTCGTATTCAAAAAGGTTATCAATTAGAAGCTTAGATATAATAGATCCTCGTCATTATTCAACTCAAACTTGATAAAGAAATGATTAAGATTTTCTCATGTAAGTCAAGAATATCTTTAAATATAAGCATATGTTTGTTTTTGTTGCGCGTCGTGCCTATCCTCAAGTAAAGCTACACGATGGAGACATTCTTAAAACCTAGGCCTTTTTTTGTTATTCTTTTCACTGCTGCCATCACTTCATTCCTTCTCTTCAATAACTTCGGGGATTCCGATTCACGTATTATTGATGCTATTTTAAGCTTTGGACACCTCCTGTTGTTCGGGGTGATTGCCCTTGTGACCTTCTGGGTTCTAAACAATGGGAAATGGCAGATCAGACAAAAAAATCTATACATCAAGGTATGGACAATAACAACCTTTATTGGAGCACTCACTGAATGCATCCAGGCATTCATCCCATACCGCTACTTCAGAGTGGGAGACATCCTTACTGACTCCCTTGGAGCAGCCGTCTTCCTCATTTTTTCCCATTCATTCCCAAAAAGCGCCAGTCATAAAAATATAGTACTGATGAGAAGCATAGCATTTGTACTCATGATCATGCGGGCATACCCCATCTTTGCAGCAACCCTTGACACCTGGGAAATGGAAATGAATTTTCCTCTTTTGAGCTCATCCGAAACATATTTTGAGATGTCAAGGTGGACAAACAGTGAAAGTGATTCAGTCCGTACTAAGCTCCATCCAACCGATGGGGAATATTCCCTTAAAGTCTTCTTTCATCCAGGTGAGTACCCCGGCATGTCAATGAATTATCTGCAGCATGACTGGCGAGGCTACAAGAGACTTGCCTTCGATGTCTTCCTGGAAGGATCTTCACCCCTTAAAATCACTGTACGGGTCAATGACAAAGAACATAATAATGAGTATACTGACAGGTTCAATAAAGGCTTTCAGCTTCTCCCCGGGCCTAATCACATAAGCATTGATATTATGGATATAATGAGGTCGCCCAAAGGACGTACAATGGATTTGGCTGAAATAACTAATATCTGTATCTTTACTTATAAGTTAAAGGAACCAAGAACGGCATATTTTGATAATTTCAGGTTGAAAGTTCGCGAGTAAATTGTAGTCGCGGCTGTAGTCGCTCCGACGGGGGGAGGCTTTTATATTTTCGCTGTGTTCAGATAATCATGGAGAGGAGTCTATTACCAATTTTTATACAGCATTCTATTGCAAGCTGAAGATACCTCTCGGCACTGCCTCTTAACAGGTAATCATCGACAAATCTGTCCTTCTCAGCTTTCGATATCTCCTGAAGATAATATATATAACAATTCAGAAGCTGAAGGTATTCCATGATCTGTTCATCCATGGTACCCCACCACATCAAGGAATGCCTTGTTGGATATGAAGTTGGGAGATGAAACCATAGATCCTAGTGCTTCGGGAGACCGGCGAGGAGTACTGGGCACTTTCCCTCCATGATCAACTATGATATTGGAATATTCATAATATTGATGCGTTAATTCTGAATGGAGGGTTTATGAGGAGATCTAATCTTTTCCATGTGCTTGTTATGATGTTCTTGGTGGTCGCTCTTGTCGGATGCATTAAAAGCCCGGAACAAAAGCGGCACGATTATCTCACCAGTGCACAAAAATATGTTACTCAGAAGAAGTATGCCGAGGCGGCCATCCAATATCAGAATGCTCTGAAGATAGCCCCTGACGATGCGAAGACTCTCGTCAGCCTAGGTGAGGCTCAGCTCAAACTCAACCGCCCAAGGGAGGCTTATGTGGCTTTCTTCAAGGCCTCTACAGCTGATCCCAAAAATGTGAAGGCCCAAGAATACCTTGCTTCCATGCTCCTTCTTGCAAAGAAATACGACATGGCGGAGAAGCAAGCATATGCCATTCTCGGGAAAGACCCGAAAAATACCCTGGCAAAAAAGATCCTCGCTCAATCTCAATTTATGGGCGGTAAAAGGGAGCAGGGTATCAAGGTCATGGAGGAACTGATAAAGTCATCCAGCCCAACAGAGGACATGTATTTTGACACAATCCAAATGTACATGACCGTGGGGAAGAGTGAGGATGCTCTTGCCCTGGTCTTAAAGGCATGTGCCCTCTTCCCCAAATCTACCAGAATACGTTTTTTGGCGAGCAATATCTATGCATTTATGAATGATATCAACAATGCAAAAAAATGGGCTGAGGAGGCATATCGGGTTTCAGATGGAAATTTAAATACAGGCATTGAGTTGACCGTGTTTTATGCCCGTCACAAGATGGATGCCCTTTACCATAGCCAGCTGTCTACCATGAAGATAAAATATCCTACCAGCCCTGAACCTTATCTTCTTGAGTCATCAATACTCCATCAGAATCGCGATCTGGATGGAGCCTTGAAGGCTGCCCAGAAGGCCCGCGAGCTAAAGGACACTACGCAGGTACGCACCCAAATTGCACAGATACTCCTGGAAAAAAATGATGTCGCACAAGCAAAAAAGCTCCTCACTGAGACAGTGCAAAAAGATCCCGAAGATATCCAATCAAAAATCCTTCTTACTCAGATATTCCTAGGGGAAAAAGACAGCACCAAGGCCATCGAGATGATGGCTCAACCTTTGAAAATTGCCCCAGAACATCCAATGGTTGCATCAACCGCAGCCCAGGCGTACCTTCTGAAAGGTGATGTGAAGAAGGCGAAGGAGCTTGTTGAGAATGCTCTAAAGAAAAATGATCGGAATATTCAACTCCATGAAATGATGGCAAAGATCTATTTCCTCCAGGGACAATTCAAGGATGCCCTCTCAGAGACCAATCTCTTTGTCAAGCACTCAGTTAAGACCCCTGATATTATGTATATCGGAGCGCTCTCAGCACTCAGAACCTCCGATTCAAAGGATGCATCGGCTTATATTCAATCTCTCAAAGAGGTTGTTCCGAATGAGTGGATAACCCTCCATGCACAGATACAGTATTTACTTAGTCAAAAAGACAAGAAGAATGCCTATGCTATTGCTGAACGGGCCATCACCCTCTATCCGCGAAATGATGAGGCGCTTGCGTTATATGCCTACACTGCACCTGGAAACATCGGCCTGCAGGAGGCCATCACAAGGTTAAACGGTATTTGTTCAAAAGCAGAATCTTCGGGATGCCACATGATTTTGTCAGCACTGTTTGAAGAATCGGGAAAGAAAAGTGAGGCACTTGCTGAAATCAAAAAGGCTATTGGCATGGAACCTGGCAAACCTCCGCTTTATCATGCATTGGGACAATTCTACGCCCGAAACAATATGTTGAAAGATGCCCTTGATGAATATGAAAAGATTTTAAAAAAGAATCCTGATGATCTTCAAGCCGCCAATATGCTCGCACTTCTTAATCAACAGGTGGGAAAAACCGACAATGCGAAAAAGTACTATCAGTATATCCTCGATAAGAACCCTAAAAATGCTCTTGCTGCAAATAATATGGCGTGGCTTCTCGCAGAGAGTGGAAAAAAGGAAGACCTTGAGAATGCGCTGAAATATGCCCAAACCGCCAAGGATATGTACCCTGAGGACCCAAGGATTGCTGATACCCTGGGTTATGTCTATCTCAAGAAGGGCCTACCCGAGAATGCACTAGGCCAATTCCAGCTGGCACTGGAAAAACTGAAGGAGGACGACCCGGACGACCCGACTATTCTCTATCACACAGCGTTGGCCTTGGTGGACCTTGGGAGAGGCAAAGAGGCTGTGCAGTACCTGATGAAATCGACCAGTAGTAAAAAACAGTTCCCAGAGAAACAGCAGGCGTTAGAATTACTCGCAAAGCTCCAATCAGGACTGAAGAAGTAAGTGAACCGCTGAAGAAGGTACCCTTGCTCTTGGAGACCAAGGCGGTCACGGCAGCCTAAATGACTCCTCGATGCCAGAGGATTTGAAAAGACTCTAAGGAAAACATTACCAAGATCTTCAGTTTCCAGGCATCATAAAAACAAGATGAAATCGAAGGAATCTCAATCCTACTTTAAGAAGGGAGACAAAAATAGAGAGAGAAATAAGAACATTCTTTCCTATTGCGCCTGTTCACAGAGTTTCTGCCAGCGGTTGTCATCGGAGGTGCTCAAGATGCTGATTGCCCCTTCGCCATTTTTCAGGTCCACCCAGTCAATCACACCATTAATCGTTATACCTTCAGAGGGTATCATGACCCGGATTAAGAATCCGGTTAAGTCTTTGAATTGGATGTTACTATAGTATCTGATGATCTGGAGAGATTTAAGATGGAGGCCATGCTTGCTGATATCTTTTGTGATACCATGTCCACTGAACAAATTCCCCAACTTGATCGAGATTGATATATTGACCTTTTTCCGTTTCTCTCTCCGTCGCTCACGAACGACTTCATTGACCTCTTCACAGAAGTTTGAGGGGATTAAGAGATTATCTTCTAATGATTTTTTCATCAAGCTAAAGTTAAAACATCTCCCTTATAACCAAGCCACATCCACCTTTTGGGGTTTGATATTTGAGATATACTAATTACCAATTCTTTTTCGAATGCCTTGTAAGTTTTTCTAAGATTATTTCTTCTATCATTAAAAACGTTATACTCCGTCTTCATGTTGAAACCCTATTATTTAGGATTTGTTAACTAACTATCTTATCGGAAGATTTCCTAAGAAATACATTAAAAGTTTAGGGGGGCGGGCGGTTAGCTCCACCAACCCCAATATCTTGTAAATGAAATAGACGGACTGTTATCACAATTGTGCATCCCCGATTAGGAGAGTAGACGGGGTTCTCCGATGGTTGCAGGTTGAAATTTGTCTTCTCCGTTTTCGCCTGGTTTCCCAGCGGTGCCACACTATTACAACCATACCAACGTTGTTCCCCGCCCCTCGCAGAACCGGACTAGGAGCGTTAAACCATCTTATGTGCTGCAGCACATAAGATGGTTTATGTGACGGCCGCACTTATGTTGCGTAATGTTGTATAATAGAGCCAATTGCAAAACGTTTCGGCCGATGATGTAATCCAAGTATAACCCCGTTGGCGATCCCACTCAAGCGCATGAAAAACTTATTTTGCTGGTCGGTACTATCTCCTCAGCACATATGTAGCTCTTTTGTATACCTTCCATTGTTTCCATTGCACACAGCGCAGACGATGCCTGATCCAGCTATCAAGGTCCCGCAAGACTGATGTTGCTTCGAAATACCCAAAATAGCCGATCCATCCGGTGAGGTACGCATTTACGGAAAATCGCTTATCGTATGGCTAACGTATTGATTTGTCTTGTCTCAAATTAGAATTTGGAGTTATTTTGGTCAGTAATGTGTCCAACTGTTAATTTTTTCGACAATTTGTCAGATCTCTGCTACACTTGATGATGATAAAGGCAGATTATGATTCTGTTTTTCTATGGAATAACTGCACTGGTGAGTCTGCTGGGAGGGGTGGTCATTCTATCCCGCAGCGGAGCCGCACACGGAAAGGCCATTGCGTGCGGCCTAATCTCCATTGCAGCCATTGAGATCTGTCATCTTACTTATTATCTCAGCGAGTCTTTATCAGCACTCCAAGCCGCATCATTCTTTGAACTGGCATCCATCAGCTTTTTTATCGTTTCTGTTATTCTCATGGAGAAGAACATATCAAGAAGGGCCCACCTCGTTATCTGGACACGGCGTGGACTCACCCTGATCTGTGCACTCTACGGACTTACGCTTTTCATCTACCCGGAAGCCTATGCAGATATAACCCTTAATAGAGTAGTGATCATTGACTGGCTCGGCCGTATCCAGTCTTTGCTGCTCATATTGGGTGCAATTGCATTTATCTGGATTATGGAGAACATCCTCAGATCTTCAGAAGGTGCCAGCAGGAGGATTCTCAAGTATCCTGCATTGGGCTCTATATCAATAGGGGCATCCCTGTGTATGGCCTCCATATACCGCCTCAGCACCAACTCCATAACCAACGACATACTTATACTATGCTCTCTGATCACCCTCGTGGGTGTCACATTCCTCATCTTCTTTTCCATCCGTTTTAAGCTCTTCGAGATGGATATCTTCGTATCACGTTATGTGGTTTATCATTCCATCACCTTTATCAGTATCGGCACATACCTTCTCTTCACGGGGCTGGTACTCATATGGATCGGGCAGTTTGGTTTAAAGCTATCATTGGCGACCATGGGATTTATTGTTTTTCTCTCACTCATTTTTCTTTCCATATTGATCCTCTCACAAGAAGCTAGGAATCGCATAAGATTCTTCATCAACACGCACTTCTTCTCTAACAAGTACGATTATCGAAAAGAATGGATAGAGCTAAGCGGATACCTGTCGATTGCCTTTAACGAGAGACAGATTATCCACGTTACATCGCAAGTGATCCTCGACAGCATGTATATCAGGGAACTTTCCATTTGGCTGCTTGAAGGATCAGTTTACAGGCGCGCCTTTTCCTTTCCTGACGCCTCCGGAGACGAATTCATCAGAGATGACCACCCCATTATCACTTACCTTGGGAATAACCCCTATTATTTGAAGAGAACACCATGCAAGACACACGACACTACTTGGGAGGAGATTGTAAAGAATCACCGCGACTTCATTGACCGGAATAAGCTGGAGCTCGCCGTAGGTATGACGGCAGGAACCATGATAGGGTTTATTGCTATCGGCCAGGAGAACCCGGGTACACCCTACGGCCAGGATGATATCGACCTGCTGAGTGCGGTAGCATCGCAGTCAAGCGCCGCCCTCATGAGTGCACGCTATGCCAAGAGGATTGCCGAAAACAAAGAGATTGACACCTATAACCGTATGTCTGCAACCGTCCTCCATGACCTCAAGAACGCAGCAGGTCACCTCTCTCTTATCCTCCAGAATGCCCCAAGACATATGAACCAGGCGGAATTCCGTCATGACATGCTGGAAACCATCTCCGATGCCCTTGCCCGGATCGACAAGGTCATGAATAAGCTTCAGGCCATCCCGGAACCTCAGGAAATCCACCTGAAGACCCTCAATATCGGTCCATTCCTTGACAATCTCCTTGACCGGCTCAGACCCAGATTGGAAGGAATCGAGCTCAAACGTGATTATGAAAGTGCCTGCGAGATGAGAACCGACCCGGATGTCCTTGAAAAGATCCTGGAGAATATTATCGTGAACGCAACTGAAGCAGTTGGAAATGACGGGATGATAACAATCACCGCCCGTATAGGGGAAAATTTACCATTCATCTCCATTACTGACAATGGTGTTGGGATGACGGATGAGTATATCCGGGAGAAGCTATTCAAACCATTCCAAACTACAAAGAAGAAAGGCACAGGACTCGGGCTGTGGCAGGTAAAGAACATGGCCGACCAACTCGGGGCAAAAATCGATGTGAAGCCGAATCAGGAACATGGAGTTACCATGGCAATATGGCTTCTCCCTGTTGGATCCAAGGGTTAGACCACGCTGTTATTGGGCGCTTTAGGATATCCATTATCCATAGCAAAAATGACTGAGCACCAGAGGCTTAAAATTATGAAGGAAAAGATACTGATCATTGAGGATGAAGCAAGTATGGCAAAGCAGCTTAAGTGGGGCTTGAGCGATACTTATGATGTCTATGTTGCTGAAAATGCCGCAGATGCGATGGATACCCTCAACACCGAGAGCCCTTTGGTGGTACTCTTGGATCTTGGACTTCCGCCGTATCCGGACAGCGCCGAAGAAGGTTTAAGGCTCTTCGAGGAAATCATCGGAAAAAAGGCTCACACGAAGGTCATCGTGATCACCGGTAACACTGACAAAAACAATGCCGTCAAGGCCGTTTCGCTTGGTGCATACGACTACCACACCAAACCAGTGGACCTTGAGGAGCTCAGAATCGTAATCAAGAGGGCGGTTTATTTGTCCCGGCTGGAGAGTCAGGTATCCGAGCTTCAGTGCATGGTTTCCGGAGAATTCCAGTTTCACGGTATGGTGGCCACCTCACAGCCCATGATGGATCTGTTCGAGCAGGCCAAGAAGGTTGCGCGCACCGACTACCCGGTTCTCATCCAGGGTGAGAGCGGCACGGGTAAGGAGCGACTTGCACAGGCCATCCATGCCATGAGCGACCGATCCGAGATGCCGCTGGTTATCATCGACTGTGGCTCCATCCCGGAGAATTTGCTGGAGAGCGAGCTATTCGGCCACGAAAAAGGATCATTCACCGGGGCGCATGCCCGTCAAATCGGTAAAGTGGAGAGGGCCCAGGGCGGCACCGCAGTGTTCGATGAGATAGGCGACCTCCCATTGCAGCTCCAGGTAAAGCTCCTGAGGTTTATCCAGGAGGGTACTATTGACCGGATCGGTGGTAAGGAACCCCTTTCAATAGATGCACGGGTGATCGCCGTCACCAATGTAGACCTCAAGAAGGCTGTGGAGGATCGCCGTTTCAGAGAAGATCTTTACTACCGGCTCAATGTGGTTCCCCTTATTATGCCCGCACTCAAGGATAGACCCGACGACATCCCGGTACTGGCAAGATACTTCCTGGATACATACAGCAAGGAGATCGGCCCGAGATTCAAAGGATTCAGTACCGCCGCCATAGAGGCCATGATGATGCATGACTGGCAGGGCAACATCCGTGAGATGCAGAACAGGATCAAACGCGCCGTGGTAATGGCCGAGGGTGACTACATCCAGCTTCAGGACATTGACCTTGGCGATACGGAGAAAGATGAAGCTATGAAAACTCTCAAAGAATTCCGTGATTCGGCTGAAATCTCAGCCATAAGGTACGCCCTTACACGCTATAGAGGTAACATATCCAAGGCCGCTCAAGATCTCGATGTAAGCAGGCCGACCCTGCATGATCTTATCAAGAAGCACGGCATTACCGTTACAAAATGAAGAGAGAATTTCCTTCTAAATTTTTACTATCCGGCAGGGAAGAGATTTTTAAGCTCCTTCCTGATCGTCTTTAAGACATCCTGCTTCTCCCGGTTACTTTAGACCCAACGATCTTTAATTGGGCAGACGCATACCATGGCCACTACAGATTCGAACTGGGCATTCAGCATGGCATACAATGCCATTCTTCAGGCAACGCATGCACTTATGTTTGCCAAAGGTTTCCAACCGGCCTCCGGACCGGCACAACACAAGACCGTCGTACTTATTGCAGAGACTACCCTGGTGAGTCATTCAAGGATGAAATCTACCTCTTTGAAAAGATGCGGAGCAAAAGACACGGGGTCATCTATGAAGTAACCGGATTGATATCGAAAGACGAAGCTGCTCAGGCATTTGAATTTGCTGTTAGATTTGTGAAAAAGGTAGAGCTGTTACTAGCGAATATGGTTCATTGAGATAGAATATCAATAAACTGGGACATCCCCATTACCCATGCCCTCCCCCGGTGATGGAAAAAATCGCTGCTAAAGCCGACCCTACAATGCGGCATGGGAGATGCTATGGTCTTGGGTGAATCGCGACTAAAATCGCTCCTACGGGGGGGAGGCTTTTATATTTTCGCTGTGTTCAGATAATCGATGACATGCTCGCTGAATCTGTCAAAATCAACAAGGTGTTCCTGAAGTATATCGTAAAGCTGGGCAGGGTCCACATCCCAGTACATATGAACAATCCTGTTACTGAACCTGACCATGTTGATGATGATATCCAGAAAATCCGTTGGTATAATATCCAGGTGTGCCATCTCACGGAAGATATCTCCATAAGTCTCCGGTGTCTTTACCGGTGTCTTCATCTGCAATATGGAGAGGAGCCTGTTGCCAATATTTATACAGCATTCTATTGCAAGCTGAAGATACCTCTCGGCACTGCCTCTTAGCAGATAATCATCGACAAATCTGTCCTTCTCAGCTTTTGATATGTTCTGAAGATAATGGACATACCGCTTCAAAAGCTTAAGGCATTCCATAATCTTTTCATCCATGGTACCCCACCCCATCAAGAAACGCCTTGTTGAACTTCTTGAGATAGTATGAAAAATCCAGGTAATATTTCACAACCTTTTCCCGGAACTCTATGAGGTGACTTTCATTCTTCACAAAAACCAGATCCCCATCCTTCAAAATAATATATGAAAATCTGATGGGGGCATCGTTGAGAATTACCAGGTCAAACTCCTCGGTCGAAAGTGTACCTGCTATCAATCCTATTAATGCAAGCTTGATGCTTTCAATCTCATCTTTGTTAAGCTCATCACTAATGAGAACTGCAATATCAATGTCGCTCAATGGTTTCAGGTTTTTCTTTGCCGCGCTTCCGAAAAGATAAAGCGCATCAATGGAGTCGATATCCTGAAGCTTCCCGATCAAGGACGGGATTTTATCAAGAATGTCCGGCGGCAGCTTATTGTTTCGCATCATTCAGCAATCATAACGTATGCGGCATTCAAAAGCAAATCGAACGGGGAATGGACTGCATTCGTAGGAGCGATTTTAATGGCGATTATGTTTCTCGCGATCACTTCATGTCAGTCGCGGACAAATCCGCTTGTACACCGCGGTGGGTAATACAACATCTGTAGGAGCATCTTCAGGTGCGATCATCATGTGATCATGATTAGGAAAAAATCGCGGCTGAAGCCGCTCCTACAAGCAACATTTACAACCCCAAATACGCCGCCTTGATCTTCTCGCTCTTCAGCAAATTTGATGCGGAGTCCTCAAGTGCAATGGTGCCACTCTCCATGACATAGCCGCGGTGCGCTATGCGAAGCGCCATGTTTGCGTTCTGTTCAACAAGGAAGATCGTGGTCTTGTTCTCTCTATTGATTTTTTGGATCGTCTCGAAGATAAGTTGTACGAGCACCGGCGCCAGGCCCAGCGACGGCTCGTCGAGCAGCAGCAGCTTAGGCCTGCTCATGAGCCCGCGCGATATGGCGAGCATCTGCTGCTCGCCGCCGCTTAGTGTTCCTCCGAACTGGTGGCGCCGTTCGGCCAGGCGCGGGAAGAGATTGAAGATATAGTCCATATCCTGTTTGATGCCTGCCTTGTCCTTCCTGAGGTATGCCCCCATATCAAGATTTTCCGTGACTGTTAATTGGGGGAATATCCTCCTGCCCTCCGGGACCTGCACGATGCCGAGTGCAAATATCTTGTCCGGGTTCATATTCTGGATAGGCTGGCCCATGAAGTGGATCTCACCGTAGCGCGGCGGGACAATGCCGCAGATGGACATGAGGGTCGTGGACTTGCCGGCACCATTGGCCCCGATCAAGGTCACGATCTCGCCTTGGGTAAGCTCCAGAGAAATACTCTTTAATGCATGTATGCCGCCATAGTAGGTGTGAAGATTTTTTATCTTAAGCATCAAAGGCCTCCCCCAGATATGCCTTGATCACATCCGGATTATCCGAGACCTCTTTCGGTGTTCCATGGGCGATCATCTGCCCGTAGTCCAGCACATAGATCCTCTCTGAAATACTCATGACAAGCTTCATGTCATGCTCGATGAGCAGGATGGCTATCCCCTCTTCATTCCGGATCTTGGTGATAAGCTGGTCGAGCTCGCTCGTTTCCTTGGGATTCATTCCAGCTGCCGGTTCATCCAGCAGGAGCAGAAACGGCTCGGTAGCCATTGCCCGGGCTATCTCGAGCCGCCTCTGGGCACCATAGGGAAGCTCATGGGCCAGCTCGTTTACATATCTGCTCAGGCCAACTTTCTCGAGCATCTTGTAAGAGAACTCTACCATGTCGTTCTCTTCCCTTTGTGTCCTCTTGTCCCGAAGTATGGCGCCTGCAATGCCCGAGAAGGTCCTGCAATGCCTGGCAACCATAACGTTTTCAAGCACGGTCATCCTCTGGAAGAGCCTTATGTTTTGAAAGGTTCGCGCCAGTCCGTGCGCCGTTACTATGTTCGGCTTGAGCTTATTGAGTCTCTGTTCTGCCTTGCCGGGGGGGGCGATGATCATATCACCCTTTGTGGGCTCGTACATTCCTGTGATACAATTAAAAAAGGTCGTCTTGCCTGCACCATTGGGCCCTATCAAGGCTACGATCTCACCTTTGTTCACCTGGATGCTTATGTTATCAAGCGCGCGCAGCCCACCAAAGTCCATGGTGAGTCCTCTGATATCGAGCACCGGCATCGTGGCTGTCATAGCGCCTCTCCCTTACTGAGTCCTTTATGGAACTCATAGCGCTGCCTAATGCCGCTGATAATGCCCTGGGGCCTGAATACCATGATGAGCACCATGCTGGCACCAAAGGCAAGCATGCGGTACTGCGAGAAGGCCCGCAAATACTCCGGCAGAAGGATAAGGATGAAGGCGCCCACTACCACCCCCACAATGGAACCCATACCGCCCAGCACCACGATAGACAGTATCATGGCCGATTCCATGAAGGTGAAGCTTGCCGGGTTGATAAAGGTGGTCTTGGCAGCCAGGATGCAGCCGACAAAACCCGCCCATGTTGCCCCCAGGGCAAAGGCCGTGAGCTTCGTTTTGGTCTTGTCAATGCCCATGGCCTGGCAGGCCACTTCGTCTTCACGAAGAGCTATCCATGCCCTGCCGATCCGGGAATTTCTGAGCCTGCTCACCACAAGCATCGTAAAGATCACTAAACAGATCATGATATAATAGAGGTAGATCATATGCTGCTGAAGGGTCAGATTTATGCCAAAAGTAGCCGGTCTGGATATCCCGGCAATTCCACTAGGTCCGTAGGATAACTCATTCCAGTTTTCCAGGATAAGTCTTATGATCTCACCAAAGCCCAAGGTGACAATGGCCAGGTAGTCGCCCCGCAGGCGGAGCACCGGGAAGCCTAAGAGGATACCGAATGTGGCTGCCAAGCCCCCTGCCAGCGGCAGGGCCACCCAGAAACCAAGCCCGAAATGGTGGTTCATCAAGGCATAGAAATATGCACCCACGGCATAAAAGGCCACATAACCAAGATCGAGCAGGCCGGCCAGCCCCACCACGATGTTGAGTCCCAACCCCAGCATCACATACATGAGCGCTGTGATCATGATGGAGGTCTGGTAGCTTGAAAACAGGAACGGGAAACTCACGGCAAAGATGATTAAGCCGACCGTGCATGGTATAGAAATTCGCTTATCCGACCGGATGAGCTTGCCTGCCCTCTTCTGCCAGGTCTCAGCCTCATCCTTGGCTGCCCCCATCTCCTTGCGCTCTAAAAGGTATCGCCAGATAAATGAGAGGAAAAAGGCACCAATACCCACATACACCATATTCATCCAGCGCCACTTCAGTGTCTTATCCAGGGGGTTGACCTTCATGACCATGATGGGGAAGGTAAGAAACATAAACCATAGTGCAACAGCACTCGATTTTCGTATCTCATTGAGGATACGCTGCAAAAAAGGCTTCAGGTCGGTATCCATGGATGATCTATCTACACCTTTTCCGAAGAGGTCTTTCCGAGAATGCCTGAGGGTCTGAAGATGAGAATGAACACAAGCAGACCGAATGCAAACACATCCTCATAGTCGCTCGATACATAGCCTGTGGCAAAGCTCTCGGTCCACCCAAGCACCAAACCTCCGAGCACGGCTCCGGGGACGCTTCCTATGCCGCCCAATACGGCTGCGGTAAAGGCCTTGATGCCTGCGATAAAGCCGATATAGAAGTTGATTTGCCCGATGTGCGACGAGATGAGCACACCGCCTACCGCTGCCAGGGCGCTTCCGATGATGAAGGTAACGGAGATGACCCGGTTCACGTTCACCCCCAACAGCATTGCCATGGTCTTGTCCTGGGCCACGGCGCGCATGGCCTTACCCATGCGGGTAAATTTGATGAAAAGGCTGAGCAGTATAGTAGCTATTGCCGTTGTAATAAAAATCACAAGTTCTGAGGAGCGCATGATAGTGACATTCTCCATAAACGAGAACTCTTTGATAAGCGCAGGGAACGAGAGGAAATCGGATGTCTGGGCTAATAATACATAGTTCTGCAGAAAGATGGACATGCCGATGGCGCTGATGAGCGGTGAAAGCCTCTGGGCCTTGCGTAAAGGCTTGTAAGCGATCTTCTCCAGGGTGAATCCATAGGCGGCCGAGTATATTACGGCTATAACCCCTGCAAGCATAAGTAAAGACCAGCCGCTCATACCTAAGAGTGAAAGGGCGCTGGCCACAATCAGTGCCGTAAAGGCACCGATCATGTAGATCTCTCCGTGGGCAAAGTTGATCAGCTCGATGATGCCGTAGACCATAGTATAGCCCAGGGCAATGAGCGCATAAATGCTTCCCCGGGTGAGTCCGCCGACGAAGAGTTCTAAGAAGTAGTCCATGTATGCCTTGGATGATAAGCTCTTATGAGGAAAGGAAAGGGAGCAGGTTTACTGCTCCCTTTCCTAAGATTTTTATATGTTACTTGCCGACCTCAACATACTTGCCCTTCTCGACCTCGTACATTGAGAAGCCTATCCCTTTGGCATCGCCGCGTTCGTCGAAGCTGATTTTGCCAAGCGGTGTCTCGAACCAGTTGGTGCGCAGTGCCTTCGATACTGCATCTATATTGGTAGATCCGGCCTTATCAATGGCCTGAAGCAGGCATATGGTGGCGGCATATGCATTCAGGTATAATGCGCCCGGGTCTGAACCGTATACTTTTTTGTGCTGATCGATGGCTGCTATAGCCATGGGGTTCTTGGATGTATCCATGGGCCCGGTGGCATAGACGCCCTCGGCAAACTGGCCGGCGACCTTGATGAAGGTATCGTCTTTCACACCATCATCAGAGATGAAAAAGGTCTTCATCTTCTTTTTCTTCATGGCGCTGACGATCTTTGCTGCCTCAGGATGATATCCTCCATAGATAACCGCATCCGCGCCGGAGTTCTTGATCTTCTGAACAATAGCAGAGTAGTCCACCGCACCCGGGGTTATACCTTCAAACAGCACAGGATTGATGCCCCGTTTTTCAAAATCCGCCTTGGCAAACTCGGCAAGACCCTTGCCATAGTCACCCTTGTCATGGATGACGGCGACCTTTTTTACCTTGAGTTTGTTCAAGGCGAAGTCAACCTCGAGTTTTGCCTGGGAATCATCCGGGGATATGGTGCGGAAAAAATTCGGATAATCGCCGCTCTTGGTAAGGTCAACGTTCGTGGCGGAAGGCGATATGACCACGATCTTGGCCTCTTTGTAGGTATTGAGTGCAGCCTTGGTAGCGCCGCTGCAGATATGGCCGAGTACGACATTCGCGCCATCGGATACGAGCTTGCTTGCAACATTGGCAGCCACCTCGGGCTTGCAGACATCGTCCGCCGGAAGGATCTCTACCTTCTTACCCAGGACACCGCCCTTGGCATTCACATCACCCACCACGAGCTTCGCTGCATTCAGTGTAGGCAGCCCGTAGGATGCAAGATCTCCGCTGTGAGCCCCTGCAACACCGAGCTTGACCGTATCGGCCGCAAAGGCCGAACCAGTGAACAGTATGAAAGCGGTTGCCATTAAGAATATCAGTGATCTCTTCATTCCTTCCTCCCCTTTGCTTTGAATTTCTTGGAATATTTCCGTGAGGACCTCGTAAAACAGTCCGGCAAGACATAGCATTAAAAGCTCTCTCATGTCAAACCGGGCTGTATGGTGTTGATAAGCGAGTTTATCTCACCTATACCCCATTGGTCAATACAACGCTCTGTATGGGTTCTATTCATGCATCCGCTCAAGGCGGAAAATACTGTTATCTATCTTACCTTGTGTATCTTTATCGATTATGTGTTTTTCATCATAGCCAGCAAGAGATGAGAGCCTCTCGAGACGTTCCCTCGTATGAGGGTGTGTCCTTAACAATGACGGATGTGGTTGTTTCCGCCCCGGTAGATATACGAAATCCCAGATGCTCCGCTCGTGCCGGTCCATTTTCTGCAAGGCAGAGGCAAGGCCCATGGGGTCACCTGTCAGCCCTGCAGCCCCAAGATCGGCATCAAACTCGCGTGTCCGGGATAGGGCAAGTTGGAGCAACATGCTCAAGGAAGGGGCAAAAATAAGCAGGAGGATCGGGATAAGCGGGATATCCGTCTTTGCGAACATGGCCAAAGGGAGGTAAATAATGATGAGCACCTGCCCAAGAAATGAAAATGTGCTCGTAACCCTTGTCATGAGATCAGCCAGGGCATGGAGCCTGAGATCATTATTCTTGATGTGGGTTATCTCATGGGCCAGCACACCAGAAATCTCACGCCGATCTAAGTATCTAAGGATGCCGTCTGACACTGCAATGGCAGAACTCTTGGCTGAGCCCACACTGAATGCGTTCATTATCCGGCTTGGCACATAGTACAAGAGTGGATAAGCCGGAAGGTCAGCCCTGTGGGAGAGATCCGAAACAATCTCAAAAAGTCCGGGGGCTTCATCATATGAAAGTTGCCGTGCCCTGTACATTTTGAGCACCATCCAGGGGGATACCCTGGGCGTTGAAAGGAAGAGTAATGAAACCACCAGAAGGGCCCAAACCAACCCCGTTGTCCCGAAGATCATCCAACCGAGCAGACCGAATAAACCGCCCATTCCCGCAAGGATGACTGCTGTCTGGAACAGCAAGTGGTACTTACCCGTGTAATATGCCCTATGGCTTATGTTTCTTGTACCCATAGCGATTTCTTCACCATGTATAAGGTATACCCAGGCGAAAAACAATGCCGTGCCAGATATCTTCTCATGGGTTCCCTATCTTTACAATTTACCCCGCAGCATGATAGGGGCACACGTGTGGATATGACAATCACGACCAAGCACGGTACAACGATTGAGATCATCAAATGCGGCAACTTTCTGCTGGATGGCGGCACCATGTTCGGCCGGGTACCCAAGGTCATGTGGGAGCAGTGGTTCCCGCCCGATGATCTGAACCGCATTATCATGGCCACCAATATCCTTAGAATCCACAAGGGCGGAAAATTCTTTCTTGTGGATACCGGCCTTGGGTCGCTCTACACGAAAAAAGATTGGGAAATCCTCGGCACCAGCCTTGATCAGGTTCGGCTCATCAAAGAACCGGTGGACTGTCTTATCTGCACACATCTCCACTTTGACCACTGTGGCGGTATCCAGGATATGACTGTTCTTTCCGAGGTGATCATCTCTCGCCCGGAATGGGAAGACGCCCACGACGAGAGCCCCTTGAGCAAGGGGGGTTACCGCAAAGCCGACCTTGATCTTCTCGGCAAAAAGTTGCACTTGGTGGATCCGCCCTGCACCGTAGCCGAGGGCATTCAAGTCCTGGCGACTCCGGGACACACACGGGGGCACATGAGCGTCCTCATCGACGATGAGGTACTCTATCCGGGAGACCTCATCCCTACTGCCGCTCATGTGCACCTGCCCTGCATAATGGCTTACGACCTCTATCCCTTGGAGATCTTAGAGACAAAGAAAAAGATCCTCAATGAAGCCTTCCGTAAAGGATGGCAGCTCGTCTATGAACACGACCCTTACCGTCCCGTGAGCCGCATCGATAGAGTCAAAAACCAATTCAAAGCATTATAGTCTTTTTCCACCACCCTCAACCCCCTCAAATTTTTTCTTGACAGAGGGGTTCATTTATCATAATGAATCGCGTTGAATTTGTTTACTACAATAAACTCCTTGACACACTTTAGTAGGCTTGGGAGAGAGATGTGAACATAGGGGAGAAGATCAAGAACCTGAGGCTGGCCCAAGGTCTTACCCAGGAAGAACTTGCCAACAGGGCCGACCTCACAAAAGGGTTCATATCGCTTTTAGAGCGCGATCTCCAGTCTCCTTCTCTGGACACCTTGGAGCTCATCCTGAATGCATTGGATACCGATGCCGGCGAATTCTTCGCAGAGGAGGGCCAGAACGTTGTGGTGTTCAACCGCAAACAGCGGGTCAGCATTGAAGATGAAGAAGAGTCGGGCGTCAGACGTGAAGTGCTTATTGCAGGTGCCCAGGACCGGGAAATGGATATCCTCCTGGTTACACTCTCACCCGGGGCATGCACCTACCAGGAAAGGGCACACAACGGCGACGAATCCGGGTTCGTCCTGATGGGCAAAATCATCATCAGCGTGGGCAAGGATACTTTCAGGGCCTCGGCAGGCGATTCCTTTTATTACACTGCAAACAAGAAGCACTGGATTGAGAACAAGTCGGATAAAACGGCAAAGATCCTATGGATCTCTGCCCCGCCGAGCTTCTAAAGAACAAGAAGGGCGTGAGATACATGATTATCAAGACACCTACCACCTATTTCATCACATACCGAGCATGCCGTCAACGAGTGCGGCGCCGCGTTTGCTGCGGTGGTGCTCTGGGACTGATCCATAGGCATGAGCTGCTCCATGAGTAACACCCTCGGATGGGGAAACTTAAAGCACACTATGAATACCTACATGGCTGCGCAACCCGACGGGAGGATATGCCTCTTCGGCGCTCCGTTCGATTCCACAACAAGCTTCCGGCCCGGGTCGCGCTTCGGGCCCGGCGCCATCCGTGAGGCGTCTTACGGGCTGGAGACCTTCTCTCCAGCACTGAATAGTGACCTGGAAGACTGTTCCTTTATGGATAAGGGCGACCTGGAGCTCCCTTTCGGCGACCCGACTCCTGCGTTAACGCTAATCGAAGAGCTCACAGGAGAGATTCTCTCTCATGGCAAGACCCCATTTCTCCTTGGTGGAGAACACCTGGTGAGCCTGGGGACAATCAGCGCAGTGAAAAAGAAATTTCCGGACCTGCTGGTCATCCACCTGGACGCCCATGCGGATCTGCGGGACGACTACCTGGGCATGAAGCTCTCCCACGCCACCGTCATGCGCCGGGTGATGGACCTACTGGGGCCTGAGGGCATCCTGCAGATCGGCATTAGATCATGCACCAAGCAGGAGCATGAAATTGCCGTCAAGCTGCAGTCCATTCCCGAACAGATCGCACTAAGGGCCGGAACAAGGCCGTGCTACCTCAACTGCGACCTCGACATTCTGGACCCGTCAGTCCTGCCGGGCACCGGCACTCCCGAACCCGGCGGCCTTATGTTCCCGGAGCTCGTGAACATCCTGACCTCCATCCTAACGAGACAGCACATCGTGGGCCTTGACGTAGTAGAGCTCGCACCACAGCTCGACCCCACGGGCGTCTCGGCCGTGGTGGCTGCAAAGGTGGTCCGCGAATGCCTCATAACCCTTGACCGCACGTTGAAAGCAAGAAGTTAAAACAAATAGGAGCACAGCCATGGACAACATTCTCATCATCGGCGCCGGAGCCGCCGGGTCGGTAGCGGCCAAGAAATGCGCCATGAACCGAGGCGTCTTTAAGAAGATCCACCTTGCTTCCAGGACTTATGACAAATGCATCAAGATCCAGAAGGAATGCGTATCCCCCATCACCGTCTCCCAGGTTGATGCGGACGATGCGTCCCAGGTTATCCACCTCATCGAAGAGGTCAGGCCCGATGTGGTGGTTAACATGGCCCTGCCGTATCAGGATCTGCCTATCATGGATGCCTGTCTTGCCACGGGCGTACATTATCTGGACACCGCCAATTATGAACCCAAGGACGAGGCCAAATTCAGTTACACGTGGCAATGGGCTTATCAGGACCGCTTCCGCGACAAAGGCATTATGGCGGTCTTAGGCTGCGGTTTTGACCCGGGGGTGATCAGCATCTACTGCGCGTATGCACAGAATTTGCTGTTTGATGAGATCGACACCATCGACATCATCGACTGCAACGACGGCAGCCACGGCAAGGCCTTTGCCACCAACTTCAATCCTGAGATCAACATCCGGGAAGTAACACAGCGTGGCAAGTTCTGGAAAGAAGGCAAATGGATCGAGATCGACCCTTTAAGCATCTCCTGCATGATCGATTACCCGCACGTGGGTCCGCGCAAATCCTATCTGATTTACCACGAAGAAGAGGAGTCCCTGATCAATAACATAAAAGGCCTCAAGCAGATCCGCTTCTGGATGACCTTTTCGGACAACTACCTCAAGCACCTGGAAGTCCTCCAGAATGTCGGCATGACGAGGATCGACCCGGTCATGTACAACGGCGTAGAGATCATCCCCCTGCAGTTCCTCAAGCACCTTCTCCCAGAACCGTCCTCCCTGGCCGAGAACTACACAGGGAAGACATCCATCGGGTGTATTATGCGGGGTGTGAAAGACGGCAAGCAGACTTCGTACATCCTCTACAATGTGTGCGACCATGCCGAAACCAACCGCGAGCTGAACGCCCAGGCCGTGTCCTACACCACCGGCGTACCGGCCATGACCGGGGCCATGATGATGATGAAAGGGATCTGGATCGGACACGGCGTGTTCAATGTCGAGCAGCTTGACCCCGAGCCTTTCCTTGAAGAGGTCGCCCGGCAGGGTCTGCCCTGGCATGCGGAAAAGCTTAGTACGGATGCGTATGAGGAACTCGCTGCCATTAAGTGAGTCTGTCGCAACACGATTTATATCATTTCGACCGAAGGGAGAAATCTTGATGAGCACTATTTTGAGCATTCCAAGATTCCTCACATCCGTTCGTAATGGCATGATTCCAGACTGCAGCACAGCCTTTCCAGGGGGCTTCAGCAAACAGGAATTATATCTGTCGTCCTCGCGAAAGCGGGGACCCAGGAATTTTTATATCCCCTGGATTCCCGCCTCCGCGGGAATGACATATTCATGGCTCTTCACCCCGAGTTATACTGCGCGCTTCAGGGGAGCATCATTATGAGCACGGCCCTGCCACCTCTTCTCCAGGCAGCACTCTCCAAGATCACCACACCAGCCTACGTAGTGGACATGGCTCTACTCAAGAAGAACATGGTTATGGCTGCGCATATACGAAAAGAGACCGGATGCAAGATTCTCCTGGCAACCAAGTCGTTCGCCCTGCCCGCCGTGTTCCCTGTCATGAAGGACTCCCTCGACGGTACCACGGCGAGCGGCCTTTTTGAAGCACGGCTCGGGAAAGAGATCTTCGGCAAGGAAGTGCATGTCTATGCACCGGCCTATACTGAAGACAGTCTTCGTGAACTATTAAAGATCAGCGATCACATCTACTTCAATTCCCATGACCAGATCCGACGTTTTCTTCCCAGGGTGAGGGCCGCAGGAGCGGACAAGAAGGTCGGCATCCGTATCAACCCCGGCTATTCAAAGGCAACGCTGGGCGGTCATCTCTATGACCCTTGTTCACCAGGCTCCCGCTTCGGCGTCGTCCGTGCAGAACTCGATAAGCTTCCATGGGACGAGATCGATATCCTGCACGCCCACGCCCTATGCGAAGCACTTGCTGACGGGTCCGTGGGACTCATCAGCCATATCGCCGAAGAATTCGGTCCGTACATCAGGCGTGTCAAGGCAGTCAACTTCGGCGGGGGGCATTTCATCAATAAATCTGGATATGACGTTCAGGCCCTTATCAAAGCGGTTCGGGATTTCCGCGCCGCCTTCCATGTGGAGGTCATCCTGGAACCCGGGAGCGGACTGGTAGTGGACGCCGGTTTTCTGGTTGCCACGGTGCTCGATATCGTGCACAACGAGACGGACATCGCCGTCCTGGACACCTCGGCTTCTTGCCACATGCCCGACGTACTGGAGGTGCCCTACACCCCTCCCCTGTTCGGCGCAGCCGAGCCCGGAGTGCTGCCCTACACCTGCATCCTGGCCGGAAATACCTGCATGACCGGCGACATTATCGGCGAATACTCCTTCGAAAAGCCCCTGAAGATCGGCGACAGGCTCGTGTTCGGCGATATGCTCCAGTACAGCTTCGTGAAGAACAACACCTTCAACGGCACACCCCTGCCCGATCTCGCAGTGCTGCACGAAGACGGCCGCTACGAGGTCGTGCGCCGGTTCGGGTACGATGATTTCAAAGGCAGACTCGGGTAAAATAAAAAAATCTTGGCTTTATTGAGAACGGGAGCAACCTATGAACCTGAAACACACTATGGAACGATGGACGGTGGAAGATTCCGCTGAGCTGTACCAGATACGGGAATGGGGAGCCGGATACTTCAGTATCTCTGAAAAAGGGGATGTGGTGGTCACACCTCTCCGAGACAGAAAAGATGTATCCGTCAATCTTCCTGAAATCATATCCGGGATCAGAGCACGTGGGTATGACATGCCCATGCTCCTTCGTTTCGAAGACATCCTTGACTCCCAGATTATCCAAATGCATGAGAGTTTCCGCTCCGCCATTGCCAAGTTTGATTACAAGGGGGAATTCAAGGGGGTCTACCCCATCAAAGTGAACCAGCAGAAACAGGTGATCGAAACCATCACCCGCATCGGCAAGTTCTATCATCACGGACTCGAAGCCGGCAGCAAGGCCGAGCTGATCGCGGCCCTGTCCTTTCTGGATGACAAGGAAGCCTGCCTGGTATGCAATGGCTACAAGGACCGGGAATTCATCGATCTTGGGCTGTATGCCTGCAAGATGGGATTCAAGTGTTTCTTTGTGCTGGAAATGCCGGGAGAGCTGGACCTTATCCTTGAACGGTCAAAGGCACTGGGAATAAAACCCCTTCTGGGTGTCCGTTTAAAGCTTTCCACCCAGGCAGGCGGGCACTGGACCGAATCCGGCGGAGACCGGAGTATTTTCGGCCTGACTTTCTTTCAGATCATCGAAGCAATCGAGAAACTCAAAAGAGTCGATATGCTGGACTGCCTCCAGCTTCTCCACTATCATCTGGGCTCCCAGATCCCCAATATCCGGGATATCCGGGCCTCCATACAGGAAGCCTGCCGGGTTTATGCCGGCCTTGTGCTCGAAGGCGCCCCCATGGGTTATTTCGATCTGGGCGGCGGCTTAGCTGTTGATTATGACGGCTCCCACACCAATTACCTGAACTCGCGTAACTATACCCTGGATGAGTACTGCGCCGACGTAATCGAAGCCATCATGGAAATCCTGAATGAACACGACCTCGCTCACCCCACCATCATCACCGAATCCGGCCGGGCAACCGTGGCTTATTACTCGGTTCTGCTGTTCAATATTTTCGACACCAGTTCCATCGATACGGATTCTGTGCCCAAGGAATTGCCCGAAGACACCCCGGACGTCATCCTGAACATGCTGGAGGTACTCAAATCGTTGACTGTCCGGAATCTCCAGGAGTGTTACAATGACGCCCTGTATTACCGGGATGAGATCCGCCAGATGTTCAAAATCGGAGACCTGACCATGAGGCAGCGTGCCCTGGGTGATAAGATATTCTGGAACATCATCAAGGCCTTGAGCGAAAATGTCAAAAACCTGAAAGTCGTACCCAAGGATCTGATAGATATCGATACTGCCCTGTGCGATACCTATTACGCCAATTTCAGTGTATTTCAGTCCCTGCCCGATTCCTGGGCCATTGGATATCTTTTCCCGGTGATGCCGGTGCACCGTCTGGATGAGATGCCGGAGAGAAACGCCATCCTTGCGGATATCACCTGCGACTCCGATGGGAAAATCGATCATTTCATCGACAAACAGGGTGTCCGCCGTGCCTTGTCGCTGCATACGGTAAAGGAAAATGAGGACTATTACCTGGGCGTCTTTCTGGTGGGGGCTTATCAGGAGACCCTGGGGGACCTCCACAATCTTATGGGCGACACCAATGTGGTGAGCATCCGTGTGCACGAAGACGGGAGCTACAGCTTTGTCAGGGAACTCGAAGGGGATTCGGTGGCCGATGTTCTGTCATACGTGGAATACGAACCGAAAAACATGACCAAACAATTCAGGGCCACGGCGGAACAGGCCATCCGGGAAAACCTGATCACGCCCCAGGAACGCCGGGAAATAATGAACATGTATGAAGAAGGGCTGAGGGGCTATCCATACTTTGAACAATAGGGATAAAGGTCTATACGTACACTTCAATGTCACAAAGGCATAAATCTCTTCGATATCGCCATGTTTAGAGAAGACAAGAGACTGATGATCTCAGTTTGAAATCTATGGTGAACGGTGCTCTGTATCAGAGCGTGTGGGTGGCACAAGATCAACGGTTTTTGAGCTCTTTAGAAAGTACGTATCTATCGCAGAGATCTCTGCTTTTGTGAGATTGGATTGTGCTTTTAGTTATGTGTACTATGGAGTTGTCGTCCACAAGTTGTACTCGCCATGAACATGGCCTAGTTTTCGGGGGTAAGGTCACCGTCTTTTATTCTATATGACCGTACTAATATAAGTGCGTATTAGACAAGGATCTGGAGCTATGGGAAATGCCTAATCAAGCCCTTCTGAGGACATCACTATTATGCACTTATTAGTAACAGCCCGTAGCTTCTTTTGAAGCTTCTCCAAGATCACCATTGTTATCAACTTCAACATCCAGAGAAATCGTGGCGCCGCCAGTTGATGAGGAAACATACTCAATCAGATATTGCTGAGATAAGATTTGTGAAATTTTATCATAAATACCTGCCACCTCGGAGGGGCTTGCGGTCAAGAAAAACTCGCCTCCCGTTTCCTGGGCCAGTTGCTGCATGACTTCGGGCTTTGATGGATACGTTGTATTGGTATAGGTTATTGTGAATATCGGGACGTTTTTTAGAATGGCCCGGTCGATAACAGCGGTCAGGGTATTGGTAGATCCTTCATCGTTGCCATCCGAGAATACAATTATGGCGCGCCGGCTATTGGTCCGGAGGGCGGTATCGTCAATGGCGACGATGAGACTGTCATAGAGAAGCGTCAGCCCTGTATCCCCTGGATATGGCGCATCAATGGCCGCTAACACGACACTTTGGTCAGTTGTAAAATCGGTTTTAGCGCCGATTGATAACGCAAATTTAATCACCTCAGTTTCATCAACACCATTCACCAGTTTTGCAACGAAGGAATCGGCTGCATTTTGCATGTAGGATTGAGAAGAAATACTTATACTACTACTACAATCGAATACTAGATCAATCGAAATAGGCGTGGTTATTGGATGTATGAATTTATTGATAGTTTGTTGAATACCGTTTTCTTTTACCGTGAAGCAAGTGTCTATTAATCCAACAACTGGGACTGCCGCCTTTGATACGGATACAAGGAGCTTTACCACAGAACCATCTGTTGTTACTCCATTTATTAATGCATTCAGGGCGCGTCCTTTACCAGTTAAAGTAACTCTAAGAGGATTTTTTGTGCTGTCATTCGAAGGGATTGTGAGCGTGTCACTAAAATTGCTTTGACTGTTTGGAGTCAAGCTCAGCGTCAAACTGCAGGTTCCTCCCGATTGAATGCTCGTACCCGAACAATCTTTGGTAATATGAAATGAGGAAGCAGTCGGCAGTGACAACTGGCCGATGTTAAGAGTTCCTAAACCAGTATTCGATATTAGTAATTGTCGGTATGAAGAACCGCCTATAAGAGCAACCCCAAAATCTAACGAGCCTTGTGTTGAGATTGAAGGAGTTGGAGCAGGTGTTGCTGTGAAGTTATTGGAAGTTGCATTGGCTCCATTAATCACAACTGCTATACTGGTAGGATTGAATGTATAACCTTTAAGAGACGGGGTTATCGTGTAAGATCCATTAGTCAATCCAGTGAAGGTGTAGTTGCCACTTGCATCTGTCGTACCCGTTCCTGAATTATTGCCGGATAATGTGGCTGTCACACCCAGTAATGCCCCTCCGCTACTTACTGTCACTGTCCCAGAGATATTATAGGTTGGGTTTGTGTTAGCTGTAGCTATGAAATTAATTGAGGTTATGTTGGCTCCGTTGATCTTAACAGCCTCGCTGACAGGATTGAATACATACCCTGAAAGTGATGGGGTGATAGTGTAAGAACCGTTCGCCAGTCCAGTGAATGTATAGTTTCCACTTGCATCTGTTTTTACAGTTCCTGAGCTAGTGCCACTCAGGGTCATGGACACGTCGGATGAAACAGCACCGCTTACTGTACCAGATATGCTGAATGAAGTGGGCGAAGATGAAGAGCCTCCACCTCCTCCTCCACCACAGGCAAAAAGCATAATTCCGATTATACCTATCGATACAGTGGCGGCTATTCTCACGGATATGCTCCTAGTTCATTTAGTTTATATCTTATCGGATATCTGATCAAGAATATAAATGACATCAAAACAGTCTAGATAATCCAGTTTGTTATGAAAAGGCCTATTCAGATTATATACTTGTAATCTCCTAGACATTTATCGACTCAATGGGACATTAATTGTGATCAATAAAACAATGAGTAACAGATCTTTATTGTGGATTGCTTAATTAGTGCCCATCCGGAAACCCTTGTTTACAAAGAGCCAACGCTCTGAAAACGGGTCGAATTATCCCCTTCTTTGCCTTTAATATGTCCGATATACGCTCAGAAGGGAAGATATCTCCATT
>Ga0187849_1000366_pt1 | contig 63120 bp, 58 predicted proteins | sample June2016WEW_4_10_2_FD_132412 | JGI IMG/M metagenome (GOLD analysis project Ga0187849, IMG submission 132412) | Peatland microbial communities from SPRUCE experiment site at the Marcell Experimental Forest, Minnesota, USA - June2016WEW_4_100 | ecosystem: Environmental > Terrestrial > Soil >... | reverse complement strand
ATCCATCCGAGACAGAAGGCGATAATCGTGAGCGGTTTTTCGGAGTCTGACCGGGTGATTACCGCCCAGGCCCTCGGTGCGGGTGCCTATGTCAGAAAGCCCTATATCATAGAGAAACTGGGACTGGCCGTGAAGACAGAATTGGATAGAAAATAGATAGTGGCATATTCAACAGTACGAACGGTTATTATTGACTCTCAGCGATACAGTCATTTACTGATAAGCAGGCAGACTCGTTAACGGCGTGTTTTCTGCAATATTGTTCTGCCTATTAAGCCATCCAGTAGATTAGCTCAAATTTCCCTGGTGCTTTATCAAACGCTGAATCGAATGCTGAGAATATCGCCGTCCCTGACGATGTAATCTTTTCCTTCCAGCCGGAAGTGGCCGTTCTCCCGTACCCTTTTTTCCGATCCGCATTCGATTAATTCATCGTAGGCAAAGCACTCCGCACGGATAAATCCCCGTGCTAGGTCGGTATGAATGGCGCCGGCTGCCTTCACGGCAGTATCTCCTCCGCAAAGACTCCATGCCCGCACTTCATCTTCACCGACGGTGAAAAAACTCACGTATCCGAGCGTCTTGTAGGCGAATTGTGTCAATCTCTCTCGCACCGAGTTTCTTATGCCCATATCCTCCATAAAGATTTCAGCTTCTTCATCGTTGAGGCGGGATAATTCCATTTCGAAGCGACCGGCGAATTCAATGACGTTGTACCGCGATTCGATTTCGGTGATTAGACTCCTATTCTGTCCGAAAACGGCCTCATCCGAATTCAGGATGACCAGGATCGGCTTTTTCGTCAGAAATTGAAACCCGCGTATTATTTTTTCTTCATCTTCATCAAGCTCGATGTTCCGGATGGGTGTATTGTTGTTGAGGTGATCCGCAATCTTTCGCAGGGCTCTTTCTTCCAGGGCAAGGGCATTTGTTTTTTGCCCCCGTTTTTGGAACCACGCAATTTTCTCAAGCCTGTTTTCCAGGAGTATAAGATCGGCGAGGAGCAACTCCGTGGAAATCTCGTCAACGTCGCGGAGCGGTGTGGGATCTCCGTTCAAATCATCATGAAAGTCACGCACAACAAGGGCCAGGGCATCGATGCCTTTGATCCAGCCCATGGAGTTGCCTGTAAAGATACCGTTCCTCGCGGAGCCTTCCTTCAGGCCAGGAAAATCGATCACTTCAATCGTGGCGCCGGTGGTCTTCTTCGGCTTATACATGTCGCTGAGGCTAACCAGCCGATCGTCGTCGACCGAAACGACGGCCATATGGGGTTCCGCCTTCACATCGGAGTATGTACTGACGTTCGCCTCCATTTTCGTGAAGGCATTAAAAATTGTCGTCTTGCCGGAATTGGGCAAACCTATTAATCCCATTTTCATACGAGGTTTTATTCTCCTTATGTATGGTTCTGCAAAAGGTGTGGAACATACGGCTTTATGTATAATTTGTCAAGGGATTAAAATAGAGGCGTTAGCAACAAATAGGTTTGTCCGGTTTTGTGGCAAATGAATTGTAAATTTCTTCATGTCACTTTACCTACTGATCGGCGGCAGTCTCCGGAATAGCCGTGGTTCAGCAGGCCCGGCGATGACAATGGGGGACGCCTACTTCTTCAGTTTGGTGAATTTCGATCCTTGTATCATTGCACCAGCCATCAGTCCTTTCTGACCGAATACGAAGCCTACGATGGGTTGTTTGAATTTCGTCGTGTCTATGGAACCTTCAGCTCCATATTCCATAACCGTTACCGTGCCATCGACACCGGCCTGCCAGTTGTCGCTGTTGCGAAATTTTTTCAGGGCTGCTTCGTCCATGAAGACGAGGATCACGTCCTTTCGCTGGGCCCCGATCTGATAGCCTAGAGAAGCGGCAGTTATGTTATAGTAATCTACAGTTTTTCCGCCAATTCGGAGCGCGCCTTCACCATACTCTCCGCCTATGATTAAACCGGCCTGAATGACGTTTGGTATGACAAGAACACCCTTGGCTGCTTTAAGAAATTCATTTGCGCCTTTTACCTCTTTGGTAAAACGATCAAGAGAGACATCGACACTGACGTTGATCTCCTTGGCCGTGGCAGCGAAAGCTGTATAGAGAGGCACGCTTATGATAACCACGATCATGAATATGGTCAAAGTCATTTTACCGGTCATTTCTTTCTTCATTTCTATTCCTCCTATTCTCGAGAAAGCAGCAAAGCGGAAACATTCATGTTCTCTGGCAATAATCTTATTATTCTCAGGGATATTTCGCAATTCATGAAAAGACTGATTTATATATGCTAAATACCTCACATCATCAATATGTTCAATATACCTTTATTATGAATTGGAAAGCGATTAATTTTTTCGAACCGCAGCTTCCCATTGCGAAGAAGAGGCATGGCGTTTGTAGGCCCTGCAAAATCTTCTTACGTGCTTCTTATGTGTTCTTGTGAAATGAGAGGGAAAGTGCTATTAATGATTGAATGTATCTTTAAGGGAGAGAACAAGCGCGTAACAAATGGCAATAGAACTGACATATGTGGTCATTACGCCATACAGTCTCATGAAGTCCCGTACCGGAAATATCATTGCGCGACTCATGTCATTTTCGGGCTGCGATCTGGTCGGAATCAGGATGATGAGGCCATCGGATGAGTTTGTGAATGAGTATATGCGACGGGTGAAAAGCCTGGGTATCGAACCCAAGATACAGAAGGCGCTGGTGGATTATATCGATCAGAATTTGCGTCGCGAAAATATCCTCGGCCAAACTAACCGCTGCCTGTTTCTCTTGTTTGAGGGTGAGAATGCGGTGGAGCGTGTCTACGATGTGGTCGGAAAACTCACGACGGAGGCAGAAGCTGAAGCCGGGCTGGGAACGATTCGCGGCACTTACTGCGACTTCATAACCAATCCCGACGGAACGATTAGATATTTCGAACCGGCTGTTCTTGTGCCCACGAATCTTAAGTATGCAAAAACCAATTTGGAGCTGTTCGCAGAGCTTGGATTCAATGACTCCGGCATTTACGAAGAAACCGCTGAAGGGGAAACCACGCTCGTTATTTTGAAACCGGACAATTTTTTCAAACATTCCGTCCATACCGGTAATATGATCGACATGTTTTCGAAGACAGGTCTCAGGATAGTTGGAGCCAGAGTGGTCCGGATGAGCGCCGCACAAGGCGAGGCATTCTATGGTTTCCTGAGAGGCACATTCAAACGAAAACTGAAAAAAAACGTAGCTGAAAAGATAAAAGAACGAATTTGCGGACTCTTTGGGTTTGACATTACGGATGAAGAATACAATGCCATGGCGGCGGTAATCAACGAGACGAATGCCCAATATGAGTTTACCCGGATTGTGGAATATTTGACGGGAATTGATCCCAACAGCGTCGCGCCCGAAGATCTCGAAAAGCCCGGCATGCACCCATCGCTGGCGCTTCTTTATCGCGGGTTTAGCGCGGTAGGGAAAATCCGCAGTAGATTGGGCGAATCTGACCCTGCCAAAGCAGCCGCAGGCACTATTCGTTCGGACTTCGGGCAGAGCGTCCTGCAGAACGCAGCGCACGCATCTGATTCTGTACAACGGGCAATTCATGAGAGAAAGATCATCGGCCTTTATGATAACGCGGGTGATGATTGTGCGAAGATCATCACAACATGGCTGAAAGAGCGTTAGATAATATTTGAGACGTTTGAGTCATTGCGAGGATTTGCTTTTTAGTTGATAGTGAAAGATTCATAGAGGAGGAGCCAGATGAGTAAACGGTCGAGAGAGGATGCCAAGCGCTGGGTGGAGAAGGCCGCTGTTTTTTATAAGACTTCAGGTAAAAGAATCGCTTTGGCTGAATATACGAATCCCAGCGGGCAGTTTGTCCAAGACGAAATGTATATATACGTCTTGAACCCCAGGGGAACCATGCTTGCACACGGAGTCAACGAAAGATTCGTGGGAGAGGATTTCAGTGAACTCAAGGACGCAGACGGAAAAAGCTTTATCCATGAGATCCTCGATACAGCTAATAGCGAAGGCAGCGGGTGGGTGACTTATAAATGGTATAACCCGGTGACGAAAGAAGTATGGCCTAAGACAGCCTATTTCAGAAGAGTGGACGACCTTATCATTTGCAGCGGCGTCTACGGAGAATAAATTATAAAAATGTCCATATATTCCACTTTGCAAGGGATGAATGCGCAGAGACCCTGCTGTTCTTCGTTATCAGCGCTCACCTGTTCCGTGTCCAATCGTCGCCGGGGTTGATTTGTCGGGCATCTTAGCCGTGATATTCTGATAGAATGCCCGAATCTTTTCCATATCCGCTTCGATGTCTCCGGTCGGCATAAGCATCGGGCCGAAACCTCCCTCCCTCCGCACGTAATCAATAAAACCCATCACAAGAGGGACGTTAGCACCCATGGCGATGTAATAGAATCCGGTCTTCCAATGGTTGACCCTCTTACGTGTGCCCTCGGGGGCGACCACCATTATCATTTTCTCCTGTTCTTTGAAGGCCTGCACTGTTTGCGCAACCACGTCAGCGGATGTTGAACGATTCACGGGAATACCGCCCAGCCATTTGAAGAAAGCGCCGAAAGGCCATCGAAAAATACGCTCCTTTCCGAGCCAGTATATCTTGACTTTGAATGCAAGGATTATGGCCAGTCCCACGGGTAAATCCCAGTTTGAGGTATGAGGGGCGGCTATTGTCACGAATTTGGGGCAATCCGGCACCTCGCCTGCTCTCCGCCATCCGAAAATTCTCAGCACAAATATGGCAAGAAGCTGTAGCACTTTCCTCAAAACGGAGATGTCGAAGATGGTGTAGCCCATAAGCCCTTTGAATTCGGTAGCGAGCGCATAGTGAAGGATGCAATTCCCTAAAAATCGAAGATTCTCCGCAGCTTGCTGCGGAAAGCTTCAATTATTGTTTTGATCGGCGGTATAAAAATAACCATGTAAGAGAATTTCAGTCAAGGACATTGTTGCTATAATGGTCAATGAGACTCTTAGATCAGGATTTTCGAGGCAAACAGTCAGGACTTCCCCGATTGCGGCTTGCTGCGCAATTCACTAATGAGAATAGAAACGGCCTGATTAGGGGCCGTATCCTGAAGATTGAAGGTTCGAACGTTATGGCGGCAAGGGATTGCATAAAAGACTGGTAGTGGAGGTCTGGTCGGTGTGGCTCTCGGGATGCGCTACGCCCCAAAGCGTGGAGAAGAAACCCGTGAGGAAATTGCAAAATTATTTCAGGAACTGCGGGATAAGGCCAAGCATCAACTTGATGAAACGTGTGCAAAGAAAAAACTTTATAACGAAGACAAACAAGAAAATCAATAAGACATTAGATTTCTGCGCCGAGGAATCGACGGAGAAAAAAGCCGCTAGCGTTTCTTAAGCTTCTAAGTGAGCATCCTTGTCTATGAGAGTGCTTTTTTGATATCTCTCACGAATGACGATGCGATTTGGATCAGGTCGTCTTTCTCGCCGTGTTCCTCCACGATACGTACAAAAGCGCTGCCGATGACGATTCCATCGGCGTGGGTAGCGATTTCTGCCGCCTGCGCCGGTGTTGAAATGCCGAATCCGATGACGAGGGGCAGGGCGCTTATTTTCCGGATACGCTCTACGTCTACTCTAATACTTTGCATGAGGGGTTGTGCCGTTCCTGTAACTCCTGTGACAGATATATAGTAGAGAAATCCCCTCGCATTCTTTGCAATTCCCACGATGCGCTTGTCGCTGGTTGTGGGCGCGATGAGAGAGATGAAATCGAGACCTGCACGGTCAGTGTGCTGCCTCAATTCATGTGATTCCTCCGGCGGCAGATCAACGACAAGAATGCCATCAACACCTGCCCTCTTCGCCCTTGCAGCGAATCGTTGATTGCCGAATGAATGAAGGGGGTTGTAGTATCCGAAGAGGACAATAGGTATCTCACTAACTGCTCTTAGAGATTCTATCATATCGAGGATACCCGACAGTGTCGCCCCACGTTGCAGAGACCTCTGCGAGGCAGCCTGGATGATGGGACCGTCCGCCGTCGGATCAGAAAAGGGAACTCCGATCTCAATGAGGTCGACACCCGATTCTTCGAGAGCGAGAATGAGACGGCGGGTGGTTTGCATGTCCGGATCTCCGGCCGTGAGATATACAACCAGTGCCTTCTCCTTTCTATGTTTTAGGTCTCGAAATTTCCGTTCTATTCTCCCTGTCATAAAAGTATCTCCTAATGATCTCTTTTTGAAAGTGCGACTTGCATAAATTATTTCTTGTTGCTCCTCTGTGATATTATCTGCGCATCTTTATCTCCCCTGCCGGAGAGGTTGACAACGATAATCTTATTCTTATCGAGTCTGGGGGCGAGCTTGCAAGCGTACGCCAGTGCGTGGGCGCTCTCCATGGCGGGGATGATGCCTTCCAATTTCGAGACAAGCATAAAGGCCGCGATTGCCTCATCATCGTCAACGCTCACGTAGGTTGCCCTGCCTGTATCCCTGAAATAACCGTGTTCGGGGCCGACGCCTGGATAGTCGAGACCCGCTGCAATGGAATATGCGTCCAGAATCTGGCCATTTCCATCCTGAATAAGGTAGGTCTTGTTGCCGTGAAGGACGCCGACGCTTCCGGCGGATATGCTTGCTGCATGGCGCCCTGTTTCAATGCCTTTTCCCGCTGCCTCTACGCCGACCATCTCAACATGGGTTGCGTCTTTAAAGGGATAGAAGAGTCCCATGGCATTGCTGCCGCCGCCTATGCACGCAATAAGAACGTCGGGAAGTCGTCCTTCTTTTTTCATGATCTGCCTTTTTGTCTCTCTACCGATGACGCTTTGAAATTCGCGGACCATCATCGGGTAAGGATGAGGTCCTGCAGTAGTGCCGATCACATAGAAGGTATCTCTTACTCTCGCCACCCAGTGCCGCATTGCCTCATTCATGGCATCCTTGAGTGTCGCCGTTCCCGATGACACAGGTACGACCTCGGCGCCGAGTATTTTCATGCGAAATACATTAGGTGCCTGCCGTCTGATATCTTCCTCTCCCATGAATATCATGCATTCCATGCCGAAAAGGGCGGCCACTGTGGCCGTAGCTACACCATGCTGACCGGCTCCCGTTTCCGCAATTACCCTCTTTTTACCGATACGCCTGGCAAGAAGTCCCTGACCGAGCGTATTGTTTATCTTATGCGAGCCCGTGTGATTTAGATCTTCGCGCTTCAGGTAGATCTTGGCCCCCCCCACTTCTTCTGTGAGACGTTCCGCATAATAGAGAGGGGTTTCCCTCCCTGCGTATTCACTGAGGTAATAGGCGAATTCATCCATGAATTGTTTGTCTTTTTTGGCTGCCTTATAAACCCCCTCAAGCTCTATGAGGGCGGGCATGAGGGTTTCTGCGACATAGCGGCCGCCGAAGATTCCGAAGTGTCCTCTTTTATCGGGTAGCGACTGATGCATGTTTTCTCCTCGTAAATATTTTTGTCATACTTATTTCGCCGGCGGCGTGGACGGTCTCAATCATGCTCTGAACTGTTTTGGGATCCTTTTTCCCTAGAGAAAGTTCAACGCCGCTGTTGACATCTACGGCATGTGGTGAAACTGTTCTGATTGCCGAGAGAATATTGCCGGCGTTTAATCCTCCCGAGAGAATGAGCATATGCACTTCTTTCAATTTGGCTGCGAGCTCCCAATTAGATTTCTTTCCCGTTCCGCCGTAGAGTCCGGATTCGCGTGCGTCTATCATGACCGCCCTGACGCCGTATTGTGTTACGATGCCAAGGTCCTCTTCGTTCCTGGGTGAGATTGCCTTGATCAGAATAGATTGCGGAAATTCGCGGCAGTAAGCAGGCGATTCATCACCATGAAGTTGAATGAGGTCAAGCCCACAGAAGTCATATATTTCTCTTACGGCAAGGATGTCATGGTTCACGAAGACACCCACTTTTGAAATATCGTCCGGAAGGTTCCGTATGACACGCATTGCCGTTTCGGGGCTCACATATCGCGGGCTCTTCTCATAGAAGATAAACCCTAATGCATCAGCACCGCACGCGAAAGCCATAACGGCGTCTTCCATGTTGGTAATCCCGCAGATCTTTATTTCCATTCTTCCCTCTTCTCGCTTTCTATTCCTTGCCCAGAAGCTGTCGCAATTTCCGCCCCATATCATCGGACGTCATCAGTGTCTCCCCTATCAGAAATGCATGGATTCCCGCATTCTTTAACGTCTCAATGTCCCCTCTGGAACGGATGCCGCTTTCGCTTACTACAATCCTGTCCGTAGGAATATAGGGCGCGAGATTTATGCTGGACATCAAATCCACCGAAAAGGTCGTGAGAGCCCTGTTATTAATCCCGATAAACCTGGCGTCGGACGCGAGCGCCTTATCCAACTCTTCGTGGGAATGAATTTCGCAGAGTACAGAAAGACCCAGAGATTGTGCAAGTCCGGAGTATTCTCTCAACTGTTCCTTGTCCAGAATTCCCGCAATGAGAAGGATGGCATCTGCTTGGACATAACGAGTCTCATATATCTGATAGAGGTCGATGATGAAATCCTTTCTCAGGAGAGGAAGGCACACACATTTTTTTATATTGGCGAGATAGGCCTCATCACCGCCAAAAAATTCACTGTCGGTGAGGATGGAGACTGCCGCAGCGCCGCTCGCTTCGTAAATATTGGCAATTCGGACAGGATCAAAATCCTCTTTTAGGATTCCCTTTGAGGGCGAACGCCTCTTGACCTCCGCAATAATGGCGCATTCCCGGCCGCTAATGGCTTCATGGAAATTGCGGGGGGAGGGGAGGTCCCGAATAGCATTTTTCAATTCCTGAAACGGCCTTATCCTTTTCAGACGAGTGACTTCTTCTTTCTTTACTTCGATAATCTTGTCTAAAATCATCCTTAAGACCCGTTCAACTGTTGCTCAGCTCAATAAGAGCTTGGAGTTTTTTTATAGCGGCGCCGCTATCAATGCATTCCTTGGCTATCTCAATCCCATCTCTGACGGATTTAGCCATTTCGCCCGCCATAATTGCCAAAGCTGCGTTGAGAAGAACAATGTTTCTGCAGGCCCCGCTGCCGCCCGTCAAAACACTCTTTGTAATCTCGGCATTGACCGTTGCGTCACCGCCAAGAAGGGCATCGCCCGAAAATATATCGTCGAAGAATAGAGAAGGATCGATATCATAGGTATTGATAAGACCATTATTCAGTTCCGTTACGCGTGTCTTGCCTGTTACGGTCGCCTCATCTAGGCCGTCCGAGCCATGAACCACAAAGGCCTTCTTTGTGCCGAGGTTCTTAAGAACACCGGCGAACATCTCCGTAAGCCTCGGATCATAGACGCCGATCAGTTGCGATGTCGCGCCGGCGGGATTTGTTAAGGGGCCAAGCATGTTGAATATCGTCCGTATCCCGATCTCCCTGCGTGGTCCAATGGCATGTTTCATCGCACCGTGGAGCTTAGGGGCAAAGAGAAAACCAATACCGATCTGATGAATGCACTCCTCCACGATCTCCGGGTGGGCGCCGATATTGACGCCTAAGGCTTCCAGGACGTCGGCGCTCCCGCAGCCGCTGGAAACAGCGCGATTCCCGTGCTTGGCCACCGTCAGGCCCGCCGCTGCCACGACGAAGGCCGCAGTAGTGGAAATATTGAACGTCTGCATTCCATCACCGCCGGTCCCGCAGGTATCGATGATAATCGGCGACCTGGCGTCTATCCTTGTGGCTTTTCTGCGCATTATGCGTGCTGCGCCTGTGACCTCATCAACAGTTTCACCCTTGATCCTGAGGCCTGTCATGAAAGCGGCGATCTGCGCAGCCGTCGCCTTCCCCTCCATAACTTCATCCATGACCTCCATCATTTGAGGCTCATTGAGGTCTTCACTACTTACTACCGTGGCAATTGCTTCCTTAATCATTGCAGCTTCTCCTTTTTTATAATCAACTCTAGAAAATTCCTCAAAATCCGTTTCCCCTGCGGTGTCAGGATAGATTCCGGGTGGAACTGAATCCCCTCCACAGCATAATCCTGATGCCTCACGCCCATTATTTCCCCTTCCTCTGTCCTAGCGCTGATCATGAGACATGAAGGCAGCGAAGCTTCCTCAATCAACAGCGAGTGGTAGCGCCCTGCTATGAAAGGATTGGGTAGGCCTTTGAATATAGTCTTTCCATCGTTGATGATGGGGGATGTCTTTCCATGCATGAGCCTGCTGGCCCTGACTACATTGCCTCCGAAGGCATAGCCGATCGCCTGGTGCCCAAGACATACCCCCATGATGGGTACTGATTTGTGAAATTCCCTGATGACATCAACGGTGATCCCGGCCTCTTTCGGAGTGCGCGGGCCGGGGGAGAGGAAGATGGCTTCGGGCACGAGGTTCGATATGTCCTCCAAAGTTATCTCATCATTACGATAAACTGCAACCGACTGGTCCAACTGCCCGAGATACTGGACCAAGTTGTAGGTAAAGGAATCATAATTGTCGATCATTAGAATCATGACTTGTTCCCTCACATATTTTTTTTTAATTCAAAACCGGAAGCGGCAAGGCGTATGGCTTGCATTATTCCTTCGCCCTTATTCACTGTTTCCTGATATTCCTCTTCTGGGTTGGAATCGGCCACGATGCCGGCGCCCACCTGTATAAATATTTTTCCGTCTTTGACCATCATGGTTCTGATGGTTATGCAGAGATCCATATTGCCTGTGTAACTGAAGTAGCCGACGGCTCCCCCGTAGGTGCCTCGTCTGGTCGGCTCAAGTTCATCGATGATCTCCATGGCCCTGACCTTCGGCGCACCGGATAGTGTGCCGGCGGGAAACGCGGCCGCAAGAACATCAAAGCAATCTTTTCCCTCGGCCACTTGTGCTTGGATATTTGTGACGAGATGCATGACGTGGGAATACCGCTCCACAGTCATAAGCTGATTGACCTGTACGCTACCGGTACGCGCTATTCTTCCCAGGTCGTTTCTCCCCAGATCAACGAGCATGACGTGTTCGGCCCTTTCCTTCGGATCATCCAGGAGCTCGTGCGCAAGTTGCCTGTCTTCCTGTTCATTCCTTCCCCTTCTCCTCGTTCCCGCGATAGGCCGGAGTTCCGCGACACCTTCTTCAAGCCTGACCATAACCTCAGGCGACGAGCCTATGAGAAACACATCCTCAAGCTTGAGAAAGAAAAGGTAAGGGGATGGGTTTACATAACGGAGCCCCCTGTAAAGATCGAGCGGGTCTATCCCGTTTTCCGTGTGAAAGCGCCGCGACAGAACGACCTGTATGACGTCGCCGGCAACGATATATTCCTTGGCCCTTTCTACTATTGCCTTAAAGTCTTCCGCTGACATATTAGACCCGAGGGGCGCGTCGTTTTCTACCTTTCTGTATCGCTCCTTTGTTTCGAGAGGTTTTCTCAGGATTGCTATCAGCCTCTCTATCTTATCGATGGTTTCGTCGTAAATATCCTTGAGGGCCTGAGCGCCCTGTGTTGCAGCGCATGAGACCACTTTGATCGTGTGTCTGATATTGTCGAAAATAATCAGCGTATCGGTGACGACAAATATAGCATCGTCCGTTTTCAGGTCATCCGTGGCACGGGCAGCGAGTTTTTCGAAATAATGAACCATATCGTAGCCCAGGTATCCAACAGCCCCTCCGTAAAACCGGGGTAGCCCGTCCACGGGAACAGGGCGATAGGCGTTCAATAGGTCTTTAAGATATCTGAGCGGATTGCCCCCGTGTCTATGACTTCTGCTTATGCCGTTTTCAGAGATCAGGACATGGTCACCCTGGACCCTGAAAATAACACGCGGGTCTGAACCCAGAAAGGTATAGCGCCCCCATTTCTCGCCACCCTCAACGCTCTCAAGAAGAAATACGTGGGATTTCTCTCTGAGTTTCATGAGGGCGGATACAGGCGTATCGATGTCGGCCAATATCTCCCTGTAAACGGGGATGAGGTTCCCCTGTTCGGCAAATTTCTTGAACTGGTTAAAGACCGGGTAATACATGCTTGAAAGCCCCTTTCCTTTGTACTTTAGCCAAAATAAGAAAGGCCGCTAATGATTGCGGCCTTTCTTGTGCTCCAAAAATAAAAAAGCCGCGGAGTCCCGAAGAGGTCTCCACGGCTCTGCTTTAGTCAGCGAGATAAATCAGCGGTGGACGAACCCCTGCATTGGATTCTGCCACCACCAGCTAATGATTGTTGAAAATAAGTATTTCAATTAAAGACTGTCCTTCGCATATTTGTGATTCTTATACCAGTGCGTGGATGACTTGTCAACAGTATTTTCTCATTGGCGACGTGTCATGGTCCGAATCATCAGTCTTCTGTCCCATATATATAAGATTTCCCAATTTGCCCATTGATTTTGTTTCAAACAATTTGTAGTCTTAAGAACTACTTGGCTAATTTATTATTTTAGATCTTCTTCAACCGATGGGGCAAGGACAAATGATCACTTACATTCTAACGATCAAGAAGATGATTCTCCCGTTTGTGTTTATCGCAGGAGGATTTCTTCTCGGAGTCATATTTGAAAAAGTCATTCTCAGGAAAATCAAGATGGTGGCTGCAAGGACTAAATGGGATAGTGATGACATCTTTATTCGGGCTCTCCATGGGACTACCACGCTCCTCTTCCTTGCCGCAGGTATCTACTGGGCGCTGGAAAATTCCGATATAAGCCACGAGACCCTTGTTTTCCTTCATAAGGTTCTACTCGTCGTCGTTATTTTCTCCGTGACCTTGATTTTGTCCCGAATCTGCGTCGGCTTTGTTAACCATTACAGCAGAAAGGCCGGTGGGGCTTTCGTATCTACGTCGATGTTTACGAACCTGACGAGGGTTCTGGTTCTCATTATCGGTATTCTCATCATCCTCGAATCTCTGGGAATAGCAATTACACCGATATTGACGGCATTGGGGGTAGGCGGACTTGCCGTCGCCCTTGCTCTTCAGGATACCCTTTCCAATCTCTTTGCCGGAATTCATGTGATAGCCTCCGGCCAGTTGAAGCCGGGTCATTATCTGAAACTCGGCAGCGGTGAAGAAGGTTATGTGCAGGACATAACATGGCGGTATACAACGATCATGACGCTCCAGAATAACACAGTAATTGTTCCCAATGCAAAACTGGCGTCGGCAATAGTTACGAATTACAATATTCCGAATGAGGAAATATCGATATCTCTTGATATAAGTGTAAGCTATGGGAGCGACCTTGAGAAAGTTGAAAGAGTGACAATTGAGGTTGCCCGAGGAGTCATGATAGATGTTCATGGGGGTGTTGCGGATTTCGAGCCGGCCGTAAGTTATTACAAGTTTGGCGAGTCCGGTATCCACTTTAATATTGCTCTTCGTGCAAGGGCATTTGTCGATCAAGATGCAATTAAGCATGAGCTGATAAAAAGGCTGTATAAACGCTACATGGAAGAGGGGATTGAGATTCCTCCCGCGAGAATTATTTACATCAAGGAAAGGCTCTTTTGAAAATATGATCATTGTTTCCGGACGAGAAGTTTCTTTGTCTTTCTTCCGGAAGACTCATGCATAGCTGCATCTCGCTTGACACGGGTTGTTAAGTCTATTAGAGTCCATGTGTCTTCAACGGATATGAGGAGGACCATCATGGCAGATATCCTATTTCGCAAAGTTAAAGGCTCGGCTGATCTCTATGCCAAGGAACTTTCTTCCCTGCTCAGGGATTTAAAAAGCCCGTTCAAAAAAGGGGATAAAGTGGGGATCAAACTTCACTGGGGAGAGAAAGGCAATCGCAGCTTCTTGCCGCCCGAATATGCCAGGGAAATTGCGCAATGGCTCCGTAAACTGGGTACAAAGCCCTTTGTCTTCGACACGACGGCTCTTTACTCGGGCGGCCGCCGCACTGCGAACGATTCATTAAAGACGGCCCAGGAACATGGTTACACGGAAAAGTTCCTCGGCTGCCCGGTCATAATTGCGGATGGTCCCGAAGGCAGAGACATCGCAGATATACCTGCCGGCTTCAAGCATTTTAAAACAGTTCAAGTCGCTTCCCTCGTGGAGAAAACAGACGGTTTCGTAATCTTTTCTCATTTCAAAGGGCATATGGCCGCAGTTTTCGGTGGGGCCATCAAGAACATATCCATGGGTTTCGCCTCCCGGGCGCAGAAGCAGCGCATGCACTCGGATGTGCGCCCATACATGAAAAGGGAGACATGCACACGCTGCGGTACATGTATCGAAGTGTGCCCATCGGGAGCAGCGCGGCTTGATGATGAGGGGTATCCCGTCTATGATCACAACACATGTATAGGCTGTGCTCAATGTATTGCGCTGTGCCCGGAAATGGCGCTAAAAATATTGTGGAATATTGAAGATAAGATTTTCCAGGAGAAACTGATAGAAACGGCGGCAGCCGTCTGGAAGCACATTGCCGGCAGGGCTGTAATGATAAACGCCCTGATTAACATAGCCACAGAGTGTGACTGTCTGCCCGGAGAACATCCCATGATGTCGCAAGATCTGGGTTTCATGGCAGGCTACCATCCTGTAGAGATCGACGCTGAATCTCTGAATCTAATAGGCGCAGAGGTGTTCGAAATGGCTCATCCGAATGTTCCCTGGCAGAGACAATTCGAATATGCCAGGGAAACGGGATTTCATCCGTATGATCCATTACGAAAAAGAACTTAATCCGGAACAACTCCGTGTCGTGATGGAGGGAGATGGCCCAGTTCTTGTTATCGCCGGCGCCGGCAGCGGCAAGACGCGGACACTGACTTACCGTGTCGCACGCTTGATAGAATCCGGCGTCAGTCCTGCCAGGATAGTACTCGCAACCTTCACTAACAAGGCCGCTCGCACGATGCTTTCCCGTGTGAAGTCTCTTACCGAATTCGATATAAGCGGTATGTGGGGCGGAACTTTCCATCATATTGCCCATCGCCTGCTCCGGGCAAATTCCCCTCTCCTGGGTTACGGACGGAACTTTTCCATTCTCGACAGCGAAGATTCAGCGCAACTCATCAACACATGCACCTCCGAGATAGGCATCAATACGAAAAGCCTGAAATTTCCGAAAGGGGATGTTCTCCGGGATGTCATCAGTTTCTCTTTAAACACGGAAACAGCTATTGAAGCTGTTGTTAGAACAAGGTACCCGTATTTCTGCAATTGCCTTGACGATATAGAGTCAGTGGCAGCGCAGTATGAACTGCGCAAGAAAACATTAAACATCATGGATTTCGATGATCTTCTCATCAATACAAAAAGGCTTCTTATGGATCATCACGAGGTATTGCAGAGATATGCCGGTAAGTTTGTTCATGTCCTTGTAGATGAATATCAGGATACGAATATAATACAGGCTCAAATTGTGGAGCTTCTGGCCTCGACGCATATGAACGTACTCGCCGTAGGAGACGATTCTCAGAGCATTTACGCTTTCAGGGGTGCTAATTTCGCCAATATAATTATGTTTCCTGAGAGGTATGCGGACTGCAAGGTTTTCAAGCTTGAGACAAACTACCGGAGTACACCGGAGATCCTGCATCTCGCGAACATGAGTATAGAAAATAATTACAGACAGTATCAGAAGAATCTCAGGTCCGTGCGAAAGACTGGCGTAAGACCGATTCTCATAGCGCTCAGAGACGTCATCCAGCAGGCCAATTTTGTGACCCAGAGAATACTTGAACTGCTCCATGAAGGTGTGCCTATCAATGAAATTGCCGTCCTTTACCGGGCGCACTATCACTCTATGGAGCTGCAAATGGAGATGGTGCGCAGAGGAATACCTTTTGAAATCCACTCCGGTATTCGTTTCTTCGAGCAGGCCCATATCAAAGATGTAACCGCATACATGAGAATCATCATGAATCCTTTCGAGGAACTGGCCTGGAAGAGGGTGCTCGGACTTTACAACAAGATAGGAAAAGCAACGTCAGATAAATTGTGGAGGTTTCTGTCGGCAAGGAAAAACCCCCTGGAAGCGGCCCTCGGCGATGATTTTGACAAATTGGTCACAAGAACGCAAAAGCAGTCGCTTGCTCTGTGCCGGCAGACCTTGGAGAAAATCATGGACTCCCTTCCCGGCGCAAGTCCGGCGAGGATCATTGAGATTCTGCTGGAGAGCGGATACCAGGATTATTTACAGGAGAAATATACTGACGCTGCTTTACGCGTAGATGACCTTGGGCAATTAGTGAATTTTTCCGCCAGATATCAAACTTTGGAAGATTTTCTAAGTGAACTCTCCCTAATGACAAATATGACGGAGGTGAATGAAGCCAAACCCGATGACACAAATGGAGACAAGGTTGTCCTGAGCTCGATTCATCAGGCCAAGGGACTTGAATGGTCAGTCGTCTTGATGATCTGGTGCTCAGACGGGATGTTGCCCTTGGCGCGCAGCCTAAAAGACCGGGAGGGCGAGGAAGAGGAAAGAAGACTATTTTACGTAGCGACAACAAGGGCAAAAGATCAGCTTTATCTTTGCTACCCGCAGATGAGCTACGCAAGGGGGATCGGCAGCGTAAACCAGATCCCCTCAAGATTTATCAGGGAAGTCTCTCCCTCTTCAAGGCATACAAAGGCATGCCCGTACGATCAGTGGATGATAGACGAAGACAGCGGTTACTAAACCCAGCGGTCCAGCTTGGTTTTCGCATCATACTCTTCCCGGAGGGCGATTTGGGTCGCTTCCGCCATTTGCTCAACGCTTTTTACCCAGTCTTCAAACTTTATGTCCACTCCGAAGATGCCCACCATCTCTTCATTATCATCTATAATCGGAGCCGAAACGGTTATGCACAGTGCCCCCGTCATTTTTGATATGTAAAAATTGGTAACATACATCTTGCCGCTCTGCAGGGGCTTGATGAACCACTCGCGGTCTGACTGATCAGTGCCGACTCCGTAGTTTTCATATTTTGCCCTGTCTCCGATGTTGGTAATGTTTCTCGTTGTCTTTTTCCCGTTCATATCTACAACGTAGGCAAACTGTATGGACGGGTTTTCTTCGATTGTCTGCTGCATGATCGGTTCCTGGAGCTCCGGTTTCATCGACTTCATAACGGGGTGCTCTATTACCTGTTTAACAACATCCATAGCCGCGTGTGTCGCCATGTACTTGATCTTCTCCAGGTCGGACATGAATAGTTCAGGAAGATATTTGCGTACCAATTTCTCAAGTTCTTCGTGGGATATTCCGGTTGCCCTTCCGGCATCATACTGTTCCGTAACCCATTTATGAATTTTGGAAACGCCCGGATGTTTCTTATCGATGACATCATGCCCCTTGGCAGTGAGGCGCGCATTGATCCAGTGCGCGATACCGGCTTTCCCGGACTTATCGGTAATCATGGTTACGATGGGCCTCTTCAATATCTTTGTCGTGTCGAAGATATTGTAGATCTCCTCATTCTTGATCAGCCCGTCGGCGTGGATGCCGGCCTTGGTTATGTTGAACTCTGCACCCACCAGCGGATAATTAGCAGGAATTTTTACCCCTGTTTCACGTTCGAAATAGTCGGCTATATCGGTAATAGCGGTAGTGTCTATGCCATTATTTGTTCCCCTGAGTCCTATATACTCGATAATGAGACCCTCTATGGGGGCATTGCCTGTCCTTTCTCCCAGTCCCAGCATTGTTCCGTTTGCGCCGCCACAGCCATAGAGCCAGGCCGTCGTGGCATTAATCAGCGCCTTATGGAAATCGTTATGGCCGTGCCATTCCAGCAAATGACCGGGCACACCGGCATCATCGACAAAGGCCCTGATCAATTTATCAACACTGCGGGGGAGTGATGCGCCCGGATAGGTTACGCCGTAGCCCATAGTGTCACATAGCCTAATCTTGATGTCGATACCGCTTTCCTCGCGCAGCCTCATCAGCTCAACGGCAAAGGGAATGCAAAATCCATAGATCTCCGCCCGTGTGAGATCTTCAAAGTGACATCTTGGTACGATGCCCTCATCGAGAATGGCTCTTACTATTTCAAGGTAAGAATCTAACGCCTTTTTCCTGGTAGTGTTAAGCTTTAGAAAAATATGGTAATCGGAAACGGATGTCAGTATGCCCGTTTCCTTCATACCCGCCTCTTTCACGAGCTTGACGTCCTCCTTCTGCGCCCTTATCCAGCCAGTAATCTGGGGATATTTCAGTCCCAGTTCTACGCATTTATCCACAGCATCACGATCTTTTTTACTGTAGAGAAAGAACTCGGCCTGTCTGATGACGCCGTTCGGGCCCCCCAGCCTGCTCATCAAGGCGTATAAGTCAACAATCTGCTTAACTGTGTATGGCGGTCTTGCCTGCTGTCCGTCCCTGAATGTTGTGTCCGTAATAAAAATGTCTTCCGCCGGGCTTATCGGGATAATCTTATGATCGAAATCAATCCTGCTTACCTCGTCATAGGGGAAAACGCCCTTCTGTAAATTTGGCTCCTCGACTTCCCTCAGTTCATGTCTCCAAAAGCTTGTATGTTCGTGGTCGAGGACTCTCTTTTCTTTGTTCCATTTTGCCATGGTGAATGCTCCGATTTTCTCCTAAAAAAAGAGGGCACCCTGAAACCAGTCGTGCCCTCGTTAGGAATATGCCACGGGTTTCAGTCTACCGGTATGTTTGCCTGCTGGGGAGGCAGATAGGGCTTAGCTGCGCCTGCCTTCTTTCTTATGCTCTTGATCTCCTCCAATGCATATCCTTCTCTGGGTATGCCCAGCTCCTGGCCCGGATGGAGCAGTTTGGGATTCTTGATAATATCTCTATTAGCCTCATAAATAATGGGCCAGAGGAATGGATCATTGTATACGTCTTTGTATTTTGCTATCCACCACAGAGAATCGCCCTTTCTGACAGTGTATTGCTCGCAAAGACAAATAACTATCTCTTGCTTCTCGCTTTCTTTTGCTGTCATGCTATCGCGTTTCACAACTGTCTGTCTTTCGGTCGGCGCAGAAGTCTTAACTTCCTGAGCCGGCTCCCCCGCTCTTTGCTCGGCGGCAACTCTCTGCTCAATGTCGGCCGTTTTTGTAGGTGATGTCACGCACGATGAGAAAACAAATATAAGGGCAATGATAAGGGACGCATCCATGATGGCGCCGATACATCGACAGTTAATCACCTTCTTTTCCTCAATCATTTATTATCTCCGGGAAAGTCAGCTAGAACCAATAAAAAATTATCTTCTCTGGTTTTAGATTAATAAAAAAAGGATTGCCTTGTCAACAGAAATTATATTGGAGGATCAGACAATCTTCAGGGAAAGTTCCATAAGTTGCTCGATACTTACCTCTGATGGGGCTTCCGTCAGGAGACATGTCGCCTTCTGCGTTTTGGGAAATGCAATTACATCTCTGATGCTCTCTACGCCAGACATTATCATGACCAGCCTGTCAAAACCTATGGCGATGCCTCCATGCGGCGGGGTGCCGTACTCCAGTGCGTCGAGGAGAAAGCCGAACTTCCTCCTGGCCTCCTCATCTCCCATGCCCAGAGTCCGGAAAATCAGGGACTGGATATCCTGTCTATGTATACGGATGCTCCCTCCGCCTATTTCGGTCCCATTGAGAACGAGGTCATAGGCCCTGGCTCTTACCCTGCCGGGGTCCGTTGCGAGCAGGGAAATATCTTCTGTGACAGGCGAGGTGAACGGGTGGTGTTTGGATACGTATCTTTTCTCCGTATCACTATATTCAAACAGGGGAAATTCATTTATCCATGTGAACGAGTATTGCTTGGGGACAACCAGATTCAATTTTCTCGCAAGGTGGTTCCTGAGATTTCCCAGTGCGTCATTGACAATAGACATAGAGTCAGCGAGAAAAACAATCACATTTCCCTCTTTTGCGTCCATCCTATCATTGATATTCTTGACTTCAGAGGGTGTGAGAAACTTAAAGATCGGCGATGTCCATCCGTCGAGATTAATTCTCGCCCAGGCAAGACCTTTTGCTCCGTAGGCGCTTACATAATCAGTAAGACCATCGAGATCTTTACGGGTGAGACCTTTTCCGTCCTCTATCTTCATAGCCTTGATAACACCGCCCGTGTTGGCAACTTCCTGAAACACCTTTAGCGCAGAATTTCTGACGATGTCTGTGAGGTCTCTTAATTCCATGGTAAAACGGATATCGGGGTTGTCCCGTCCGTAACTTTCCATGGCATCCCTATATGTCAGTTTAGGAAAGGGGGTTTGCAATTCCGTATTGAGACAAGTCCTGAACAGATGAACAATGAGCCCTTCCGTAATTCGATAGATATCATCCTCTGTTATAAATGACATCTCAACATCAATCTGTGTGAATTCAGGCTGACGGTCCGCCCTGAGATCTTCGTCACGGAAACATTTGACAATCTGGTAATATCTGTCGAATCCTGAAATCATCAGAAGCTGTTTAAAAAGCTGCGGCGACTGGGGCAGGGCGTAGAACATGCCCGGATTCAAACGGCTCGGAACGAGGTAGTCGCGCGCGCCCTCTGGCGTGCTTTTCGTAAGAACCGGCGTTTCCACTTCAATGAACGCGTTTTCCTGATAATAGCGGCGACTTTCAGTTGCAATACTACTCCTGAGGATAAGATTCTTCAACATCTCGGGACGTCTCAGATCAAGGTAGCGGTACCTCAAACGGACAGTTTCAGATACCTCCGCTTCCTCGTTCAGGACAAAAGGCGGCGTCTTGGCCTCGTTCAGGATTTCTAGCTCCGTAACCATAACTTCAATTGCACCCGTTTTCAAATCAAGATTTTCCATTCCCGCCGGTCTTCCTTGCACCTTGCCGCGCACAGCCAGGACAAATTCGCTTCTGATATTGTGTGCTTCCCTGTGGCTATCAGGACTGATATCAGGGTTGAAGACGATCTGGGCAAGACCCTCGCGATCACGAAGATCAATAAATATGACACCTCCATGATCTCTTCTTCTGTTTACCCAACCCATGAGGATTACTTCCTCGCAGACATTAGCAATAGTGAGATCTCCACAATAGTGGGTTCTTTTCTTAATTGTCAAAAAATCAGACACAGTGCTATCGACTCCCTTTAACGATTCTTGTTATGGTACTTTCGAGATCATCAAGGCCTATAGTTTCCTGCGTTCCCTTTTGCATATCCCTGAACTCGGCCTTGTTTTCCAATATCTCTCTCTCACCCAGGATAAGAGCATAACGGGCAGAAAGTTTGTCCGCTCTCTTCATCTGGCTCTTAAGGCTTTTTCCTGAATAATCCATCTCCGTCTTAATCCCCATCGTGCGCAAACGGTTACAAATAGAGAATGCGAACTTCTGTGCTTTATTTCCGAGGGCTGCAATGAACAATTGCGGTGATATCAAGAATCTCTCGTCCATAATAGGTGAAATTGATATCAGCCTTTCCAATCCAATAGCAAATCCGATCCCGGGTATATCCGGTCCGCCAAGGTCCTTTACGAGGCCATCGTAGCGGCCCCCGCCGGCCACGGCATTCTGGGCGCCGAGATGCTCTGTCACTACTTCAAAGGTCGTTTTTGCGTAGTAGTCGAGACCACGAACCATCTTCGGATTTACTTCAAAGGCTATCGCAAACATGCCCAGGGCCTCCTTGACCCTTGTAAAATGATCCATACAGCCCGGGCACAAAAAGTGGAGGATTTGTGGGGCATGATCGACCACCTCGATGCAGGTTGTAGTCTTGCAATCGAAAACCCTCAAGGGATTCATGGCAAGACGCCTCAGACAGTCCTTGCAGAGATGATCTTCTTTTCCAGTCAGAAAATCGTTTAATGCTTTCGTAAATAAAGGGCGGCATTCTGTGCATCCAAGGGAATTAATTTGCAGATGTAAATCCGAAATCTCTGTACGCTTGAGAAACTGCATTAGCATGAGAATCACTTCGGCGTCCGTCCGGGGATCATCGAGGCCAAGAAGTTCGGCATTGATCTGGTGAAACTGCCTGTATCTCCCTCTTTGAGGTCTTTCACGTCTGAACATCGGGCCGATGGTAAAAAGCCTCGCCACCGGATCCTGTGCATACATGACATGTTCAAGGTATGCGCGCACGATTGAAGCCGTTGCCTCAGGACGCAGGGTCAGATATTCATCACCCCGATCGAGAAATGTGTACATCTCTTTCTCGACTATATCCGTGGATTCACCGATGCTTCTTTTGAAAAGTTCTGTCTTCTCGAGGATGGGAACCCTTATTTCCCGGAAACCGAAATTAGCAAGTATTTCGCGCGCCACGTTCTCGACGTATTGCCATTTTCCCGTTTTCTGGGGAAGGATATCCTTAAATCCTCTTACGGCGGTGATAATTTCCATAACTTTTGGCCACTAACTCCGACTACTCATAATAACAATTATTGCCGCAATAAAGCGCATTTAATGGCATTCATAATTATCCAAAAACGAGTTGTTCGATAACACATAAAGCCTTGAAGTGCAATAATTTAATCGTCCTTGGCCGCTGCGGGAGAAAAGCAAAAATATGTGGAAGGATCACTGAATTGATCTATAAGCCATCCGTAAAGACATTGTATGACACATTAGTGCCGTCTGTCGTTATATTGATGGCACCGTTTATGTCAATTCTCAATACTTTCATTCCCCACCGGATCCTTGATAAACCCACGCACCATGACCCCTCTGCATCTGAGATATTCTACATAATCAAAACAGCCAGGATTCTGAAAAGGGACATCACTAATGGAGGGTCTGCGATGCGACAAAGATGAGCAACTGTAATCCTGGTGATAACTGCACAGAGAAGAGGAATTAATGGCCGCTTCATGGTCTGGACCAAATTAACTCAGTAAGGGATTCATTTTTTTGTTCAAAATGTCTAAATATTTGCTAAACTGTTAGCGACAAAGGGATCTGATGGTGGAGATATTGGTTAATGAACATCGTAATTTTGTTAGATTAAATTTTTGAAATGTTATAGCATACCGCAGTGGTAGATACAGCAGAGTTTGCTTGTATACCAGATTTCTTGTAGGCAAAAAAAGCAGTCCGTCGGATAGATCGGAAGCAGGTGCTGGCACGATATGAGTGAGCAGTTATTACAGGAAGAAGGTATAGACTCGAGACTTCGATGGTTGATGCTGTCGAGGGTGGCAATCGTCACCTTTCTCTTAATGGTGACAACATTCATCAAATTTCAAAAGACAGAAATATTTCCCGAGAAAGCGCTGACATCGCTCTATGCACTTTGTGCGATCACCTATTTCCTTTCCCTAGCGTACCTGCTCCTTCTGAAGTTGGTCAAGAAAAATAGGTTGAGCATATATATCCAGGCCCTCACCGATGTCGTCCTAATAACTTTCCTTGTGTACATCACGGGTGGAATTAGCAGTATATATTCAGTTTTCTATCCTTTGGTCATCATATACGCGGTCTTGTTTTTAGAAAGGCGGGGTGGGCTCATAATAGCCTCTGCCTCAGGCATTCTATATGGTCTATTACTGGATCTGGAATATTACGGCATTATCCATCCCATCAACGCCATGGCTGTTCATGACTATGCCAGGGGTGCGGGATATGTCTTTTCGAGAATATTCATCCACCTGCTGTCCTTCTACATTATCGGGCTCCTTGCGAGCTTTGTAGTTGCGCAGGAAAGAAGGGTGAGGACGCTTCTAGCCGAAAAGGAAACTGCTTTTGATCAACTTGATTTATTGCATAGGAGTATAATCGAGTCAGTTGAAACTGGCATTATGACAATCAACCGCCAGGGCAGGATAAAATCTTTTAACAAAGCTGCTGAAGAGATTTCCGGATTTACTTTTGTAGACGTGGAAAATAGAAATATCGTGGAAGTATTTCCAGGCTTCGCCGAGGTACAGCAGAAGATCAAAGAAGATGATGACAAAAGATCATCGAAGAGCAGATATAATATAGAATTTACCCGTGACAAGAACAATAAGCTTATATTGAGTTGCCTGGTATCAACTCTCAAGGACAGTACTGGAAAAAGGATAGGCGACATTGTGATCTTCCAGGACATCACCTCTCTGATAGAAATGGAAGAAGCCTTGGAAAAAAGTAAAAGACTGGCCATTATCGGCGAAATGGCGGCTGGTCTTGCGCATGAGATGAGAAATCCTCTTGCCTCCCTGAGTGGATCAATCCAGATTTTGAAGCGGGATCTTCAACTGAACGATGTAGATGAAAAGCTCATGCAGATTATTCTCAGGGGTAAGGATCAGCTAGATCGCGTCATAAAGGATTTTCTCTTGCTCGCAAGACCGGCGCCTGGAGAACGGGAGACGGTATTCATCAAAGAAATTATTGAAGGCGTGATAGAATCTATTCAGTATCTGCCCGACTGGAACGATGGTATTAGGGTTTGTCTTGAACTCTCAGATAATCTCAGTGTTTATGTCAACAGGACAGAAATAAGAGAAGTTATATGGAACCTTGTCATAAATGCCGTTCAATCTATGCCTGAAGGCGGTGAACTCTCTGTGGAAACAAAAAAGATATATGACGATGCACGCGGTGAATCTCTTGAGATACGGGTGAGTGACACGGGTTACGGCATAGATGACAAGTATCTGGGCAGGATATTTGAACCCTTTTTCACAACGAAGGAGAGAGGAACAGGCCTTGGTCTCGCCATAGTCAATAGAATCATTGAAGCATACACGGGAAGAATTTTGATTAGAAGGGGCATCGAAAAAGGCACATGCTGTATGGTTTCGTTACCTCTGATTGGAAGAAGAAGTTAATTTGCATGAACAATCAATTTTCTTCATAAGGAGAAAGTGCGTGGCAAAAATTCTAGTAGTAGATGATGATGAGGGGATGAGAGAATTTCTCGAGATCATGCTCACCAGGGAAGGTTATGATGTGATAACCGCACCTGACGCAACCAAAGCCCTGAACCGATGTAGGAAAGAGAAATTTGATCTCATACTTACCGATTTAAAGATGCCTAAAGTGGACGGCATAGAATTTTTGAAGGCGGTCAAGGAGATTACACATGAAGCGATGGTAATCTTAATTACCGCTTACGCATCTCCGGAGACGGCTGTGTCGGCTATGAAGGAGGGCGCTTATGACTACATAGAGAAAGGCTTCAACATAGAAGATATAAAGACGATTATCAACAGTGCCCTCGATAAAAAAGGTGTCAAAAGAGAAGATGCTTTGTTCATTAAGGAAGTGGTTGATGCAGTATCGTTTGGAAATATGATTGGCAAGAGCAAAGGAATGCTTAAGGTATATTCACTCATTAAAAAGGTGTCTGAAACGCCCACCAACGTCCTGATCTTAGGTGAGAGCGGAACAGGCAAGGAGCTTGTAGCCAGGGCTATTCACGAAAACAGCCCCAGAAGGAATATGCCCTTTGCAGTGATTAATTGCGGTGGCGTTCCGGAAAACCTGCTCGAAAGTGAATTGTTCGGTTACGTGAAAGGAGCATTCACTGGCGCCTACGGAGACAAATCAGGGCTTTTTGAAATTGCTCGAGGAGGAACTATATTTCTCGATGAAATAGGTGACTTACCGCCACTTCTTCAAGTAAAACTTCTTAGAGTCGTCCAGGAAAAGACATTTAGGAGGGTAGGGGGGGCGGAGGAGAAAAAGGTCGATGTCAGAATCATCTCGGCGACGAACAAGAATCTGGAAGAAAAAGTTAAGGACGGTTCCTTCAGGGAAGATTTATATTTTCGCCTGAATGTCATACCTATCAACATCCCCCCTTTACGAGAACGGAAAGAGGATATATCTATCTTAACGAAACATTTCATTGAGAAGTGCTCAAGGGAATTGGGTAAAGAGGTTAAGACTATCTCGTCCTATGCAATGGAGCTTCTCATGAAGTATCCATTCCCCGGCAATGTCAGAGAGCTTGAAAATATTATTCAACGCAGTGTTGCCATGGAGACATCTAACATAATCCTGCCGGAGAATCTGCACATGTCGGGAAACCTGATGGAGGTCAGTAGATTTGCGGACGCTGACATGCCCGTGTGGTCAATTCCTCCTGAGGGTATTAACGTAAATGATGAAGTAGCAAAATATGAGAAACATCTCATAGAAGAGGCCTTACGAATGGCCAAAGGGTCAAAGACCAGAGCCGCCGAGATCCTCCAAGTAAGTTTTGATTCACTGCGTTACAGGATAGAAAAACTCGGGGCTGGGTGAAATTAGCAAAGAATTTTTCTTGACACAGGTCTGGATTAGCTTTATAAGATGCAGTACGCAATAGAATAATAGCTTGGAATAAAGGACATGATGCGCATACAGGCAGGAAGTTTCTTTGTTTTTTTTGGCTTTTTTAGTGGGGTCTGCCTGCCGCGCTTGTGACCTGAGAATGTATTAAAGGTAGCCGTGGGCAGACCAAATACTGCCGACGGCTTTTTTTTGCAAAGGGCCGTGGATTTTCCAGGCCTTTTTTATTTTGAGGGAGGACGCATGACAACAAGAATTACTGCAATTATCTGTTCAACCATAACTGGTCTGATTATTTGTCTCTCTAATTCAGCGGTTGATGCCAAAACAATAAAAGTTGGAGCGGCAATAAACATGACCGGACCTGCATCTTCGTGGGGACAGTTCCATGCGAAAGGGCAGCAGGATTATTTCCGTTACGTAAACGAGGTGAAGGGGGGCGTCGGCGGAAACAGGATTGAGATGATCCTTGTCGATACAGGATACAAAGTCCCGGAGGCAGTTGCTGCCGCGAAGAGATTTGCCATCCAGGATCAGGTTGATATGATGGCCACATGGGGAGCGGGAGAAGGCTTGGCAGTCAAGCCGATCATTCAGCAATACAAAATTCCCACTATTAATTACTCGACAAGTTGGGAACTCCTTGAACCGCCGGTAAATTACATGTATCTGCCGTTTGGGAGCTATCGGATGGATAGTTATGCCGTACTGGAATATATACGCGCCATCCACAAGGGAAAGGATGCGCCAAGAGTGGGTCTCCTCACATACAATAATGCCTATGGCCGTTCCATTCATGAACCTTGTGCAGAATATGCAAGAAAGATCAATGTAAATATCGTGGCCATTGAAGAGTTTCCTCCCAAGACTGTGGATCTAAACACCGAGTTGCTCCGATTGCAGAGAAAAGGCGCGGAATACATATTCATGCAAATGCTTCCTGCGGCCGTTGTCACGGCTTTTAAGAGTGCGGACCGAATAAATTATAACCCCATATTCTTGGGCACATGGACGTCGACGGACCCGGATTTTTTCAAGCTCGGCAAAGGCGTGATAAGGGACCGGTTGCGTATCCAGTTTCCGGGAGGCGTTCCCTCTGATAAAAGTCAGGGTATTAAGCTGATGACGGAGCTTTGGAACCGTTACAAGACGGTTGATAAATTCGACGCATCTTACTGGGAAGGTATAGTTGTCGGCATGATCATGGAGAGGGCATTTATCCGGGCCAATCAAAAATTTAGGGAAATCAATAGAGAAACGATCAATAAGGCAATGGAGTCTTTTAAAAATGAGGATTTTGGCGGTATCGTCCCAAATGTTACCTATACACGAAATGATCACGGCGCATCATTTAAGGCGAGAATTGTAAAGGTGGGAGAGGACGGATCCTTCACCCCTTTGACAAATTTCTTTAACCCGTTAAAGGAAAAGATAAAATTGCTAAAATAGCCGCTTTGGATTTATGAAAGCATATCGAGGAAAGCCTGGCATATTCGAATCAAGGAGTCCGGTAAAGAGGGCTGCAGAGCTTGAGGTAAGAAACCTTTCCTTGAGCTTCGGCGGCGTCAAGGCGCTCAATGACGTTGATATTTTTGTGCGTACAGGAGAACTGGTGGCAATTATCGGACCGAATGGCGCCGGAAAGACGAGCCTGCTGAATTGTATGACTGGATTTTACAAGCCGCAAGGCGGCCGCGTTGTATTTAACGGGAAGGACATAACACATCTACCCCCTCACCATCTTGTCTGCATGGGCATTGGCAGAACGTTTCAAAACATTGAGCTCTTTCCTGGTATGACGGTCTTATCCAATATGCTTCTTGCGCGCCACAATTACTGCAAATATGGAATTGCAGGTGCCTGTCTTTTTTCACCATCTATACGGAAAGAAGAGATTCATCAGCGACGTGTCATAGAAGAGCTGGTAGATTTCCTGGAGATCCAGGCCATCAGAAAGAAGAAGGTGGGGTCATTGCCCTACGGTTTGATGAAGAGAGTCGAACTCGGTCGTGCACTTGCCTTGGAACCCGCTCTATTGATATTGGATGAACCGTTCGCGGGAATGAACCTGGAAGAAAAGGAAGACATGGTGCGCTTCTTGACAGAGATGAACCGGGCATGGGGTCAAACGATGATCTTGGTGGAGCATGACATGTCCATAGTCATGAGTATTTCCCAGCGGATTGTAGTCTTGAACTTCGGGGAGAAGCTAGCCGAGGGAGACCCAGATGAGATTCGTAAGCATCCGGAAGTCATCAAAGCATATCTCGGTGATTCTGCGAGTAGATAGAAGAAGGTGTATGCGGTGGTAGATAGAAAGCAAGCAGATGACGCAGAGTTGGCAACCGTCACCCAGTATACGCTGCCACAGATCCTCATGAGACAATCCGAGCTTCTTGGATCCGAAGCGACGGCTATTCGAGAAAAAGCATACGGCATCTGGCAGACTTATAGCTGGCTGGATTACTACCGTTATGCGAAACACACAGGCCTTGGCTTGAGCAATCTCGGGCTGATAAGGGGGGAGAACATCGGCATAGTCACGAACAATATTCCGGAATGGCTCTTTTGTGAAATCGGTTGCCAGTCCGTTGGCGGGGTATCGCTTAATCTATTTACCTCTTCCATACCTGAAGAATTGTGTCATACCCTCAGCCGCATCAAGGCAGCTTATGTTGTCGCGGAAAACCAAGAACAGGTCGATAAGCTAATTGAGATGCGTCAACGTCTGTCTCATGTTCGCCGAGTCATCTACATAGATCCCACGGGTATGAGAACATACAGGGATAATCCATGGCTTGTAAGTTTTTCCGATCTTTTGGAGATGGGTGAAAAACTTGACCATGAAAATCCGGCTTTATTCCTCAAGGAATTGCAGAAGGGCAGACGCGATAATGTGGCAATTATGATACAGACGTCCGGCACCACGGGAATTTCCAAACTCGCCATGCTGTCGCATCGCAATATTACTGAAATGGCAAGAAATTGGATTGAGTCCTTACCTATCACATCCGTCGATAACTGGATATCAATATCTCCGCCGGCGTGGATTGTGGATCAGATGTGCGGAGTAGGGGTGGCACTCTTGAGCGGCATGGCCGTAAATTTCCCTGAAATGCCGGAAACGATAGACGAAGATTTTCGCGAGATAGGCCCGTCGATTATCATAACGTCATCCCGATTCTGGGAAGATCTGGCCTCGCGCATCATGGTGAAAATGGACGACGCCGGATTTATGAGGCGTAAGCTTTTCTCTATGTCAGTGGAAATCGGAAAGAAGGCTGTCGGGCTGCAATCGAAAGGAGAGGCGGTTCCGGTTCATATAAATTTACTTCTCCGTATCGCATCATTCGGAATATACAGACCGCTGCTTGATAGAGTAGGATGTACAGGTTTCAAGAACGCCTTCACAGGTGGTCATCCCATCAGTCCTGATGTGATTCATTTTTTCCGCGCAATCGGCTTAAATCTCAAGCAGTGTTACGGCCTGACCGAGGCAGGGGGGATATTCCAGGTCCAGCCTGATTCCGAAATAAAGCTCGAGTCGGTGGGGAAACCCTTACCCAGGACCCTTGTTGCGATTGCAGATGATCAGGAGGTTCTGGTGCGGAGTGATTCAAACTTTGTCGGCTATTATAACGATTTCAGGGCTACGGAAGAGGCCTTTAGCAGTGGCTGGCTCAAAACCGGCGACGCCGGTTACATAGACAAAGATGGTCATCTCGTTATCATCGGGCGTAAAGGAGACATTATAAAAAACAAGGATGGGGCAGCGTTTTCACCGGATTTCATAGAGACACGCCTCAAGTTCAGTCCCTATATCAAGGAAGCAGTGATGTTCGGCGAAGGGCGCCCTTATATCACTGCACTCATCAATATAGACATGGGTAATGTGGGGAATTGGGCTGAGGAGCGCATGATCCCGTACACGACTTATATAGATCTCTCGCAACAGACGGAGGTCGAGGCTCTGATACTCAGTGAAGTGAGAAAGGTGAATAGCAATCTGCCGGACCTCATGAAGATCCGTAAGTTCATATTACTCTATAAACTCCTCGACGCTGATGATGAAGAGCTGACGAGAACGGGAAAAGTTCGCCGGCGATTCGTTTATGGCCTATATCTCCAGCTCATCGAGGCCATGTATACGGGCATGGACGAAGTTGATGTAAAAACAAAAATCCAGTATCGGGACGGTCAGATAGGTGAAATTGAAACAAGGGTCAGAGTTATTAAGGTCAATTGAGGAATAGTCTATGAATTTTTTTGTTCAACTTTTCATAAACGGTATAAGTATAGGATTCCTGTATGGCCTGTCCGCAATGGGTTTTGTTATGATCTTCAAGTCCTCGAGCGTCCTCAATTTTGCCCATGGCGAATTGCTTGCCATGGGAGCCTTCTTTTTCCTCGCCATGGTAACATGGGTGAAATTGCCTATAGCTGTCGCATTCCTGGTAACCCTTGCCGCATGCTTTATCCTGGGATTCCTCATAGAGCGCTTCTTTTTGCGCCGCCTTATCGGCGAGCCTCTGATCTACGTAATAATGCTGACTGTAGGACTGGCGTCGATGTTTAAAGGCCTTATGCTTCTTTTTTGGGGAGGCAATCTGCAGACATATCCCGATTTTTTGCCCGAATTCCTCGGTGTTCAGTGGCACGTGATTAACATACCGCCTGTCTATACGGCTGCCCTCATAATCGGCATAATGTTCCTCATTCTCTTTGGAGTATTCTTCAAGTACTCATCGCAGGGCATATTTATGAGGTCCGTCGCTGACAATCAGAAAGCAGCCCTCTCGCTGGGTGTTCATGTTCAGAAAGTCTTTGCCCTATCCTGGGCTATTGCCGCACTTGTAGCCGGCATGAGCGGCATAGTCCTGGGCATCATAAACGGCATTAACGTCCACGATCTAAGCGCCATTGGCCTAAAAGTGTTCCCTGTTGTTATTCTCGGCGGATTGGACAGCATCGGTGGAGCTATCATTGGCGGTCTTATCATAGGGCTTCTTGAAACGTTCACCGGAGGCTATATTTCACCGTCACTGAGCGACGTTGTGCCGTACATAATCCTCGTATTCATACTTATGGTGAAGCCCTATGGCCTTTTCGGTCTCGCGGAAATTGAAAGGGTGTGAGGCGGCAATGAAAAAATTGAACTTCCACCCTTGCGGTAATTATAAAGAGCGATATGAACAGGAGATTACTCTCTTTGAAACAGACTTTGGCATGCTGTGGTCGGGGATAGGCATCTTCTTCCTCTTTATTATTTTGCCCTTAATTGTCAGTCCATACTTCCTTCATGTTCTGAACATGGTGGGGATAGCATCAATCGCGGCGATAGGTCTGAATATCCTTATCGGATATACAGGGCAGATATCTCTCGGCCACGGGGCCTTCATCGGAGTCGGGGCTTACGCTGCCGCGATACTGGCCACATCGGTAAACATGCCCTTTGTAATTACTCTACCGATGGCGGGTTTGATCTCGGCCATGACAGGCATGATATTCGGCATTCCCTCGGGTCGCCTCAAAGGCCTCTATCTTACAATTGCAACACTCGCAGGCCAGATCATCATCGAATATGTCCTAGTCCACTGGGAAAGTCTTACGAAAGGCACTATGGGAATAACCCTGCCACGGCCGAACATTTTCGGAATCGAATTGGAGAGTGATCGAAGTTTCTTTTTTCTCATCTTCATCTGCCTGGTAGTCATGATATGGTTCGCAGTTAATCTCATGCGGACAAAGTATGGCAGAGCCTTCATCGCTATTCGCGATAACGACAGGGCTGCGGAAGGCATGGGGATTCCCCTCTTCAGATATAAGCTCCTTTCTTTTGGGATCAGTTCTTTTTATGCAGGCTTTGCCGGCGCCATATGGGCTTATTATATGGTCAGTATCACAGCTGAACCTTTCACCCTGGGCCTTTCCGTAGAATACATTGCGATGGTAATCATAGGAGGGTTGGGAAGTATCTCAGGCTCTATATATGGAGCAGTCTTCATAACCCTTTTAAATGAGCTCTTGCGGTGGCTCACGGGCATTATGATGAACATAGGCGTACTCACGGAAGCCGGCTTAAATGTGGCGCCTTTAAGAGAATTCTTCTTTGGAACATCCATAATCCTCTTTATTCTCTTCGAACCGCGAGGACTTGCTGAAGTATGGCGCATCATCCGTTCCAACTTTAAACTCTGGCCGTTTGCCTATTGAGGCGTTGTCAAATGACTGATGGCAGTACTATTCTTGAGATCAACAATATATCCGTTGTTTATTCGGACATAATCCAAGTCCTCAAGGGGGTCTCTCTTGTCGTTAAGAGAAAATCCATCACGTCGCTTATTGGGAGCAACGGCTCAGGCAAGACGACAACGCTGAAAGCCATCTCTGGCTTGCTTAAGACGGAAAACGGCAGGGTGACGGATGGAACAATCACATACGACGGAGTACCCATCCAGAATCAAGCTCCGGAGGTAATTACGCGTAAAGGAATAATTCAGGTTCTGGAAGGACGTCAACCTTTCAAATATTTGACTGTGGAAGAAAACCTAATTGTCGGAACGGCTATCCGCTGGCAGAAACCATATAAGAAAGATCTTGAAATGGTTTATAATTATTTTCCCAGCATATTGAGGCGGAGAAAGATGCTTGCAGGATACTGCAGTGGAGGGGAGCTTCAAATGATCGTCATGGGAAGGGCGTTGATGGCACATCCCGCCCTCTTGATCCTAGATGAGCCGTCTCTGGGACTTGCACCAATGGTCGTGAGTGAGATATTTGAGATTATAAAGAAGATAAACGCAGAACAGGGAACTAGTATTATCCTCGTGGAACAGAACGCCAATATGGCCCTGCAAATCTCCGATTACGGGTATGTGATGGAAAACGGCAAGATAGTCATGGAGGGTGCTTCAAAGAATCTTGTCGAGAATCCCGATATAAAGGAATTTTACCTAGGCATGGGTGCGTCAGGCGCTTTAAGGTCGTATAAAGACGTTAAATCATATCGGCGCCGAAAAAGGTGGCTTTAGATCACAAATAACTCCCTTTCATCCGAGGGATCAATATGCCGGACTATTATGGCGATAGAGAATGTATACTTCAGGAAAAAAGGGAACATCGGAAAACATTGCAGATGCTGTAGATGCCCGGATCAGGACACCGGAAATCAAGTACTATGAGAAAAACCTTTGCTGATTTCGGGCTTCATCACGACGAGATAAAAACAAACATTGGGGGATCCAGATGCTTCCTGTCATTTAGCGGGATGAATTAACCGGACTGGAGACAACGAATACCCCTTTCGCAGGACTGGGCAATGCCGATGAGCAAATTGACAGAATCCCTAGTTCTCCCGGTCGGTATGTGAACCACACCTCCAGGAGAACGATCATCTGTGGGCAAGGGCTTATCATGCAGCCGGTATCGGCAGGCGGGATGTCGTTCTCAAGGTCTTTTCCTATCATAGGGTAGCTGCCGGGCTCACCTTCCATGCAGGTTTAAGGCGCGTCGGCGCCACGGTTGTCCCATCATGGACTTCCACTTCGCCACTCCATCTCCAATTGGTATATGATCTCTCCGTGACTCTCTATTATAGGCACTCCCACTTTCTTGCTGAGCATAATGAATAGAGCCTACGAATTCGGCTATGATTTCAAAAAATATTTCGAGATGAAGCGTGCGTGCTTTGCTGCAGGGCCTTTTCCACGTGATTGCGGGAAAAATTCGAACAGGAATATGTTAGTGATACATATCAGATGTCTGGTGCAACCAAGGTGGGGAACGTATCGTTCGAATACGGCGAAAAGAAGGGGTGGTATAGCCCTGAGGATATTCTCGTGACAGCGGTAATGGTCAAGAGAATTTCTATAGCGCCGAGTCAGCTAAATGGAATCAAAGATGCGTTTGGTCATGTGATATTTCAGTTGCTCACAAGCAGAACTTCACATGAAGATATTCTCACAGTTCAGCTCGAACCCAAGGATCCCGGGGTTGATGCGGCCGAGAAGTTCAGCAGGTTATTCAGGGACAGATGTGTGCTCGCGATCGATCGTCTCGAATTTCCGAATCTCAGCACGGTCAAACAAGATGACGGACTGGTTATGGGCCAGCGACTGAGGAAATAAATAGCAGAGCAAATATTGCTTCTTAATGATTGGCGGGCACGGACATATCTTTCATCTTGAGCTGTATGTCATAAACCCCGTTCCAGCTATTGATGTGAGGCGTGAAGGCTATATCGATAGCAGGCACTGAAAGAAAATTGATAAGATGACCCTTGTTGAACCAGATGGAATTGTAGGACATGCCGTCACCTGACAGACGCATCCATAAGTGGTTATTGCCCACCACCGACTGGGAGGTGACATTGATATTTCTCACGCAGAGGACCGGTTCAGGGTTGCCGCTGCCGAAGGGGGCAAGTCTCCCGATCTGGGATACGAGTTCGTGGGTTATTTCACTGAGACTACAGATGGCATCGATGTTTGTTTGAGAAACAAAATCCGAAGCGTCAATCTCCTTGCTGATGACATCTTCCAGCATGCCGGAGAATTCTTTAATGTCTTCTTCCTTGATCGATATCCCGGCCGCGTACCGATGTCCTCCGTAAGACAACAATAAAGAATCGCATTTCTTCAAGCCTTCATATATGTTAAACTCAGCGACACTTCTTCCGGAACCCTTGCCGATGCCGTCTTTGAGACTTATTAAAATAGTGGGCCTATAATATCGATCTACCAGTTTTGAAGCTACTATGCCAATGACTCCCGGATGCCATTTCTCTGACGCAAACACAAGTGATCTTACTTTTTCCGGATCTATCGTTCGCTCGATTTCTTCGAGTATTTCGTTCAGTATATTCCGCTCCATGGTCTGTCGCTTACGGTTACACATTTCAAGATTTTGAGCGATTAACCTCGCCTCCTCGATGTCCTCGGTTAAGAGAAGCCGGACGGCCTCGTTTGCAGATGCAACACGACCCGCGGCGTTAATCCTGGGAATCAGACAAAAGGAGGCTTTCCCGGAATCTATGACCTGATTCTCGACGCCGCAAATCTCCTTTAAGGCCCGCAACCCCACTCTCTTGCACTCTGTGATCAAGTCCAGACCGATTTTCGCAAATATTCGGTTCTCGTCCACAAGGGGGCAGATGTCGCCTATGGTTCCCAGGGCGACAAGGTCAAGGTATTCCTTCAGATTCGGATATTTTCTATTTTTCCAAAACCCTTCTTTTCGCAGTCTTCCCCTGAGAGCAATAAGGAAATTAAAAACTATGCCAACAGCGGCAAGATCCTTAAAGGGGAAATTGCAGTCCTTACGATGCTGATTGATTACTGCCACAGCGTCGGGGAGGTTCTGCGGAACTTCATGGTGATCCAATATAATAGTGTCTATGCCACAGGAGCGCGCATAGAGTATCTGTTCATGGTCCGAGATGCCGCAATCGACGGTAATAAGCAGCGTGACCCCGTCCGCCTTCATCCTATCAATGGCAGGTCCGTTTAAGCCATATCCTTCCTTAATCCGATCAGGGATGTAATATGTAACTGCATGATCGATATCAAGGAGGAATTTAAGAAGAACAGCCACTGACGTTACGCCGTCGGCATCATAGTCTCCGTAAACAACGACTTTCTCACGATCATTGATCGCCCTGACCAAACGTTGAACGCCCTTTTGCATGTCCTTCATTAAGAGAGGATTGTACAGATTATTCAAGGAAGGATAGAGGTATCTGTTGGCGTCACCGGGCGTCAGTATCCGGCGGCTTGTCAGTATTCGAGAGACGATACGGTGAATCTGCAGCTCCTTGGCCAGTATATCCTGTATGTCCCTATCGCCTTCCGATAGCCGCCACTGTGTAGTAGGTAACGTTATTGCCTTCATAGCGATTGCAGTCGCATGTCCCCTTCGATTACATGGATGAAAAGACTTGTTTCGATCATATCAATATAGGTCTCCATGTCAAGGAAAGAATAATAGCTGATGGTAGAAAGCGTCGATGCAACTGCATGCAGTTGCTGAATCTATAGAATTCGGCATCTAAGGAGGGACATATGCCACAGAAAAAAGACGGGACCTTTTTGACAAGATAAATAGCGTCTTTTTGTTCACGAACACAAGAAAGCCCAGTGGCCTACCCAGACTTATGACGGCAGTTCTCTTGAAATCGTCTTACGGAAGGATCAAGAAGCGTGCGGTTTGCAGGGCGGAGTTCATTCCAGATAATAAGGTGATTATTGGCTAAAGTCAAAAAAGTGCTTAACAAACACGCGAACGAAAGGCACCTGTGAGCGATTAAACAGATTCTTTGTACTCAAAATTCTCAGCCACAAGAGCCATCAAGATTAATACATGCGCTACAGAGCCTTCTTTACGAAACCGGAACGAATACACCTCGCACAAACTTTTGTGCGCTTTATTGCACCCGTTTTCTTATCTACACAGCGCAGTTTTTGAAGGTTAGGATACCATGTTCTTTTTGTCTTATTATTGGCATGGCTGACGTTGTGACCGACAACGGGCTTTTTCCCACATACCTCACAGATTCTCGACATATTTGATCTCCTATATAGAAATGTGGCCGATTACTAAAACATCGCGGCTTGATTTGCAAGAGTTTTTTGTGTGCATCTATCCAGGGAGGGGATAAGGAATTTCGGTCAATCCGGCCGGGTGAGTGGATGCACGAGATTCTTGCAAGGCAGCATGCTCATACAAAAACTGTCATTATACCGAACCTTGAAGCGGCTGGACCCCGATGCACCGACGGGTAAATTCACTAAGTTTCGAGGGCAACCAGTCCTTCGCGAATCGCGTATTTAGTCAGCTCGGCGATGGTGTGAATATTTAGTTTCTCCATGATATTCCGTCGATGTGTCTCGACAGTCTTGATACTCAAATTCAAATGTGCGGCAATCTCTTTGGCTGACAGACCCTCCGCAAGTAATTGCAGGATCTCTCTCTCCCGTGAAGTAAGTACCGTGCGTGTTATCAAAGATGAATTTGGTGCTTTGTTGAGATACGCTTTCACAACAACGTCCGCGATCCTTGGACTCAGATAGGTATTTCCTGAAGTGACCTGACGAATTGCACCGGCAAGCTCACCAAAAGCACAGTCCTTCAAGAGGTAACCGGATGCACCGGCTTCCAACATGCCGATAACGAATCGACGGTCCGAATGCATCGACAAGGCAATTACCTTTATGTTTGATGTGGAGGCTACGATTTTTCTTGTGGCCTCTATACCGTTCATGTCAGGCATTGTGACGTCCATGATAACCACGTTGGGCGCCAGCTTCTCCGCAATCTTGACCGTTTTTCTGCCGTTTTCCGCTTCAGCTACAACTTCCATCCCGTCTTCCTTTTCGATCAAAGTGCGCAGGCCGTCTCGAAAAATCTTGTGATCATCGGCAAGAAGAACCCTAATGGTCATGTCTTATTCCCCCTTTTCTATTTTTCCTTCTTCGCGGCGCCACGAGTGAAATACGGGTACCGATTCCTTTTTTGCTCTCAATTTCAAACAGGCCTCCGAGATACTTCAGCCTTTCGTGAATGCTGAGCAGACCAAAACCTCCGGAGCGTTTGGCTACCTGTCCGATTCCTGATACATCAAAGCCAATCCCGTCATCTTTGACGGTTATCCGGATTCTATTGCCGACATTCTGAATCATCACATGAGCTTGTTTTGCCCCAGCATGTTTGACAACATTCGTGAGCAGTTCCTTCGTAGCCCTGAACAGTAAAAGCTGGATTTCCTCTTCTATCACCTGGATCTTAAAATCATTCATGAGGACAATCTGGAGATTGTGTTGCGCCTGGATTTGTTCACAAAGCCACTGGATGGCATAGGTCAAACCTAGTTCATAGAGAACCGGTGGGCTCAAGTCTGTCATGAGTGATCTGGTTTGTTGAATGGACTGATCAATCATATCCCCTATCTCCACCAGCGGCTTCCTTACTCCGTCCGTCGATGTCTGGCCCATGACACATTCAACTTTAATTTTTGTAAGAGCCAGCGTTTGCCCGATGTTGTCATGGAGATCCACGGCGATACGCCTCCGTTCGCGTTCCTCCGTCATCACGAGTTCGGTGGTCAGCGATCTCAACATTTCATTGCTGGCTAAAATCTTTTTTTCGGCTTCAACGCGCTCCGTGATGTCGCGCGCGACAGCTAACACACCCTGTATGTCGCCCGATTCACTACGGTACAACGATGCGTTGTAAAGTACTTCGGTCACCCGTCCGGAAACATGCCGGATCGCTAATGTACAATCGCGGACGACTCCTTTTGAGAAGACCTCCTGATAGACTTCTTGAGCCTTTTCTGGCTCCGTAAAATAATCGGCGAAGTCGCTGCCGATAAGATCGAAGCGCGGCACTCCCGTCGTAGCCTCAGCCGCACTGTTTACATCCATGATCTTGCCCTCAGCATTAATAGTAATCAGTGGGTCGATGCTTGCCTCAATCAAGCTTCGGGCATAGAGCGATGCTTCACGTCTCTCGCGTTCGGCTCTTTTGAGTTTCGAAATGTCAAGAAGAGACATAACGTTTCTTTTCGTAGAAGGTATAACCGCCACGTTTGCCAGGACATTGAGGATATCACCACTACTGTCGGAAATCCGGAATTCATAGCCGTCAGAGGGCGTCCGCGAATGCTTACCCACTGCGCGCGCGAGGAGCTTCACCTTCGGGAGGTCGTCCTCATGTATAAATTCCGTCCACTTCTTCTTCCCCTCAATCTCCAAACGCGAAAATCCCGTCAGCCTCTCAAACTGCCTGTTCGCCAAAACTATCGTCGCATCTTCGTCAACGATGACCGTCGCCGTACCCGTGTTTTCAAAAATCGTCCGGTACCTGACCTCCGATTCCTTCAGCGCATGCTCCGCACGCTCACGCTCCCTCCGCTCCTCAACCTCATGCAAGGCGCGGGAAACGGCCGGCTCCAAACGCGATAACCTGTTCTTCAGAACATAGTCCGTAGCTCCCTTCTTGAGAAGATCAATCGCCATCTCCTCGCCCAAGGCCCCCGAAACAAAAATGAATGGCACATCAGGACACTTCTCCCTCGCGACCTTCAAGGCCGCAAGACCGTCAAATGAAGGCAGAGAATAATCGGAAAGAATAATGCCCGGGGAAAAATCCGCAATCGCGCTTGCAAAGGACGCCTTTGTGGCAACACGCTTTGAAACAAACGTCATGCCCGCCTCCGCAAGCTCCTCTATCATCAACTCCGCGTCAGTCGGGACATCTTCAAGGATTAGTACTTTCAATTTCTCGGACATGGCTTAAGCCTCCAAATTCTCCGACACTTATGGAAGGTCTTTCCGTAATTGAACTGAGTCATAACATTCATGCAGGGCACCTTTTGCAATCAGCAAATCAGCCTTCGCCATGCGGCTATGCATCCGCATAGGGCGTCATATTTATCGATACCCAGTATGCTCCGAGCTCGGCAACAATACGTAAGAATACCATCGCTTGCGTGGGCTTTACAATATAGCTGTTCGCCCCGCGATGCAATGTCATCTCATCATAACGCACCGCGTGTCAAGCTGGTTTTCAATATCTTCTTCCCTTATCCGCTCGCGGAAGATTTTCTTAATTTCCCTGCACACAACCGCGTCGTTTCTGTATATGACGCCGATCGGAATCTTGTCTCCCCAGAGTTCCGCCATCTTCAAGGCCTCATAACGATCCTCTATGGGCTTCTCGATCTTGAAGACCCTCTCCCTCAACCATTGGTAGGTATTTATCTTGTTGAAGGTGACGCAGGGCTGGAGGATATCCACAAGTGCTGTCCCTTTGAAAGGTATGGCCTCTTTAATAATATCTTTCACGTGGTCACTGTCGCCAGCGAAACTGCGTGCTACGAACGGCGCTCCCATGGTGATAGCCAGGGCTATTGGGTTTAAGGGAATGTTCTCATTCCCTTGGGGGGATAGGTCATTTTTCACGGACAGGTCTGTCGTAGGGGAACTCTGCCCTTTGGTCAGGCCGTATACCTGGTTATTCGATGTCAGTATCGTAATATCCAGCCGTCTTCTGATAGTATGGATGAAGTGATTCCCTCCTTCGCCGTAATTGCAGCCGTCACCGGAGTAGGCGATGACGGTAAGGTCAGGTCTGGCGAGTTTGATCCCCACGGCAAGGGGCAGAGCTCTGCCATGGAGGCCGTTGAAGTAATTGACGTCCAGGTAATGGGGCATCTTGGCGGCCTGCCCGATCCCCGATGTGAAGACGATGTCCTTCATGGGGACGGAAAGCTCCTGGAGGGCTTTTTCCAGAACGTCCCGGATGGGAAAATCACCGCAGCCGGGGCACCACGCCATATCTGTTCTCTTAAGCATCGCGATTCCTCACGTTAACAATTTTTTCAGTTCATAATAGAGCTCTAAAACAGTGAAACACTCACCATTGTATTTCAGCACGGCGTGGGCAACATTAAGCCCCAATTCACGTTTCAGAAGTCCTGCGAACTGGCCCCTCGCGTTATTTTCCACACAGATGAGCCTCTTCGCTTCCAGGCCGTGAGGCGCAACCATTGCCGCCGTCAGGGGATAGACCTGCCCAAAATGCAACGCAGAGGCGCTCTGTCCGTCCTCTATGATTTTTTCCAGGGCCTCTTTAACGATGAGTTTGTTGGAACCCCAGCAGATGATTACGGAAGCAGAGTTCCTGTCACCGTAAAATGTGGGCGTCATAAAATCACTCGCAATCATTGCGAATTTCTTTAGGCGCTTATCCACCATACGGACCCTCAGACCAAGGTCTTCCGTGATTTTTCCTTCCTCATCGTGTTCATCGGAATCAAGCTTGACCTTGGCATCGGAAAGGCCGGGGTAGGTTAATGGGGAGATGCCGTTTTCCGTAAGCGCGTATCTTTTGTAGGCAGCGTCGAATACCGGGTACTCACGGCTCAGGCATTCCTTCGGTATTTCATCTTGCATGATTTGGATGGAATCAGCGAAGTACTGATCAGCCAGGATAAAAACGGGTATCTGGTAGCGATCCGCCAATGCGAAGCTCTTTCGGGCAACGGCTATGGCTTCGTCGATTGAACCCGGCGCAAAAATAATGCGGGGAAATTCTCCGTGGCCCGCATGAAGGACAAGGTTTAGCTCCCCCTGTTCGGTCCGCGTGGGAAGGCCTGTGGCCGGGCCGGGCCGCTGGCCAAGAACGATGACAACAGGCGTTTCCGTCATGCCTGAGAGTGAAACCCCTTCCTGCATCAAGGCGAAGCCTCCACCGGAAGTGGCCACCATTGATCGCACACCCGCGTAGGATGCGCCCAGGGCCATGTTGATGGCGGAGATCTCATCTTCGGCCTGTTCAAAATGGACAGGCATCGTAAGTGCAGCCGTGGAAAAATAGTGCATGATGGATGTGGCCGGCGTCATGGGGTACCCGGCCATGAACTGGCAGCCGCCCAGGATCGCCCCTAGGGCTATGGCCTGATTCCCGTCGAATTTGCAGTGATTAGCCGCCATCGGCTGGAGGGGATATTTCCCTGCAAGGTTAGAGCGGAGGGCATAATCGAAACCCGTCCTTAAGTATATTGCCGTTTCATCTTGAGCAGCCTCCGTCACTTTTTCAAGACTAACACCGATTACGGCAAGCACACACCCGACGAGCATCGCATTTGCGTACTTGACGTCTTGGAACTTTTCCCTGGCTTCCTTTTCGATCTCTCTTGTCAATCCCCGGGAAAGATAGATGCCGTCGCCGCTGAGGTCCGGCCTGTGCCGGATGTCCGTTTCTTCGTCTAGGGCGATGACCATATCCCATTTTCGGCCGCTTAAGGCATGAACGGGATTCTCGGAGATGCGTATCATATGGAAGTTGTGGCCGCCGCGGATCCTGGACATATAGTTCTTGGTGGCGAAAAAATAATAGTTGAGCCGTGACAGAATTTCCGTCAGCCCGATTTCGACGGAGAAAAGGCCCTGCCCCGCCTCCCCGCCGATGACGACGTTGAATTCCATGAATTCCTCCCTTGGAAAGGAAAATAGATTTTGTGCCTTTCTCATCCCCAGATACGAGCAAGAATGCGGACGATAGAACCGTCCGCACTTGATCTGCCTAAGATAAAGAGGCGCAACCGGATATACTCCATGGACTCATGCAGGGAATATTATCCATACATATTTTTTGTAAGAAATTGCGATGAAACTTCAGAACTAATCAGCCAAAGTCACCATGTAGGCAGCGCCGAGCTTTTCCACGTGGTCTTCGGTATTCTCGAAGAAGTTGAGGTGGTCCTCTTCTTCACCGAGAAGCTTCTCGAAGAGCTGTTTGGAGATCTGATCTTTCTCGGTGGCGCAGACGAGGGCGGCTTCGTTGTACATCTTGACGGCGTAGCTTTCCAGCTTGATGTTCGTGGCCAGCATTGCCTCAATATCCTGGCCTTTCTGGATTTCCGAATCCGGCTTGGTAGTGGGCACGCCCTTCAGGAACAGAATCCTTTCCGCCAGGGCTTCCGCATGCTTCATTTCCTGGATGGCAATCTCTTTCATCTTCTTGGCCAGCTTGCCGAAATCTTTGTCTTCCAATTCATAGTGCTGTGCCATATACTGAGTAATAGCGGTAATCTCTCTTGATCTCGCGGCGTTCAATAAATCAATAACTTTCTTGCTCATGACTACCTCCCTTTAATTAATATTCTTCTATTTGGTGCAAAATTTGTGTAAGGCCAAAGAGGCAGGAACATACCTCTTTGGAACCCTACTAATCAGCCTCTTCCTATCCGGCTGCCTGTCAGGCCTTGACGAGCAGGCAGTGAAACTTGGTCCCCCTTAGTACCTTTTCGGCGACACTCCCGATGAGATGCTTCATGATCCCCGTCCTGCAAGAAACCAACGCCGCCGAAACATGTTATTTTGCAAGGAGGAAACGGAGTTTTCTTGTGATTGAAAAATTAGTTTAGTTGACAGCAGAAGGCAATGACGGTTAAATGATGGTTTAATGGTAGGTAAAAGCTCATACTAAAGACCGTTCCCTGCCACTAATGTGAGAGGGCGAAACCAGCGTACACGACCCTTTATTCTTGACATAGAAGAGTATAAATTTATATACTTAACTCGCCCTACAGGAGCTTCTTGTCAAGCGCTGATGCCTGTCCGGAGCCCCGCGAAGGAATTAGGTACATCTCCGAGAACGTTTCCGCAAATCGGAAAAAGTCAGGAAGTGGAACATGAAGAAAGAAGCAATGTTTTATGAAGAATATAAAGAAGGGGTCCTTCATTGTTTTCTCTGCAACCACCACTGCAAGATTTCCGAAGGCAAATTCGGTTTCTGCGGGGTACGCAGGCATGAGCAGGGGAAACTCTATACTTATGCTTACGGCAATATCATCGCCTCCCATATAGATCCCATTGAGAAAAAGCCTCTTTATCATTTTCTCCCCGGATCACGATCCTTCTCCATCGCGACCATAGGCTGCAATTTCAGGTGCGGTTTCTGCCAGAACTGGCAGATATCACAGCTTTCCATAAAGAATGGCGATTTCGCGGGCGCTGAAACGAAGCCGGAGGATATCGTAAGAGGGGCGCTCAAAAATGGCTGCAAATCCATATCCTATACATACACGGAGCCGACAATTTTTTTTGAATATGCCTATGACATCTCCAGGCTCGCAAAAAAGGAAGACTTGTATAACGTCTTTGTCACCAACGGCTTCATGACCAAAGATGCTCTGGAAACAATTCACCCCTACCTCGACGCCGCCAATTGCGATTTGAAAAGTTTCCGCGATGATTTTTACAAGAAGGTCTGCTCCGGAGGTCTCCAGCCTATCCTCGACTCCATAAGACTCATGAAAAGACTTGGCATCTGGGTTGAGGTTACAACGCTCATCATCCCCGGTGAGAACGACTCGGAGGAGGAGCTCAATGCCATTGCCGCCTTCATTGCCGAGACCGGAAAAGAGATCCCCTGGCACATCAGCAGGTTTCATCCGGATTACAAGTTCGATGCCCATGAGCCCACCTCTCTGAAAGTTCTCAGAAAGGCGAAGGCAATAGGTGAAAAACACGGGCTCCGTTACGTCTACATGGGAAACGTCAATGAAGAATCGGATACATACTGCTATAACTGTCATGCCCTCATTGCAAAGCGTACCTATTTTACTGTCAAGGAATCCCACGTGAAGGAAGGGAAATGTGAGTTCTGCGCCGCACCGGTAGAAGGCCGCTGGTAAGGAGGTTACGAGGTATGCAAAAAAATGCGCTACTCATTATCGACGTGCAGAACGATTTTTGCCCCGGCGGGGCCCTCGCCGTTCCGGACGGGGATGCCATAATTCCCATCGTAAACAGGATATCTGCCCGCTTCGACAAGGTAGTAGCCACTCAGGACTGGCATCCGGAGAATCACATATCCTTTGCCGCGCGGCACATGCTGAAAGAATATGAAGTCATTCAGCTTAAGCAGATAGAACAGGTGCTCTGGCCGGTGCACTGCGTCCCCGGCACGTGGGGTGCGAAATTCCACAAGAACCTCGATACACGACCCGTTGACTTGATAATCCGGAAGGGGAGCAACCCGGAGATAGATTCTTATTCCGCCTTTTTTGAAAACGATAAAAAGACCGTGACAGGCCTCCATTATTATTTGCAGGGATTAGAGATAGAGAAACTCTATCTTTGCGGCCTTGCCACCGATTACTGTGTTTATTTCAGCGCGGTAGACGCCAAGAACCTCGGCTTCGATGTATATTTTATCATCGATGCAACAAGAGGCATCGATTCCCCCGCGGACAATATCAAGAAAGCGGTACAGCACATGACCGAAAGAGGCATACAGATTATCAGCCACGATAAGCTGTGATGCCTTCATCTGAGCAGCACCCAAGAGACTTCGCCTCTTTCACTTCCCGAATGCAGACAGGGTTACAGGGATAAGAAGCAGGAGAGAAAAGGCGATAACAGTCCAAGAAAAAAGGTCTATCCATTTCTCCAATCCCCAAATATCCTGATCCCAGTTGGTATCCACTACGAAACATCTGAACCGCCTCATGAGTCCCGCGGGCGGTGAAACGGATATTGCATTCCTCATTCGCTGCATATGCGCTGGAAAATCTGCGTTTGCCTGTCTTTTATAATTCCAGCTTGCGTTCATTCTGATTAGTTCCCGCTAAAGGTGATACTTTCTTATGACGGCCGTGATGATGCCGCCCAGCCGCAGTTCATTCTTAGGCCTGATGGTTGGGTATTTCGGGTTTGCCGCCTCAAGGACAATCTCTTTTCCCTTCCTTATGAAATACTTCATGGTCCACTCTCCGTCCACTTCCGCAAGGACGATGTTCCCATTCTTCGGTTCTCTCCCCTTCTCCACAATTACCATGTCGCCGTCCATGATGCCACCGCCGATCATCGAGTCCCCGCTTACTTTCACAAGAAAGGAAGATTCCGGCCGCGTAATAAGATACTCATCGATGGAAATAATGTCCCGAAGCTCTTCCTCAGCAGGTGACGGATACCCGGCAGCTACTGCTCCGGCCATGGTGATACCCGGAGCCATCCTTATGGGCTTAAGAAATCCCTTTGCATCTCTTACGAGGGCGCCCTGGGCGTAAAGCCTCTCCATCCAATAGTGGACGACGCTCTTCGGCCGGATTTCGAGAAGGTCGGGCATCTCTTTATATGTGGGCATTCTCCTCTCCTCGTGAAAGAAGGACTGGATTTCTTTTTCGACTGCCTTGACGTTTATTTTTTTCTCCATAATCCTCGTATATAGAACAATCGTTCTATTGTCAAGGAAAATTTGCGTATCCATCGAAATTGTTATTTGTTATACTCTTTTCGTTTGGAGAAGTTGAATATGTGTGGCAGGTTTGCTTTGGTTTCCGACGCAGCGGCCATCTCGGAAAAATTTGCCGTTCGCGACGGCTCTTATGATTTCAAGCCGAACTGGAATGTAACTCCGGGCCAGTATATCCCCGCCGTTATCCACCAGGACGGCCGAAACTCTCTGGCGTCCTTTCTCTGGGGACTCATCCCGCCATGGGCTAAAGGTCTCTCCATGGAACATAGACTTATCAATGCGAGGGCCGAAACCATCGACACAAAACCGAGCTTCAGGAGTGCTTTTTCAAAAAGACGCTGCCTCATTATTGCAGACGGTTTTTATGAATGGAAGAAAGAAGGCACAAAGAACCCGCTATATTTCCACATGAGATCGAAAGAGCCTTTCGGTCTTGCCGGTCTGTATGAAACGTGGACATCACCAGATAAAAAGGAGCTTAAATCCTGCACAATCATCACGACGGAAGCAAATGAATTGATAGCGCCAATTCATGACCGTATGCCCGTAATCGTGCCAAAAAAACAGGAGCATATCTGGATCAGCGACAGGACGGAAGATAGAGCCATGCTGCTCTCCATTTTGAAGCCATACCCGACAGAGGAGATGGGTTATGAGATCGGCATTGGACCAAGGTTTGCCCAGGTCAAGGAAGGTATTTAAGGCGTGAGGAAGATAAACGGCTCAGATCAACATTATTCGTTTTCATCAGGGGGGCATATTCTGCGATGTCCAGTACAGGCCTATTTCAGCGGCTGTACTGACGAAGTTCTCATAGTCAATAGGTTTTACGATGTAGCTGTTTGCTCCCAGCCTGTAGCTCTCGACCCTTTCGCTGTCATCAGTTGATGATGTAAAAACTACGACTGGTATCATTTTCGTTTTCTCACTGGATCTGATTATCCGAAGAACATCAAACCCGTTAACCTTGGGCAGTCTCAGATCCAGGATGATCACCTTGGGCAGTTCATATGAATCACGACGGTTATTCCCCTCGGCCGGAAAGAGATATGATAGGACTTCCCCACCATCTCTAAAGACCTTCAGCCTGTTGCTGAGGTCATGCTTCTTCATGGCCTCGAGTATAAACTCCACACTGTACCTGTCGTCGTCTACAAGCAGGATATCAGGCATATCGTCAGCCAAGATTTTACCTCTTTTTCTGGAGCTGTACTAAAGCGGGTGTGCCCATCTATTTTCCTCTTATGCCGTGCACGGCCCTTTGATTCCGCCTCTCGAAGAAAAGTTAGGAAAAAGGCGAAAGCCGCATAAACTGTAATTTAACTTTAGCATCAAGCCCGGTCTTGGGGATTGGGCAGATGAACACTTCGGGTTTACGGTAGCTCCCCATCGATGCATGACTAAATCCGCCTATGTCTATTTCAGGTGAAAGCACACGAAGGGGAACAAACATTGTGCCTGCGTATTTAGTTTTATGGAGATGTCTTTGCATAGTCTATTATAAAATGCCCCTCTTATTAGATCAGGCTCACTCTATTTAAGAATTGACCTGAATATGTGCTTATTTTATCGTAAGATCCTGCAAACATCCATTGGTCATTGTCTGATTTTCCTATTCTAAATTCCTTAACGGGGTAAGGGGCAGATGATGGGCGTGCGCCCTGCAGGATTCTTACAAAGACTGCCATGTAACTGATTACTGGTTAGCTGAATTTAAAAAAAAGAATGATAGGGCTTGTCTAACTGGACAAGGGGTAGATCACCTGCTTCGCTGGCATGAAACATGTGAATATCTATCTTTCCAATAACTCTCTTACGGCGGGCCGTACGTAGACATCATGGAGGTCAAAATTCTTCAGGGCCTTTGCCAGGGTCTGGATTTTATCTTTCACGACTGCCTTTGAATTCACAATTATGACGCATTCTCCCTTCAACCGGCAGAGACCGCCTGCATTCGCCACATCTTCCTCCGGGATTTTTTCATAGCGTACGGTAATGCCGAGCATATATGCCAGTCCCTCGAGTTGACTCAAGGCAGTATGATCGTCCATAGAGTTCCCCATTGGCAATCTGGCACACTCAATTGTTAAAAGCAGTTCCGGCCCGTCTTTGCCACTGCAGATTACCACATAATGGCCTTGGGAAAGAGATTATTTTTGTGTTTGACTTATTTGGAAAATTTCGCTTTATTGCGGGCGGTGCCGTTAATTTTACTCAATGGAGGTTTGCCATGAAAGATTCCTTGCAGCCCGGACTGACTGTGGAGTTCAAGTACAAGGTTCCGGAAAATAAAACCGTACCTTTTATTTATCCGGAATTCAGTGAGGGGCATATCATGCCCAAGGTCTTTGCGACAGGTTTTCTCTTGGCGCTCTTTGAGTTTTCCTGTATCAAGGCCCTCAATCCTCATCTTGACTGGCCCAATGAACAGAGCGTTGGTATCAGCATGAATATGACTCATACAGCGGCCACTCCCGCGGGAATGACAGTCACCGTGAAAGGAAAACTGGAAAAGATGGAAGGACGCAAACTGATTTTTTCCATGGAAGCATACGACGACGTGGAAAAGATATCCGAGGCGACCCACGAGAGATTTGTCATAAATGCGGAAAAATTCAATGCCGCCATAGACAAGAAGAAGGCCAAGATATAGATTATAGGATTACGAAAAGAGATAAAAAGATATCAGAAAGGTGGAACGATCTATGAAAGATTAAATTTGATAAGAATTCACCCCTTTTGGTTGTTACAGTGTAAGGGCTGCCTGTAAAATAACAAGAGGTAGTTGCATTTGTACATGCAACGACCTCCTTTTCTTTCGCGCGTTAGACGCTGTGCAATTCATTGAATCCGGACAGCAAGTTCTTTTTTCTCAAATATTTTGAAGCCAGCCAAGAGGACGATCATCAGGGTGGGACCTGCGATGTCCAGATATAAAACGATGCCAGCATTACCGGGGGCATAGTTGTGATTTACAATTATTTCTCGTATGTGCCCGAAGGCCGCTCCGAATCCGAAGACGGCTCCCACCATAACCGTCGCTACCCAGAAGTTTCCGCGCAGCCAGATGCACGCGATGCCGAGCACACCGAGAGCAAGATTGGCCACGGCCACTTCAAACTGGAATGGACTTCCCGGTGCCCATCCGATATATGCAGCAATTTTATCGGCGGCAAATGCGTGTCCGAAGAAAGCTATTATGTTGGAAATGCCGGAAAAGACAGACAGGAACCATACAAGGACGATTTCCAGCATCCTTCGAGGCGATCGAGGCTCTTTATCAAAAAAGATGTGGATTAGCGAACCGACCAGGGCAATAGCGGGTAAGAATAAATGATTCATTCTGTCAATCTAAGTCTCCGCTGCAAAAAATATACTTTTGGGTGATTTCAGTCTGAACCGCCGCCTTCTCTGACAAGACGAAACCCTATGCTCTTAAAACTGGACTTGGGAGCAAAGAAGAAGCGCTGGGCTGTACGGATGTCGGCTGCTCGATCAAGCCAACAACCTCCCCTCAATACCCTTTCGTTCCCTTCATCTGGGCCCTGAGGGTTGTCCCGTGTGCTTTTCTGGTAAAATGATTCCCCGTACAAATCGCTCGTCCATTCCCAGACATTTCCCGTCATGTCATAGATTCCCAGCGCATTAGGTTTTTTCTGACCGACAGGATGGGTCTTCTCGGCAGCGTTTACTTCGTACCAAGCATATTCACTGAGCTTGTTCTCGCTGCTGGTTCCCGCCCATTTCACCATTTTGCCGCCCTCTCGTGCCGCATACTCCCATTCAGCCTCTGTAGGCAGACGATACTTCTGCTTGCTCAGATTATTCAGCTCGGCGACAAATGTCTGAACGTCCGTCCAGCTTATCATTTCCACAGGGCAGTCATCCCCGCAGTTCTTGAAATGGGAAGGATTTGTGCCCATGATTTTTTTCCACTGCCCTTGCGTCACCACATATTTGCCGATGTAAAAGTTGCCTACGCAGACCTCATGAACGGGCTTTTCCTGGGGAAGGCCGTCACCAAACACGTCACCCATCTGAAAGCATCCGCCGGCGACTGGCACGAATTCCATCCCGGTGGTTGGGTCCTTGAAGGCGGAAGCAGCAAAAGCCGATCTTTCAACTGTACTTCTTGCCGGTTCAGCGCCGCTCTTAATCTCTGCCCGATCCCTTTCCTGACCTGACCGACGTGCATTTGACGGAACAAAATAGAAATCCCCTTCCAGAGAAGACAATTCCCATGGCACCTGTTTGCCGTTCGTTTCTTGCCCGAGCCTATGACGGACATTTTTGAAGACCTGTTCTATAGATAGACTGGGCTCTTTCATGTACTGAATAAGGGCAGATGCAAAAGGACTGTTGCGCTCCTCGCCATCCTGAGCTACTTGGCCGGGACTGGTGGAATAAGATATATACGTCCCCTTTGGGGCACTGCTTACGATTGCAAGCCCCCGGTTCATAGATCGGAAATTCCGTCCAAAAGGATTGTCACGGCAAGCATCAAGGATCACTATGTTAAAGCCATTGGCTGCATTGGCCATTTCGTCAAGAATCCTTCCAGCATCTACAGCCTCATACTTGGCATCTGCTTCCTTGTTTATTTTGGCACCAATGGGAATGAGATAATTAATGCCGTTCACCTGGAGGCCATGTCCAGCAAAATAGAAAAGTCCAACACCGCCTCGCTTAAGACTATTTCCGAAATCCTGTATTGCGTCTTCCATTTCTTTAAGATTAACGTTTTTCTTGAGAGTCACCTTAAAGCCAAGCCTATGAAGGGACGAAGCAATATCGGACGCATCGTTTACTGGATTTTTCAGGGGTGAAAAAGAGTAAACGGCATTACCGATGACGAGGGCGAGGCGTTGCTCATCAGCGGCCAAAACATTTTGAATATTTATGACAAGAAAGATGATAGCGCCGATGATGCATTTCCTTGCTAAGGAATCCATGTTCTGCTCTCCTGAAGATTCTGCGAGTAGTTGTTCTTCTCTTTGCTTCTGCTTATGGTTAGTTTAAGAAACATATCTAATTTGGAAAAGATTTTCAATCAATTACTGGCTCTTGCACATCTTTCCTTAAATGAAATGAAATTTTCTCAAATCTGTGATAGATGAACGAACACTATTGAAAAGTATAGCCAGCGGTCACCAAAAACCGTAATAGGTATTTTGAAAAATCCCTGTGGTGCTTGATGAAAATAATAAAGTTATCTTTAGCTTGCTCTTTTCTCTTGGCTTTTGCCGGCATCATCTCTTCGTGCACCACAAAAATTGTTTCCCATCCGGTGGGTACAAGTGTTCCCGCGGTTGGAGTTGCTTACCACCTGCCAGCTACCGAGGTTTCTTATGTAATGATTTTCCGGCTCGTAGATTGCCACTGAACAATAGAAATTACTGATACCGGAGTTGAGTTAAAGGCAGTTCCTGACAGAGGAGCCGGGACATATCTGATCGACACATCATCGTTGAGCGGTTTATCCAAGACGATCCCCGTGGCCAAATTTGACATCAGCAATGGATTCTTGACCAGCATCAGCTACGATGCAAAAGACAGCACCTCAGATATTATTAAGAGCGGAGTTTCTTTGGTCACAGATGCGGCGTCAACTGTGCTACCTGGCAAACTACCGATCAGTGCTATTGCATCGCTGCTTCTCCCTGGCAATCGATCTCTAAGCCAAGATCGGCTGATTAGATCATTTCAGATATCTAAATCCACGCAGGAAGGCAAAGCGGGAAAAGGTGTCTGCAATGAGGCTACGAAAGGCGCTCTGGATGAACGTAATATTCTCCTCTCTCACCTAAGCAAGATAAAAGCCAACCTTTACGACGCAGAGATTAAACTAACCGAGAGAAAAGAAGGTATACCGGGGGCACACAGGATATCGAAAACATCATCGAGAAGATAAATGGGCGTCTCGCTGAATTGAACAAACATCTAACAATTCAATATAGTAAGCTATTAATCGTCGAATCAGGGAAATGCGACATTTTTGGAGATATCCCTCTGGAAAGCGCTCCTTTTGCGAAATGGTTCGCAATCAGCAACGATGAATTTCGCAAACAATTTCAAGCGTGGCTGGAGGATAATAAATTGTCTTTCACAATAAGTAACTGCACTTTGCCCCTGAAAGACCACGACAAGCAAGAAACTGCTGTCGAAGGATTGTACTACCGGATACCGGCACAATGTAAACTTGAAATAACCAAAGACGCGCTGGTTGCCACGAGTTACATAGAAATAATGCAATGTGGCAGGCTAGCAGTAGTCGAAATCACCAACTGACCGTTTCAAAACAACTCTCACCAGATTCAATTCGATCCTCTCACGGGGGAAATCAAATCTTTTGAATTCAAAGATAATTCTGCACGGGCGACGGTACTGACTTTTCTCGGGCTGATCCAATCTACGGCGCTGCGTTGGACTATCGGCAGCGAATCTTTCGACATCAAGGCGGAAGCGAGAAAACTGTGGAGCAATTTTATGCAGCTCGTTTGCTAAATTTTTTTGCCCTTTATGTGAATGTGTATTCACATTATTATATTCAGAGGCAATATGAGTGAATATCAATTTGTTAAGAAAGAAAGGAGACAATGAAAATGTTTGGATATGAAAGTTGGTGCTCATACGGCTGGTGGGCCTCATGCTTTTTCGTCATGATAGTTATGATGGGCTTGTGCTTCTTTTTCATGATGTACATGATGAAACGCCTGAAAGGCAACATGATGTACTGTCTGCCTTTATTCCGAAAAGCTGAAGGCATAGATTATTCTGCCTCTGAATCGGCCAGAGATATTTTGGATAAACGATATGCCTCCGGTGAAATAAGCTCGGAAGAGTATGAGGAGAAAAAAAAGATTCTCAATCAAACCTAAGATACTTAGTGTAGAGCTTTGTTGCCCAGGTAATTGAGAATGAAATATAACCATACACCGTTTTGTGCAACACAGAATCAGGTGTGTTCGTATAACTTATAATAATTGCTTGACCAGTAAGGAGGTATCTAAATGAAAATAGAAAAAACTATCTTTGCCCCGTATCTCATGCTCGTGTTTGCGGTCATCGGAACGGCCATCGCATCTTATGATGTCTACGCGATATATAACAATCAGTTGCTGTGGTGTCCCCCTCCCATCGACGGATGCAACATCGTCGCCTACAGTCCGTATGGGCGCATCTACGGAGTGCCGCTGGGGGCTTTAGGCCTGATCTTTTATTTGATCATGTTCGCATTGGCGTCACTCCTCGCGTTCGGCTCGTCCTCACGCCGCTTGCGCTTGGTCGTGCTTCTCTACACTGTGATAGGCGTGCTCTTTTCAATGTCTTTCATGTACCTTGATTTTGCTTTCATCCGCGCATTCTGCATTTACTGTCTGATATCCGCAATATTGACGGTTCTTCTTCTCATATACGCAATTGCGCACCTTAGAGCACAGGCCGACAATCATAGGCTGACCACGAATGAGGGGTAAGAGTTTTACGTCTAACCCTGTAGTTCCAGACATTTTGCATTCGATTCAACATTTCATTTGTCAATCTTGGAACAATAGGAAATGAAAGGGGCAAAAAAACTGGTATTGACATTCCGATAAAATGATTGTATCATACAATTATGAGTCGGTTAGCAAATCAAAAAAAAGTCCTTCAAATGCTCATTCACCTTTCACAGGAGACCCGTTGCTGCAGTCAGGATGAGGCCTTTTGCGCTGGTATCACCTTTCATCAGTTTATTATACTGGATGCGATTGTGAAAAGGAGGGAGATTTATCTGTCAGACCTTCACGAAATACTATCGGTTGAGAAAAGTACGACTACTCGCCTTGTAAACCCGTTAATCAAGAAAGGATTTCTGAGGCGCCGTAAAGCGGAGCATGATTCAAGGGCTATAAAGCTAATCCTGACTGATGAAGGGGTGGCCATTCATAAGAAGGTATGGTCCTGCCTTACAGGTTTTCTCCAGCGCATTGTCAAGAATATCCCGGAGGCTCAATTAAATGAGGTGCTGGGATCCGTCAAAATATTCTCGAGCGCGATAAGGGGTGCCATCGGGGAGAGCCGTTGTGCCATTAACAGCAGGATGAGGATCAAACGATGAACAGGGAGGTTCGCCCAGGCAAGATGTTCACGACGATAAACCCCGTCTGTTGCGCAGCCGAAAAAACCGAATTGAAAATGCCAGGTTTAAGCCAGAATTTCATTGTTGGAACTGTTACAACTCCTCTGGGTGCCGTGCCTCAAATCACATCTAAGCTTCGCTTGCAGGATTACTGGGGGACAGTAAAGGCCCGGTTCGGGGTTGGCCGGATGGAGTATACTGTAGATCCCGGTCTTTATGCATTGGGTAATCCGGAGAGCGACTCGGCTGTTTTCGTGTCCGCAAATTACAAAATGAGCTTTGACGAATTACGCCGCTCCCTGCCCGGAAGGGATGGGTGGATCCTGGTGCTCGATACAGATGGGATTAACGTCTGGTGCTCGGCCGGTAAAGGGACGTTTGGCGAAGACGAGCTGGTAAGGCGAATCGAAACAACCGATTTGAAAAAACTCATCCGTCATCGAAAATTGATTCTGCCCCAGCTGGCCGGGCCGGGGGTATCAGCCCACAAGGTCAAACAGCGTTCGGGATTCTCGGTTCAATATGGTCCCATCAGGGCACAGGATCTGCCGTCTTATCTCGAATCCGGGCTCAAGGCCACGCCTGGCATGCGCCTCAAGACTTTCACGCTGTCAGAGCGGGCCGTCCTGATCCCGGTAGAGCTCGTCGAGGCATTGAAACCGACGCTTCTGGTCCTGCCCGTTCTTTTTCTGCTTGGCGGTTTGGGCGGTCATGCGGGATTTTGGGCTAACGCCGTCCATAACGGACTTTTTGCGGTTCTGGCATTTTCAAGTGCCCTGATTGCAGGAGCCGTATTGAATTCTTTATTTCTTCCCTATCTTCCCGGAAAGGCATTTTCTACAAAGGGATTTTTTATTGGAACCCTGACGGCTTTTCTTGTTCTTTATCTGCGAAGTTACAACTGGCAGACCTGGCCTGAACTGATGGAGGCGCTCTCATGGCTGCTGATCATTCCCGCTGTAGCGGCATATCTGGCAATGAATTTTACCGGATGCTCCACGTTCACATCCCTTTCCGGAGTGAGAAAAGAAATGCGCTGGGCCCTGCCCCTTGAAATAGGAATGGCCGGTTGCGGATTCCTGGCTTGGGTAATATCGCTCGTTTTTATGTAGGAGACAACATGAGAGACTTCGTTTACCTAGAGAATGTCGTGACCCTGAAACTCGATGAAGAAAAATGTACCGGCTGTGGAATGTGCCTCGAAGTCTGCCCGCACAGAGTGCTCGAAATGAACGCTTCCCACATCTCGATTCAAAACCGCGATGCCTGCATGGAATGCGGCGCCTGCAGCCGGAATTGTCCCTTCGATGCCATCTCCGTCCAGGCCGGTGTCGGTTGCGCCTCGGCGGTCATCAATTCCATGCTGGGCAGGAATGGCCGTTCCTGTTGCTGTCTCGGTGATTCTAAGGAGTCCTGTTCTATCGATAAAAAGACGACCTGCTGCTGACAGGAAATGGAAACACCCTGACAAGAAGAATAAACGGCAATGAAGAAGACGAAAGTATTGTTTTTGTGTACGGGGAACTCTGCCCGCAGCCAAATGGCAGAGGCCCTTCTTAGAAAGTATGCGGGGGATAAGTATGATGTTTACAGTGCTGGCCTTGAACCGCAGGGTGTCAACCAATATACCAAGCAAGTCATGCAGGAAATCGGCATAAGCATCGCTGGCCACCAATACTCAAAGCATGTCAGAGAATACATGGGTAAACTTAATTTTGGATATTTGATTACAGTTTGCTCTGATGCAGAAGAAAAATGTCCGGCAACGTTCCCTGGCATCAGCCATCGTCTTCACTGGTCTTTTGAAGACCCGGCAGCATTTATAGGTTCAGATGAAGAAAAATTACAGAAGTTCAGAGACGTACGTGACCAGATTGACCAACAAATCAAGAATTGGCTGGCAGAATGAAGCGACGAAGGGAATGGACTGAAATTATCGACCCGCAATAGATATTGATCACGATATGCCATGACAATAACTGTCAAAACAAGAATAAGTCCGGGAAATCCCCAAAAGTAAATTTTCCTTAAGGAGAAATATATGTCGGACGGAAAAGTGAAAGAGCTATCGTTTCTGGATCGCTTTTTGACTCTCTGGATTTTTCTTGCCATGCTGATCGGAGTCCTCTGGGGTTATTTTTACCCCGGCCTCCGGGAGGTGATCAATGCATTTCAGGTTGGTACGACAAATATTCCCATTGCCATAGGCCTGATTCTCATGATGTATCCACCTCTGGCCAGAGTCCGGTATGAGGAATTGGGTAAGGTCTTCCGGAATGTTCGGATTCTGAGCCTCTCCCTTATCCTCAATTGGATAGTGGGCCCCATCCTCATGTTCATCCTGGCCGTTATCTTTTTATCATCATACCAGGAGTACATGGTGGGCCTGATCCTTGTAGGTTTAGCACGATGTATTGCAATGGTCATTGTCTGGAACGAACTCGCCGAAGGAAACCGGGAATACTGTGCGGGACTGGTTGCCTTCAATGCGATTTTCCAGATGCTTCTGTACGCCGTGTACGCCTATTTTTTTATAACCATCCTTCCCGGATGGCTGGGCCTCAAAGGAATGACGGTTAATGTGGCCATGTCTGACGTGGTTAAGACGGTCCTTATTTATCTTGGCATTCCTTTCTTCGGCGGCATGATCTCCAGGTTCGCATTGATCCGCTCAAAAGGGAGGGAATGGTATGAACAGAAGTTCATTCCGAGAATCAGTCCCATCACCTTGATCGCATTGCTCTTCACGATTGTTGTCATGTTCTCTTTAAAGGGGGAGTACATCGTGCAACTCCCGCTTGATGTATTCCGTATTGCGATTCCATTAAGTATTTATTTTCTCGTGATGTTCTTCGCGACTTTTTATCTATTTCGAAAAATTGGGGCCGATTATTCCACGACAGCAACACTCGCATTTACTTCTGCATCCAATGATTTCGAGCTCGCCATTGCTGTCGCTATTGCCGTTTTTGGAATCAATTCCGGGCAGGCCTTCGCTGCGGTCATCGGTCCTCTGATGGAAGTTCCCGTCCTCATCGGCCTCGTGAATGTCGCCCTATATTTCCGTAGAAAGTATTTTCCATATGCAGTAGAAACCCCGGCAGGAGTTTGTTACATGAGCTGCAAGGAATAGGTAAAGGATGATCCGAAAACCCTGCATCGGCCGAAACTGGGGGCCGTAATCATTTGCCAAGTATACAGGGAGGCTTACCCCGTGAAGGAGGAATGATGACCAAGAGTGAACAAGCAGTTTCTAAATTTATGGAAGGTTATAACTGTGCACAGTCAGTTTTTTTCTCTTTTTGTGATGATCTCAAGATTGACAAGGATAAAGCCTTAAAAATAGCTTGTGGATTTGGTGCAGGCATGGGGAGGAAAGAGGAAGTCTGCGGGGCTGTAACTGGTGGGATAATTGTAATTGGAGCTAAATATGGTAGGGGGGGAAATGATGATCTAACAGCCAGAGAGGAGACTTACGCAAAGACAAGAGAACTCATGGACCAATTTGCCGAGAGACATGGCACCTTTATTTGCCGCAAATTGTTGAATGGTTGTGAGTTAACAACAGAAGAAGGTCAAAAACGGTATAAAGAAAATGACTTTTTGAATAAGACATGTAAAGCATGTGTTCAGAGCGTGGTTGAGATTCTTGAAAATATTATGTAATAAAACCCAGCAAACGTATGCATAGGACAGCTTTCAGCCGCTGGTGATCCGTAGCCTACTCTCTGTCTTTCCGTAATCATTGAGATGGACACATATCTCAGGGTGTACCTTTGTAGGTGGATGAGAGATCGCCTGTCTCTTATGATCTGCGATCAAAACATACCGGTCTTATCTGCCCTTCAAATACCAATGTGCACAGTTGCGATCCAAACTTATAAATAAGCTATGGAGGATTTTTCATGAAAGAAAAAAAATGTTCTAACTGCAGGATGAGATCATATTATGATAGAAAACCGGATTCTATAATTAGCAAAATCTGGAAATGGCATATCACCTGGTGTCCAGGATGGAAATCATATCTTAAGTCTCTGCCTGCAAATGAAAAAAATGAAATGATTGAGAAATATAGCAGAAAAAAATGATAATGGTAGCAGTTTAATTTTGTGGATGCAGTCATAGGAAGAAGCGACATCGACGAAACAGTCCTACAAATAAATCCTATATAATTAATAACGATAATAAAGACATCATATGATAGGTTTTCTGAATAAAACATTAAATCCTGAACTCATCAAGAATCATACCAGTACAGTCATGCTGATCTGGTTTCTCTTTGCGTTTGTTCCCCCAACATTTATAATGTTTATGATCTTCCTTTTCATGGGCTCTTTTACCATAATTGATATCCGCCTGGGCACTAGGGATGCATTGCTGATTGACGCCTTTCTATCGATCATATTTTTCCTGCAACACAGTATCTTGGTTCGCAGAGGATTCAAGCAATGGCTTGGGGAATTCATGCCGGATGTATATCATAATGCCTTCTATGGACTAACCTCAGGCATTGCCTTGCTCCTGGTATTGGTTTTCTGGCAGAAGTCTCCCACTCAAATAGCGCGCGTCGATGGGATTATTTTCTGGATGCTTCGCGTTTTATTCTTCCTTCCAATAATTGGCTTTTACTGGGGGGCAAAATCACTGGGTTCGTTCGATGCAGTTGGCGTAAAGCCACTAATGCGTTATATCAGTAATAGACTGGGTAAACCGCAACAGATAACGGCGAAGGGCCCATATCGGTGGGTGCGGCATCCGCTGTATCTATTCTTGATAGTTATAATCTGGTCGTGTCCTGTGCTCACTCTCGATAGATTGATATTCGATATAATGTGGACTGTCTGGATTGTTATCGCCACATATCTGGAGGATCGGGATCTTCATAGCGAATTCGGAAGCCAATACCTTGAATACAGCTCGCGGGTGCCGATGCTGATTCCTTACAGGATTCCGAGAAATAAACCTGTTCGATAAAATTAAGAGCCTGTTCCCGGACATATAATCATGGCAATGGCCCGCATCGAATATTCGAGGGACGACACTTAATTATCTTGAATTAAAAAGCAGCCATGACGCCAGTAACAGAATTACCTGAGTAACCAGCGCCTATTTATCCAGCATCCACAACATCGAGTATCGTTATGTTTGGCTCATTATCGATGTCGGATACAACAATTCAAATGGTAATCGTCAATTTTGACAACTGCCCACCACTAAACAGTAGTAGTGTAGTCAATAACCGACCTCTCTAAAATTTTCATTCATTGCTCTCACACAGTACGGGTTGAAGGCTGCTGCACAAACGGGCCTTATTCCTTATACCCGGCCCGCCAAAAAGAAAGTTCTTATCAAATCACATTCTCTCTGCCTTTTACTCAAATGCCAATATAGACACCAGGCTGTCAGCTACTGCAAGACCGGTACGGGTAGGCTGCAGATAACCTTCATTTATTTCGATGAATCCTGCCTTAACGAGTCTTGCCAGGGTATCAGCTTTTTCTGATATGAGATCATAACCATACCTGCAGGAACAATTGTGCAGGTGGATGCCCCTCTTCGTGCGGAGACCGAGGAACAATGCTTCGAGATGCAATTGTTCTCTCGTCAGTACTTCTGAGGAATCCAGAGGCGGCTTTCCCGCCTCGATATCCCTGATATATTCATCAAGAGAACTATGATTCCACCAGCGCTTATGTCCCATAAAAGAATGCGCAGCCGGGCCCAGACCGAGGTAAGGTGTATGGTTCCAGTATTTCTGATTATGCTTTGATGCGAGGGAAATGTCCCTTGCGAAGTTGGATACCTCATAGTGGACGTATCCGGCATTCTCAAGGATTTCTGAAGTTTTTATGAAGAATGCATGCTGCAGCTCTTCGTCTTGCAAGACAATTTCTCCCCGGTGATGCCGGAGGCCAAGGGGTGTGCCAGCTTCGATGGTCAACTGATAACAGGAAAGGTGTGCTAAGTTAAGAAATAGTGCCTGCGATACAGTGTACAGCCATGACGTCATATTCTGTCCGGGTACGCCATAAATCAGATCGATTCCAATATTTTCAAATCCGGCGTTCCCGACAGCTTCTATAGTATCCAGGGCCTCACGGGCGGAGTGCCTGCGCTTGAGGAATGTCAGAACCTTATCGTCAAATGACTGGACGCCGATGTTGAGGCGATTGAATCCCATGTGGCAAAGTGATTCAAGATATTCCTCTGGACTATCTGCCGGATTGATCTCGACGGTGATTTCCGGGTTTGGTGAGAGGGTGAAGGTATTTCGAATATTCGACAGAATGCTGTCGAAGTGCTCTATGGCAAGGAGAGAGGGAGTGCCGCCGCCGATATAGACAGTATCAAAGCGGGTGAACACCTTCCTGTACATTTCCATTTCCTTGAAGAGTGCATGCAAGAATTCGTCGATCATGGTGAAAGAGGTAACCGAATAGAAGTTACAGTAAGGACATTTGCTTTTGCAGAAGGGTATGTGAATATACAGGCCGGGAGTTGTATCTGTTGTTGAGATGTCTATGTTGGATTCCATATCAAGAGGTTTAAAAAGTGAAAATTGATTTCGTGAAGGGTGAATCAACAATTTTATCGTGGTGCATCTTCATTCAGTGCCGGACTTCAGGACGGCGAGAAAGGCGCTCTGCGGGATGCTGACCGAACCTATCATCTTCATGCGTTTCTTTCCCTTCCTCTGTTTTTCGAGAAGCTTTCGCTTCCGGGTAATGTCTCCGCCGTAGCATTTCGCCGTTACGTCTTTGCGGAAAGCCGAGATCGTCGTTCGGGCAATAATTTCCCCGCCGATTGCCCCCTGAATTGCGATTTTGAACATTTGCCGGGGTATTTCATCCTTGAGGCGTTCGCAGGCCAAGAGCCCCCTCGCGCGTGCGCGATCCCGGTGCACGATTTGCGACAGGGCATCCACTTTCTCCCCGTTAACCAGGATGTCCAAGAGGACAAGGCTTCCTTCCCGGGAATCGATCACGTCATAGTCAAAGGAGCCATATCCCTGGGTGACGGACTTGAAACGGTCATAATAATCATAGATAACCTCGGCGAGGGGTATTTCATAGATGAGCTCCGCCCGTCCGGGACCGGTGTAGTTGAGGGTTGAATTCACCCCTCGTTTTTCCATGCAAAGCTTCATTACCGCGCCGAGGTATTTCTCCGGCATCATCATGGTTGCGCGGATATACGGTTCTTCGGATTTGATGATGGTGGATGGATCGGGATAATGCGCCGGGTTGTCCACGTCTATCACCGTCCCGTCTTTCAAGGTAAACCGATAACGGACACTGGGAACGGACAAAATGATGGAAAGATCATATTCCCTCTCCAGCCGTTCCTGAACGATCTCCAGGTGAAGAAGGCCGAGAAAACCGCACCTGAATCCCTGGCCGAGCGCCACAGATGAATCTTTCTGATAGATGAACGATGCATCGTTGAGTTTGTATTTTTCAAGGGAGACAGCCAGTTCCTCATAGTCATCCGAGGCAATCGGGTAAATGGAGGCAAAGACGACGGGCTTGATCTCCTTGAAACCGGGAAGCGGTTTTTCGCAGGGCCGGTTGTGGAGTGTGATTGTGTCACCGGTACGGACATCTGAAACCGTCTTCACGCCGGCTATGATATAACCTACCTCGCCTGCGCTGAGATTGTCGCGCTCTTGGCGGGTGAGGAGAAAATGGCCGACTTCTTCAACCTTGTAAGTTGCGTTATTGAACATAAGACGTACGATGTCTCCTCTTTTCACTGCACCGTCAAAAACGCGGCAGTGAATGACCGTGCCGCGGAAAGGGTCGTACTGTGCATCAAAAATGAGGGCGGCAAGGGGCGCTTGCAAGCTGCCCTTCGGAGGTGGAATCCTCTCCACAATGGCTTCCAAAATCTCTTCAATACCCGTGCCTTCTTTTGCGGAGCACTTCAGATGGCTGTCAGGGTCCAATCCCAGCTCCGAGTCGATCTGTTCGATGACCTTTTCAACATTCGCGGAAGGCAGGTCAATCTTGTTGATGATGGGAATGACTTCCAGACCGAGCTCCATGGCAAGATAGAGATTGGCTAAAGTCTGGGCCTGCACGCCCTGGGCGGCATCGATCAGGAGAAGAACGCCTTCGCATGAGACCAGGGCGCGGGAGACTTCATAGGAGAAGTCGACGTGGCCCGGTGTGTCGATCAGATTGAGGCTGTACGCCTTACCGTCTCTGGACTGATACGGGAGGGAAATCGCCTGGCTCTTGATCGTAATTCCCCGCTCACGTTCAATATCCATATTATCCAGTATCTGGTTTTTGAAGGTTCGCTCGTTGCTCACACCGGTATACTGGATAAGCCGATCTGCAAGGGTCGACTTCCCGTGGTCAATGTGGGCGATAATGCTGAAGTTGCGGATATTTTCCATATTCTATATTTAATGGCCGGCTTCGTAAAAAGCTTCAGCGGCAAGGCGCACCAAGCAGGAGGAATGGGGCGTACATAGGCGTACGCCGCAGTGACGAGAGATGTAGTGCTACACAGCATATGACCTTTTTACGAGCCATCACAGTTAAAAAAGCCTTCCGGCATTACTGTCTCAGGAAGGCTTTCTTTCGTATTTTTTGACTGCTATAAATTATGATAATCTTTTTTGATAGAATTTCCTTTTGGGTGGGAGAAGTATAGGAGAAGCAGTCTTGTATGTCAATATGATTTTAGGGCTGATAAAAAGTGGCAATCATCATCTTGTGCCTATGTCCACAAAAATTTTAACAAGCTAAGGTACTATATTGGTTACGCATCATTGCAGACCGGTGACTGCTCTATCGGTTAGTGCATAAATTATTGAAATACAATGAAATATGCCTTGACTTTGCGTAAATAGTAAAGTATCGTTCCAGCATATCCTGTACCTCACTATGGTCTTAAGTAAGTATGGTACAGTTAAAGTTGAGTTATAACAATTTGAAGTGCAAAGGCGGCCACCATGCTCTTTAGAGTCTTGGTGGCTTTTTTATTTCTGTCATATTGGTAATTCGACTTTTGGTAAATTCTAAGAAAGGAGGATACTAATTATGTCAGAAGGTAAAGTAAAATGGTTTAACGAGAGTAAAGGTTTTGGATT
>Ga0187849_1000365_pt1 | contig 63120 bp, 55 predicted proteins | sample June2016WEW_4_10_2_FD_132412 | JGI IMG/M metagenome (GOLD analysis project Ga0187849, IMG submission 132412) | Peatland microbial communities from SPRUCE experiment site at the Marcell Experimental Forest, Minnesota, USA - June2016WEW_4_100 | ecosystem: Environmental > Terrestrial > Soil >... | reverse complement strand
CAAAGGACGAAAGAACGCAGGCCTATATCAGTGGTGAAATAAGTTAATCTGGGAAAATTTATGAAATCTTACAGCCTGTCATACCTTAAGCAACTCGAATCGGAATCCATTCATATCATGAGAGAAGTTGTGGCTGAATTCAAAAATCCGGTCATGCTCTACTCTGCGGGGAAAGATTCAAGCGTGATGGTCCGGCTGGCACAGAAAGCATTTTATCCCGGAAAATTTCCATTTCCGTTGATGCATGTCGATACAGGGTTTAAATTTCCTGAAATGTACGAATTCCGTAACAGCTTCTGCAAGGCAATAGGAGCTCAGCTAATCGTTGAACGAAATGAGGAGTGGATCGCGAAGGGGTGCCATCCTCTGAAAATCGGCGTTGATAAATGTTGCAGTTATCTCAAGACCGGAGCTTTGCTCGATGCACTGAAAAAGCACGGGTTTGACGCGGCCTTCGGTGGCGCCAGAAGGGAAGAAGAAAAATCGAGGGCAAAGGAACGGATATTTTCTCTTCGTGACGAGTTCGGCCAGTGGGATCCCAAGAATCAGCGACCTGAACTGTGGGATCTGTACAATACGAGAATCGGTGAAACTACCTCCATGCGGGTTTTTCCGCTCAGCAACTGGACGGAACAGGATATCTGGCATTACATAAAGTTGGAAAATATTCCCATCGTTCCGATTTATTTTGCTTTGAGCCGGGAAATAACCAGATGCGGCAACATCCTGATTCCCGTTTCAGCGACTCCAGAGGCTGATAACGACATGAGAAACGGTTCAGGGTATGAGAAAAAAGAAACGGTCATGTGCCGTTTCCGAAGCCTTGGATGTATTCCCTGTACGGGCGCAATTCCATCAACGGCGTCAAACATTGACGATATCATCAGGGAAGTGGAAGCGGCCAGAAAATCCGAACGTGAAAATCGGGTCATCGATCTCACCAGCGATTCCTCTATGGAACAGAAGAAGAAAGAGGGATATTTTTGATGACGCTCAGGGAAAAGACACTGCTTCGCTTCACGACGACCGGGAGTGTCGATGACGGGAAATCCACTCTGATCGGCCGTCTCCTCTTTGAAACGAAATCAATTTATGAAGATCAATATGCCGCAATTGAAACAACCTCAAAAAGAAAAGGCATGAATGAAGTCGATCTGGCGCTGCTTCTCGATGGACTGTCTGCCGAAAGGGAACAGAACATTACCATTGATGTCGCCTACCGCTATTTTGAAACGCCGTCGAGAAAATTCATTATTGCCGATACACCCGGTCATATCCAATATACACGTAACATGATTACAGGCGCCTCGACGGCAGATCTCGCCGTCATCCTGATCGATGCAAGAAACGGCATACTCACCCAGTCCAAGCGCCACGGCTTTATTGTTTCCCTTTTACAGATCCCCCATTTGATTGTTGCCGTCAATAAAATGGATCTCGTTGATTACTCTGAAGGAGTCTATCGCGACATCGTTGAACAATATACGGCGTTCTCCGAAAAGCTTGATATCCACAACGTGGTCTTTATCCCGGTTTCCGCACTCATCGGTGATAATCTTGTCGAGAAGAGTTCTCGCATGCCGTGGTATGACGGAGCGACCCTTCTGCACCATCTTGAGAGCGTCCATGTGACTGCCGACCGGAATCTGGTCGATTTTCGATTTCCAGTCCAGTATGTTATCCGCCCGCATCTTGATTTCAGGGGTTTTTCAGGACGGATAGCATCTGGTACCATCAGTCCTGGTGAAGAAGTCATCGTCTTACCTTCGGGAAGACAGACAACGGTTAAATTCATCACGACCTATGATGAAGAGCTGGACGAAGCGTTCGCTTCTCAGTCTGTCGTTCTCACCCTGAATGATGAAATCGATATCAGTCGAGGGGATATGCTTGTCAGAAAAAACAATCTGCCCCAGGTGAGCGGTTATATTGAAGCCACGATTTGCTGGATGGACGAACAGCATCTGTCGATGAGCGTGCCATACATCCTTAAACATACAACCCGGAGCGTGAGGGCCTTTATTTCAGAAATATTGTACAAGATCGATGTGAATACCCTGCACAGGGAACGGGGTGTTGAAACCCTGGCGCTCAACGAAATCGGCAGAGTGGAAATCAGAACGGCATTGCCGATCTTTTTCGATCCCTATAGGGTGAATCATGGGACCGGGAGTTTTATCTTAATTGACCCTTTAACAAACAAAACCGTTGCGGCAGGTATGATAAGAGGCGCCGTGAAGCGAATAGATGATCTGATCGGGCAAAAGGAAGGTGAAACGGTAAAGCAAAAGAAATCTCCCCATACCACCTGGAGCGGCTGGAACATCCCCCGCGGAATGAGAGAGATGAGATTTGGCCATAGGAGTTCTGTCCTGTGGCTGACCGGATACTCCGGATCGGGAAAATCAACAATAGCACGTGGCCTCGAAAAGAAATTATTTGAAACCGGCTGCCAGACCATGCTCCTGGATGGAGATAATATCAGACATGGCCTCTGCGGAGATCTGGGTTTTTCCGACAGGGACAGGTCGGAGAATATCCGAAGAGTGGGAGAAGTGGCAAGACTCTTTTTTGAAGCCGGCCATATTGTCATCTGTACATTTATATCGCCGTTTGAAAAAGACAGGGTGTTTGTAAGATCACTATTTCCTGCGGGAAGCTTTTTTGAAGTCTATGTCAAATGTGATCTGGACATCTGTCGAATGCGTGATCCTAACGGGCTGTATCAAAAGGCCATTACCGGCGAGATCAAGGACTTTACGGGCGTCTCATCACCCTATGAGGCGCCGCGTAATCCGGAAATCACACTGGAAACAGATCTGCAAAGCGTGGAGAACAGTGTCGACCTCATTATTGACAGACTGAAGCGGGACATCCTGACACAGCGGTAAAATGTCTGTCTGTCCTATCGCCCATCGTTTGGGAAAATTCTTTTTTTAAGGATATCAGAAATATGAATGCCCACGGCGCGCTTCGCACATCACCGCTGGCTATGGTCAACAGCTTCTGGCGCAACCGACAGCTCATCCGGCAGATGACCTATCGCGAAGTCGTCGGTCGCTACCGTGGTTCCTTTATGGGCTTGGCTTGGTCTTTTTTTCATCCGCTGTTTATGCTTTGCGTTTATACATTTGTTTTTTCAATTGTTTTTAAAATGAAATGGGGTATCGGCAGTGAAGAGAGCAAGGCAAGTTTCGCCATTACGCTCTTTGTAGGGATGATCATCCACGGGCTCTTTGCGGAATGTGTCAACCGGGCGCCCGGACTTATCCTCTCCAATGTTAATTACGTCAAAAAGGTCGTTTTCCCCCTGGAAACACTCCCCATGGTGGCTATGTGCTCGGCCCTTTTCCAGGCCATCGTGAGCGTTATGGTCCTGCTTGCCGCTTTTTTCACGATGAACGGATACCTGCACTGGACGGTATTGTTTTTGCCGGCCGTGGTGCTTCCACTGACCATCGCCACCCTCGGCTTTGCTTGGTTTCTGGCCTCCCTTGGTGTTTTCGCCAGGGATATAGGGCAGATCACAGGCATCATCACGACGGTAATGATGTTTCTCGCTCCGGTTTTCTATCCTGTCTCTGCTCTGCCAAAAGAATACCAACCCTTGATCATGGCCAATCCGCTCACTTTTATCATTGAGCAGGCACGTGTCGTTCTCCTTAGCGGGCGTATGCCGGATTGGGAGGGGCTTGGTATCTACAGCCTTATCAGCCTATCCATTGCCTGGGCGGGCTTCTGGTGGTTCCAGAAAACGAGAAAAGGCTTTGCCGATGTCCTCTGATGATATAGCCATCCGCGTGGAAAACCTGGGCAAGTGCTATCAGATCTACAATGCACCGCGGGATCGGCTCAAACAATTCGTCCTGCCTCGCCTTCAGCGCCTTGCAAAACAACCTCCGCATCATTATTTCCGTGAGTTTTGGGCGCTCAGGGACGTCACTTTCAACGTGAGACGGGGCGAAAGCGTCGGTATCATCGGTAGAAACGGATCGGGTAAATCGACGCTCCTGCAGATGATTGCCGGAACACTGTCTCCTACCTGCGGCAGCGTGAAGCTTAACGGACGGGTTGCAGCGCTCCTTGAACTGGGGAGCGGGTTTAACACGGAATTTACGGGCCGGGAGAATGTGTTCATGAATGCCTCCGTCTTGGGATTATCGCAGAAGGAAATCAACGCCCGCTTCCCGGAAATCGCAGCTTTTGCCAACATCGGCGACTTCATCGAGCAGCCAGTCAAGACCTATTCAAGCGGTATGCTTGTGCGACTCGCCTTTGCCGTATCAGTCTGCGTGCAGCCTGAAATTCTGATCGTAGATGAGGCATTGGCCGTGGGTGACATGGCATTTCAATTTAAATGCCTCGAACGCCTGCATCAACTCATTGAAAGCGGAACGACGCTTCTTTTCGTGTCCCATGACATTGGTCTAGTCCGCAGTTTCTGCGATTTCACCCTGCTTTTGGAACAGGGACGGACCGCTGCCTTCGGCCCATCGCTAGAGGTTACGGAGACCTATCTGATGAACGCAAGACAGGAACAGATGGCAAGTTCCATCAACAGGACCGTCGCCGTCAAGGCGCAGGTGGCGGAGGATGGACAGTTTGCCTTTGGAACCGACCAGGGGCGTGTCGTCAAGGCGGTCTTTGAGAACAACCAAACCACGCGAGGTGCTTTTGAGTCCGGCGATATGATTACCGTGACGGCGGAGGTCGAATACGACGGTTCCATCCAGAATCCATGCCTTTCCCTGATTATCCTGGATCAACGAATGCTTGTCCTCGCCGGTAAATACTGCTGTTTGCCGAAAAACGAGAATGGCGGGGATTTATCCACTCATGGTATCCAATGCCGGTTTCAGGCGCCGCTGGGCCCAGGCGAATATTTTATTAATCTCCGCTTGGAGGAGCGGATGTCCGATCATCTCTTCACGCTGATCGACAAGCAGGTGGGCGCCCTTTCGTTTGAAATTTTCAAGAAGGAAAATTCAACCTCCTGGGGTGTGCTCGATATCGATATGGCCTTTATCGAAAATTGAACAGCACCCTGTCGTCGCGATGCAAACAGATAAAGAGAAAAGGTAAGAGAATGTCCGCAAATATCCTGTTTGTTACGTTGGATTCCTGCCGTTATGACACATTCGTGTCTGCAAATGCGCCGAATCTGAAGCGTGTCGGTGAGCTTTTCCGCGCAAAATCCTCATCCCACTTTACCTATGGGGCGCATGCTTCTTTTTTCATGGGATTCACTCCAGGCGTCGCATCCCTTGCGGAGCCTTACGTCAATCCGAAATATGGCAAGATATTTCGCATGAAAGGAGGCGGTTTTGCCGGTTACCATCCTCCTTATTTAGAGCTGGAGGGGTCGAATATTATCGATGGTCTCCGGAAATTGGGCTACGCGACGCTTGGCAGCGGTGCCGTTGGCTGGTTTGACCCTTCTTCAGAAACAGGTAAAATTCTGACCCAAAGTTTCAACGATTTTTATTACCCTGGTAATTCTTGTTCGCTTTTAAAGCAGTTACAGTGGATCCATGAGCGCTTGAGCCAATGTCCTCCGCCTCATTTTGTTTTTTTGAATATCGGTGAAACCCATGTACCGTATTATCATGACGGCGCCTCCTGGGATGCGTCATACAACCCTTGCGTCCCGTTTAGCGTGAATAATGACGCCCAAGAGTGCCGACGGAGACAGATTGCTTGCCTTGAATTTATCGATGCGCACATCGATAGCATGATCCAGCGTTTCAGTGATGGCCTGATCATAATCTGCGCCGATCACGGCGATGCTTGGGGCGAAGACGGTCTGTGGGAACACGGTATCAGCCATGATGCTGTTTTAGATGTGCCCCTTTTGGTGAAATTACCCCCCGGAGCGAGGCGCAAGCCATTCCTGCATAATCTGGCAAGGGCGTAGACTTGTGGCAGGTATGCCAGAGGCTAGAAACCCAAGGCTTTAGCCCGGGGAGTTGTTTTTATAGCAAATAATATCTATTTGCCGATTATTTGTAGAAACAGAGATAAAAATGAGAAAATGTATAACAATACTGGGTTGTCACAGAAGCGGTACTTCTGCTGTTGCCGGCGTAATAAATCAACTTGGCATTAATATGGGGTCTCGGTTGATGGCTCCGGCTGAAGAAGATAATGAAAAAGGTTTCTTCGAGAATTTGGATATATATAACGTCAATGAAGGGATACTGAAAACATTAAATTCATCATGGGATGATTTGTTCTTTATGCACGATGATTGGTGGAAAATGCCGAGATTAGACTCTTATCGGCAGAATATAATTGAGATTGTTGAAAGGGAATTCAAAGACGATTCAATTTTTTGCATTAAGGACCCTCGCCTTTCTATATTGTTCCCATTATGGAAAAGCGTATTTGAAGATCTCGATATTGATCCGGTATGTATTTTACCGATACGAAATCCCCTGGAAGTAGGAAACTCCCTCAACAAAAGAAATAACTTTACGATTGAGAAAAGTCTTCTTTTATGGATGAAGTACATGACGACAGCAGAATATTACAGTAGACCATTTCGAAGATATTTTCTTTCTTTTGACGATATGTTAAGGGATCCTGAGGGGACGTTTACTCGTATTGCCGATAGATTTGATATTAACTACCCTAGAAAATGGCAGGATATCAGAAGAGATATAGAGGCTTTTTTGGATCCGGGTCTCAAACATCATAATTGTATTGGTGATAATGTAGTGATCACCTGTCCTAGTTTTATTTCAATATACTATAATCTTTTGTCCGATCTATCCGGTACTGATGGATTAGATGATAAAATAAAAATGGATATTGAAGATATTAGAATAGAATTTAATGAAGCTCACAGAATGTTTTATAATGAAGAGATAAGAAATCAGAATGATCTAAGTTATATGGCAAAAGATCAGACTGATAAGATACAAACAAGTGATGTGAAACTATACAAGAAGAACTTAATATCGAACGAAGAAATGAATGGTAACGGGGCAGTTAGGGTCAAAGTCACAGTTATTGTAGTTAATTACAACGGCAAGAAATATTTGGAATCATGTTTCGATTCTCTGTTGAATATGGATAGAGATAATATTTCGTTAGAGATAATCATGGTTGACAATCTTTCGCAGGACGATTCAGTTAATTACATTAGATGTAAATATCCGACGATTAAAGTTATTGAAAATGATTTAAACAATTTTGCCAGGGCGCTCAACCTGGGCGTTAGGAATGCTTCTGGGGATTATGTTGCTTTTCTCAATAATGATACACGAGTTGAAAAAAATTGGCTTCGGGGTCTTTTGGATGTGATGCTTCAGGATGAAAAGGTTGGTGCCGTTCAGAGCAAGATTTTTTTTGAAGGAGGCAAGATTAATAGTGTTGGCGTAGAAGAACGGGCGGATTTTAATTATGGAGATATAGGATTTTGTGAAGAAGATTATGGACAATATGAAGAAGTAAAAGAAATAAACTCTTTTTCTGGTGGTTCTGTTCTGTTGAGGAGGTCATGTCTTGAAAGTGTTGGAAGTATTGATGAAGAATTCATGATGTTTTTTGAAGACACAGATTTCAGCACCAGATGCAAGAAAACAGGATGGAAAATATTTTATTCTCCCATGAGTGTTGTATACCATATGTATCATGGGGTTGCATCTTCCGAACTTGCAAACTATTTCTGTTCGCGAAATAGGTTACTATATCTTGCTAAACATTTTCCAACGAGATTACCCAAGAGCATCAAGACATCAAGCTTCTATCTTAATGGCGAACACGACGATCTTTACCAGACGCTTATTCAAGCAATAAAGAAACTAATTGATAATAATGCTTCAGAAGAATCACTGAAGGTCATGGAAGAGTTGAAGGACATTATTATTGAAATTTACGGAAATGAAAAAGCATGTGACTTATTCCAACAGGTTGAAGCATTGATTGGTATCAGAAAGATAAAAATGGGAATATGTGATCATTTGGTGCAATTTACAGATGATGACTTGTTACAGGCAAGTTCCCTAATTCAGAGCCCCTCTTTCTATTTAAGTCATAATACAGATCTTATGTATATGGCTGCTACGCTTGATAAACCAGTTATAGCCGTTTTTAACCAGGTGTCCGATGTGGTGAAGCAATTGCAGAAGTATAAAATAGAATTGGACGATGTGTCCTGTCGCTTAAAAGCGTCAAAAGCAGATCAGGAAGCCAGTCTTGGTGTTATTCAAAATATGGAGGAACGCTTAATTAAACAGGAAGAGACTTATCAATTGCATCTCCAAGCTATTCTCACATCAAGCTCCTGGCGTCTGACGGCGCCGTTTCGCCGCTTGGCTATATTCTTAAGAAGAATACGCAAAGCAATCTAAACTTATGATTATAATGAGGGTGAGTAATTTAGAATCTTTTCTTAAATCGTAAAAAAAGTTTATGTGATGGTATTAAGTAGAAAATGGATTGATGATTGATAATGGAATAGAATGTTACTCGATATAAGAAAATTCTATAATATTTTGATTCCTCGTTTTGATACCTTCGGCGATATTGTCCTGCTGCAGGGATTCATCAAGGCGCTTCTTGATTTCCTGCCCGAAGCCCGGATCACGCTCCTGGTACGGGAGGGATATGATCAATTGGCGGCTCTGTTTCCCGAGCGTTTGCTTTGGAAAACCACGCGGATTCATCCTTATAAGAAGCCGTCCGATCCTCAAGAAATAACATCGTTGCTGGAGGAACTGAAAAAGGAGTCGTATGACCTGCTGTTGACCACAACCTATAATCGTCCCTGGCCTGACGATCTGCTGGCCGCAACATTGATTTCCGCGAGGCGCGTAGCCATCGGCGATGCGGGACCGATCGCTCCTGATGCGGCGGAGCTATGTGCGAATTTTGGTAGTGACCATCCTGAAAACTATTATGATGCATGTGTTCCGGTGGAAGAGGGGAGTCACGAAACGGAAAAGTACCAGACCCTCTGGAACCATCTGACCGGCGAATCGGCACCTCTGGCCCTGCCGCGCCTTTCAGTGCCGGCTGACGAAACGAAGAAAGCGCAAGACTTTCTCGACGCGGCTGGACTGAGGGCAGGCCAGTTTGTTTATTGTTTCCCCGCAGGCGTCTCGAATATTTCGCTTAAGAAATGGCCGGAAAAAAAGTTTGCAGAAATGATCGACCATCTTGAAAAAAAATATTCGTTGAAGACCCTAATTGTTGCTCACGAATCGGAAAGAGTAATTGTCGATAAAGTGGTTGATTTAGCCAGACAACGCGGGGCATCTCCCACTGTGTGGCTGGGGAAGGATGGAGAGATTCCTTTCGCCTGTGCATTGCTTGCGCAATCCTTTTTCTATTTAGGCAATGATACGGGGTTGATGCACATGGCTGCGGCCTTGGAAAAGCCCGTGGTCGCGATCTTCGGCGGCGGCACCTGGCCGCGCTTTTTACCCGTAACTCCTCATGGCGCGGCGCTTACGCAGGAGCTCCCTTGCACCTCTTGTCTATGGCAAGATTGTTGGCTGGTGGACGCGCCTTGCTGCAAGATGGTTTCAGTTGTTCATGTCGTGGAGGCCATAGAAAGATTATTCGCAGGAACGATCAAATATCTGGAAGTTCACAAAGGATTATATGTCGAGCCATCTATCAATACGCTCCTGGAGAAGGGCTATAAAGATTATAAAGATTTACGCAAGGATCGCAATGATGCTGTAGAAGAGATACACAAGCGGGATGCATGGTTTGCGGAACTAAAACAAGACCGCGACAACGCCGTAGAAGAGATATACAAGCGGGATTCATGGTTGGCGGAACTAAAGCAAGATCGCGACAACGCCGTAGAAGAGATACACAAGCGGGATTCATGGTTGGCGGTATTACGTCAAGTTAATGAACAAGCATTGCGGGCATTACCTCTTGTGAGCATTATTACTCCTGTATTCAATGGGGAAAAGTGGATCGACAATTGCATTAAAAGCGTATTAAATCAGGATTATCCGAAAATTGAGCATATTATCGTAGACGGGAAATCGACAGACGGGACGCTCGATATTTGCCATAGATATCCTCACCTGATTATTCACTCAAAGAAGGACCGCGGCCAGTCCCATGCCATAAACAAAGGATTCGCTATGGCCCAGGGAGATATCCTGGCTTGGTTGTGTGCCGATGACGAATACGAACCGGGAGCCATTCAAAAGGCAGTAAAGGGTATTATCGCGGGAAATGATGTGGTGATGGGATATAGTCGTTTTATTGATGCGGGGGGTAATTATCTATCTGAGCATCCGGCAAATGTACATCCGCACTATGACCATGATATGCTGTTGCGTTTCTGGAAATATGGAACGATCAGTCAGCCTGCCACTTTTTGGACCAAAAAGATCTGGGAAACCTGTGGTCCGATAAAAGAGAATCTCTATTTTGCGATGGATTACGACCTTTGGTTACGGATGAGTCAAAAGACGTTTTTCTCTCATATTGATGCCTATGTTGCCAAATATCGCATTCATCCTGATGCCAAGTGTTTTTCCGACAATTACGGATCAAGGCTTGAATTAATCGAGGTGAGTCGTAATTATTGGCCGGCAAGATGGAAACCTGGATATTGGCGTCTATTATTTCATTATTATTTTTCTTACGGCGGCAATACAAAGCACTATGCAGATGCTGAAAAACGATTAAATGCTGCTAAAGAGAATCTGGATATTCATAAACGTATAAAAGCGATATTATCTTTTTCAGTGGCCCATTTAATACATCCCGCCACCCCCCTCATGCCAGGCTATAAAATGGTTTTAAAGCGAATACTCGGCGAAGGAGTTGGGCCCTTATGGTTCTGGCGCTTTTGCAGAAAAGTTTTTTACAGGCTGACCCGTAAAACAAGAATCCGTCTTTTAGCCATTAAGAATATTTCAAATTCCGGTGAAACAGTTATATTGAGTGTTGAAACAATTGGTTATAATAATATCAAATTTAGATATTGGGCAAAGAATGATAAGGAAATTTCCTTGTTAAAAGACTGGGTAGCAGAGAGCACCTTGATTGTAACGGAGGATATCGACAAATACAGTGAATATGGTGTTCACATCAAAAGGGATAAAGATAAAGATTTCATTGATCAAACATGGGTCAGCGTTCATTAAACATGAATGATGTTGAGATATGATTCCGAGGTGCTCATAACATGATTGATTATGCCAGGGTCAGCAACATGTTCCGATATATAGACGAGAAACGACTTTGGGCTGATTGGCAGTATGTAACCCGCTGCTGGGAATATCCATGGATACTGGAAAACGGTCGTTTTGGCAGAGGGCTGAAATGTCTCGATGCGGGATGCGGTCAGTCTCCTCTTCCGGGATACCTTGGTGACATGGGGTGTGATGCAAATGGGTTGGACTATCTACAGGGGGAAAAGGGGGAATACCCAGACACCTATGGAATTCCTCAAGATTGGATAAAGATGTTAAAGGGTAAAGTTAATTATCATCATGGAAGTATGTTTAATGCCCCCTTTGCCGACGATACATTCGACCGAATCACGTGTGTCAGCGTATTAGAGCATATTCTAACTCCGCAACAGCCGCATGCCCACTATCCCTGCCTGTCAGAACTAAAACGGCTTCTGAAGCCGGGTGGACTGTTGATTGTAACTGTTGATTACTTCATAAATCCCGACATCATCCCCGGTTACGACTATCGGGATGATATTGCCTATCTAGACATGCCGCCTCTCAATCGAATAAGTCATATGTGGTCACGTGAAGAGATATCGATTGATGAGGATGCTTTTTTTGTTCCCCCACAGGTGTATCTTGAAATGGGATATGGCAGGGGATTTAATCAAAAGAAATACCATCGCCTCACTTCCATCGGATACATCCTGCAAAAATAGAAAACCTGATCGACAAGAATTTAATTATCGGGGCCGAATTATTATAAAATTACCGTTTGACCTCATGAACAGACTTAGAGGATACGTGCGATGATATCCTTTGAGACGCTGCGCGAAAGGATTGTCAATGCCAATGCTTGGCGTGATATCATAGAAGCTCTGGAGTTAGATATTTCTCCGGAGCTGTTGTCTAAATCGGCAAGCGATGAAGTAATCGGTAGGGCGTTTGTCGATGGAAGCATCAAATCAGAAAAGTTGCGCGACAAACTCCATAAACATCCCTTTCCGGACATCTCCAGATTAGGGAAATATAGTGATTATAGCCTGAAATATCATGTGGGAGAAGGATTAACCAATGCGATTCAGATTTCGTCAAAGGCCAAGAAGCATCAACATCCATTAAGACATGCCGCAAAGGTATTGGATTTTGGATGCGGAACATCAAGAATTTTGAGATATTTTGTAGAGTTTCTGCCCGGACCTCAATATTATGCCTCCGAAGTCTTCTTTGAAAATGTCAAATGGGGGAAATATGCCTTTCCCGAAGTGATCTACTTACACCAGAATAACTTTCCACCTCTTGTCCTTTCTGATGCTTCATTAGAAATCATTTATGCTTATTCTATTTTTACCCATTTTGAAGAGAAACTCCACCTCGAATGGTTGTCCGAGTTACACCGGCTGCTCAAACCGGAGGGGTTGCTTATTTTAACCCTTCATGGGGAACCCATATTAAACAGATGTAAAAACGAGGAGACGGTCAGACAACCCATGTGTATGGAGGGAAGGAATTATGAGGAGATCTATAACCAGTTTATGAAGGATGGTTTTGCATTTTACAATTGCTATGATCAGAAAAGTCTGGCTGAAGGAGGGCTTGATTCAGAGGTCTTTGGTATCGCGTATATTTCGAAGGAATATATAAGAAGACATTGGGCAAATCGATTTGAAATCCTTGAACACGATGAAGGTGCGGTGATCAATTGGCAGGACTATGTGGTATTGAAAAAAAGGTGATTTATCTCAAGGCCAGACCATATATGGAATTGATATTCATAGATAAAGTGATCGGCCATGAAGTTTGATATCGTAACGCCGTCATACAACCAGGCAAGGTACTTGAAAGAAACGATGGAAAGTGTCCTGAATCAGTCAGGGGATGGCATTGACGTTGCCTATTATGTTTTAGATGGCGGTTCCAATGATGGCAGTAGGAAAATTATTAAATCCTATAAATCCAAATTACAATACTGGAGATCATCGCAGGATGCAGGTCAGTCCGCGGCTATAGCAGAGGGTCTTGCAATGGGTAGCGGAGATGTTGTCGCCTGGATCAATTCCGATGATTTATACCCTCCTGGTGTATTTAGAAGAGTTGCTGATTTTTTCACCGCCAATCCGGAAATAGACGTGCTTTATGGTGATTGTCTTATGACAGATGGGAATTCTTTACCTGTCGGAATAGGTACGCATATCCCCGTTACTTGGCAGGATTTGTTTGAAACACCCTACCTAATAAACCAGGAAGCAACATTCTTTCGTCGCGGGCTTTATGAAAAAGTCGGGGGAATTGATCCTTCTTTTTGGGGCGCGATGGATTATGAACTCTGGTTGCGCCTATTCTATAAGGGCGCTTCCTATTACCTGCCGGAAATATTAGGCGTTCATAGAATCATGCATAACCAGAAGAGTTCTTCCGCAAATCGCTACATAAAAGAAATGAAATTGGCCAGAGATAAGTTTGCAAACCGCTATTCACTTTCGATTCCACCATGGCCGTTTTCAAAGCAGGGATTGGAAAAGCTGCGGGACAAATGGGCAAGACAGTGGGAACCTGTCACACATTGGATTAATGATGGATGCACGACGGATAAATTCACAGAGGAAGTGTGGAATATCTGGAAGCGCTATTCAAGGAATGGTGTTCTTTCCGTGAAAGGAGGAACATCTTTTGAGTGGGTAGGACCGGAGGCTGTCTATGTGCTGGATAAACATGTTGTCGGTTCAAATGTGAATTGGATTATCGAAAGTCCTTACCCCGGTTTAAGCGCTGATCGTGTAGATATATGTGTAGATGAAACGTGTTATGCGGTAGAACTTTATAAGAAAACTTCTATCGACTTGACTTTAAAAAGCAGTAACAGATTCTCTGTAATACGGCTAAAATCAAATAAGTCTTTTGTTCCAGCCATAGAAAATTGGGGGCCTGCGTATTTCAGTTTAAGTTTAATATCAAAACCTCTTCCGATGGGTAAAGGTATTATTTCCGTTCAATCCATTCCCTGCTTTCCAACTTGGGATTATCTCACCAGGCAAGAGTCAGAAAGAAATGATCCTCGTCGTGCCATAAGTGATCCTGAACCGGTGCAGATATTATCAAATTCAGGGTATTTGCATATGACTAAGCGTCGGTTTTTGAAAGTTGCCTTTTTCACAGCATATCCTGCTAATGTAGGCTCTGGATGTGAACGTCTCATCTATAATACAGCCCGTGCTTTAATAGAACAAGGACATGATGTCCGTGTATATGTCATGAATCTGCATTGGGATAAAGATCCTCCCTTTTTTGTCCACAAGCTGCCAACACTGCCATTGGAAAAATTATTTGAACGCGTCCATTCCAAGCTGACAGGTTTGAATGATTTTCTTTTCCCGTCCACTGCATTATTGCGTTTACGTCAGTGGCTCATATCAGCCGATATATGGCATTTTCATAATTTACATGCTCATTATTTGAGTATCCCTTTATTGGGCCTCTTGAGCCGGACAAAGCATTTGGTCATCTCACCGGTTGATCAGTATCTGTCCACCGGCCATTGTCCCTACCCCATGGATTGCGAACGATATCTGATCGGCTGTGGATCGTGCCCAAGATTAAATGAAACTTATCCTGGAATCACCAGAGATGTAACGCATACGCTTTGGAATATTAAGTATTTATTTTTTCGCTTTTCCAGGTTAAATATGCTTTTCCACACAAGGGCATTGACTGATCATTATTCGGGAACTTTTGCCAAATACCAACCAAGCAGGACGATTCACTATGGCGTAGATCTTTGCACCTACAGAAAATTGCAACGCAAAAGTAGCGCCATCAGGCTGGGCGTGGAAGCTTCATCGCGATTTGTAGTAGGCTTATTTCACAGTTACCTTCTTGATCCAAGGAAGGGCATCCTACCCATCATTAAGAGGCTGGGGGAATTGTCCAAGCAGTTTCCCGGCGAGATTGAATTGCTTATTGTGGGCAATCAAGGCCATTCTGTGAAAGAAACCGTTCCTCCCGAGCTTTCGGTAACTGTTTTACCCTATCTAAAGCATGCCCATGAGTTGGCTAATGCCCTAAATCTATGTGACGTCCTACTCTATCCAACGCAAGCAGAGAATTTATCCTTGACCTGTCTCAATGCCCTAGCCTGCGGGGTGCCAGTCATTTCTTACGATGCGGGAGGGCAGAAGGAGGCGATAAAAAATGGTTATAACGGATTTATCGTGGATATCAATGATGAGGATGGCATGATCTCACATCTTGAGGAGATGATGAAAAACCCCGATTTATGTCGGCAGTTATCTGAGGGCGCGCGGGCGTCCGCCGAAAAAGACTTTGACTTTGATCGGTATATTGATGACCTGATCGAATATTATGAGGGGATAGTCAGATTTTCCCCTAACTCGCAAGCTGTACAGGGATACCGGAATGAGTGATACGGTCAATTTATTATCAAGCACAGATGAAAAAGGAAGCGTCCTCGTTATGGGAGGGCTGGGCTTTATCGGCAGTCATATCAGCCGACTGTTGCTTAGGAAAGGTTATAGGGTCAGGATCTTCGACAAGCTATACGGTTCGCATGACTTGATATCCGATATTCAAGAAAAAATTGAAATAGAAGAGGGGGATGCCGAAAGGCCTGAAGATGTTGTCCGGGCTTTAAGAGACATCGATATGGCCATCGATCTCATTCATACAACAGTTCCAGGTGCCTCCATGCAGGATCCGTCCTATGATGTCCAGACCAATGTGGTAGCGCACGCAGGCTGGCTTCATCTTCTGCACCAGACCCGATTAAAAAAAATCATCTATATTTCCTCCGGCGGCACCGTCTATGGCATCCCGCAAAATAACCCCATAACCGAAGACCATCCCACCGATCCCATATCCTCCTATGGCATTACCAAGTTGGCCATTGAAAAATATACCGCCATGTATTCAAAGATGCACGGGGTTGATTATGTCATTTGCCGACCGGCCAACGTGTATGGAGAGGGTCAGCGCCTCCATATCGGCCAAGGTGTCATTGGTGTATTTCTGGATCAGTGCCTGAAAGGAAAACCGGTAGAGATCTGGGGTGACGGCACCGTCATGAGGGATTATCTGTATGTGACCGATATGGCAAACGCGATTGTCAAATTGATGCATTACCGGGGAGGGTACAAGGTTTTCAATATCTCCAGCGGCTTGGGCTATTCTTTAAACGATATTGTTGCAATTATTCGGGACGACTTGAAAATTCCGATAGAAGTAAGATACCTTGAATCACGAAAGTTTGATGTTCCAGTCAACATTCTGGACAATTCTCGCTTGACGCACGAGACAGGCTGGAGACCGGAAACAGACCTGGCCGTTGGATTTCGTCGCGTTTATGATTACTTAAAAAAGCTGACCAATCAATGATGAATAATCTCAATGCGTGAAGTGGACATGAAAAGTTTTAAGTTAATAGCTTCGTCGTGGTCTGAAAAACGCTTGAAAAACCTGGGACCCGACTTTTGATGGAATGACAGTCCAAGGACAAACAGGGCTTTTTATAAGTCCGTAAATTCTTAAATGGTTTGCCGTTGATCACCTTTTCCGTCGTTGTTCCAAATTTCAATCAGAGCCGATTCCTTCCATGCGCCTTGGAAAGCCTGCTTCACCAGTCCAATCCGTTTAAACTGGCAATCATGGATGGCGGATCGACCGACAATTTTAGGGCGGCGGTTGAACCGCATTCGGACATCATCACATTCCTGCGTTCCGGTCCGGATGCAGGCCAGGCCGCGGCCATAGAAGAAGGCATAAAGGCGATTGAAGGCGATGCAGTCGGCTGGTTAAACGCCGATGATTACTATTTCCCAAGCACCCTGGCGCGCGTGGCCGCCTGTTTCGAGGCGGACCCGAAACTGGACGTCGTCTATGGCGACGCCATTCACGTTACGGAAGCAGGTTTTTTCCTCTCGTACTTTCCACCTATTCAGGAATTTAATGCGAGCGATCTCACGCGAACCTGCTTCATCTGTCAACCAGCTTGTTTCGTCCGCCGCTCTGCTTACGAGAGGGTCGGAGGTGTGAATCCGTCCCTAGTTTATACCATGGACTGGGACCTGTGGTGCCGCCTTGCCCGTGCCGGGGCAATATTTCACTATCTCCCCGAGCCGCTAGCTGCGGTCCGGTATTATCCGGGAACAAAAACGCTAAGCGGCGACACAGGGCGCTACCGGGAGATTTGGCGCATCGAAAGACAATACGGGCATAGATGGCTGCCCTGGTCGTGGGCGGGTTTTTATTTCTTTGACTTAAGCTTTAAGGAACACAAGACGGTAGCGGAAAGAATTACCTTTAGTTTCTTAAAGTCTTTAAGACGGATGAAGAAAAGAATTATTTCACACCGCAATCTTGAAAATCAGACCAATGGAACACTCTATGGATTTCATCGGTGGGAACCCGTCGTCGTTGGTAAAGGTACGATCCACCTCCCCTGGTATGACAAGCGTCGGTTGGGGAAAATTCTCCTGCGAGTGACGCCTGATGGCCGAAGTTATCGCACCACGATCAATGGGGCTTATGAGACGGTTGTATTGGCGAAAGAAGGGCAATTCTCCATCGACGTGCCTTTGCTGGACAAACCCTCTTTTGAGATATCCATTGAATGTCTTGATCAGCAGCGTTGGACATTACTGGATTTTTCCTGTGAATGAAACTCATCGCTTCATAGATGATGACTAGAATGGCATTGCATACCCATGAGAAGATGATCGGCGGAATGAGAGGAAAAGAAAGCGTCAGGAAAGCTATCTCCGGTCTTCCTTTAGTCAGTATTATTACCGCCGTTCACAACGCACAAAACGAGATCGAAAGGGTCATTGAAGAGGTTCAGCGTCAAACATATGCGAATAGAGAGCACATCATCATCGACGGTGGGTCCCACGATGGAACAGTGGACATTCTCATAAAAAGAGATGGCGATGTTGATTACTGGGTATCCGAAGCTGATGCCGGTATTTATGCTGCGATGAACAAGGGTATCGATGCCGCAGGTGGTGAATGGCTCTATTTTTTGGGAGCAGATGATTCTTTTTATAGGCGTGACACGTTGGAAGTTATGATTCAAAATAGAAAGATATCGGATGACATTACCCTGGTGTTTGGGAATGTCATTTATCCTGATGGTAGATTGTTCAGGAGCAGGTTTGACAAGAAACTTTACTATAAAAATTGCATTCATCACCAAAGCGCATTTTATCGACGTTGCGTATTTGATAAGTTCCGTTATGGTCATGATGGATACTCGGGATTTAAAAGATATTTTGGTATTTCAGGTGACTATCAACTGAATTTAATGTTGTTCACCCGCGGGGCAGGACATCTGTACCGGGACGAGATCGTGGCCCGCTGCGGGCGTGGCGTCTCGATGGAAGGAAGATTTGTCGGATACCGGGAGGAAATCGCAATCAGGCATCAGTACATGAATTTTTACAAAGCCGTCTTTTTTGATATCACGACCTTGCTAAGGTATGGATGGAAACAGATTTCCGGATGAAAGGATGGAGCTCAATAAGCGTCAATGACATTTCGGGGGGCGCTCAGGATGAAAAGTTAAAAGGTCATCGACTTGAAACAGCAACTGATCAGCGCTTCATTTCGTAAGTGGGGGATGTGCATTTATGAAAGGAAGCGCTTGAAAAGAGGAAGACATGGGTAATTTACAAGAGGAATTAATTTGATCGACGTTATCATTGTAAATTTTAACAGCAGAGAGCATCTGTCCAAGTGTGTGCAATCCGCACTGGCATCCACTGTTCCTGTAAATGTCTTTGTTATTGATAACGGCTCAGAAGATGAGAGTCTATCTATATTGAAAAATATGATTGGTTGCGAACCGCGCCTGCACATCATACAAAATAAAGAAAACCTGGGATTCGCGAGGGCGAACAATCAGGTTCTGCCCATGACAAAAGGTGACTATATCCTATTCTTGAATCCGGATTGTATCATTAAACCGGATGCTCTCGAATGCATGCTGACAGTCATGGAGTCTCATCCGGATGCCGGCATAGCAGGTTGTCTGATTCGTAATCCCGATGGTTCGGAACAGGTAGGCAGTCGGAGGTATATTCCAACCCCGTTGCGATCCATGATAAGAGTTTTGAAGATTTCAAGATTGTTTCATAAATATCCGAGATTTGGAATTCTTAACATGGCGGGACAACCGCTCCCCGATCATCCTGTTCCCATGGAAGCGATTTCCGGGGCGTTTATGTTTGTCCGTAGTAGAGCCATAAAACAGGTTGGACCGATGGATGAAACGTATTTTCTCCATTGTGAGGATCTGGACTGGTGCATGCGTTTTCGCATGGCTGACTGGAAGATACTGTTTGTTCCTGCCGTTGAGATCATTCACACCAAAGGAGTGTGTGGCGCTGATCGGCCGATTCGCGTGGAGTGGTACAAGCATATGGGGATGATCCGGTTTTATCGCAAGTTTTTCCGTCATCAGTATCCTGTTGGATTGATGTATCTGGTAATGGCTGTGGTCTGGACCCGGTTTACCATGCTAGCGGCGGGTCTTTCTTTGAAAAGACTAGTAAAATAATAACCTTTATCTAGAAAATAGGCCTAATGCTGATGCGAAGCGACATGGCAAATTTATTATTTATCACTGATTTATTGGATATCTCCCTTTGGTCGAAATGACAAAGGGGATTAGAGAAGAGAATGGAGCATACGCAAGTCATTGTTTCAGGCGCCACCAGCCAGGTAGGGATTTTTTTACTGCCCCGCCTTATCGAAGTCGGCTTCCATGTTCAAGCCCTGAGCCGTACTGATTCGGCATCCGCGAATAGGGTACATCCTCTTATTACTTGGCATCAAACAGATATCTCCCACGGATGGACAGGACCGAAAATACAGGGCGCTTCATACCTAATTCATCTGGCTCCTATCTGGCTTCTTCCGGATATTGTTGAGGACTTGTCCCATCTGGGCATTCGGCGTATCGTGGCTCTCAGCTCAACAAGCCGCTTTACAAAGATGAACTCCAAGAACCTTCAGGAGCAGAAAGTAGCGAAAAAGTTAGCTGCGGCTGAAGAAAGCATGGCGGCTGCATGTGACAAATACGCGATTTTATGGACATTGCTTCGGCCAACGCTGATTTATGGTTGCGGAATGGACAGGAATGTGACAATAGTCGCACGATTCATCAGGCGATTTGGTTTTTTCCCGCTGTTGGGCAGCGGAAAAGGCTATCGTCAGCCCGTCCACGCTGATGATGTTGCTGCGGCTTGTATTGCGGTTTTGAATCGTCCTGTTGCCTTCAACAGGGATTACAATCTCAGTGGGGGACAAACGCTGACATTCCGGGAAATGGTGGAAGCCATATTCCTAGCATTGGATATGAAACCTCGAATTGTCGTTATTCCACGAATGCTGATGCTTCCCTTGATAATGGCTGCTTGCACTCAGACCTACAGGCACATAAACAAAGAAATGATTGAAAGAGTGAATACTGATATGTGTTTCGACTCATCCGATGCACAGCGTGATTTTGGATATTCACCCCGGAAATTCCGTTATCAGGATAGGGTGGGGCCGGTATTCACATAAAAGGAGCTATTATTATCGTACACGTATTTTTTGCATGTTTTTTGCTACTTTTGTCTCTCTTTGTTACCCGCTTTATGCTTTATCATGCGCGTATCATGGACGTGCCTCGTGAGCGCTCTTCTCATGATGTGCCAACGCCGACATGTGGCGGCATTTCTATAGTTGCCACTTTCCTTGTCGGGGTTGCCGCGATTTTTATGTTTACTGACGGCATGATGATTATGAAGCGATACTTTCTGGGCTTCTCCCTTTCCGCATTGTTGATAGCCAGTATTTCTTTCTATGATGATATTAGAGACAAGCCTTATATCATTAAATTAACCACCCAGATCCTGGCAATTTTTTTTGTTTTGGCATTCGGCATCGTTCTTGATGTCATAACTTTGCCTTTCGTGGGGGCCATAGAATTAGGATGGCTGGGCTATCCCATTTCGTTTATCTGGATTATCGGCCTGACCAATACGTTCAATTTTATGGACGGTCTGGACGGAATGGCTGCGGGTGTTGCGGCTATAGTCAGCGCTTTTTTTTGTGCCATCACATTCATCCATGGCAGCATTTTCGTTTACGTCACCTGCTATGTGCTTTTTGCGGGAACACTTGGTTTTCTCATCTATAACTTCCCTCCCGCTCGTATCTTCATGGGTGATGTCGGCAGCACGTTTTTAGGTTTTGTTTTTGCAGTACTTGCGATTATTGCAGCCCGCTATGATTTTTCCCATACCTCTTTCTTTGTGATGCCGTTGCTGTTGTTCAATTTTATTTACGATACATTTTTTACATTTTTCCGGCGATTATTGCGCTGGGAAAGGGTTATAGATGCCCATCGCACGCACCTGTACCAGTTATCCCAGCAGATCGGATATAGTCACCTGACGGTAAGTCTTTTTCATTATAGCGTGTGCGTCTTGCAGGGAATCGGCGCTGTGTGGATGGTTCACATTCCCGGGAATAGAAGATTGCTCGTTTTCTTGCCGTTTCTATGTATCCAAATCATTTATTCTTACATCATCATGAAATCGGCAAATAGAGCCGGATTGATAACTTAATATCAAGTAATTACATGAATATTTTGCAGGGAAAATTCGCAAAAAGTAACGGGGTTGCGCTAAGATCCTTTAGGATGGTCGCAAGCGATGCGGTCGTGTTTGTGGTCGCACATCTGCTAGCCTATCTGATCCGTTTTGAGTTTACGCTTCATCGAACTGAAATCTGGCAATTCATGGTAGTACTCCCCTGGCTGGTACCTTTGAAAATTGTAGTTTTTTTTATTTTCGGCCTCTACAAGGACATGTGGCGTTATACCAGCGTCAGGGACTTCTGGCGTTTAGCCCAGGCCTGTTTTTTGTCCATGCTTGCGATCATGGTCGCAGTGCTTTTTATTCACAGATTTGAGGGTTTTTCTAGGGCCGTTTATTTGCTGGATGGGGCATTGACGTTTCTTTTAGCTGGATCGCTCCGGATGGCTATTCGTTCCTATTTGTCCTCTCAGACACGCGTACAAGCGGGAATAAAGTATTTTTTCCAGGCAAGGCATCGCAAAGAAGTGCTTATCATCGGCGCGGGTGATGCCGGCGAAAAAATACTCCGAGAGATTTTTGATAATTATCAACTTCATTATCATGTGGCGGGTTTTGTCGATGATGATTCTCAAAAGCAGGGACGATCAATACACGGGATCCCGATTCTGGGTTCTGTGGAAGAACTGCCCATGATCGTCGAGAATGAGAAAATTGAAGAGGTGCTCATTGCCATTCCTTCGGCCAGCGGAGAACAAATGCGGCGTATTGTGGATATCTGTAAGCTCTGTGGTGTTTTTTATAAAACGTTGCCCGGTATTGGCGAGATTATTGACGGCCACGTGAGTGTCAAGATTTTGAGGGATGTAAGATACGATGATTTGCTTGGGCGACCCCCTGTTCTTTTAAATATAGAGAGCATCAGAAACTACCTGGATGGACGGACGGTTTTGGTTACAGGCTGCGGTGGATCCATCGGGTCGGAACTTTGTCGCCAGATCGTTCGTTTTCAGCCGCGATCCATCATATTATTGGATTCGAGCGAAGTGAATCTATTTCAAATTCAAATGGAACTCCAGGATGAGATGTATTATCACAAATGCGAAGCCATTTTAGGACATGTGCAGGATAAGGCATTAATCACTTCAGTTTTTCAAAAATATCATCCTCAGGTTGTATTTCATGCTGCAGCTTACAAGCATGTGCCGATGTTGGAAAAGAATCCTTGGGAGACGGTTACTAACAATATCCTGGGAAGCCAGGTAATCATGGAGATGTCCATTAAACAGGGTGTCGAGAGGTTTGTACTGGTCTCCACAGATAAAGCTGTACGGCCTATTAATGTCATGGGCGCGAGCAAGCGTATCGATGAACTTTTGCTTCAATCCTTTCAGGGGAATGGGACGCGATTTATGGCGGTGCGGTTCGGAAATGTGCTAGGCTCGTCAGGATCTGTGATCCCCCTCTTCCGCCGTCAGATCGATCAGGGAGGGCCGGTCACTGTGTCGCATCCTGATGTCACACGTTACTTTATGACCATAACCGAGGCCTCCCAGTTGATCATCCAGGCCGGAGCCATGGGAGATGGTGGTGAGATTTTCATCCTGAGGATGGGGACACCAGTTAAGATCCTTGACATGGCAAGAGACCTGATAAGGCTCTCCGGCAAAGAACCGGACAAGGATATTAAGATCGTTTTTACGGGACTTAGGGAAGGGGAAAAACTTTGCGAAGAACTCATTAGTGTGGGAGAAGAGATCGGGCCAACGAAGCACGAGAAGATAATGGTGCTTCGGTCAGGAGGTTTCCCTAATGGTTTGAAGAGTCCTGCAGAGCTGCAGGACTGGCTGAATTCAGAACTCAAACAGTTATATGATCTATCGCTTCAATATGATTCCCAGGCTATAAAGAGAAAGCTTCAGGAGATTGTTCCCGAATATTCGCCGCAGGATACAGAGAGCATCTTTAGATAAAGTGGACAGGCTATTTTGCAAGTGTTCTCAAGAGGGGACTGCAATAAGAAGTGGCCTGTCTCTTTTTTATGAAGAAGGGCAGTGGCAAAGACATGGTGCTTGTTCAGGACCATTTTAAAATCACAAAACAAATCAGAAATGTTCTTGTTATCCAGCTGGGCGATATCGGGGATGTGGTCTGGACGACACCAACATTGTGGGCTGTTAAGGAATCTTATCCACAGGGCAACGTATCGGTTCTTCTTCGGGAAGGTTTCGGATGCCTTCTGGAGGCAGATCCATCGATACATAAAATCTTTGAAGTGAAGAGCACCCAGGGTAATCTTCTCTTAAATGTCATTGATCAAGTGCGGTTGATCAAAAAGTTGCGTAATGAACAATTTGACATGGTCTTTGATCTCCGTTCCGGCGATCGAGGGGCGATCATGGCCCGCTTGACCGGCGCGTCCATAAGAGGCTCGCTCTATTACACCGCAGTTCCCTTCTGGCGAAACCGGCTCTTTACGCATCTCCTCAAGGGGCTTCCCACTCCGAAAGAGCGTGTATTAGGCGCAGCAGAGCAGTCACTTAGTATTGTCAGGGGTTTTGGCATTGCCGGGAAAACGGAGGTCCCCAAGCTATGGGTATCAGATCAGGTGATGGCGCAGGTTTACAAACTGCTTACTGAGTGTGACATGAAGCCCGTGGCATCTGACCCCTCTTATCGGTGGGTTACCGTCAATCCATTTTCCCGGTGGCCATATAAGGAATGGGCGGATGATAAATGGGCAAGCATCATCAATTTGCTGTGGCATGAGTTTCAGATTGCTGCCGCTATTGTTGGCAGTAAAGGAGAAACGGCCAGAGCTACAGAACTGGCGGCGCAATGTGCCGGTAAAGTATGCAACCTTGCTGGGAAAACGACGCTGGCCGAACTGGCAGGTACACTCAGTCTGAGCAGCTTTCATCTCGGGGTTGACAGCGCGGCTCCGCATATTGCCGCCGCTGTTGGAACACCGACGTTAACAATCTTCGGTCCCTCTGATTGGCGCGATTGGGCTCCCGTCGGCGATAAAAACCGCGTAGTCGTGTCAAACATGGATTGTGTGCCGTGCTATAAGAAGGGCTGCAACGGTTCGGAACGGAGCATATGCCTCGAAACTCTCGAAGTGAAGACGGTACAAGATGCTATCCGTGAGGTGTTGGAGAAGAGATAACTTTAGTGAAATCTTCTTGAGGATATTGCTATTAATAAAGGCGATAAGATAAGATATTTTGATTCCCTGGCCAGAAAAAGAGAGAAATGGCTGAAGAAAGGGGATTACTATCACAGGGCCATAGCGAAGTACATTAAGAATCTTGTCCCTGCCCAATCATCCATCCTGCAGATCGGCTGCGGTATCGGTAATCTGATTGCATCCTTAGAGTCTTCACGCAAAGTCGGAATCGATTTCAGCCCGAAGATGGTTGAAGTGGCAAGAGAGAAATTTCCCGGTGTTGAATTCCGTGTAGATGATTTGGAGGCTTTGCAAACGGACGAGAAGTTCGATTATATCCTTCTCGTGAACGTTATCGGTTACGTGGATGATATTCAGGCGTCTCTTAACGGCTTGAAGAAGATCTGCAAACCGGATACGCGGATAATCGTCATCTATTTTAATTACCTGTGGCAGCCAATTTTGAAATTTGCCGAGTGGTTTGGCCTGCGGATGAAACGGCCCATTATGCACTGGCTGCCGCCGCAAGACATCCGAAATATCCTCAAGCTCAGTGACTTCGAAACTGTCAAGGCAGATTATCGGATTCTCATGCCTGTATATATCCCTCTCTTCTCAACCCTGCTAAACAGGATAATCGTGAAGATGCCGTTCTTCCGTAAGCTGGCTTTGAATGACATTGTCATTGCCAGGACTTGCGAGAAAAGAGGAGATGCGGACGCCACAACGTGTTCTGTTGTAGTTCCCTGCCGCAATGAAAAGGGAAATATTGAGAACGTTGTAAAACGCATGCCCGATATGGGGAGACACACGGAACTTATATTCGTTGAGGGTCATTCCCAGGACCAGACACTGGCTGAGTGCCTCAGGGTTCAGAAAGCATATCCCGACAAGGACATCAAGGTAATGGTCCAGGACGGGAAAGGTAAGGCCGATGCCGTACGCAAGGGATTTCGGGAAGCAAAAGGTGATGTTCTCATGATTCTCGATGCCGATCTGACCATTCCTCCCGAATCTCTCACGAAGTTTTTTGAAGCGGTTATCTCGGGCAAGGGAGAGCTTGTCATCGGGAGTCGCCTTGTGTATCAAATGGAAAAAGAGGCCATGAGAACGCTGAATCTTCTGGGAAATAAATTTTTCAGTACCATGTTCACCTACCTCCTCGATCAACGAATCAGAGATACCCTTTGTGGAACCAAAGTTCTCCGGCGCAGGGATTACGAGAAAATCGTCGCAGGGCGAAGCTATTTCGGTGATTTTGATCCGTTCGGTGATTTTGATCTGCTCTTTGGAGCCGCGAAACTGAACCTCCAGATAGTCGAAATTCCGATAAGGTACCGGGAGCGGACCTACGGATCCACACAGATCGACCGGTTCCGGCATGGATGGCTGCTGTTGAAAATGACGGCCTTTGCAATGAAAAAAATCAAATTCATATGAAGGAAAACCATCGATTTATGAGAGACGATCCGGGAATCGATAGCAGGAGCGATCCCGATAGCCATTGAAAAGATATTTGATATTTTGCGTCTGTGCATGCTAGATTTATTTGCGCTTGAACGGATACACCTCCTATATGCTAGGCACCGGATATCCCATGTTACCAATTTGAACTTGCCTTAAGTGCATAGTGACATCCTCTCCTTACTGAAGTGAGAAGCATCCAGTATTTTGAATGCGGATCGCATAGAGTGCGACCTGAGGTTTGAACGAGAACGGGCTTAAGGTCGTTCTCACACTACGGTCCGGGAGATTCCCGGAGAGGCGTTGCCACAACACTGGTTCTGATTTCTTAACATCATTGAGACAGCTATGATGATCTCTTGGGTACGTGAAAGAACAACTCTCGCAAACAAAAGTCCGTATGCCCGGATCAATGCCGTTTTCGTGGTTGTGATCGCACATCACGCATGTCCGCGTAGTTCCCCGTTCATCGAATTTTATAGTGGCCTGTCCCCTGAGTTTGCCTTTATAGGACAGGTATTCGATGAGCCTCATTACAGGGTTGTTATTCTGTACTGCGCGGTTAATGCGCCGGTTCACAAATGCGTAGTCGGTATCGGCCAGGGTGTCTTGTTTAACCCAATCCCCGACTTTAAATTCTTTAACATCGGGATGGTCGGTAAGGATCCTGTTCGCCAGCGAATGGAGATAAGTCTTCGTCCTGGTGTTGATCCTGGAAAAGAGCTTTTTGATTTTCCTGTTCAGCCTGCGCCAGTGGTACGAGCCCATGATCTTTTTGTCTCTTTGCGAAGTCAGTTCGTCGATAAGTTTATAGGTCGAGAGATTGAACTGCCTCAGCGGGTTAATGTCATATTCGACAAATGCTCCGGTAGTTTTAAGACCGGTAAGCGTGGTCTTGCAGCCTGGATCGAAATAGATTCTATGACCATCGGCCATCAATTCGCATTTCGGCATCTTGTAGGTGAAACATGCATACCATTTCTTGTCCTGCTTGCTGATGGTAACGGTCCTGGGCACTTCCGGGATACTTCCATTCATAGGTATGGTTATCCAATCGGTAGGTTTGGAGCCGTAGGCCAGCTGGAGAATCCCTTCTTCGGTGATGGCGAAGCTGGTACCGGGCTGGGAATATTCCTGGGTGAAGAAATGGCGGAACGACTTAAAACCTGGAGGCATAACATATTTGTCCCCGTTTCCCCGTTTCGTGAAAAACATCTTATAGGATCGGTCAACAGCAAAAATAACATTCTGCAAAACCTGGGAGGATGGTATTTTGTACTCTGGAAACTCTTTTTTTATCCGTGGTATCTCTTTTTTCTGGCTGTAAAGATTTACCTTACGCCAGCTCTTCCGATCTCTCCGCTGCTCAACCGCCGCATTCCACAGGTCTTTGCAAAGATAGGAAACCTGCCAGAGTTTTTCCTGGGCTTCGTTAGAAGGGTGAATTTGAATTTTCTTAGTCAGAATCATGGGGCCCTTTTTGTTTCTCGATGTATTGCTTGATGGCCTCTTCCGAAATGGAGCCGATTGTCTCAACATAAAAAGAAGGATTCCATAAATGCCCTTTATACAACATCTTCTTTATCCCGGGAAATCGCATGAATATTTTGCGTGCAGAGATCCCCTTGGTCATCTTCACAATATAGGAAGGAGACACCTTAGGATGCGCGGAAGCAAATATATGGACATGGTCTTGTTCTCCAACCTCACAGTGGGAGATTCGAAAACCTTTGTCTGCGGCAATTTCCTGGATGGTGTTCTTCATGTACTCAACGACGTCTTCCGTCAACACTTTGCGCCTGTACTTTGTGCTGAACACGATGTGGTAGTTACAGTTAAAGACACAGGTTCTGCCATGCTGGATATTGCTTTTTATCATAGCATATAGTATAGGTATTATTGTTAGTAAAGTCAAATATTATTTTTAGTTAATTAACTACATATGGTCGGATTTCATCTCTCCATTCAAATGGAGAGGATTCCCGCCGATTTTCCTAAAGGCTCAAGATGAAAATATGGATTTTTTGAAGTTATTGAAAGGAAGACAATGAAAACAGCACTCATTACAGGCATAACAGGGCAGGACGGTTCGTACCTCGCGGAGTTCTTGCTGGATAAGGACTATACTGTGCATGGCCTCATCAGGCGCTCCAGCACCTTCAACACTGACAGGATCGAACATCTTTACAAGGACGTGCACGATCCCTCTGCCCGCTTGCATCTCCACTACGGCGACTTATCCGTTTCAGGGCAAATGACCGACCTGCTCCATACGATCCGGCCCGACGAAATATATCATCTGGGGGCTCAGAGCCATGTGAGAGTGAGCTTCGACATGCCTGAGTATACCGGGGATGTTACCGGCCTGGGGACGCTGCGTCTCCTAGAGGCTATTCGTAAGACGGGGATCAAAACCCGCTTCTATCAGGCTTCTTCCAGTGAAATGTTCGGAGCGGCGCCGCCGCCGCAGAACGAGGATACACCCTTCCAGCCTCAGAGTCCTTATGCGGCCGCCAAGGTCTATGCCTATTACGTCGTGAAGAACTACCGCGATGCCTACGGGCTCTTTGTATGCAATGGGATACTGTTCAACCATGAATCACCCCGGCGGGGCGAGACGTTCGTGACAAGGAAGATTACCCGGGCGGCGACGAGAATCAAGCTGGGACTTCAGCAGAAACTGTATCTGGGCAATCTGGATGCAAAGCGCGATTGGGGATTCGCGGGTGACTATGTGGAAGCCATGTGGCTTATGCTCCAGTATGAGAAGCCTGCTGATTATGTGATTGCCTTAGGAGAAACCCATTCGGTGAAAGAATTCCTGGAAAAGGTCTTTCAAAAGCTGGCGCTGGACTATCAGAAGTACGTCGAAATCGACGCAAGATACTTCCGCCCCACGGACGTCAATATTCTCCTCGGTGACTCAACAAAGGCGAGGAAGATCTTGGGTTGGAAACCGAAGGTGGGTTTTGACGAACTCGTGGATATGATGGTAGAGGCGGACATGGAACTTGCGAGGAAGGAAAAAACACTGCGCGATGCAGGTTACAAACGTGCCGATAACATACGTTAGCTGCGTGTTTGCATGAAAATCCTCGTTCCTTAAATCCTCAATTTAGGAAGGATTCGTCAAGAAAGTGAAAGAAAAGCGCATTACAGTCACGGGCGGCAAGGGGTTCCTGGGGAAACATCTTTTTAAAAAACTCCAGGATAAGGGATATCAGAAAATTGCCGTCGCAGATCTCCCTGAATATAATCTTGTTAATCTTGGTGACGTTCAGCGGATGTACGAGGACACAAAGCCGGACATTGTCATCCATCTGGCGGCTAAGGTTGGCGGTATCGGATTCAATCAAGAAAATCCGGCTTCCCTATTCTATGACAACATTATGATGGGTGTACAGTTGATCCATGAAGGGAATCTCATGAGGATAGACAAATTCGTGGCTTTGGGTACTATCTGCGCCTACCCGAAATTCACACCGGTGCCTTTTAAAGAGGACGATATATGGAACGGCTATCCGGAGGAGACAAACGCCCCCTATGGCCTGGCAAAGAAGATGATGCTCGTGCAGTCGCAGGCATACCGCCACCAGTACGGGTTCAATTCGATATTTATACTTCCTGTGAACCTCTATGGTCCGGGAGATAATTTCGATCCTCGGTCTTCCCATGTCATTCCTGCTCTCATCAAAAAATGCGTCGATGCCGTTGCCTCCAAGGAACGGGAAATCGTCGTCTGGGGCACGGGTAAGGCGACGCGGGAATTTTTTTATGTGGAGGACGCGGCAGAGGCTATTATCCTTGCCATGGAAAAATATAATAAGAGCTATCCCGTGAATATCGGGGCGGGCTTTGAAATTTCCATCCGAGACCTCGTCGGTCTGATCATAGAACTGACCGGATTCAAAGGCAGAGTGATCTGGGATGAAACGAAACCGGACGGACAGCCACGGCGCATGCTCGATACAGCGAGAGCATATCAAGAATTCGGTTTCAAGGCGCGAACTGATTTCCGGGCGGGACTAGCGAAAACCATCGAGTGGTATAGGAGCTATCGCGATTGAATACGGGGCTTATGATAAGGGAGTCTCTTACGGAACGCTTCAAGTTTCAATTAGCGGCTGATGATCGCAGACGGGATAAAGCGAGTTGGGAAAAAATCCGATCACGTCTTGAATTATTCAGAAGGCTCAAGTCAGGGCAGCTTCTTTGCCTCATCAATCAACATAATCGGGATATCGTCTTTGATCTCATATAACAGTTTACACTTATCGCAGATCAATCCATCTCCAGATTCATTCAAGCGGATGTCACCCTTGCACTTCGGGCATACCAAAATATCCAGCAGTTCTTTGCTAATCGCCAAATTCTTCCCTCCCTTATAAATTCTGCCGTATCAACCTTCTTATCCCCGTCCGGGGAAAAATCAATCAAAAAAAGACCGAGTAGCCTATAACTCCAAAATTGGTATTGATGCCCAGATTTGGTGATGCACAATTCGCATTGGAAATATGCCTGAGCCGGTAGCCTGCATTGATCGCTGAATCCTTTGTGAGATAATAATACAGTCCGGCTCCGATTGTGTCGGAGAATATGAAACCGGTGGCCTGTTGACTTGTGACTAAGGAAATATAATGCGGTCCAACACTTCCGAGGACGTAAATGGATAGTTTGTCCATGACCGGATACATGTACTGGATGCCAACACCAACGCCCAGTTCGAAGTCGGTCTGCGGACTGAAAACGGGATTGAACTGAGGCTCGAGAAAAACGGAAAGCGTTCCCCGGTGATCTTTCAATCCCTGGAAATATCTTTTCATATCGACACCGAAATGGCCAATCAGTAAGATAGGCTGATAGGTGCCTTCCGGAATGTTGCCGCTTCCGAAACCGGTGATAAATCCCATCTCTGTGAAGAATCTGTCACTGGTGCGACCTTCTTTCTGCACATCTTCAGAACAATATGCATGGTTTGCCGAAAGAATAATGGCGAAGACAATAAAAATCTTTAACAGCGCAGCACCCCGAATATTCAACGTTCTATTCACCTCACCCAGATAATTTTTCTCTTGCCGCATGAAAGACTTCTTCAATGGTAATGCCGGACATACATTCCATGGAGGCGCACTTCTTCAGGAAACAGGGACTGCAGGACAATTCCCTCTGTATGACCACATGCCCTTTTCCGTACGGGCCCGTCCGAGATGGATCAGTAGGACCGAAAAGAGCGATAACAGGTGTCCCCATGGCTGCCGCAAGGTGCATTGGACCTGAGTCTGTGGTGATCAGTAGTGAAGATCGCTGATAAAGATAGGCCAAGTCACGGAGCGTCGTTTTTCTTCCCAGGTTGACAGAGGGAGTCTTCATCCGGGATTGAATGTGCTCCAATTTATCGCGCTCGGTTCCAGTAAAAATAACGCTGACCTTTAGCTCTTTTGAAATCCGGTCACACAACGCGGCGAATTTTTCATCCGTCCAGAGTTTAGTGTCCCATAAGGCTTCAGGGCTTACTGCCACAAATCGGCCCTTCTTGTCAATGTCGTTTCTTTGCAGAAGTTCTTCCACTCTTTTTTTGTTTTCTTCACCGATGGGAATCAAAAATTCCGGCTCATTTACATCTGCACCGAGATAACGGAGAAAATCAAGGTAGCGGTCAACGGCGTGCTTACGCATGTTTTCTGGGATCTTTTCATTGAGAAAAATACCGCTGAGTTCCTGCATGCTATCGTAGCCTAGTTTTCTTTTGCCGGAACTGAGAAGGACAAGAACAGCGCTCTTGATAAGCCCGTGAAAATCAATTACCAGGTCGTAAGGCTGCTTTCTCAGATCATCGATGAAGGCTCTAATTTCTCTTATAGGCTTTGTGATGCGGCCCTTTTTCAGGTCATTTATCCATTGTTTCCTATGAGAGATTATGACTCTATCCAGATACGGATGGCCCAAAATGAGGTCAGAAGAGGCATCTTCAATGACCCAGGTGATATTCGCCTCAGGGTAGAGTTTTCTAAGGGCGGCCAAAGAGGGAAGGGTATGGATAACGTCTCCGATAGCGCTCAATTTTACAATCAGAATATTCATAAAATTTCTTATGAGACCGCTTCACACAGTCAGCAATAATGGTCTAAAGCTTTTTCGGGCGTTTCTTTTTTCGATCCTTCATGATCCACTTGACAGCATCGAGAATATCTTCCGCGATATAGTTTGGCTGACAGATTTGGGAAGTATCGGACGTTAAGTCTTTCTCTATGGTATTTATACCATAGCCTGTCTTGACAAGGATTCCTTTCGCTCCCACCGTACGCCCCACCTGGATGTCTTTCAGCATGTCTCCAACCGTGTAAGAACGCCGAAAGTCGATGTCGAGATCTTCCGATGCTTCGATAAGCATTCCCGCCTCCGGCTTCCTGCATGCGCAGGACTGCAGATAAACCCCGATACCTTCTGTCTGGTGATGGGGACAGTAGTAGAAAGCATCAATGAATGCGCCTCTCTCCCGCAGCATTTCCTGGATGCGCCCGTGAACCGTCCTGACGAATTCCTCGGTGAAATATCCCTTTGCTACCCCTGACTGATTGGTAATCACAACGGCCTTCATTCCGCTTTCGTTGATCAGCCTTATCGCTTCTGCCGTATAGGCAAAGAGCTTCAGCTTGTCAACGCTGTCCAGGTATCCCACCTCTTCATTGATCGTGCCATCCCTGTCCAGAAAAACTGCCGTATTCTTTTTCATTGCGTCAAAATACCCTTGGCGGTTTCACAAACTTCCTCAACACTGATTACGTCCATGCATCTGAAATCTGTCGGGCATGTCTGTTTGAGACATGGGCTGCACGAGACACCCTTGTAGATTACTACACTTCTATCTCCGACAGGAGAGGTCGTGACAGGATTCGTCGATCCGAAAATGGCAACCGTGGGGATATTTAAAGCTCCGGCTATATGCATCAGACCGGAATCGTTGGATATGAAAAGGCTGCACTTGGAGATAGACGCTATGGCCTCCTTCAGATTTGTTTTCCCGGCAAGGTTGATGAGTGGATGATGGGCATGCTGCTCTACAAGATCAGTTGTTTGCCTGTCTTCACGACTTCCGAAAAGAACCACCTGTGCGAAAAGGTCTTCAATCAATCTGTCACCGACGGCGGCAAACCTTTCCGGAAGCCACCTCTTCGCGGGTCCGTAAGTAGCTCCCGGTGCGAGGCCGATTATAATGCCCTCTCTACGGATACCATATTCGCCGAGAATCTTCTCCGACAAGCTCTCATATTCGTTTCCCGGCTGCAGATACACATTTTCCCCTGCTGATTGGCATCCGAGGGCTTTGACCATTTCCAGGTAGTACTGGATCTGGTGCACTTTCCTGATGTCTTCTGTCCTCTGGACGGAGTGTGTAAGAAGCAACCCTCTTGCGTCGGAGTTGTATCCTGCCCGGACAGGGATAGCGGCTAGCCAGGTTATGATGGCCGCCTCTATGGCATTCTGCAGGAGGATGGCCGTATCAAATCTCCTGGCCTTCAGTTCTTTTGCCAGTTTCAGCTTTCCGTCTATGCCTGAATGAGGGCCGGGGATTTTGAAAACGATGACCTCATCAACGTCCGGGCAAAGGTTGAATATCTCTGCAACCCACGGCTTTGCGAGAACAGATATACGCGCAACGGGAAAGGTATTTCTGATGGCATGGACTGCGGGCAGCGTCATGACGGCGTCTCCGATCCAGTTCGTACCGCGTATCAGAATATTTTTTGCCCTGTTAAAGGGGGTGCGCGTTGAGATTCTGACTTTCATTTGTTGGCGGCACCTTCTTCCTCATGTGTCTTCGCTGCCTGCCAGGGTTTGGTCTTCCATCTCTGATGGATCCAGAGCCATTGATCCGGATACTCCCTGACTGCATCTTCTATGACCCTGGTGAAATTCTGTGTATTGATGAGAATATCTGCATCTTCGTCGCCTGCGCGGATTACTTGCATCTCCTCCTTGATAACCAGCCGGTATTTGCCGTTTTCCAGCCTGACTATATACCCGGGGATAACAGGCGCTTCCGTATAAAGGGAAAGGAGTGCAAGCCCGTTTGTTGTACAGGCGGGTCTTCCGAAAAAATCCACGAAGACTCCCTCTTGCCAGGCTACATTTTGGTCCATCAGAATGCCTAGAATCTCGTTTTTTTTGAGGCTGCGGAGCATCTGTCTCATGGCGCGTTCTTTTGGTAGAGGTGTATTGCCGGTGGAGGACCGAACTAACGCAACCAGATTGTTCAGGACGGAGCTATCGAAAGGGCGATAGATCACAACCACGGGTTTTAAGAGCAGCGAAATCGCTATCACGGCAAGCTCCCAGTTGCCGAAGTGGGCGCCAAAGAGGAGGACTCCCTTGTTCTTCTCCAGAGCCTTTTGCAAATTCTCCAGTCCTTCGACCTCAACCAGATCGCCGATATTTTCCTTTGTTAAGGAAGGGATGTCAAAGAAATCCGCTGCTACAATACCGAGAGTCCTGTATACTCCTTTGGCGATGGCGATGATTTCATCTGCGCTCTTCTCCGGGAAGGCGCGCCTGAGATTGTGAATAGTAATAAATCTCTGCCTCGCGGAAAGATAGTAAAAAAGGCGGAACATTCCTATAAATAAGTCCCTTCTCGACTCCCGCGGTATGGCACTGAAGCACTTAAGTATTATATGTGTCATCACTGATTTTGTCACTTCAGTCTCTCGAAAATTAGCGCTTCAAATTCCTCCCGGGAAGGGAGCATCTCCATCTCCACCTGCAGGAGAAAGACATCTTTCAAAAAATCGGGGAAGTCTGTTAAACGGACGCCGTCCTTTTCTGTAGTGATAATGACATCAGAGAAGGAATCGATGCATCTTCTCTTAATATAAGATATATCGTTATCCGTATAGTTGTAGTGGTCTGGGAAGTCAATGAAACTCGTCACGTCCCAACCTAAAGATTCGACGGTTCTGCTGAATGCTTCCGGTGACGCGATTCCGGCAAAGGCACAGACTTTTTTCCCTTTAACGAATTCTAATGGATAGACCTCCCCCGTATCGGCGCGTATGATATCTTTCGGTTGCAGGTACACCGAGAGTACGGGGAAGAAACTGCCTATGCCCTGCTCTTGGTATTTTGGATAACGGCCATCTCTGGCGCTGTCTCTCCATATGACGAAATGTGCCCGATTCAGAGCTGCCGTCGGTTCCCGAAGCGGTCCCCTCGGGAGCAGGAAACCGTTTCCGAAGGGTTGTTCCCGATTAAGGATGACCATATCCACATCCCTGAAGATACGCCTGTGCTGGAATGCATCATCAAGTATCAGGACATTGGCTTTTAGGTTTTCTATGGCGAACCTGGCCGTGTCGATTCTTTCCGGTCCTGTAAGCACCGGTATACCCTCCGCAGCTTTTGCAATGAGGATCGGTTCATCCCCGGCCTCAACTTGTCCCATCAGGATTTTTGAACCATCCGACACGACGTTCACAGGAGATTTGGCCTTTCCCCCGTATCCCCTGCTTAATACGGCTGGTCTGTATCCTTTCTCCTTCAGCGACTTTGCCAACATTATCACCGTTGGAGTCTTGCCGGTGCCGCCAACAGTTATGTTTCCGATGCTGATAACCTTACAGGGGAGCTTAATCTGCCTGATGATGCCAAGATCATACATCAGGTTTTTCAAGCTGACAACAGAACGGTAGAATAAAGATAGAAAGGATAGAATCAGTTTCAGGGGGTTCAGTAGGGACTCAGCAGTGTCCGAGTACCAGATTATTCTTAATTTACTGGACAGTTTTTTCAATGCTGTTCCTGTTTTCATCTTTAAACTGCATGCTGTAAAACTTAAAGTATTCTCCTCTTTTTTCAAGAAGAGATTCGTGGGTTCCCTCTTCAACAATCTCGCCGTTTGCAAGCACCAATATCCGATGGGCGTTACGGATTGTCGAAAGCCGGTGCGCAATGATAAGTGTCGTCCTCCCTTTCATCAGATATTCCAGGGCATCCTGAACCTCTATCTCTGCTTCCGTGTCAAGGGACGATGTTGCTTCGTCAAGAATTAGAATCGGCGCATCCTTGAGCAGGGCCCTTGCTATGGATATTCTCTGCCTTTCGCCTCCGGAGAGTTTTGCTCCCTGTTCACCGATAACAGTATCGTACCCTTTTGGTAAGTTCATGATGAAGTCGTGGGCGTTGGCTGCCTTCGCTGCCTGGATGATATCCTCATCGGTCTTTTCGATGTTGCCATAGGCGATATTGTTTCGCACCGTGTCGTTAAAGAGGATGGTCTGCTGTGTGACGATTCCGATCTGCCCGCGCAGGGACTCGATAGTGACGTGACGGATGTCATGACCGTCTATCAGAATCTTTCCCTGCGAGACATCGTAAAAGCGAGGGATCAGATTGACGAGGGTTGTCTTGCCTCCACCACTCATGCCGACAAAGGCAACGACCTCTCCTGCTTTAATAGAGAGATCTATATTCTTCAAGACCGGCGTTTCTTCGTAACGGAAGGTAACGTTCCGGATATCAATGCCCCGCGATATTTTCGGCAGCTCGATGGCGTCGGCGTCATTTATTATATCCGGCACGATGTCGATGATACTGAAAACCCGCACTGCGCCGGCAATTCCCTGCTGTATTGTATTATTGACATTAGTCAGCCGTTTGACCGGCTCGTAGAGCATGATCAGCGCCGTCAGGAAAGAAAAAAAAGTGCCTGGCGTGGAGACGCCGTTTATCACCTGGTACCCTCCATAGAAGATAATAGCGGCGATGCCTATACCTCCCAAGAATTCCATGAAAGGGCTGGAAACGGCGTTTACGGATACGGATTTCAAAGCAAGTTTGAAGAGGTGCTCATTTTCTTTTGCAAACCTCCTGTTTTCATATTCTTCCATGCTGAAGGCCTTGACGATCCTCGTGCCGGAAATTGTTTCCTGGAGAAGCGTGGTAAGACTGCCTATGGTAACCTGAGTGCGCGTGGCAATGTTTCTCATTTTCGCACCGAATTTGGCTATGGGATAGATGGTAAGAGGAAATACGAACATGGCAATTATCGCCAATTGCCAGTCACGATAAAAGATGACAAATACAAGACAGATAAGGGTGAAGGAGTCTTTAAGGAGGCTTGTGACGGCTTCCGATACGGCTCCCTGGATACATGCCACATCACTTGTAATCCGCGACATGAGGATGCCTGTCGGATTCTTGGTGAAAAATGAAAGGGATTGCATCTGTATTCGTCTGTAGAGATTATGTCGCAAATCCGCTACAACCCGCTGGCCGATGAAACTCATCAGTATCGTTTGCGTGTAATTGCAAACCCCTTTTATCAGGTATATGACAATGACGGCGACAGGGATCCACTTGAGCATGTCGGAGTTTCTTTTGAGGAATATTTCATCTAAGGCCGGCTTCACAAGGAAAGCCAGGGCAGACGTTGTAGCACCGACAACAAGCATGCATAACATCGCCAGGATGAACTTCGATGCATGTGGTTTTGCAAGCTGTAACAGGCGTTTAAAAATATCCACTTTTTAAAAAAATCCCAAATTCAAAAATTTAGTTATTAGTTGAATCAGCGTCTGAATTAGTTTCACATCTAGTGTTTATCACATCATATGCCAGACGGGCAACCCTTTCTGCCGCACCGTGGCTTCCAAGCATATCTCTGATTTTCTTCAATTCAGCCGTGATGCTTTCCATTCGCTCTTTGGTTGCAAGAATGTCCATGACCTCTGCCGCTATCTTCTCCGGACTTGCATCAGACTGGATTAACTCAGGGACAACCGTCTTTCCGGCAATGATGTTGACGAGACCGATGTGATCGACATTGATTACCATCTTGCCTACATAATAGGAAGGTGCAGACACTTTATAAATAATAACCATGGGCGTCTCCATCAGAGCTGTTTCCAGGGTGGCCGTTCCCGAAGCAACCATGGCTATGTCCGCACAACCGATGACATCATAGACTTCATTGGGGATAAGTCTCACCGGCACGGAATGTTTTGCAATTATTTCTGAGACGAAAGCAAAATCAAGCGTAGCGGCAAGAGGCAGCACAAATTGGACAGGCCTGATTTTTTTCTCGATGATCTCCGCTGCCCTGAGCATCACAGGAAGGAGCCTTGTAACCTCTGACTCCCTGCTTCCGGGCAGAATTCCCACAGTCGTCGCATCTTCACGGAGATCGAACCGATGCAGCGCCTCTCTGCGGGGATATTTTGTCCTGACCACATCCAGGAGGGGATGGCCGACGAAGGTTGCATCAACACCTGCTTCCCTGTAGAGATCGGCCTCAAAGGGGAGGATCACGGCCATTCTGTCCACGATCTTCTTGATCTTCCCGATTCTTCCTCTTCGCCACGCCCATACCTGGGGACTGATATAGTAAAATACCTTTATGCCGTATTTCTTCGCCGCCTTCGCGAGTGGGAGGTTGAAGTCCGGGTAATCGATGAGGATGATAAGATCGGGTTTATCTTTCTTCATTGACGCCTTAAGTTGAGCCATGACTTTCAGTATCATCCCCAGCCTAAAGACAACCTCCGTAAGTCCGACGACAGCCATATCTGATGCATCTGCTATCAGCTCTGCGCCGGCCTCCTTCAAATTCCTGCCGCCGACTCCATAGAATATTATTTCCGGATCGATCTTGTGCATTGCCCGTACGAGGTTTCCCCCATGGAGGTCGCCCGAGGCTTCCCCCGCCACAATCATGATCAGTTTTTTGCTGCCGTTTTTTTTATCTTGTCTGTCTTTGAGAAGGGAAGTTTCAGGGTGCATGGTTGATCACATTGCTTACGTGTTCAATCTCATCTTTTTCCAGTTCAGGGAACATGGGCAGGGATAGCACCTCCGCGGCGCATGTCTCACTGTTCGTCAGGTTCTCCGTACGAATGTGCTGACGGGTGAATACCTCCTGTCTATGGAGAGGTACCGGGTAATAGATCGCGGAGGAGACGTTCTCATTTTGCAGGGTTTTCATGAGGCCGTCCCTGTTTTTTGAGCGGATCGTAAACTGATGATATACATGCCTGCAAGAAGGAAGTTCAATGGGGAGGGTGATATCATCTCTCTTGATGAGCGTTCTGTATATGTCCGCGTTGATGCGGCGCTTGTCGTTGAATTCTTCAAGTTTTTTCATTTTGACGCGGATGATTGCCGCCTGGATCTCATCGAGTCGGCTGTTATAACCTAACGTCGTGTGATGGTATTTAACGGCGCTCCCGTGGTTCCGGAGAAGCCTCATATTCTTTGCCATTTCCTCATTGCCGGTGATAATCATGCCTCCGTCGCCGTAGCCGGCCAAGTTCTTGCTCGGAAAGAAGCTAAAGCAGCCGCAGTCACCGCGGGTACCCACCTTTTTCCCTTTATATGTTGCACCGAAGGCCTGGGCGCAATCTTCAATGACCCTGATTTTGCATTTCGCGGCCAGGGCGCAGATCGGATCCATATCCGCAGGATGGCCGAAGAGATGGACAGGGATGATCGCCTTGGTCTTGCTTGTAATTTTTTCTTCTAACTTGCCGGGGTCGATATTGAATGTGTCCGTAACGATATCGGCAAATACGGGTATTGCATGAAGAAGTGATATGACGTCCGCCGTGGCAATGAAAGTGAAGGGCGTGGTAATAACCTCATCTCCGGCTCCAATTCCGCAGGCGCGCAGAGACAGGAGCAGGGCGTCGGTGCCGCTTGCCACACCGACAGCATGGGAGACACCGTGATATGCGGCTATTTCTTTTTCCAGTTCCGCCACATTCGGTCCCAAAATGAACTGACCGTCTTCAAGAACATTCTGTATAGCTGCATTGATGTCGGCTTTAAGATTCTGGTACTGTCTCTTGAGATCAACCATGGGTATCATGGAAGCAGCTCCTGCGATAACTTGACCTTTTTAGCAATGAGAAGAGCTAATTCCAAAGCGTCTCTCCCTTCCTTACCGGTGACAGGCGGCGGATTCCTGCTTATAACTGCTTCAATGAACGATCGAATCTCTTCTTCTAAGGGATCAAGTATTTTGACTTCCACAGGGTTTGCACTGATTTCAACCTTTCCTCCCGCAGAGTTTTTCCTGCAGAGAGAGACCAATTCGCGCTTCCCGTAATCGACTGCGTGATACCCCTCAAATCCGAAGAATCTAATCTTCTGCATTGTCTTTCCTGTTACCCTGCTGGCCGTGACATTAGCCACGCAACCGGAAGAGAAGGTTATCCTCGCGTTGGCAATGTCCACCTTATCCGACAGGATGGATACACCCACCGCTTCCACATTCAGAATGGGTGACTTGACGAAGTGCAGGATTATGTCGAGATCATGGATCATGAGATCGAGAATGACATCCACATCCGTGCCGCGTTCGAAGAAAGGGTGGAGGCGGTGAGTCTCAATGAAAAGCGGTTTTTCCATAACCGTCCTTAACGCGACGATTGCCGGATTAAATCGTTCAAGAAATCCTATTTGGAATATCAATCCTTTTGCTTCGGCAATGGCTATGAGTTCATCTGCCTCCTCGATGGTCGTTGTAATGGGTTTTTCCAGCAGGACGTCAATGCCCGCTTTCAAGAAGTCCTTTGCGATCCGGTAATGAGATACGGTTGGAACGGCAATACTGACTGCATCGACTGAACTCATCAGCTTGCGGTGATCGGACATAGCAAGGCAGTTGTGCATTTCGGCTGCCTTCCGGGCGCGCTCCTCTTTGATGTCCACCACACCGGCAATCCGGCAGTTGGACAACTCGCGGTATTTTTGCAGGTGGTAGTTGCCTAAATGGCCGGTACCTACCACACCGACTCTGATTTCTTTCATATGGCTGGTAAAATTCCAAATTCTACTGCATCATTTCATAGATGCGAATATGAAGCTATCGTTTCGAAATCGACGAGAAACCTTTCAAAGGCATCACGTTTTAGAGCTATCTTGTGATCCCCCTCGACGATCTGGTCTCAATGAACTCTACAAACTGCCTTACTTCCGGACTATCGTCAACCTCGGCTTTCACCTTTGCGGTTGCTACGGAAAGAAGGAGAGATGATCTGAATATAATCCTGTAGGCTTTTTTCAGCGCTTGTATAGTTTCCTCTTTGAACCCCCTGCGCTTAAGGCCTATTATGTTAAGACCATAGAGTTTTGCATAGTTGCCGGAGGCCATGACGAAAGGGGGAACATCCTTGGAAACTGCGGAAGCGCCGCCGATAATACAGTGCATCCCTATGCGAGTGAACTGATGGATTCCCGTTAACCCACCGATGATAGCGTAATCTTCTACATGTATATGGCCGGCAAGATTGGCGGCATTAGCCATAACTATATTATTTCCTAATTTACAATTGTGCGCGACGTGGCAGTAGGCCATCAGAAGGTTATTATTTCCTATGATGGTTACCCCGATATCGGCCGATGTGGCCCGGTTGATGGTCACATATTCCCTGATCGTATTGTTGTTACCGATAATAACCCGAGTCTTTTCCCCCTTGAATTTCAGGTCCTGGGGGCTTGCGCCGATTGAGCTAAATTGAAAGATGCGGCATCCCTCTCCGATGTCGGTATGGGCATCAACTACCACATGAGGTCCGATAATGGTGTTCTTTCCGATATGCACATCGGGTCCTATTACCGTATAAGGGCCAATCTCGACGCCCTCCCCGATATGGGCCTCCGTGGATAAAACTGCTGTAGGGTGAATATTCATAGTAGATCCTTGAAATTGCCAATCCTGATCTTTCGATTCTAAACAAATTCAAAATACAGATTCTTCTGTGCATTTGGATTCTGAAGGCGTCGAGCAATCAGGATTTGGTGCTTTGGGTTTTATTCTTTTGTGTCCTTTTCCAGTTTTTCGAGTCTTTTCAACATGGACGCGACGTTCTTGCGCATTTCCGGGAGTTGAGAAACACATGCCTCTACACGCAGCCATTGTCTGTGAGGCATATGGGGTGAACCGGACACAACCTGGTTTGAGGGGACGTCGTCATGAACACCTGACTGGGCGCCAACCATTACATGATCACCGAGATCGATGTGGCCAACGAGACCTGCCTGACCTCCCAGGATTACGCCCTTTCCAAGTTTTGTACTTCCTGAAATGCCGACTTGGGATACAATTATGGAGTATTCACCAATGACAACATTGTGGGCCACCTGTACCAGATTGTCTATTTTTACACCCCTCTGTATCCAGGTTTTTTCAATGGTGCCCCTATCTATGGTGGTATTGGCTCCCACTTCAACGTCATCGTCTATTTGCACAAAGCCCACCTGGGGAATTTTTATATTTTCCCGTGCCGGCCTGGCAAAACCAAAGCCGTCACTTCCGACGACGACACCGGCATGCAGGATGACCCTCTTTCCGATAATGCACCTTCTTAATACAACAACGTTGGGATAGAGAACGGAGCCTTCACCGATTACAACGCGACGACCGATATAGACACCTGGATAAATGATAACGCCCCGTTCAACTCTTGCTTCCCGTCCGATATATACACCGGGATAGATAGTCGCATCTTCTGAGACGATGGCGCCTTCCTCGATAAATGTTTCCGTGCTAATCACAGGCGGTTCATGGTCTTCTGGGTAAAAAAGTGCGAGGACCCGGCCAAAGGCGATATAGGGGTCATCAACAACGACGAGGTTCCTGTCTGCCTTCTCGATTTGGGGCGAGACCAGAATGGCAGAGGCTTGCGTTGTCTCAAGTGACTTCAAATATTTTGGGTTTGCGATGAAGGTCAGATCGCCCTTTCCGGCCTCATCGATCCCCCGGATATCTTCAATGACTACCTCAGGGTCTCCTATGACCTTTCCATGCAGAAGAGATGCAATTTCGCCCAGCGTCTTTTTCAATTTGGTATCTCTCTTTTTTATTTTTTCGATTTGAAGGTTTTGTTGAATTCTTCAATAACCTTCTGAGTCAAGTTATTTTCTTTCGCAAAGTAGGCAACGGGAGTGCTGCCGACATCAATGATCAGTGTATATTTTTCCTTATCACCGATGACATTTATTATCTTCAAAATATCGGGAACCAGCTTTTTAGAAAGTTCCTGATCTCTTGTTTGAAGCTCTTCATTGGAATCCTTGACCAGTAACTGGTAATCCCTGAATTTTTTCTGGTATGCCGCCTCTTTTTCCTTCAGGGCAGTCTCAGTCAGAACGGATCGCTGCTTATCCAGATCCTCTTTGAGTTTCCTCATTTCCCCTTCCCGTTGCTGTATCATGGCCTTGTCTTTTTCGTAGAGCTTGCCGAAATCGTCGGCGGCCTTTCTTCCGGCATCGGATTTGACCATGATTTCTCGCATGTCGATAAAGCCTATCTTTTCAGCGGCAAATGCACACGTGCTGCATAGGAAGAGTGACAGGAAGACAAATACCATTGAAATCAGCAGACAACTTTTTTTCATAACTTTTCCCCCCTTAATAATTAGAATGAAATGGCATGTCTACATAAACATACCTATTGTGAATTCAAATCGGTTGGAAGCTTCATTTTCCTTTTGGTCAAGAACATAGCCCCATTCGAGCCTCAGGGGACCGATAGGTGAGTACCACCTGATACCAACGCCCGCCGTTTTCCTCATGTCCTCGATATGCCAACCGCTGTCCCATGCATTGCCCGTATCGAAGAATACAACCCCCTTCATCCCGGCGTTCTTAATCAAGGGAAAGACGTATTCAAAGTTGAAACATAGCATTGTGAAGCCGCCGACAGGGTCTCCCGTGGCTGGATCTTTTGGTCCCACGTCACGAAGGCCCCGGAGAGTATCAATCCCGCCCAGATAGTAGCGCTCAAATATAGGTACGTCCGTATCTCCGGTACGTTGTATGAAACCGGCTCGCCCGCGCACACCGAATACAGTATCAAGAGGCAGGGGATAGAACCATGCAGACTTTGCCCCATATCTGATAAAGTCTGTGCTGCCCTGCAGTGGCCCTCCTGCATAATCAATGGTGCCGCTGTTCTTGTAACCCTTTGTCGGAAACATAAGATCATCGGTAGTATCCTTTGTGAGGGTTACGGACGCCATGCTCTCTGTCGTTTGTCCTGCTTCTTGCTTGATGATATCCGCTGCTGTGTCTTGGACATCTGCGACATCATTTGTAGAAAGCCTGTATCCCACATAGCCGGTTACATACGGCCAGAGGGGATAACCAAATGTCATTCCAAACCCCTTCGTGTTTAGATTGTAAGTGTCGTATTGCCTTTGCGCGCTCCAGAGGTCAAATTTGCTCCATAGAGGAATATCAAACAGCCATGGCTCTATGAATGAGAGTTCGTACATGTTCGATATAGTCCCGATGCTTGCCTTGAGGCTTAGTATCTGTCCCCTGCCAAAGAGGTTTTGCTGGGAGATCTGGGCGGTGCCGATGGCATGGTCCTGGGCAGAATATCCCGCGCCGATACTGAACATACCCGTCGGTTTTTCCTTGATGTTGATATTGACATCCGTTAACGTTTCATCGGGGCCCTTTTCTGTCTGAAAATTTATCTCTTCAAAATATCGCAGGCGATTGAGAGCCATGTAGCTACTCTTGAGCTTACTGCTGCTATAAAGATCCCCTTCGTTAAAAGCGAGCTGCCTCCTGATTACCTTATCCCTGGTTTTTGTGTTGCCCGTGATAGTTATCATGTTGAAGAAAACCTCGTGACCTTTTTTGATATTGAAAGTCACATCCACCGTCTGGGTTTTCTCCTGCGGTACAGTGCGCGGGGCAATGTCTGCATATGCATATCCGTCATCATTACAGGCTTGGGTAAGATACTCCATATCTTTTATGATCGCTTCCCTGTCGTAGAACTCTTTCTTGCCTATATTAAGTTTATTCAGCAGTTCAGAGCGAGAAACCGTCAATGTATCGCCCGTAATGTCTACCTTGCCTACTTTAAATTGTTTTCCCTCCACTATCGGTATCTTTACATATATCCCCTTCTTGTCATGAGTAATTTCAGGTTCGCCTACCTGAGCATTGATAAAGCCGTGATTCAGGTAAAATGCGTTTAGTTTGTCCGTATCCTGTTTTAATTGGTCTTTCTTCAGGATGCCTGAGTCGGTGAAAAAGTGGAAAAATCCCCATTCCTTGAGGCTCACGATATTTTTCAGCTCTTTGCTCGTGAATGCACGGTTTCCCTCAAAAGAAATGGTCTTGACATACAGCCTCTCATCTTCGCTTATGTTGAAGGTGACGATGACATTCTTATCCCCCTCTTTATCAATCAGATACTTGATCTCTGCATTGTAGTATCCCTTGTTATCATAGAGGGCTTTGATTTTGTCTGCGCTGGCGACAATTTTTTCCGGGTTGAGGACCTGCTGGACTTTGAATGTTATAACACCTTCAATCTCACCCCTCTCGATGGCTTTATTCCCCTTTATTCTTATCTCTGAGATGAGGGCTTTTTCTTTCAATAGAAAAGTAATGATCTTTCCTTCAGGACTTACGATGACGTCTGCGGACACATCATCGAAATATCCCATCTTGTAAATCGCTTTGATATCGGAGGTGAGCTCTGCTTCCGAAAAGAGATTGCCCCTGGCACTTTTTACGACCTGGCTCAACGCGCTGCTTTCAATCTTCCGATTACCTTTAAACTCAATCTTTACTATCCTCATATCTGCGGCTATCTTGATGAGTATATTTGTCCGTAATTGGGCAGAGATTGAGCTGATAGCTTCGATGCCCTTGCCCTGTGCGAAGGTGGTGTGCAGCACTCTTCCCTCTTTTACGTCAATGACTCTGACGTCTGCGCTGATTTGCTCTCCAAATGCGGAAAGACTTCCCATGATTACGTAATTGGCCCCTGCACCCTTACCGACGTTAACGGCAAGTTTTTCATCAATCACCTTGCCCTCTACGGCTTTGGCAAATGAACCTCTCTCAATTAGCTGGATGTTTTTTGACTTGGCAAACTCCGTGGAGAGTCCTTTGTAGATGGCTTCCTGCATATTGGCTGTATTTGCCTTGGCGTGAACTTCAAATGGCAGAATGGCAATTTTCTTTCCGTCTTCAGCAAGAGCATTATGATGATGCAGCAGCAGGAGAAAAGCCAAGAGAATGATGATTCTTATGAGGAGACCATTATTATTCATAGGCGTAAATCTTTCCATCTCTTAGTCCTATGTTCTTCGACATTCTGTCGGCCAGCGTTCTGTTGTGGGTAACGACAACAAGGGTGATTCTTTTCGTTCTATTGAGGTCCAGCAGGATATCTTCTATCTTCTTGCCGGTTTCGCTGTCAAGGTTTCCGGTAGGCTCATCAGCCAGAATGATTTCCGGTTCCATGACAAGCGCCCGCGCCACGGCAACCCTCTGCTGCTCGCCTCCGGAAAGCTCGCCGGGTTTGTGGGTTAACCTGTCGCCGAGGCCCACTTCATTCAATATAGCTGCGGCCCGCTCTCTTGCTTTTCGGTATGGCAGACCGTGAATCAGTGCCGGCATCATCGTATTTTCCAGACTGTTAAACTCGGGCAGCAGATTATGGAATTGGAAAACAAAACCAATCATCTTGTTTCTGAACTCTGCCAGTTTTTTCTTGTCCCACTGGAAGACATCAATGTCGTCAAAGAGCACAGTGCCTGATGTGGGGTGATCCAGTGTTCCCAAAATATGGATGAGGGTACTTTTTCCCGCGCCTGAGACACCCAAGATGGCCAGAGACTCACCTCGACTTATGGTGAAGTCGAGGCTTTTCAAAACTTCAATCGCGTTACCATCCTTGATAAAGGTTTTACTTAAATTATTTAGCTGTATCATCAAATAAAATTCTGAATTCTAAGATATAAATCCTAACATTTTGGATATTTCTAGATCTATTTTCTCTGTCATTGGGGAGTCAGGGATGGGCGCTGATCTCCAGCCATCAATCATATCTCAGGGCTTCTGCCGGGTCTAGTTTGGAAGCCCTCAGGGAGGGGTAAATTGTCGACAGGAAACATATCAACATCGTCCCTATGATAATGATGACGACATCGCTGTAATTGACCTGTGAAGGCAACTGGCTTAGGTAATATACATCTCCGGGTAGTATTTTGAAACCGAAAAGATTTTCGATGGATAGAGAAATCTTCTCAAGGTTTAAGGCAACCGCAAGCCCTCCTATGCAGCCCAAAAGGGTGCCGATGGCGCCGATCGTTACCCCCTGATAAACGAATATCTTCATGATGCTTCCTGACGTGGCTCCCATGGATTTCAAAACGGCAATGTCCTTGTTCTTTTCCATGACTATCATAATGAGTGTGCATATTATATTAAACGCTGCCACCAGAACAATGAGACTAAGGATGATAAACATGACCCGCTTCTCCAGTCTCAGGGCAGAAAACAGGTTCTTATTCATTTCCATCCAATTCCTTGCCCAAAAAGGGAATCCAAGTTTTTTTTCTATGGATTTTGCGATGATATTCGCCCTGTAGATGTCATTAACCTTGATTTCAAGGCCAGTGACCCGCTCTCCCAGGTTTAGGAATTCCTGGCAGTCTCTCAGGGAAATGTATGCGAGGGTTGAATCATATTCATAGAATCCGGAATCGAAGATGCCCACTACAACAAACTTTTTCATTTTGGGAACCATGCCCATAGGCGTGGAAATTCCCATGGGCGAGATTATACTTACAGGGTCGAAAAGAAGAAGCCCCATGTTTTTTGCCAGTTCTTTGCCTATTACAATGCCTGGAAGCATGGATGTATCCTTGCCTAGCTCTAAGGTACTCCGCTTTTTTTCGGAAAGATAATCAATGTTTCCTTCGTGCATTTTTCCTAGATTAATAACTTTGAAGGCGTTATCTATAGAAATTCCCCGCAGTATTACACCACTGGTGCGCCCTTCATTTCTCAGCATGGCCTGACTGAATATGAATGGTGTGGAGGCGACGACACCCTCGGCTTGGTCAACTTCGTTCATGACCTTTTGGTAGTCTTGCATCGCTCCTGCGTACTGCATAAGAACGACGTGGGAATTTATTCCCAGTATTTTATTCCGGAGATCGGTCTCGAAACCGTTCATTACGGCAAGGACAATTATAAGTGCGGCGACACCCAAGAATATCCCGGCAATGGATATGAATGTGATAATGGAGACAAAAATCTGCTTTCGCTTGGCCCGGAGGTATCGGAGACTGATAAAAAATTCGAAGGACATGATTAATCTTACTCTTCCTTGCTTCTCAAAAGGGGGAAAAGGATAACGTCCCTTATGGAGGCAGAGTTCGTGAAGAGCATCACCAGCCTGTCAATACCTATTCCTTCTCCTGCTGTAGGCGGCATCCCGTATTCGAGAGTTCGGATATAATCCTCATCCATTTCATGTGCCTCATCATCCCCCGCTTCTCTGGCCCTAAGCTGCATCAAAAACCTTTCCCGCTGGTCAACAGGGTCGTTAATCTCGGAAAAGGCATTGGCAATTTCTTTCCCACAAATATAAAGTTCAAATCTGTCAGTCACCTCCGGATGATCGGGGGTTTTCCTGGCAAGAGGAGAAACCTCAACCGGATAGTGAGTGATAAAAGTCGGTTGTATCAGCTTGTCCTCCACTCGTTCTTCAAATATAGCCATCATGGCCATTCCCGGGGCATCACTGTCCTTGATGCTCAAGCCGAGATCCTTCGCGCAGGCGATAATCCCGACGCCGTCGTCCAGGACTTCGGCGGCTATCTTGCCGTATTTGACAATTGCATCTCTTACTGAAATGCGCGGCCACGGGGGTGTCAGGTCAATCTCGGTTTCCAGGTACTGAAACTTCGGAGTTCCAAAAAGTTCGCAGGCAACAAAGTTGAACAATTCTTCCGTCAGAGCCATCAGATCCTCGTATGTGGCATAAGCTTGATAAAATTCCATCATTGTAAATTCAGGGTTGTGAAAGGTGGAAATACCTTCATTCCTGAAATTCTTGTTTATTTCGTAGACCCGTTCGAAACCGCCTGTAACCAGTCGCTTTAGATACAGCTCAGGAGCTATCCTCAGATAAAAATCCATCCCCAGGGCATTGTGGTGTGTCTTAAAGGGGCGTGCCATGGCGCCGCCTGCCTTGGGCTGCATCATGGGGGTTTCCACTTCCAGGAAATCTCTTTCCTCCATAAAGCAACGTATCAGACGTATGATGTGGCTCCTCTTGGCAAAGACCTCTTTAGTATGAGGATTAACAATTAGATCAAGGTGACGCTGACGGTATTTTGTCTCAATATCTGTAAGGCCATGCCATTTCTCTGGCAGGGGACGTATAGCTTTTGAGAGGAGCCTCACTTCATCACAATCAATCGTCAACTCGTTAGTTCTGGTTCTGAATATCTTCCCTGCGACAAAAATTATATCCCCTACGTCGAGCCTTTTGAAAAGCGAATAGGCCTTTTCTCCCAACTGATTCTTTCTGAGAAAGGCCTGAAGCCTCCCCGTTCTGTCTTGTACTATGACGAAAGAACCTTTGCCAAAGTCTCGAATGGCCATCAGTCTTCCCGCTATGGAGAATCTCTCGGCTATCTTGCCTAGGGCAGTATCGTCCATATGGGCAAAGCGTTCAATGACAGATGCCGCCGTATCTGTAACCCGGGCATCGTTGGGATACAGGTCAATGCCGTCAGCCTTCAGAGATTCTATCTTTTCCTTTTTCTTCCTCAGCAGTTCGCTGTCTTCCATAAATACCTTATCCAGTTAATATAAACCGAACTTGAGTATATTTTTTTTGGTGATTAGTCAAGCATGATTTAAGATGATTTAAGATGATCTAAGATCCGCAAGTGCCGTGAGATTCTTGAATAATCTGCAGAATGGATCTCGTGTGAAAGCAAATCCACTTTGGAGTCATAATTTGAACTGAACTTGAGATTGAGGGAGCAGTGAATGCGTGATAGGATTTTACTGCAGGGTGGTCCTAAAATAACCGTGTTTGTTCACTATTCGGGAAGCTTCTCAGCCATGACTGCTTATCTTTCCCAGCTTGATGGCGCAGAATTCGCCACACATAGTACAGCCCTCTTCTTTTGCGCTTTTACTGGTTTCAAGAAGTCTTTCAGTCTTCTCCGGATCAATTGAGGCCTTCACCTGGCCCTGCCAGTCGAATTCCTTTCTGCATCGTGCCATCATGATGTCCTTCTCGAAGGCGCCGGGAATTTCCTTTGCTATGTCTGCAATATGCGCGGCAATCTTTGAGGCTATGACTCCTTCCCTGACATCTTCAAGTGTGGGTAGACGCAGGTGTTCGGAGGGCGTCACGTAACACAGGAAGTCCGCACCCAATGATCCGGCGATCGCTCCGCCAATAGCCGAAGTGATGTGATCATAACCAGGAGCTATGTCCGTTGGCAGTGGTCCCAGGACGTAGAAAGGTGCGCCATCGCACAAGCTCTTCTGCAACTGTATGTTGGCCTGGATTTCATTGATGGGTACGTGACCAGGGCCTTCGATCATGACCTGGACTCCTTCCCCTCTCGCTCTTTTTGCGAGTTCGCCCAGGAGAATAAGTTCCTGCACCTGTCCCCGGTCCGTTGCATCGGCGAGACAGCCCGGGCGCAGACCGTCGCCAAGGCTCAGAACCATGTCATAACGCTTCGCGATTTCTAAAAGCCTGTCATATCTTTCATAGAGCGGATTTTCTCTGTCATTAAATGACATCCAGTTTCTAATAATGGAACCGCCTCTACTGACAATGCCTAAAATGCGTCCTTCTTCCTCGATACAAGCCACACTTCTCCTCGTCACGCCGCAGTGCACGGTGATGAAGTCAACGCCATCCTCGCCATTTTCTTCGATAACCCTGAATATGTCTTCAGCTGTCATCTCCAGAATAGCTTTCTTTGCCTCCAGCATCTCAGCGGCAGCTTGGTATATGGGAACCGTCCCTACGGGAACGGTTGATGCCTCGATGATTGCCTGCCTGATCTTCCTGATATCCCCTCCTGTGGAGAGGTCCATGACCGTATCTGCCCCTGCGGCGACTGAAATTGTCACTTTTTTCAGCTCCATGTCCAATTCGACGCGATCCTTGGATGTACCTATATTGGCATTGATCTTTGTTCTGAGACCCTTGCCTATGGCAAGAGGCGCTATTGCAGTGTGTCTTTTGTTGCGGACCACCACGATAGTGCCTTTTTCAATGCCTTCACGGATAAATTCAGGGGATACCCCCTCCTCTTTGGCACATAGCTTCATTTCTTGAGATATAAAGCCATTGCGTGCTTTCTTCAATTGAGTCATTTTAGAAACGCTCCTGTAATGAGAACTATATAAACAACACGGGGCATACCCTTTCTGAGGATATGCCCCAAGAGAAATATTAGACAGGTTCAGTTTCCTCCGCTGGAATTATCCAGATCAGGTTCTAAGGGTATATTCTCAGCCTTGCCGGCACCCCTGTACAATTAATGTCTACTGCATTTTTTCCACAAAATCAAGTATAAATTCGATGGATCTAGCCTAACATGTGGTACAAGTATCGGGGTCAGGTCAGGGGCACATCAATTAATTGATATAAGTTCAATTTCAAAGATAAGAGTCTGATTGGCTCCTATGACGTTTCCCGCACCCATCTCGCCATATGCGAGATTGGAGGGGATAAAAATCTGCCACTTCGATCCGACTTTCATAAGCTGGAGGGCTTCCCTCCACCCCAATATCACACCGCCGACCGGGAATTTTGCCGGTTGTCCTCGTTTATAGGAGCTGTCGAACTCCGTACCGTCTATCAGGGTGCCACGGTAGTTGGTGGTCACGGTATCAGTCAGTTTAGGTGTCTGTCCCTTACCATCCTTGATAACCTTGTATTGCAATCCGTTTGCCAGGATCTTCACGCCCTCTTTCTTCTTATTCTCGGCAAGAAAAGCTTCGCCCTCTCTCTTATTCTTTTCAGCGACGGCTTTCATCTTCACTGCCTGCTTTTCCGCTGTCTCTTTTTGAAAGTTACTTATGATCTGCTGCATCTCCTCATCTGTCAATGCTGTTTTAGCTCCAGTCATAACGTCTTTCAGCCCTTCGGCAAACATATCCGGATCAACATCCATGGATTGCTGTCGCAAGTGCTTCCCGATGTCGACGCCCATGGTATAGCTTAACTTGTCTTTGTCATTCTTCAGCGTGGTTCCCTCTGCGGCCCGTCCCTGCCCACTCAAAAGAAAAATACTTATCAGTATTGCCAATGCTGACCTCATAAAACCTTCCTTTCTCCAGTGTTATTCATGGATAACTGAATTAATGTTTATTACTGAGTCTTCATCTACAAGCCCTATTTCAGATATTCCTTTATCGCAGTTTCATTGAAGGTAAGAACAGCTATCTAAATTGAAGAAGGTCTCTATGACGAAATCCTCGAGAATAGTCAATTATGTAAATCTTCAACGGCGTCACTTTGACAATTACTGATTGTCCAGGCTTTAGACTATTGAAAACCCTGTGTCTGGCCATAACGGCCTCAGGCACTTCAGCAGTCCCAGTCTCAGACAATACTTCAGCGATACCGTCATACTGAATTCCCTTTATTTCTTGGTCGGTTTTCGGGAGAGGAGCCTTTTGCATTGCTATCGCTACCCGGGGATTAGATAAAATGTTCCGTATCTTTTGACTATCTTTTGTTGTATTAAAAAAGATATCCATTCCTATGTTCTTAATAAAGACTGTTGATGCGTTTGGCTTCCCGTTTGTATCAACTGTGGCAATAGTGCACAAATGGCATTCGCTTATGAATTCGGTGATGTGGTTGCTTAAATCGCTATCCATATTTACCCCCATCTTTTTTATTAGATTGATATAACAATTCTCAAAATATTACAATTTCACAGTAATTGCTATAATAACGTTGCATCCCTAAAGAACAATTCTCTAAATAAAGAAGAAAGATTGTTGCGCGATGTCAGCATGAAAAAGATTTGCGAACGCAAGTAAAAGTTGTTGTACTCTTGGGCAGCTTATTCCCCGTGCATGCAGCCTGCGGCTGCCGTCCTTTCTGAAGTATGAGTATTTCTTGCCGGATGAAGAGGCCAATGGCTTTCTTACCTGGCCACATGGGTTGGTCAGGAGGCTTATATAGTACGGGCTATCGAAACGTTAATCTGATGTAGTATCCTTAATGGCCGGTAGACAGCCGAGAATAGCTTTATGTCAAAGAAGAGACAGATTTTAATTGTTTGCATTTTCCTGACTGTTGCTACCTTCATAGCATTCTGGCAGGTAAGTCATTGCGATTTCATTAATTACGACGATGACAGCTACGTAACCGGAAACAGTCAGATTCAGAATGGTATTACGATAGCGGGAATTCGATGGGCCTTCACATCCATACACGAGGCCAACTGGCATCCTATTACCTGGATATCCCACATGATGGATGTTCAACTCTTCGGATTGAAACCGGGATGGCATCATCTAACCAATCTTTTATTCCACATCGTAAATACACTATTGCTCTTTCTCGTTTTTCACCGGATGACGAAAGCGCTCTGGCAGAGCGCCTTTGTTGCTGCCCTGTTTGCGTTACATCCGCTCCACGTGGAGTCCGTAGCCTGGGTAGCCGAGCGTAAGGACGTTCTCTCTACGTTCTTTTTGATGTTAACCATGGCAGCGTATATCTATTATGTAGAGCGTCCGGAACTTCGGAGATATCTGCCAGTTCTCCTGTTCTTTGTTTTAGGCCTGATGGCGAAGCCTATGCTGGTAACCCTCCCCTTTGTCCTGCTCCTTCTGGACCACTGGCCTCTCCAACGCTTCGAGCAAAAGAAATCGGTTCAGGAAACCCGGATAGAGGTGAATAAGCCTGTGTCTGGAAATAAGCGAAAGGGGAAATCTAAAAAGAAACATACCGTAAAAGAAGAGACTAAAGCGGAAAAACCAGCAGATCATAAATATCAATATCAATGGACATTGATTCGTCCTCTGCTCTGGGAAAAAATCCCCCTTTTTGCACTGACAGCGCTGTCAAGTATCGCGACATACATTGCCCAACAAAAAGAGGGTGCGATGGGATCTATTGAGGCATTTCCATTTAGTGTTCGTATTGCGAATGCCTTCGTTTCTTATATCATTTACATCGGAAAAACGATATGGCCGAGTAATCTTGCTGTCTTTTATCCTCATCCCAAGCTGTGGCCACTATGGCAAGTTCTGGGCGCAGTTTTATTTGTTATCGCTGTAACCTTGATGGTTATCTGGATGGCAAAGAGATTCCCGTATTTAGCAATGGGCTGGCTTTGGTATATAGGTACTCTTGTACCTGTCATAGGAATTGTGCAGGTCGGCTCACAGGCAAGGGCGGACCGCTATACCTATGTTCCCCTGATTGGGTTATTCATCATGGTGGTATGGGGTATCACGGAACTCTTAAAAAAATGGCGTCATCGGAAGGAGGCGCTGTTCGTGTTGTCGGCCTTAACCCTTTCATGCCTTTTCGTTGTCACATGGCTGCAAGTCGGGTACTGGCAAAACAGCATCATGTTGTTTGGGCATGCCCTGAAAGTTACCGACCATAATAGTCTTGCCTTTTGTAACCGAGGAGTTGCCTATGCGAGCCTTGATAACTACAGGCAGGCGATTGGCGATTATGACAAAGCCATCGAGCTCGACCCAAAATTTGCAAAGGCTTATGATAACCGGGGAGCTGCCTATGGGAGCCTTGGCAACTACAGGAAGGCGATTGAAGATTGTAGCAAAGCCATCGAGCTCGACCCGGAATTTGCAAAGGCTTATGATAACCGGGGAGTTGCCTATGCGAGTCTTGGTAACAACAGGCAGGCGATTGGGGATTATGACAAAGCCATCGAGCTCGACCCGAAATTTGCGAAAGCATTTTATAGTCGGGGAGTTGCCTATTATGACCTTGGTAACTACAAGCAGGCGATTGGGGATTATGACAAAGCCATCGAGCTCGACCCGAAATTTGCAAAGGCTTATGATAACCGGGCAGCTGCCTATGGGAGCCTTGGCAACTACAGGAAGGCGATTGAAGATTGGAGCAAAGCCATCGAGCTCGACCCGAAATCTGCAATGGTCTATTACAACCTGGGAGTTGCCTATTGGAGTCTTGGCAACTACAGACAGGCGAATGAGAATCTGAAAATAGCCGCAAGATCAGGTAGTAAACTTGCGCAGAACATTTTGAGAAGCCAAGGGATAAACTGGTAGCAAGGATCCCGATTTCTTCCGGAGGAGATCGTATTTTTACATGTTCCCTAAACCCGGTCAGACCCAACCGTCCCAGAAATGGAGCTACGTAAAAGTGGTGAACATAGATGGAGCTCCGGGGCTGATCGGTGCGGGATTCTATCCCGAGTAACACTGCCCGGGGATCTTGCCGGGCGCGACGAAGGCGATCCCAGCCAAGAGTTTGCTCAGACGCTTTCTTGATTTTCTCTTATACAAATCATCAGCAAGGGGGAAAAGATCATGGCTACAAAAAAGGTGAACATTACCATTTGGGGAATCATAGGTATTTTATTGTTGCTCATCGGGCTATCTTGCCTCGGTACTCCGGCTTGGACGGCCGACGCTAAGCAGAAGATCTCGAAGTCAGGCATCCCCTATCGCCCGGATAACGCCCTGGCGGGGCCCGAAGATCTGGTCAACGCTATCCGCGCCCGTCGTCCCGGCGGCAAGCTGCTGAACCTAGACCGTATGCTACTGAACAGCCCAGCCTTTGCGCGAGGCTGGAACACGATGTTCGCGGCGATCCGGGGTCAGCTGGCGCTCTCCCCGAAGCTGCGGGAGCTGTCAATCATGGCAATCGGCGTAATTAACAAAGCCGACTACGAGTGGGTGCAGCATGCGCCGGAATTTCGAGCTGCGGGCGGCACCAAGGCTCAGATGGAAGCGCTGAAGGATGTGTCCACCGCCATCAACAATACCAAGCTATTCGATGAGTCGGAGCGCGCCACGCTGGCGCTGACCTACGAGATGACGCGCAACATCAACGTCGCGAATACAACCATGGCGCGAGTGCGCGCCATCTTGCCAGACCAACAGGTAGTGGAGCTGGTGGGGACCATTGCAGGCTATAACATGGTGTCGCGCTTCTTGGTGGCCACAGGAATCGAAGTGGAAGAATGAGGAGATTGTCTCGAAGGTAATTCTCAGATATCAGGATCCGAAGATGAGCCAGGCCTATTGGGGTAAGGTGAGTATCAAGACTAGTGCAGCCGACGTAAAAAGCAGCGCGGCTGCATTAGCAGTGTTATCCAATTTTTCGACCCGTAATCATCAACTCACAGATCAGCCTGCTATTGTAGATAAGGTGAATGAAACAGGCAACCTCTGTAACTAACTTCCTCTACGGTTGTTTTTTGATTTAAGCCGTCTCTACAACATTTCAATGAGTAATATTTAAAAAAATACAGAACTTGAGCTTCAAATGTGATACAAATATCTATAGAAGCTCAACCCGTAATTGCATATTGGGAAAAGTGAATTAATGAATTCAGGAGAATTGTCATGAAACCAATCGGGCCTATGATGTGGGAACACAGGTTAATTGAAAAAATGTTGAGGCTGTTTGATGGTGAAATCCAAAAGGTCAATGAAAAAAAGAAGGTGGATACCGTTTTTATCGATACAGCTGTTGATTTTATCAAAACCTATGCGGACAGGACTCATCATGGCAAAGAAGAGAATATACTTTTTCGGGATCTTGCAAAGAAGCAACTTTCAACAGAACACGCCAGAATTATGAACGAACTCATCGAAGAGCATAAATATGCAAGAAAGACTGTAGGCAAACTGGTGGCAGCCAAGGAGAGATATTTGACCGGTGAAAACACCTCTCAAGAGGTAATTGGTTGCCTGAAGGAATTAGCCCAATTCTATCCTCAACACATTGAAAAAGAAGACAAGCATTTTTTTTATCCCTGTATGGATTATTTTACGAAACAAGAACAGGATGCAATGCTTTTTGAATTCTATGAGTTCGACAGAAAGATGATTCACGAAAAATATAAAAAAGTGGTGGAGAGTTTAAGAACATAAATAAAATGTAAAGTTGTTGTTTGTGATAATCCAAAATTGACCCACATAGAGGGGTTATGATCACGTAAAACTGACCCACCCTGCAGACGATCTCTGGTAAGTTGGTTTTTTTCGAGACAACCAACGGGACCGGAGGTGGCGAGGTGATCAGGATGGATCAGTACGAGTATATCAGGACAGCTCATCGTGTCTACGGCAAGAGTATCCGGCAGATACAGAGAGATACCGGGCATGCCCGTGTGACAATCAGGAAGGTTCTGAGCGGCGAGCTTCCGGAGTATAAAAGAAGAGAGAGGCAGACCTACCCTGTTTTGGAAGCCCACAGGGAAACGATAGAGCGGTGGTTGAGAGAGGACCGGGAGAGTCCGAAGAAACAGCGGCACACAGCACGAAGGATTTACAACCGCCTTGTCGAGGAGGAGGGATTCAATGGCAGTGAGGTTAATATCCGGCGTTATGTGCGGCTGGTAAAAGCGAGGCTGGGTTCCGAGCTTTCGGCAGCCTTTCTGATCCTTGATCCTGACTGTGGCAAAGAAGCAGAGGCTGACTGGGGCAGAGGTGTTGCGGTGATCCGGAATGTAAAGACACCGTTTCACTTTTTCTGCATGCGATCCCGTTTTTCGGGCAAGCACTTTGTGAGGGCATATCCATGTGAGAAGCAGGAGGCCTTTTTTGACGCCCACATCCATGCCTTTGATTTCTTCGGCGGCGTTTTTCCCACGGTTGTTTACGACAACCTGACAAGCGCCGTCCAAAAAGTTCTTCAGGGGCGGCACCGGATCGAACAGGAGAGCTTCCGTAAATTCCGGTCTTATTATAATTTTGAATCCCGTTTCTGCAATCCGGGATGCGCCCATGAGAAGGGAGGGACAGAGGGAGCGATCGGCTATATCCGCCGCAACTACCTGGTTCCTATACCCGTTGTCGAGAGTTTTGAGGAACTGAATCAAAAACTACTGGTGTCCTGCATCCGATATGGCGAACACCGTATGGCGGGCCGAGCCGAGGCCGTGGATGTTCTTTTTGAGAGGGAGAAGAAACACCTGATTCATCTTCCGGCGGTACCGTTCAGCAATTTGCGGATCTTTGAGGCGAAGGTCAATAAATACTCAACGGTGATGGTAGATAAAAACCACTACTCCGTACCTGCATCGTATACGGGATTAAACACCAGGGCGCAGCTTTCCATCGACAGGCTGGATATATTTTACGAAGGTAAAAAGATCGCCGGCCATGTTCGGCTCTTTGGCAACAATAAATGGCAGCTCGATCCCCAGCACTACCTTGAGCTGATCAGAAGCAAACCGGGCGCTTTTGATTCCGCCCTGGTCATCCGCCGGTGGCGTCCGGTATGGCCAACCTGCCTGGGGAGACTTCTGGAGCGATTCAAGGAGAAACAGGGAGAGACAGCAGGAATCAAGGATTTTATTGCCGTGCTGATGTTCTACCGGGATCATGCCGAAGAGGAGGTCGAGGCGGCAGTCGAACTGGCTTTGGGAAACGGTATTTCCAATAGCGAAGGGATCCGGCATATTCTTGTTTATTCAGGACCCGAAGAGAGCTTTGCACCTCTTGACGGCTGGCCCGCCACACCAGCGCCCGATATGGCCCTTTATGGGGCGCTGGGGGTGATCCAATGAAGCCGGGAACAGAGGTACTTCTTTCCGAGCATCTCAAGCAGCTGAAGCTTACGACCATTCTGCGGCAATACCCCGTCCTGGCACGCCATGCACGGGAAAACGGTTCGGCCTATGAAGATTTTCTCTTATCCCTGATCGAAGCGGAGATGCAGGCCCGTGCCGATAACCGGCTCAAGCGACGGATTCGTGATGCCAGATTTCCACTCATGAAGACCATGGAGAGCTTCGACTATGATGCGGCCCCTGATCTGGACAGGCGGCTCGTAAAGGAGCTGGTGGGCGGGTCTTATATCCAGGAACACAAGAATGTCATCTTCGTGGGGAAGACGGGTACCGGAAAAACCCATCTGGCGACCGCTCTCGGCTTGGAGGCCTGCCGTCAGGGTGTCCGGACCCGATTCGCCTCAGGTGCCGGGCTGGTCAACGAACTTATCGAAGCCCGAAGTGAACGGGTGACCAATCGGGTCATCCAGAGAATCTCACGCCACGGTCTCCTGATTCTCGACGAACTCGGCTATGTTCCCTTCTCCCGGGAAGGATCACAACTGCTCTTTCAAGTCCTGGCGGATCGCTATGAAAGGGGCTCCGTGATCATTACCACCAACCTGGGTTTTGCTGACTGGACGCAGCTTTTCGGAGATCCGACGTTGACGGCGGCTCTTCTGGATCGCCTCACGCATAGGGCTCACATAATCCTTTGTAATTGGGAAAGCTACAGATTAAAAGAAAGCCTGAAGAAAAAAACTCTGACAACGGCTAAAGTAAAGAAATAATGGCTATGGATTATTTTTAACTTAAACAGGGGTGGGTCACTTTTACGTGATCGCAGTGGGTCATTTTTAGGTTGTCATTTACAAGTTGTGACAAAAATAATCATCTTGTTGTTTTCGTCCTGTTATCCTGATTTGATATGCCCAACAGGAAGTTGTAGATTTCAACTCGTAATACTTCCATGGAGGTGCCACAGTGGAATTATCAGACGTTATCGCCTCACGGCGAAGTATTCGTAAATTCAGGGAAGAGGGTATTTCGGCCGATACTGTCCGCCTGCTTCTGGATGCTGCTCGGCTCGCCCCTTCGGGATCAAACCTCCAGCCCTCGCGCTTCATCGTCGCTCAATCACCTACCGCCAAAGAGGCCCTTGGCCGGTGTACACCCTATAAGTTTATTGTCAAGGCATCGGTTATTTTCGTATGCTGCGCCGACTTAACGGCCATAACAACAAGAGATCGGCGTATGGGAGAACTGCTGAAGGAAGGCGCCTTCGAAGGGGTGGATGTGGATATGAATTTTACACCAGCCACCCCCACCCCTGTCATGGACGGGGAAGCGGTTAAATCCTATCTTTCCATGAATGTCGCGATTGCTGTAGAACACATCGTTCTTAAGGCAGTTGATCTTGGTCTGGGCAGTTGTTGGCTTGCAAGATTTGATCGCGATAAGGTAAAGGAGTATCTTGCGCTGGACGAAAGCATCTCCCCTGTAGTGCTTCTGCCTGTTGGGCATCCTGATCAGTCACCCAAGGCAAGACCGCGCTTTGCCTTGGACAAATTGGTGCTGAAGACAATCTAAGCAAATACCGCACTTCGCAGATATGCTGGTTGAAGGCAAACGGCGGATTCTCAAAGTAGTAGCTGGGTAAACAAACATTTGCTTCTTCCTTGTTGTTTTTGGAATCTTCCTCCTGAATGCGACATTTCAAATGCCAATCTTCAGTTTAGGATTGAAAAAGCGAGGCTATTTCCAGAGGCAAATTTCTCCTTGACTACCCTTGATGTTAGGAGTATTTTTAAACCAGTTGTCACTCCTCCTGTAGCTCCTTAAACTAATTCTTATTCCTCCCGTAGCTCAGTAAACCCAATAACCTAACCCCTAACCTTTTGGAGTTTAGTATGAGAACGACTTTCCGAAAGGTACCAATATGAAGCCTCCAATGGGATAGCAATGTCCCTTTGGGGGCGCATTCCCCATATAATCACAATACCTAAATCGAGTTCCTGTCAATTATATTGAATTTGCAAGCAAGTGATTTGCTATAGAGTCAAGCTTCTCAGTTGATTGGTTCAAATCAATAGCCTAAGCGCGGAAGCTGTCGAAAGGGGCTCATAATTGAAAAATAGGCGGTGTTTCTTGCGGAGAAGAGCCAACTGAGAGAAAGGAGGGGTATTTATGTTCGAGAAAATCCTGGTTCCATTGGACGGTTCAGCGTTGGCAGCGACCATTTTGCCCGAAGTCGAGGATCTCGCAAAAAGCCAGAAGTCCGAGATCACCTTGCTGACGGTGAGTAATATCCCGAGCACGGCCATCATGGCGGAAGCGGGCACCGCGCTTATTGAGCCGGTATTGAGATGGCGCAAAATCACCGCGGAAGAATATCTGACAGAGACCACGAAGACATTGACGGCGAAGAGATTGAAGGTGAGTTGGGTATATAGGGAAGGCGTTCCGGCCAAGGAAATTATCCGTTATGCTGACGAGGCCCACTGTGATCTTATAGCTATGGCTACTCATGGACGTGGCGAAATTGCCTGGGTGCTCGGAAGCGTAGCGGAACAGGTCGTGTCACACGCAACGGTGCCGGTGCTCCTGATGCGGGTCCTGAAAGGCCAGCCGCTAATGAAAAAGGAGGATCTCTTGGGTGGCCCGTAACGGCGGCGATGGCTAAGTATTCGGCGTATGATTAGTGGGATGGAAAGTGTCTGAGGCAAATCTTAATCAACTAACTAAATAAGAGAAAGGAGAGATTACTATGGCAGTGTACAAAATTATTGAAATTGTAGGAACAAGTGCAAAGTCCTGGGAAGATGCCGCCCGAAACGCCCTGAAAACAGCTTCAAAGTCACTTGAAGATTTAAGAATTGCAGAAGTTGTAAAACAGGATGTTACCCTTGAGGATGGTAAAATAACATCCTTCAGGGTAAGGCTCAATATCTCCTTCAAGTTTCGTGCCGGCGAATAAGGGGAAGAACTCAGTTTTTCAGAAAGGAGGTAAACGCTTATGGTTTCGGCAGATCTCTTAAAAGGATACAATTTTTTTAAAGGGTTCAGTGAAGAACAGGTCAAGAAACTGGCGGATATAGCTACTGAAGAATCTTATAAGGCCGGTTTTCAGTTATGGAAAAAGGGAGATCAGGCAGAAGCCCTCTACCTGTTGGAAGGGGGAAAGGTAGTTCTGGGCATGGATACTTATATGGGTACTGCCAGACCACCCATGCAGGTCACCGTTGATATCGTTACAAAGGGAGATGCCATGGGATGGTCAGCTGTCATTGAACCTTACGTGTACACCTTAGGAGCCCGATGTATTGATGATTCGAAAGCCATCGCCTTCGATGGAGTTAAACTCAGGGAGCTACTAAATAAAGACATTAAGCTAGGATATGCATTCATGCATGCCACAGCGAAAGTAATAGCCACCCGTCTGACCCATACCGAGATTATTCTGGTTGGTGAGCGAGGACTCTCTGTTTTGAGCGAAAATTGAGTAAGAAGGATAGTTCATAGAGGAGGTGACTGATATGTTTATCCAGGAGGTGGAACTCTTTCAGGGAATCCCTTCACACGTGATCGGTGAAATATCCGAACTCGTCACTCAGGAGAGTCGCCCGCCGGGATATGTCTTATTTCGAGAAGGGGATGTTGCGGATTTTCTGTATACCCTTGAAGAAGGAGAGATCAATCTGATCATTCAAGCGCAAAAGGATTTCTCCTTCCCCGTGATTAAGGCGGGGTCGGTATTCGGGTGGTCTTCGCTTGTTGAACCTAATCGGTACACGGCCACGGCGGAATGTGTGAGGGATAGCAAGGTGCTAAAAATTGATGCGGAGCGGCTGATGCGTGTATTCCAGAGGCATCCTGCCGAGAGCCTGATTATAATGAAGCGGCTGGCAGGTGTAATAGCCACCCGTCTATTGAAAAGTTACAAGGAGTTCGCCGCCAGCAGAAAGTAACAGAGCCTGCGAATTCAGGTCAAGGTGGAGCAAAGATCAAAACAAAAAAATCATTGTCAAATTAAAGAGTGCAGGCAGGGTCATAAAATGGCCCTGCCCGTCATGAATATTTCAACCTGACCTTTCCCCGCAAAAGTGGACACACAATTAAATTTCATTAAGGAGCTTTTCGTACTGCTGCGGGCTCCTGTATCCCAATGAAGAATGCCGCCTCTGACGATTATAAAACAT
>Ga0187849_1000364_pt1 | contig 63158 bp, 57 predicted proteins | sample June2016WEW_4_10_2_FD_132412 | JGI IMG/M metagenome (GOLD analysis project Ga0187849, IMG submission 132412) | Peatland microbial communities from SPRUCE experiment site at the Marcell Experimental Forest, Minnesota, USA - June2016WEW_4_100 | ecosystem: Environmental > Terrestrial > Soil >... | reverse complement strand
TGAAACAAAGTCAGAATTACTGCCAACGGTCAGATGGTTCGTTTTTTGAAAGAGCGGAAGAAAAAATTTTCGTTGGTGGATAAATTTATCTATTGACAGGAGGAGGCCTTATAAGTGTAGGTGCAGTCGATAATTGCAGTATCGATATTTTCCTTGATCCCGTCCACATATTACGGAACAAAACAGACTACAGAAACAACTCATCACTTTTAATAAGTGGACTAGGCGAATCCCACGAGACCGCATGGGCATCCGCGCAGTCTGTGCGTTACCCTCGTCCACTATCGGTAGTTGTTATTCGACCGGAAAAATACCGAACCGAGAGAATATGCGATGTAGTGGTTTTGAACTGCTCTAGGCTGGACTCTCTGGTCGACTAAGCAAATGAGAGGCGCCACGTGCGCGGCTTCAGGCGCACGTATCTCACCATCTCTGCAGGTGTAAGGTTGGTGGTGGAGCTGACGAGGATCGAACTCGTGACCTCTTGAATGCCATTCAAGCGCTCTCCCATCTGAGCTACAGCCCCACAACAGGCGCATCTTCAATAAAAAAAAAAAACTAGCACAAGGGTTTCGCGGTTGTCAATACATTTTTCTTGACATTTGGTAGGCCCTACAATAGAGACAGGCTGTGCCGGAGTGGTGAAACTGGTAGACGCAGGGGACTCAAAATCCCCCGCCCGCAAGGGCATCCCGGTTCGATTCCGGGCTCCGGCACCAGAATAAAATCAAGAGGTTGCTGATGTCAGCAACCTCTTCTTATTTTGCTATTTCTGGGCTTGGTTAGCAATATGGTTAGCATACTTTTCAGTAGGACGCGTTATTTTGTTGGAAAAGTGGAGCATTGTCAAGTGGTCCGACTGATTGTAATGTGAGGCCATGGTTAGCGTCTTCTGACCCATCATATCTTTCACGATTGCCGTCGGTGTGCCTCTAGCGTGTAGCCATGTGTCGTAAGTATGCCGAAGATCATGGATCCTGATCTTTGTATCCAGACTTGCGAGCCGCAAAGCATTTTTGAAACCGTGTCTCAGATTCTTAAAAGGTTCTCCATTGTCAAGCCGGAAGAAAACAAAAGGGGACTGCAGATGTCTAGGCTTATTCTGGATAATATCTAGCGCCCAGTCGGACAGCGGCAGAGTGTGAGGTTCCTTCTTCGTGGATTTTCTCGTGAGAAGTATACTCCTGTTCTGAATGTCTATCTGTTCCCAACGCAGCGATAATATCCTTCCGATCCTTATGCCTGTGGCGAGAGCGAACTCGAAGACTGGCCTTGTTTCGGCGCAGCACACCTCCAAGAAGACTGCTGCTTCATGTTCGCTGAGTGCTCTCGGAACGTATGAATCTTTGTCGGACATCGAACCCGCATCAGAAACGGGATTTCTTCCCCTATATTTGCCAAGACTGACGGCGAGGTTGAATATTTTTTTGAGAAGCGCGAGTTCCCTGTTTATCGTTGTTGGTCTCGTGAACCGTCTTTCTTTTTCTTTACCTTCTTCGTCGACGGAGACGAGATAGTTTGTGCGTTCTACGGATCTTCTTTCCTTGTAGCTCTGGATATCAACAGTCTTGATGTTTTGGAAGTACTTATTGCCGAAAAAACGGGATAGATGATTCTTGAATCTCTCCTCATCTTTTGCCCAAGTTCCCTTCTCAATCTTTGCCCAGGGCAGATAGTGTTCAACAAAGAAATCTTCTATCTTTATCTTCCTATCTTGTTTCTCATATTCCTCATCGACGAGTCTGAGGCGTATGCGCGCCTCCTCCTCCCTTGCCCTGGACAAGCTCTCGCCTATACGTTTCCATACCTGCAGACCCTTGTGGCGCAAATAAACCCAGTAGACAACCTTGTTCCACCTGCGGTCCTTTTTGACTTTGTGACTGCAATTCCGGCATGCCTTGTTTGTCATGCTCTGTTTGCGGTGGCATTTAGGACATTCAAGATAGATTGCCATAATGTATTAACCTATTTTTTCGTTTTGATAAAGTTCAGTAACTCATCCTCAGTGACTTTCCCTTCGTGAATGGCCTCAGTGATGTTCAATATACCATCATAGGTGAGTTTTTTATTTTGCATTGTCTCCCGTATATTCTTCATGACAAATGTCTCTGCATTGGAAAAGGCTTTCATCCCTTGGCTTCGTTGATATTTTAACTGCTTTCTTTCTTCCTCAGTTTCTGGTGGATCAGCTTCCATCAAATTTACTTCGTCAAAAATACGTTGCATGTCCTTCTTTGTCACATTCCAATTTCGTATTTTATCAAGGAGTCTTTTATCCGTTTTCTTTTGTCCAACAAAGAAACTGCAATTTGTTTCTTTAATCACTTTCATCAAATACTGCGGCAATGCGATTGAAAGGTTAATTAAATCATTATCCTTCTTCCCTCTAAGAAGAAAAATGTTACCGAGGTCGTCCATAAAAGTCAGTGCATAGATCCACTGCAAACCAAGTATCTTGTATAGTTTCCTTATTAGTTCATCGGGAGCAACGAGGTGAATTAGTCTTATACGTTTATTGAAATGTGCGACCATAGAAAGGGATTGAAGCGTGTCTTCGAAAATCCCACCTTCTTTTGCAAACCATTTTATCAATTCATCACTTCGGCTTCGGAACGGGTATGATGCGTTTCCTGCCGAGTATTCGGGATCAATATGTAGTAATTTTGAAATCTCCCTCAGTTTAGCTTGGGGTAATCCCCCACCGTGCTCGTATCTTTGCAATGCTTGCCTCTTTATATTCACCGTCGGCGCCGCAGCGATTTCTTCCTGAGTTTTCCCCAAGGCCTCTCTGGTACTCTTTAATACTTCGTAGATTTGCATGGTTATCTCCTGGTATCGATACTAGCACAAAAATTATCGTTATGCAACAAATAATTGTTGCAATTTACTTTTATTATGATATTATGCAACAAAATAAGTTGCATTATATCATACATGCAAAAAGAATCCAACAAAAAAGAAGGAGGAAGAAATGGAAGACAACATAATCAATGCGGACATTGAAATTGCGGGGCGACGGTACTTCAGCCGGAGTCGGTTAGCAGCTGAGCTAGGTGTGGCCAGGCAGACGCTTGCATGCTGGGCTGTACAGGGGAGAGGACCTCGGCGCACAGTAATCGGGCGGAAATGCCTTTACCCCGTGGAGGGGGTGTTGGAATTTTTGTCTTCGTGCGAACGAAAGGACGCATAAACCATACCCAGAGTTTAACGACAAAGCGAGACGTCCTGGGCAATAACCCGGAAACGAATAACTATGTCAATAGGAGGTAAAACATGGAAATTAAGATTACGGCGACTAGAGACAAAAATTGCACCGGGCGGCGGCAACATTACGTCGTCGGAGATAAAGATAGTTCGATTTCTGGCGGCCTTTACCTTGAGCGAAAAGTGGAACAACCGGAGCGCATCACAATAATCTTTAAGAAAGATAAAAATGGCCGATAAATTCGATGCTGCCTCAACATTGGTGCATATCAAGCAACAATTACTGTTCTCATATCCAACGGAATCTACCAGAGGCGGAAGGATGAAAAAAGCAACAACACCCAAAAAGACAGTGCATGCCTGGTGCCATTACTGTGTCCAGAGCAAGCGGGATGAGGATGTCCGGGACTGCGCAGGACATATTGTCTTTGTTACGGGGGAACCTTGTCCCTTTTATCAGTACAGGTTAGGTCACAGAAGACCCCGTGTCAAGGTCCTCCGCCAATATTGCCTGGAGTGCATGGGGGGGCGGAAGGATTTCGTGCGAGAGTGTAAGTCTGATGACTGCATGATCCACCGATATCGCCTTGGGAAAAACCCGGCGAGGGTGGGAATAGGAAATAGCAAGGTAGCTGAGTTGAGGTTTCAGCTCGCAGAATCAATTTTCTTACAGTCCGTTGGCAGGAATCACATGGAAAAGGAGGCATAGGTATGGTTCAGGTGGATATCGAAAGCAAGATGGAATACATAAATCAACTTCTCCAAGGGCTGCCGGCAGAATACAAGCTGAGGACCATCCAGGGGATTTTGTATGATTTGAAAAATGACAAACAGCTCTTTGATGCCCTGGCACAGATAGTCAAAGACATCCAGAAGGGTAATTTCACCGAAAAGGAAAAGTATCAAAACAAATTCGGTCGGGCCATCAAGTGGGCGGAAAGCCGGCTGCGGAACGAAAAGGACCCAGAAAAGTTAAGAAAACTGACAGCCAGGCGCCTTGCCGCTGAGTACTCAGCGAGAACTGGATGGGCTCAAAACCTGCTGTACAAACTCATGAAGAAGGTGAAGCAGAAGGAATGCATGCGCCGCCTGCGGGAACGACGAAAAACCGAGGGAACGAAAGAAGAAGGAATAGTCAATGAGCACGGATAAAGAATATAAACTTCCTGCTGTATTTGTGCCGCTGTATAGCAAGTATATGAAACCGTATGGTGGTTGTCGTTTCGTGGATCCCGGGGTTTTCCCCGCTTTTTCTGACCTGCTGGATCTGCTTGCCAACGAGGGCAACTGCCCGTCTGTAGTTCTTAAAAAGTATGCTAACGACATAGCAAAAGCCTTGAGTACGGTCACGCTGTTACAGCACTCAATCAATGTCACGGAGAATTTAGCAGCTCAATACAGGAGGTATTATCACCATGATCTCGACTTCAGATTTTGCGTCCCGCTGATTCTATTTGCAGGCCTGGGCCACGACCTTGGAAAGATACCCAAATTCGTAACATCATGGCAGAGCAGGTTCCGGCACCCCGAGGTAAGCGCCGATATCATCTTAAACATGTTGGATAAATATAATGCTGACCCGCCATGGAAATTGATGCTTCTGAGGGCGATAAGGCATCATCACGCCTCGATCGGGGATGACAGGCTGACTGCATGGCTATGTAAAGCCGACCGAGAGGCCCGTCAAGACGAACTTTGGAAAGCAACAGGAAGTGGTTCAATATGAGATACAAAGAAGATGAAGTGATAATAAAATCCGGCGGAGTCAAAATAGGGGATTTCGAGTATTACCCCACGAACTCGCTGCACCGGTCTTTGTGGGAATCTTATATAAAAGTGTATATCCAACAGTTCAATGGCAGCAGGACATTCCGTCCGCTCTGTGCGCTTCTGGACATCCTGGCGAAAGAGGGTGATTACCCGTCTGCCAGGGTTGGAGAAGCAACCATGAGCGGGAAAACGGCTGAGCGCCTGGCAAGGGTTAGCCTCAACTCGCATGCGGTACGGGTTGCACGAAATATGATTAAGATCCATGGGGAATATACAGCCAATCGAGGTTATGATTTTGAGTACAGAGCCGGAATCCCACTTAATATCATTGCTGGCCTCGCCCACGATATTGGGAAGCTGCCGCGGTACAATGAGAGCCGTGGTATCGAGGACCGTAACCGTTATCAGCATGCGGATACAAGCGCCAACGCACTTGTAGAAATATTCAAAAACACTAATGCTTCCGTCGAGTGGCTGGAAAATACCAAAATATTGGAGGCCATCCGCCTGCACCATGGAGGCATAATAGAGGATGAAAAAATAGTTAACTGTTTAAGACAGGCGGATATCAGGGCCCGCGGTAGCGAGCTAGAGAGGGATCTAAACACAACAGAGGAATGGGGGCCCTACGTTCTATTACCTTGCTCTAAGTGGCTTCAGGGTCAGGATCTGATCGATAAGATAGAGAGATGGGTTAACATCATGGATTACAGCGGCAAAAAAACAAAGAATGGCAAGTCTAAAATCCATGCGTTCTCCCGGGGGGATATGGTGTATGTCTATCCTTATTCCCTCTATAAAATGGCAAAGCAAGTGTACAAAGAAAAATGGACGTTAGCTGACTTCCTGTTTGAGTACAAAAACGGCTACGCCACCTGGGAGGCAACAAAGGAAATTATCAAGGTTTTGCATGAGAGAAAGTTGCTGAGTCCAGATTACGATCTGGAGAAGTATCCCTTTGGCAGACCATACGTCTTACGCTCCTCGCTGGATTCTCACAGGACCTATACACCTCTGCTGGTTCCAATCCCTGTAATGCATTTCAAGACCCCGCCTGAAATATTCTGGCGTAGACGGCAGGGGTGGATCAGGACGATCCACTGGATGAAACCGCGGTATGGGAAGAATGAGGATCATTGGTCTGATGATTGGTGACCTCTCTCATAAAGATGAAAGCCTGGAATGAAATTTCCTCCAGGCTTTTTTGTCCTGCTGCGTTACTTCCCGGATACAATTTTTACAACTTTTCCCCGTTATTTTTACTCACACTAGTGAGTTATACGTCACCAACTTCTGCCTTGAAACAGAGAAATAGTGATATAAATGTGAATGCTACTACTATTATATAATATAAATTCCCGAATTTACGTGATACTTAATAATTACAAAGACTTATGAAATTTAGCGGGTTCTTCTTGTCGGACATGTGAAATAGTGGTGAATAGGTATACTATATATAATAATAATATAAATTCAAACTTCTGTCAGGTAGGGTTCAAGGGTTTCACTTGCGTGATCGCACAGCTCGATTTTAGGCTCTTCGCATGATTACCACTTCAACAGTTCCAGGTCAAAAAGTGTCATAGGATCTTGAAGGCGAGAGCGTAACTCGCTGCAGGTTCTTGGCAGCGGGTGGAGCTCTCATAGAGGATTCAATACGAACGGAGGTCGCTGCAAGGTCTAAGCAGCGGACGGAGTGAAGGATTGCGAAGCAAAGAAGATTCAGGTGATCACATATAATCATAAATTTCCTTATAGCGTCACAGTCTATCCATGACTACAGCACAAGCCATGCTCATTCGGGGTACATTCAGTGCACAAACAAATCATAATTGCCTCACGAATGCCGCTGATCAGTTCACAGATTCTCACAACTAATTTCAATATCATCATAAATATTTTTTATCTCCCAAGTTTGCTTTTCGTTATTTTCTCTCCTCAGTCACACCCATTGGGGAAGTAGTATGTTCGCTTATAAAAGCTCCCAGAATTTTATTCTGAAATGTATGTGTAATGGTATCGGTCACGGAAGTCACAAGAAACTATATTTGAGAATCAGGCATTGATGAGGCGAGAAACAGAAATTTTTTAGATAATGTATGAAATCATAAAAATACCTGGTTTTTCAAGGTTTCCCTTAAATCTGCTATTTCTAAATATCCCCTCTAAAGCCCTTACGATATTGTTTTCTTCTTGAAGACAACGTAAAAAGTCCAAGACATAGATATGCCAGGTTTCAAATACAAGTCTACCCATTCGAGTGAGCTTATTGAATACGGTTCGAAAGGTGCAAAGTCTTGACAGTTTTTTTTGCGTTTATGAAGAATCCACTTGCCGTCATGTAATCCTCACCAGTCAAATTTCGATTATTATGCAAGATTGAAAATCCGCATAGACGACGGCAGATATTTACTTCCCTTATGTAAATTAGAATCATACAATAATTAACTTGACTAATAAAACTTCTTGGATGTAGTCTTCCAAAACATCATGTAAATATTACGAAATTATCATCAAGGGTTTCCCGTCATTGAATAGATCTACTAACGGCCTTGGGGGAATATTCATAAATGAACGAGAACCTGTCCATTACCGAGGGACAAATACTGACAGGCTCCCTCTTCAACGAACCCATGCGTGTGGAAACGGCGCGCAGGAGTGGTGATGGGACCTGGGTTCTCGGTCTTGTGGGGACGCAAACAGAGCGGTTCCGCAAGGTCACACTTACAGCAAATGATCTCGAAAATCTTAAGATACTGGATGCTCAGTTCACCTATGCCGCAGATGGCCGTCTTCTCCGCCTTGGCCTTCAGGCTTACACACTCGGCATCGCCTACGAATTCGATCCTTACTTCGGCCTTTCCATGTCCCGTGTCGATCCCCTTCCGCACCAGCTTGAAGCTGTTTATGATTATCTCCTGAAGCTTGCGCGCGTCCGCTTTCTCTTGGCCGATGACGCAGGTGCAGGCAAGACAATCATGGCCGGCCTTCTCATCCGCGAGCTTCAGCTCCGGGGTCTCGTCGAAAGGATTCTTATCGTCTGCCCGGCGAATCTTACTTTTCAGTGGCAGCGGGAACTGAAAGAAAAGTTCGATGAGAAATTTGTTGTCCTAAAGGGCGGCGACATCCGTGATCAGTTCGGCGTCAATCAGTGGCTGGAACACAAAAAGATTCTCACGTCGCTCGACCTGGCAAAACGAGATGAAATACTTGCCGGTCTGCGGCAGGTCCATTGGGATCTGGTCATCGTAGATGAAGCCCACCGGATGTCATGGACACCCCCCACGCGGAAGACGGCCCGCTACGCTCTCGGCGAACTACTGCGAGATGCATCAGATCACATCCTTCTCCTGACGGCAACTCCACACAAAGGTGACCCGGAAAATTTCAGCCTCTTTCTTCAGCTTCTCGATGCCGACGCTTACGCCGACGTGCAATCCATCAACCAAGCCATGGAGCGCCGTCGCGCTCCCTTTTATCTGCGGCGCACAAAAGAGGCCATGGTGTACTTCCCGGAACGCATGGAAGACGGCACATGGGCTGCGCGCAAAATCTTTACCAAGCGCATCACTCACTCCGTGGATTTTCATATTGATGGTCCGGAGTTCGACCTTTATAGGGAAATCACAAACTTCGTGAAACGCCAAAGTGCCAAAGCAGCTGCCCAGGGCGATGATCCCAGGGCGAGGGCCATCGGCTTTCTCATGGCTCTCTACCAGCGCAGGCTGGCATCCAGCACGTACGCCATGCGCCACAGCTTGGAGAACCGCATCCGGCGATTGGAGGAAGGACTCAAGAGAGCCCAAGAGTTAGCCAGGCTTGCACCACCCGATCTTCCCGACCTCGAAGAACTGGACGAAATGGAAGATGTTGAAAGGGAACGCCTCGAACAAATGCTGGAGGCCATCACACTGGCGGGCAACGCCACACAGATCAGGGAGGAAATCGAAGAACTGCGACAATTAGCGAAGCAGGCACAGGAAGTCGAAGAATCGGACTCCGAGGAGAAGTTGTCAAAGCTTCGCGATCTGTTACACCAGGAGGGCTTTTTCGATCAGCCTGACAAACGGCTCCTAATCTTCACGGAGTTCAAAGATACGCTCAATTACCTCGTTGAGAAATTCAAGGCGTGGGGCTTCAAGGTCGGCTACATCCACGGAAGCATGAAACCCGGTTCACGGGATGATCCCGGAACAAGGCTCTACACAGAGCAGCAATTCTGGGAAGGCGATATTCAGATTCTTGTCGCAACTGAAGCGGCAGGCGAAGGAATCAACCTCCAGGTCTGTAACGTTCTCTTCAACTATGATATACCATGGAATCCCAATCGCCTCGAACAACGCATGGGCCGCATACATCGCTACGGCCAGCGCAAAGACTGTTTGATATTCAATTTTGTTGCGACCAACACCATCGAGGGTCGTGTACTGCAACGCCTTCTGGAAAAGCTTCAGGAGATCCGGAATGCTCTCGACGATGACGCGGTTTTCAACGTTGTGGGGGAGATACTGCCCGCGGCACATGTCGAGAAAATACTCAGGGATTATTACGCCGGAAAGCTTGGGGATGCCGATCTTGAAGACCGACTTTTGGAGAATGTTGACGAGCGACGATTCAGAGCCATCTGTCAGAACGCACTGGAAGGACTTGCCACAAAAAAACTTAATCTGGAGATGCTCGTCGAGAGGCGGGCGCAAGCGCAGGAACGTCGCGTCGTGCCTGAGACCATCGCCAGGTTTATCTTAGAAGCATCTGAGTATGTTCCATGGAAGATCAAACCAATTGAAAATATTTTTCATACCTTCGAACCCGGGCGCACACCGGCAATACTTCGCCATTTCGAGCAGCAACCGGACTGGCGGCTTTCAGCCCTTGCATCAAGGTATCCAAGGTGCTCGACTGATCGAGACACGGCGGAGAAGAATCATCTGGAGTGGGTAACTCCCGGACATCCTCTCTTCGAAGCCATCCGCCGTCATACTCATGAAAAGGCGGTTGAATCGTTTACTAAGGGAGCATCTTTCTATTCCCTTCAGCACGAGACGCCTGCGCGAATGGACTTCTTCCGAGCCCGCGTCGTGGACGGGCTTGGCCACGTGATCCATGAAAGACTTTTCGCCGTTGAAATGACAGACAGGGGAAAGCATTTTCTTCGAGAGCCGGGCATGCTCGGAAATTTCACGCCTGCTCATCCACCGGAGACGATGCCGGCTGTCGTCTTTGCACCAGAACCGTTTTCGTGGCTGCATGAAAACGCTTTCCGGCCGTTTCTCGAAGAAGTACGTGATGAGCGCGTCGCGGAAGTGGACAGGATAGCGGAACATATTGAGCTGTCTCTTACGGAACTTGTCCAGCGGGCTGATGATGAAATCGGCAGGGCAAGCGAAGAAATCCAAAGAGGTGTCACTGGAGCCGAGGGTCGCCTAGCCCAAGCGGAGAACCGCCATGCTGATCTGATGACCCGACGCGAACGACGTCGGAAAGAACTGGAACAGCAACGGTCCCTAACTCTGCAGACCGTAGAGCAAATAGCGAGCATCCTTATCATGCCTCATCCGGAACGCGAAGCCCCGGAAATCCGCCGCATGCGACCGAACTTTGAGACGGAAGTCATGGCCATGAATGTCGTTCTTGAATATGAAAGATCAAAGGGTCGCCAGGTCTTCGACGTCCATGAAAAGAACCTGGGCTATGACATCACGAGCCTCGATCTGCATTCCGGGGAACTCCGCCTGATCGAAGTCAAGGGAATCGGCGCAGCCGCGGGCACAATTCTCCTAACCCCCAACGAGAGGCGCGTAGCCGAGGACCGCAGGGACTGTTACTGGCTCTATATAGTCACGGACTGCAGTACGAAGCCACAACTCCAGGAACCCATTCGCGATCCCGTCCAGTTTGCCTGGCATGAAGTTTCCAAGGTGGCCCACTACTGGCTGGAAGTAAATGCCATGACAAGACCGATGACCGTTCGCGAGGATCAGTCGTCTTTTGGTAAAAGTAACCAGTGATAAAACAGACTGGCAAGCACAAAAATATTTTCGCAAGTAGCGCATAGAGGCGCGAAGAACTTCTGAAAAATTAAAAAAAGTCCCGACGGCCGAGGCCTTGATAGCAGCCAATATCATAAGAGGACAGCACGCCGCTATGATGAGACCGATGCAGATAAGCGCGCTCTCCGTAGTGGAAAAGACGAACAGATATCACGAATTATCATGAAGGAGCAGGAGCATATGTGGTCTGACAAAGAAACCCTTTACGATTGCCTCGGATATTCAAGTTACGTCAATGTCCTTGCTGACGTGTGCATTCGGCAAGACTTGGCGCCACTGACGCTTGGCGTTTTCGGCGCATGGGGAAGTGGCAAGACTAGCCTCATGGCAATGCTCAAATATCGTTTGGATCAAATGGGGGGCACAAATAAAACGCGCACACTCTGGTTTAACGCCTGGAAGTATGAGGGCTGTGATGAGGCACAATCTGCGCTGATCCATGCAATTCTAAATAAGCTCACCGAGGGGCGCACCCTGGCGGAAGATGCAAAAAATGTTCTGGGGCGGTTGGTTAAGGGTGCGAGCGTGCTGAAACTTGCGGGATTTATCACGAAGACTGCGATCACGCTAACTCCAGACCTTACAGGCTTTTTAGACTGCTTCAAAGAACAGTCCAAAGAAGTTGCCGAAACAATGGAACAGTTTGATCGTGATTTTGAAGAATTCCTGCGCAAGGTTGACGTGTCACAGATGGTGGTTTTCATCGACGACTTAGACCGTTGCCCTAGCACCAAGGTTATCGAAACATTTGAAACGATAAAGTTGTTTTTGAACACTCCGAAGTGCACCTTCGTGATTGGTGCGGATGCCCAACGTATCGAGCAGGCAGTGGGTGAGGTATATGGCGTAACAGATGCCGGTAGAAAGAAGGACTACATAGAGAAGATTGTTCAGTTGCCATTCAACATCCCTGTTCAAAATACTCAGGATATCGCATGTTATGTAGGGATGCTTGTTGTAGGGCGCCATCTCGTGTCAAATGACGGCTGGAACGCGTTCATCGAACAACGAGCGATGATGTACCAAGCAGGCCCTCAAATGTGCAATACCCTCGTCGAATGGGCCAAGACCAACGGAATGTATCTAGACAGCTCGGCCATTGTAATCGAAAGGGAACTGACAGAGATTCTTCCTTATGTTTCTATCCTTGGAGATGGTTTGCGCGGTAATCCCCGCCAGATAAAGAGGTTTCTTAATATACTCTCATTGAGGCGGCAACTGGCCAGCGCAAATTCATTGGAAGTGGATGATGCTCTCGTAGTGAAGATGACTGTTGTTGAATATGTTTGGGAAGACTTCTTTAATGCATTGGTCGATACTGTTGATCCTGCAGCAGGACATTCCCCTTTGGTGCAGGAACTCGTTGGTCCAGAATCTGATGAAGAAAAATCGGGGATCGTTGAGGAATTTGCTGAGAAGACGCATTTGGTCGCATTCCTAAAGAATGATCCATCTTTAACCGCTGACGTAGACTTGAGGCCATATCTGTTCCTGGCGCAGACATCCATTAGTCGCGGAAAACAGACTCGGCTGCTACCACCAGATGAGAAGTCAGAGTCACTTGCCAAATCGATAGCTGGCAAAGATCGTGTCATGTCCAAAGCATCTGCACTCCGGGCAGCCGCTGAGGATGCTGGCACTGTGGAATCAGTAATTCGGCACCTCGTGAACACCTTGGCGGGTTCTACTGATAACCAAGTCCGAACACACATTTTGACTGGGCTTGACACCATTTGCGCTAAACATAATCGATTCTATAGCGATGTCGTTAAGGGATTGGATCAGTGCGACCCCGGGAGCAGCACTGCATTGGGCATTGCAGGAAATACTTTGCTTTCGAATGCTGAGAGAGTCGGAACAACCGTGACATCAGATCTAAAAGATCGGTTTGCCAAAGCGGCCGGTGTGCTGAGCGCATTGTCGGGCGGTAGGCACTCGTCACCAAGAAGAAAGTGAGTAAAAATCATGGGAACTTCAAAGAGTATGACAACGCCCCGAGGCGGGAAGTGGACTGGTGTCAAGGGCGAAATCAGTTCGTATCTCTCGGGTGCTGGCAGTGTTACTGCTCAACGGATAATTGGCTCAACAATAGATGCGGCTGGCGGTTTATCCCTTCGGTCTCCCAGTGCAGGCGCAGGACGAGGTGGTGACAGCGGGGGTGGCGGTGCATCTGGTGGAGGGTCAGGCGGTAGCTCAGTTGCGCGAGCAGTTTCTGGTCTTGCCGGATTTGGTGTAACACTAGGTAAGGATGGCCTCACTCAAGCACTGACTTCACTGGGGATTGAAGACCTTCGAGGAAAACCAGCAGGAGAAGTTATTAGTCGAATCGCTGACCATCTGTCAAAAGATGTAACTGGGCTCGAACAAGATGTGCTTCGACGTGCCATACAGCAGGCAATCTACAATGCAGCAGAACTCGCCGATGATCCTACATACGAGAATCTTGATGAATCCCTGCAAACATTCCTATCGCGGGAAGGGATCGAAGGTCTTATCGAACTCTTCCTAACACAATACGTGTTCGACCGGATATGGCTTCTCATCGAGGACTACGTAAACAAGCGCACTGATACTCAGGCTGACATTTCGAACATGGAAACCGCTGTTGAACAGGCATGCAGGTCAAATGTTCATGACGAAGTCGAACTTTACAAGAGAGAAGGCCATTTTGACAATCTGGATTGGTTCGGTCGCGATGGGCTCCGCGTTGCGGAAGCAGTCGTTACGGAATTGGAACAAAGACTACGTCAAGCCGCTCAAAGAGGTGCCTGATGAAGTTTGTCCGCTACGTTGGCGCAGAGCAATGTGTGGATAGCGAATACCAAGAAGCTATCCAGAATGGCCACCATGTCCTCATAGATTGGGTTTCTGCAAATGCCAACTCAACAGTTGATTTCAAGCTTGATGGCAAACCCTTGGATGCAAACCTCATGGGCACAACTAAGGATTTTCTCGATATCGGGATACTCGTTTACCTCGCTGATGAGATGGTCGACCGGTCACAGACAACTGACTATTGGACACGAAGAATTCGCTGTCTTGCGCCCGTGAACGATCCAGACAACTGGCATGGAAATGAACGACTGCTAAAAGATTCTCTTGCTAAGCTATCTGGTGACTTGTGGCAATTTGAGTGGCTTAATTTGGAAACGCCGCCTGTAACAAGGCGCCACCGACGAGCGTTGCCAAATGACTGTGATGTCGTTTGTCTTTTCTCGGGTGGGACTGATTCGCTGCTCGGCGCCATCCATCTGCTGGAAGAAGGCCGTAAAGTGCTTCTGGTTGGCCATCAAGCAGAGGGGCAATCGGCCAGCGCCCAAACTGCATTGGCTGACATGTTGCGCAGAATTTATCCACATCAGCTATACTTGGTGCAATGCAGGATCTCACGATCACCACGGCAGAACACCCAGTTTCACCTTGCCAAGAAGACCGAGAGATCACACAGGCCAAGATCATTCTTGTTCTTGACGTTGAGTGTGGCGATTGCAGTGCGATGTGGAATTGATGAAGTGTACATGCCAGAAAATGGTTTCATGGCATTAAACATTCCCATTCAGATGTCACGCACTGGAACGCTAAGTACGCGTACAGCGCATCCATCATACATATTGCGCTTTATTCAGGTCGCGCATGAGGCGGCTGGCTTTGCCGGACGCATTAGAAATCCTTTCCTGACGCAGAGCAAGACTGATATGATGATGAACATTCGCACGTCTTGGCATCCCATGATCCAACGGTCTATTTCCTGTGCCAGGCCCGCTCGGTTCAACAACATGAATGTCCGTCATTGCGGATACTGTATTCCCTGCATTCACAGACGGATTGCTCTGCTTGAATCGCAGCTTGACACGGCCAGTCATTACGCTTTTGACGTTTTCCGCCATTTCCCCTCTTTGGATCGAGATAAGCAGCAGGATTTTCGGGCGATAGTTCGTTTTGCTCTTCAGGTTAATAGCGCATCCACTGCCAAATTACAGATCCTTATTTTATCACACGGTTATTTCCCGCCAGACATTGGCGGGACGATCGGTTTATCAGTGACTGGGAGCTACGATCCTTGGATCGGAATGCTTCGAAGATGGGCGACTGATTTCATCTGCAAGGTGCAAAATACCGCGTCTGCCCGAACTCGTCGAGCTATCGAGTTTTAAAATTGCATGCGGAGCGTAGATTATGAAAGCGCTTTCGGTAAAGCAGCCATGGGCTAATATGATTGCATCGGGCGAAAAGACTATCGAGACTCGGAAGTGGTCCACAAATTATCGCGGGTCCCTACTGATTGTATCTTCAAAGAGCCCACAAATTGAGCAAGTTGGATATGCAATTGCCACTGCTAAACTGGTTGATTGTAGACCGATGACAAAGAAAGATGAAGAAGAGACTTGCTGTGTGTGGTATCCGGGTGCTCGTGCTTGGGTTCTCACTAACATCACGAAGATCAAACCATTCCCTGTAAGAGGTCAACTTGGCATATTCGATGTTAATTATATGTTTGATGGCGCTCATCGCCTATCGAATGTCAGGTAGGAGAAACCATTGTGATCCCTAAAAAGTGCAAACGTCTGGCGGAGGTGGATTTTCCGATTGCTGAGGTGTCGAGACACTCGGCGCGGGAGAAGTCTATCCGTCACGGGCATCCGAGCACTCTGCATCTCTGGTGGGCGCGGCGGCCGCTGGCGGCTTGTCGGGCGATGCTTATGGCACTTCTGTTCCCTGATCCCTGTGACGAACATTGTCCTGAAGTATTCAGAACCAATGCCCGACGGATTCTTCTCGATCATCCCGGCCGTCCCACAAAATGGGAAAAACAGATTGCTGATAATATGGGGCTTCGCAAGGCACTGCTCTCATTTATTGCCGATTTCGCTAACTGGGATCACTCAACCGATCTTCATTATCTGAAAACAAGCCGTGCCCTGGTTAAAGCCGCGCATCCCGAGGAAACGCCGCTGGTAGTTGACCCATTTGCAGGGGGAGGTTCGATTCCATTGGAGGCGCTGAGGCTGGGATGTGAAGCTTTTGCGAGCGACCTCAACCCCGTTGCCTGCTTGATTCTCAAGGTAATGTTAGAAGATATCCCCCGTTTCGGTACAGACCTGGCCAAGGAACTTCGACAGGTGGGAACAGACATTAAGAAGCAGGCTGAAGAAAAACTGTCTGAGTTTTACCCAACTGATCCTGACGGTGCGAGACCCATTGCCTACATTTGGGCGCGGACCGTAAAATGTGAGTCGCCCAACTGCGGAGCGGAGATTCCGCTCATGCGCTCCTTCTGGCTTTGTAAGAAGGTGAGCCGCAAACGTGCGTTTAGGTACACGGTTGTCAGACCGAAAGATGAAACACCGCGTGTCGAATTCGAGATATTCGTACCGAAGTCGGACAAGGAAGTGCCGGAAGGTTTAGTATCTGGTGGAAAAGCGATATGCCCAGTTTGTGAAATGGTATTGCCGCCCACAAGAGTTCGTGCACAACTTTCAGAGCAGCATGGTGGGGCGGATGTAAAATTTAGTAAGAAACCTGATCGCATTGGCGGCGCGAGGATGCTGGCAGTGGTGACGCTTCATCCGGGTATTCAAGGCCGCAACTACCGCCTGCCAACGGAGAGCGACTACAAGACCGTCTGGAAGGCGCAGAAACGGGTGAAGGTAATTCTGGATGAGTGGGAAGAGAAAGGCGGGAAGTACCCATGCCCGATTCCCAACGAGGAGTTTCACAGTATTCGTCCTTCACCTAACGCAAGGGGGCTGACGGCGGTTACAAGATATGGTATTAATAAATTTGGCCAATTGTACCTGGCAAGACAACTAGTTGCACTTTTGGAGTTTGCCAATCAAATAGGTTTGGCAAAGAAGTCATCAACGTTATGCGCGCTTACGTTGAGTCGAGTGGCTGACTATTGCTCTGCCCAGAGCAGATGGGATACATCTCAAGAAAGAAACGTCAACTCATTTGGCAGACAGGCGCTCCCCATGCTTTGGGATTTTGCGGAGATCGTCCCATTCCGGCATACCGTGGGCTCGTGGGATTCAATGATGGGAGGCATCATAAAGGTAATAGAACGACTGGGCGGCTCAGACAAGGAAGCTGATATTAGCAATTCAGACGCAACCCAACATCCTCTTCCCGATCAAGCAGCAGATATTTGGTTTACGGATCCTCCATATTATGATTCAGTTCCATACGCGGATCTTTCTGATTTTTTCTACGTTTGGTTGAAACGTTCTCTGCCGAACGAGCCTCTTCTACAGAACGTTTTTGAAACCAACAATCCGTTGACACCGAAGTTGCGTGAATGCGTGTGGAACAAGGCATACAAGATTGATGGCAAGGAAAAGGATTCAGCCTTTTTTGAAAAAACAGTGACCCAGGCATTTGCTGAAGGCCGTCGATTGATTCGTGAGGAGGGCATTGGATGTATTGTGTTTGCACACAAAAGCACTGAGGGATGGGAAGCCCTTCTCTCTGGAATAACAACTGGAGGATGGGTTATTACGGGATCGTGGCCTATTGCTACTGAACAGGCTCAGCGTCTTGTAGCAAGAGAATCCGCTGCCCTTGCCACCAGCGTCCACCTTGTCTGCCGTCCACGTCCAGAAGACGCACCTGTTGGTGACTGGGGTGAAGTGCTTAGTGAGCTTCCCGGTCGCGTCGGTGACTGGATGGAACGGCTTCAGGGAGAAGGCATCCGCGGCGCAGACCTTGTCTTTGCCTGCATCGGCCCGGCACTGGAGATCTTCAGCCGGTATTCAAAGGTTGAGACTGCCGAGGGGAAGGAAGTGACCCTGGCAGAATATCTTGAAAAGGTCTGGGAGGTTGTTGGCCGGACGGCGTTGGAGCATGTGCTCGGCACGGCAGAAGCCAAGGCGAGAAACAGTGCTGCCGGGGCATTAGAAGAAGATGCCCGTCTTACCGCCCTTTTTCTCTGGACGCTACAGAGCTCTAACGGGGAAGGAGTAAGTAAAAAGGCGAAAGGTAAAAGTGAGGAATTAGAAGACGATAAAGAGATTGAAGATGAGGATGAGGAAGCGATTTCGAAAGGCAAGCCAAAAGGCTTCAGCCTCGTCTTTGATATTGCCCGCCGTTTTGCCCAGCCGCTTGGCATCATTCTGCCGCACTGGGAAGGGCGTATTATCGAGACCAAGAAGGGCATTGTCCGGCTTCTCTCTTTGACTGAGCGGGCCAAAATTTTATTCGGTGAAGCGGGAGCACATGCCGTCGCCGACCGGCTCGAGAGCGACCGGGAAGGGAGTCCGCAACTGTCACTTTTCCCGGAAATGGAAGTGGATGCGGTCCCTCGTATTAGAGGACGTGGCAGGGGTAGAGATGCACGGCAGGTTTCTGGCGTGACTGATCAGGCGCTTCAGACAAAACGTGAGGCAACAACTTTAGATCGTATCCATGCAGCCATGCTCCTACAGGCTGGCGGCCGCGCAAATGCGCTGCGGACGCTTTTGAAGGCGGAGCAGGATCGTGGTCCTGACTTCTTACGTCTCGCAAACGCACTGTCTGCGTTGTATCCTAAAAGTAGTGAAGAGAAACGCCTTTTGGATGCAATGCTTTTGGCAGTGCCGAGGTAAAATCATGGCAAGAATATCAATTACAAAAACCGACCTCGAACTTGCGTGGCATCGACTTAAACTTGACCGTCCTGATCGTTGCTTCTATACACCCCCTTTTATTCTTTCATGGATTAGTCCAAATATTCCATCCTGGTTGAATAGCATTTCAAAAACAATTAGCCAGGGCTACATGCCTCACGATTCTTTTAAATGTTATGTACCTAAAGGTGGTTGGCTAGTAAGACCAGGATCAGTTTTAACTTTGGAAGACGAAATAGTTTATAATGCTATACTTGGGAAAGAATTTTCTAAAATTCATAGTAAACTAAAGTGGTCGCAGGGAGATCCAGATATCGCATATCAATTACAAGGGGGCAGTCGTAATAAAAAGTGGATACGGTCTGGGTTTCTAGTATGGCGAGAATGGCGCCAAAGGTCAATTCGAAAACTTAAAAGTGACATTTCCCAAGTAGTGTTTACGGATATATCAGGTTTTTATGACAATATTGATTTAAATATTCTTCGTTCTGATTTGAACAGTATTGGTTTTGATCCATTGTTACTGGAGTTATTGATGAATTGCTTGAACAGATGGTCTAATCCAAAAGGGCGAGGAATACCACAAGGATATTCGGGAAGCGATATCCTGGCCAAGGTGTATCTAAATCAAATCAATAATGCTTTGCGCAATGCTGGTTATAAACACCTACATTATGTTGATGACTTCAGGATATTCTGCAAGAGCATTTTAGAAGCGAAAAAATCAATATCTTACTTAACAGAGTTGCTAAGGAATCGTGGCCTTAATTTACAGGCAGCAAAAACAAAAATTTTACCTAAAGAAAGAGCTATACAGAAGATAGATGGTATTGCTCCCGTGATTGACGAAATACAAAATGAACTAAGAAAAGAACTAACGGAAATAGGTGGTTATAGTAGCTATGCGACCCTTGAGTATTTAAATAGCATAATAGAAAGTAATCCGGAGGCACCTGCCCCTGAAATTCTCGAACGCGCTTTTGAAGACCGATTTTTGATTTCTGATGAAGATGTATTTGACACAACTTTATTTCATTATCTACTAACAAGACTTGAGAAAATAAATTCACGGATCGCGGTTGCTTATTGCCTTGATTTATTACGTCGCCGACCAGAAGAAACAGAAGTCATACTGCGATATTTCTCAGGTATTAAGATTAAGAGAGATGAAATTTTAGCAATCATCAAATATTGCGAATCTTCTGATGCTATTTATGATTATCAGCTTTTTCAAATAGTAAAATGGTTTTATGAAAGGCAGAATTTTCCAAAGAGGTTAATAAAACTTTGCCGCAAATGGTACTTTGATCGAAATAAGGCTATATGGTTAAGATCATATTGCTTGGCTGTAATCGGTGTCGGAGGAATTTCGGCAGATCTAGAAATTATAGAGAACAGCTATGGGAGTGCTACTAATGAGCTTGAGAAAGCAGAAATAATTACGGCATTGACACGTATGGAAATAGGTCGGCGAAATTCTTTTTATGGAAGAGTTAAAGGGGACGGAGAGCTTGTTTCTTGGGCTATTCAATGCGTACGCGGAACAAAATAGATAAGGATTATACAATATGGAGCCCTGGCACAAAGTAGCAACGCCACGAAAGGAAGTAAGAGAAGGCCGTTCGTTTAATCCGGATGAATTCGCCATCCATCTGGAGCAGGTCGTCGCAAAGACGGCCCCGGAAGACTACCGGGAGCCGAAGCATTTCTTTTCCCGCACCTGTTTTACGAGGGCGCTACGCGAGCATATCGGGATGATTCTTAGACGCCTGAACGGTGAGACTGCAAACACCGCTCCCGTTATGACGCTGATTACGCAATTCGGCGGAGGAAAGACGCACACGCTGACGGCGCTTTATCATCTCGTTACAAGCAGCGCGAAGGCAGCGGAATATTCCGGCGTAGCTTCTCTCCTTCAGGAGGCTGGCATTGCCTCTTTACCATCTGCAAAGGTAGCCGTATTTGTAGGCAACGCCTGGGACCCACAGGAAGGCCGTGAAACACCATGGATCGATGTTGCCCGACAGCTCGCAGGAGAAAAAGGCGTGACCGAACTCGGATCAGCGGCACTTACTACGCCACCGGGGACGGAAGCACTAAGCCGCGTGTTCGGTGCGGCGGGCGCCCCTGTGCTTCTTCTCTTTGACGAGGTGTTAAACTTCTTTAATCGCCACAGGGCAATGGCGGATCATTTCCATGCCTTCTTACAGAATCTTACCGTTGCCACAACGGGAACCACGCACGGTGCGGCCGTCATCAGTCTTCCCCGCAGCCAGGTTGAGATGACAGATTGGGATATGCAGTGGCAGGACAGAATTACCAAGGTGGTTCGCCGGGTAGCCAAGGACCTGATAGCAAATGACGAGACGGAAATCAGTGAGGTGATTCGGCGTCGTCTGTTCGAAAACGTCGGCAACGAAAAAATTCGCAAAGGTATAGCCAAGGCTTATTCTGATTGGTGTTTTGAGCGTCGGGCCCAGTTGCCCTCTGAGTGGACAGCCGTCGATACAAGCATAACGGAGGCAAAGGCAAAGGAATTCCTGCGAAGCCGCTTTGAGAATTGCTATCCCTTCCATCCGGCAACCCTGTCCGTCTTTCAGAGAAAGTGGCAGGCGTTGCAGCAATACCAGCAGACACGGGGTACTTTGGCGATGCTTGCACAGTGGATTTCATGGGCATATCGAACGGGATTTACGGAGGCACGTCGAGAGGCTCTCATTACGCTTGGTTCAGCTCCTCTGGACGTCCCTGATTTTAGGAGCGTTGTGCTCGGCCAACTCGGTGAATCCCGGCTCGTGGCGGCAATTGATACAGACATCTCCGGGGTGCATTCTCACGCCCGCGCCCTCGATGCCGATGCGAAGGGCGCCCTGAGGCATATCCACAGACGCGTAGGCACAGTCATTCTTTTCGAATCATCCGGTGGACAAGTAGACAAGGTGGCCCACCTGCCGGAACTCCGCTTTGCCCTATGCGAGCCTGACATCGACACGACCTCCGTGGATAGTGCCGCCTTTTCTCTCGAAGATAAGTCGTACTTCATCAGGCGTATTGGATCGGACGGCTTCAAAATCGGCTATCAGCCGACGATGAAGAAGATCGTCAATGATCGTCGCGCCTCCCTCGACGAGGCAACAGAAATAAAACCAGCCATGCAGAGCCTGGTTCGAAAAGAGTTCGAACGTGGGGCAAACGTTCCTGTTGTCTTTTTTCCTCCCGATGGCGCGGCTGTTCAGGATACACCGAGACTCACACTCGTGGTGGTTGATCCAGATGAGGAATGGACTGGAAGTGAAAATTTGAGAGACCAGCTTTCCGAGTGGACTAAGCAGCGGGGCAAGTCGCCAAGGCTCTATCCGGGGTCGCTGGTCTGGTGCCTGAAAAAACCTGGGCGTGATTTTCGTGACAAGGTGGAACTTATGCTTGCCTGGAAGCGTGTAAACAGGGAAGTTGCGGAAGGGATACTGGGTGGTGATTTTGACCGCACAGAGAGAGCGGAGATTCACTCAAAGGTAGTCGGCGCTGAAGAAGCGGCAAAGGATGAGATATGGGGCGGCTATCGATTTGCAGTCATCGCAGACAACAAAGAAAAAGGCGGCTTGAAGCCCATCGATCTTGGAGCCGGACATTCCAGCGCAAGCGAAACATTATGCGGACGCGTGATCGCGGCGCTGAAATCGCAGGCGCTTTTGAATGAGTCCGTGGGGGCGGGCTACATTGAGCGCAACTGGCCGCCGGCGTTGAAAGAAGCCGGCGCATGGCCGTTGGCCAGCCTCCGTCAAAGCTTCCTGAACGGTTCACTGACGCGCCTGCTTGATCCGGATACAACGCTTCGAACAAAGATCGTCGAATTTGTGGATAAGCGCGATTTTGGTTTGGCGTCAGGTTTCCGACCTGACGGAAACTATGATCGTGTCTGGTTTGGTGAGCCAGTAGGCTATGACGAAGTCTCTTTCGAAGCAGGCGTTTTTCTACTTCTCAAGTCAAAAGCAAAGGCGTTGAAGTCGACGCCCGAGCCATCACAGAAGCCTGGGCCTGTGACAACGCCTGAACCATGTCCGGAGACCACACCAGAAGCGGAACCGAGTCAGGGGCTGATGACGCGAACTTTCTGCATTTCCGGACAAGTACCACCCGAAATATGGAATCGCCTCGGGACAAAAATTTTGCCAAAGTTACGAAGCGGCGCTGACTTAAAGGTGGGAATCAACTTCTCCGTTACCGTTGATAAGAACCTGGCCCAGGGCTTTGAGACTGATCTGAAGCAAATCCTCCAGGATCTTGGTCTAGCAGATAAGATAACAATTGAGTAACGACAGCACATTTTTTTAAGAAAATGCATATTCTCTTAAAAATACCCTTAAAGCATTTGAGTAATAGCTTTTTCCTGTAACAATGCATCAGGTAATGTTGATGTACAACAGCCACCCTTTCAGAGGATAATCCTTGATGATTGAAATCTTGAGACATAAATTAGGAGAAGTCAGGCCATGAAGAGATTTCCCCCAATTGGCTGCTTCGTTGTCAGTTCCATCTGCTTTATACTTCTTGCATGTTTTGTATTTCATACTTTTTCTCATGCCCAGTCTCCGCAGGAAGAATGGAACAAGGCCTTTACACTTTTTAATGAGGGGCAGAAACATTTTAATCATTCAGACTTCCGCATCGCCATTGACAAGTGGGAAGCTGCGCTGTCTATTTTCCAGAAATTAGGACAAAAACAGTCAATCGGCACAGCCCTCGGCAGTTTGGGTAATGCCTACAGCAAGTTAAGCGATTACCAGAAGGCAATCTCCTATTATGAGCGGGCTCAGGCGATCGCCGAGGAAATCGGGGATAAACAGAGTAAGGGCGCATCCCTCGGTAACCTGGGGATTGCTTACGGCAATTTAGGCGACTACCGGAAAGCAATCTCCTATTACGAGCAGGCCCTGGCGATAGCCGATGAGATCGGGGATAAGCAGAGTAAGGGTCACCAGCTCGGCAACCTGGGGATTGCTTACACCAAGTTAAGCGATTACCGGAAGGCAATCTCCTATTATGAGCAGGCCCAGGCGATTCATGAGGAGATCGGGGATAAACAGAGTAAGGGCGCATCCCTCGGTAACTTGGGGCTTGTTTACCAAAGTTTAGGTGACTACCGGAAGGCGATCTCATATCACGAGCAATCCCTGGCTATTGAGGAGAAGCTTGGAAATAAACAGGGCAAGAGCTCCCAGGTAAACAACCTGGGTAATGCTTACATGAATTTAGGCGACTACCGGAAGGCGATCTCCAGTTACGAGCAATCCCTGGCAATCGCCGAGGAGATTGGAGATAAACAGGGCAAGGGGAGTGTTCTGGGCAACCTGGGTAATACCTACAAAGATTTAGGTGACTACCGGAAGGCGATCTCATATCACGAACAGGCACTGGCGATCGCCGAGGAGATCGGTGATAAACAGAGTAAGGGAATATGGCTCAGCAACATGGGGAATACTTACGAGAATTTAGGTGACTACCGGAAGGCAATCTCCTATCACGAACAGGCCCTAGTGATCGCCGAGGAACTCGGGGCGAGAAGTGTCAAGGGAAGTATTCTCAACAACTTGGGGAATGCTTACAGCAATTTAGGCGATTACCGGAAAGCTATCTCCTGTTATGAGCAGGCAATAGCCGTTGATAAAGAAATCGGTGTCCCACACGGTCTTCCTGAAAGCAATCTAGGTGACTCCTATCTTGCCCTGGACCGTGATGAAGAGGCACTTGCCATATACACAAAATTGAATCACTCCGTCCGCCTCGGCCGGTATTATCTCAAGAAAAAGGACTTCCAAAAGGCGAAGGCTCAATTTGACCGAGACAGAGAGACTGACGAACAGAGAAAAGCAACATACGTTATCATACCCCGTTGGATCGGCTTGGGCCTTTCGCATGAGGGGTTACAGGAGTACGACAAGGCCTATGAATGGTACACCAAGGCCATAGCCTTCATGGAGGAACAGAGGGCTTCTTTGACTCCAGCCGAACGTGAACATTACTTTGAAGGACATGAATTTAAAATATCCCGGATCGAAGCCTATGAAGGGGCGGTACGCTGCGCCTTCATGCTGGGAAAGCTCGATGATGCCTTCTACTGGTCGGAGAACACCAGAGGGAGGGTTCTCTCGGAGCTTCTCTCCCGTAGGCACTCCGGGGAGAGCTACAAGATTCCCCTGAAACTGGCACAGGAGGAAGAAGAGCTATCAGTTGCAATCATGGTCAACAAGAAACAGCAGCAGACGGCCTTCCAGAAGAACAACCCCGAACTGCTAAAGCAAGTCGAAGACGAATACCCCGCCCTGAAACAGAAGATGGAGAACCTCCTATACCGCCTGCGGAAGGAATATCCCCAGTATGCCGCCATCAAGTATCCCCAGCCAGTGACGCTCTCCCAGCTTGCTCTGAAGAAAGGGGAGGCGATCATAGAATACGAAGTGACAACACCTTATACCATCGGCCTTCTGATCAGAGACGGAAAGGTTATCAAGGGCTTCAAGGTGGAAAAGACGAGGGTCGAGCTTGAGAACCTGGTACGGAAGTTCCGTGCTCCCTTCCAGGTGGGACAGAACGCCAATGAGTTCAGCCTGAGTAATGCGAAGGAACTGTCAGACCTTCTTATCAAACCGGCCCTGTCAGAGTTAAAGAAGGGTGAACACCTGATCATCGTCCCCGATGGATCTCTGAGCCTTCTTCCCTTCGAGTCCCTACTTCTGGATGCACCAGTGGAGGTACTCAAGGAGGAGGCAACCCTGCTGGCCAAGACGAAGAAACAGGAGGAAGGCGGCATGGTGGACCGGAGGGCGATCATCCGGGGTCTCGGCAAGACTGCCGCCACAAGGGGCGGGGGGGTGACCGTCCCTCCCCGTGTGAGTACCCAGATCTTCTTTGATACGAACTCGGCCCAGATCAGCAAGGAATCCAGAAAACAGATGGATGAGATCCTTGCAGCCCTGAAGTCAGAAGAACTGAATAATGCCCAGATCAGGATTGAGGGCCATACAGACAGCATAGGAGACTCGGGATACAACCTGAAGCTATCCCGCAGGCGAGCCGAGGCGGTATACCAGTATCTGAAAAAAGGCGGTATAAAGGAGAATCTTCTTAGCTTCACCGGAAAGGGAGATACGGAGCCTGTTGCGGACAATGCCACAGAGAAAGGAAGGAAGCAGAATCGCCGGGTCGACTTTGTCCGTATGTTAGAAACGAAAGCCATTAAATCCGCTTCAACCATATCTCAAGGCCTCGTTTATGTCATTGACGAGTATCCCATCAGCTATTATCAGTCCGCATCGGTCCTCTCACTCCAGAGGAGTCTGAATGCGAACCGGATGCAAAGACCGACCTTCTTCGGTCTGGGAGATCCGGTCTTTGATACCCAGGATAAGCGTTCAGCGGGCATGCGATCGATAACCATCGTGGCTAAGAAAGGCGTAGACTCTATAGATATAGTAGGCAATGAGGAAACGAAAGAGACTGGTTACCGCTTCAATAGGCTTGCAAATACCGCCAAAGAGGTCAGAGAGGTGAGCGCACTCTTCCCCGATTCCAGGGTGCTCATCGGCCCGGATGCCTCGAAGGATAATCTGAAAAAAGAGGATCTGACATCTCGTCGCTATATCCTTTTCTCGACCCATGGCATCCTGGGCAATGAAATCCCCTATATCAAGCAGCCAGCCCTGGTGCTGAACCTGGTCGGCAACAAGGAGGAAGATGGATTCCTGACGGCTACGGAGATCTTCAATATGAACCTGAACGCTGATCTGGTGGGCTTGTCCGCCTGTCAAACGGGATTGGGGATTCAGTCTGCCGGCGAGGGTGTTGTGGGTCTTTCCCGTGCCTTCATGTATGCGGGGACGGACAGCGTCCTGGTCAGCCTCTGGAGTGTCTCAGACGAGTCCACTTACAAACTCATGGTGAGGTTCTTTGAAGGACTGAAACAAGGCAAGGATAAGCTCACGGCGCTAAAAGAAGCGAAAAACTACCTGCGCACAAACGGCTATGATAATCCCTTCTACTGGGCTCCCTTCATCCTTATGGGAGAGGCGAATTGAATTTATGACGATTGTTGCTGGTTTTGGAATTAAGAATATTCCGGTTATACTCTCAGACTTATTAATCTCTGGTGAAGAGAATGTTGATAGAGATTTCCGAATTCCAACAATAGGTTGGAGAACTAACGTTTTCCCAGAAGGTTCAGGATATGTCCCAATATACCTTCTCCAGAAAATTAGTATAATAAATAAGGATGTTGCCATAGCTTGGGCAGGAACAAAGATTTACGCTCAAAACATCTTGAGAGAATTGAAAAAATTATCTGAGAAAGAGTGCTTGTCAAAAGAGTATTTGGTCGATTACTTCAATAAACTTAATCGAGAAGATAAATCTCTAATTAATGATATTCAGTTTTATGGACTTGTTGCTAATCCTGTCGGTATAAGTTCATTTTGGTTTGGTGGATGTTACTTTCACTCACGTAATCTAGGACGTGTTACTCTTCTGGGGTCGGGCTATAAAGATATATATGAATATTTCCAAAGTAATGAGGAATTACCTGAACAAAACCCTAAGATGAATGATGCTGAGTATGCGTTATCATACTCGCTGTCACTTACTGGAGCTATGCTTCTTTCCGAAATAAAATTTAGGGGCAACATCTTGAGATATTTTGGAGGTGGCTATCAAATTGTAATGTTCAATGATGGAGAGTTTCAAAAAATAGGAGACATCACATTTGTGTTTTGGAACGCTAAACCGAACGGGAAAAAAGTGAATCTCGGTCTCATTAAAATTATTAAATTATCTTACGATAATGATTTAATGCTCCTCCAAGTTATTTCTCCTGGTGGTGACGGTCCAACGTATTCTATATCAAATGCTAATTCAGGTGTTTATTTTATACCGCCTGCCGAGATGACTGCACCTCCGGATAGAAATATTTCTATTTCTTTGCCAGATATTAATTCGATATATACCTGTCATTTATTTGCACATGACAGTGTAGGCAAACACCTGGACGTTGTCACAATAATTGATAAAGTTGTTCCAGGTGAAGAAAGACATTTCAATATTGATTATACGCCTCAAAGTGTTGGTATAAGTATGGATGATTCATTTTGGGATAGAATTAGAGCGAATATTTATCAATAACTGAAACCTTGATGATCAGCACGCAAAATCAATGTCTATGAAACCGAGTATTTTTAAGAGTTCGTCAATTGTCTTAAAAATAATCGGTATTCGTGAAAGAATTCTTGCAACACTTGTTAACTAACATCCACTCCCGAATGCCAGCAACAATAAACGATCATTGTGAAAGAAAGGATAACAATACCGATAATAGCCTGGCCAAATCCTTGCCGCAAGATTACGAAGCTCAGTCCGGTCGAGGTAATTGACTTCCTTGGCCATTAATTTCTAAGAATAGGATCTCTTGTTGTTTTCAATAAACTCTATCGCTCGGTCATATTTAGCTCGTATGTTTTCATCAACAATTCGTTTTTTCATTTGGCTCAATCTTTCAATTACCGGATTTTGATTATTGATCGACACCCAATTTCCTATTATAAGAGCGGGCAAATTTTTATTAAGGTTGCTTCGCTCCTTTCTAAAAGGAATCTCTGTATAAGCATAGGACATGAGCTTTTTAGCTGGCATCCCTAAATATATAAGTCGTTCTTCCGTGGAAGGGCATAAAAGGAACCCTACCCAGTCTTGAGCTTCGCCATACTCGTATGCTTCTATCAATGCTTTTCCAAAAAACAAGTTATTCTCTCTGTCAATGTAAAATTCATCACAAGAAATAGCTCCTCTTACAGGTATACCATCTCCTTTAGTTATTAAAAAATAAAACAACCATCTTGAAATGTTATCTATAGCGCGAAATGTTTCATTCGAATCATCGTCAGCATAGACAATCAATGTATCAGAGAACCAGATATATTTAACATTTTCCCAAGGCATAACTATCTTTTTTGCTTCTTCTATAGCGCTTGAAAGAGTCACGAAGACAGACAGATGGTTTTGCGTTTTGAAGAGTGATTTTACGCCTAAGAGATCAAAATAGCCAACCCACCTCTTTGATGATAAATTTGAATTGTAATGAATGTCACTTCCCATTTTTCATATACACTATCACTATTGATACAGAATTCAGGGCTCCCGTCGCTCTATGGCGAGAAACTCACTATGGAACTTAAATCCCTGTGCTTCACGGCTGCCAATATATTCGTTGATTTCTGTGTGATCTGGTGCATTATTCGCAGGGTCGATAATCCCTAACTCATCGACGGCAACAATGTGCATCATCTTCACATGTGGAATGTCTATACCAAGGACGCCAACGACACTGCCTGTAAATCGCGGCAGGACATACAAATCTCGAAACGGTCGGTAACACAGCCGAAAACCTTCGTCCCGAAGATAAGGCTCCCACCATGAAAGAAACTTTCTGTTCTTTGAGACCTTCGCGTATTTGTCGCTATCACTCAGGACACGTTCATATGTATAGGGATGCCCCATCACCATTGATACTGTACAAATTGCGCAGTCTGTTTTCGACCTTTGAGGAATTCGTTTTATCACAAGTGATTGTAACCGATTTTAGTTATTTTTTGAAATCCTTCTGATTATTCGACGACAATATATAAATAAACTGTGGATTGCCACTCGAACTTTTGTATCTACGGTTGCTAATGAGTCAAGCAAAGACTTGATCCCATCGTTTCCTGACTCAAAAAATAGTGAACTTCAAAGTTACAATTAATATGCGAGGATAAAGACACCATAGTTCTTGCACCATCCCATAGCCTAGGCTCGTTATGGAATTTTTGTATTGGATCTTACTTTTCTTAATTTCGTGGTGTCCATAGCTGATTGCTGGCATTATAGATATTTGCTATTTGAGAAAGTCTGTCAATCTTCTTTTGTGCTCTGGTTCCGACAATGATTGTCCTGTCCATCTTGTTCATTTCTTGGACACAAACTTTCACAAAAAGTTGCGCCAAGAATCTTTTATCTTTATCTGTCGGAAAAACTGAGAGAATCTCAAGGAAGATACTTCCCACTATATCTGGTAAAATTGTGTCGTCAGTTATCACTCTAATCAAGAATAATGCAATCACCCCAAACGATGACGCAAACGGAACGCCGTATTCTTCCGAGAGAGTCAGTGGGAAATTGAACCATCCGATTTTTCCGGGTCGTACCATCGTTATAATTCCATCACCGAATATGGCCTTTTCAATATCATTACTGGTGATTGGCAGAAATCTAAAACGATAACCGGAAAGGTAAGCGAAAAATTCCAGATACTTCTCAAAAGTAATCTTTTTTTGCTCGTATAACACTCTAATCAGCGCAAAAGCCGAACAGTATTCAGGTGCCTTTTTCCCAGTTTCAATTTGATCCATTTGGAGATACAGATAATCTTCGGTAAGAACTGGTACCTCATCCTTTTGGGCTAGTACACATGCGTCACACAATTCTGCTGGAACTTTTTGCTCAGACAAACAATCTCTTTTACTTGCAGCCGAGATGATACCAATATTCTCCGGTTTAGATTCAAGAAGTCCTATCGAATTTGCGAATTTCTTCTGAAGGGCTTCTCCTTGGTCCGGGCTAATTTCTGAAAAGAGCAATTGCCCCTTAACATAATTTAGTCGGCCTGCTTGTCCCGGAACATATCTAAATTGCTCTTTGCATTTAAGCAACATAGCGATTACCGACTGAGGAACCTTTAAATTTGGCAAGTGTGCATATATATCTCCCAATAAGCCCGTTTCTGAAAGAATCAATGCGGAAGTACCATCAAGATAAAATGGATTGCCCGCTATGATCCTTCTTGCTACGTCTTTTTGCCGCTCGATTTCGGCAGTTTCTCCGGAGCTAAATCTGATAAATCCCCTGCCTTCATTTTGTATCAGCCCGATTGCTCTTGTTAGACCACCCTCGCTGATAGCGAGAAAAGCCAAAGGAACGTTCTCTCTGCAATAGAGATCAAAAAACTCGCCTCGCCCCTTTCTTTCATCCTCTAGCCGGGCTATAATGTTCTTGGTATCAATCGTATCCCCTATTTTCGGGACCTCGATCATTTCAACTGCCCTTAAATTACCGTCGGCGGCCATCTGGTTGAAATGTCGCACAGCTTGCGAGAAAATGTACTTGTCGATAGGGAGAATACTTTCTATAAAATGTTCAATGTTTTTCCGATATTCGAAATCAAATATGACTTTGTCTCCGGGTTTCCGATCCGAGAATTTGGCATACCTTTCATCGGTTGATGGAATCTTGATAGCATCGAGTTCATCTCTGTCTCCTACAAAATACCACCTCTCTTGATCTCTAAATTTAACGAAAGACTCAGCTTCAAATGTTTGCGCTGAAGTGAGAGGGAAATTAAGCATGTTGTCTATCTGAATCAAAACAAATAAAAGTTTAGCATATTGCTCTGGAGTCGGTGTCCTCAATATTTTCATACCTGCAACAACTGATTCAATGGCTTTGCTAGCCTCTCGATTCTTCAAATAAACTTCGGCCTCGACTCCAACCTTAAATTCAACCGTTTTAGGAATATCCGGATACATCTCAACGAGAGTCATTGCCCGCGGGTAGTCGCCTCGTGTCATTATGGACAGCACTGTATTAGCAAGAAGACCTTCTCTGTTTTGCTCGTTCAGCAACGAAAGCTCTTTCCTATTGGAAAGAATTCTCTCCCCAATCTCAATGGCTTCCGGCAAGCGCTCGATCTTTAGATTTGCATCGAACAGTTCAAGCTTCAGTTGCAAAGCAATGTGTTTGTCTTGTTCATATTGTAGGAGCTTTTCCAAAACAACAATGACAAACTCCCACGCTTCCTTCTTACGGGCAATCTCTAGAAATACCGCGCATTCAAAGTATCTTAGTTGCGATAAATCAAGTCCTTTGAGTATAGCAAAAGCCTCATCAAAATTACTTTCGTCGAAATTAAGCAGAAGTATGAGTTTCTCTTTTTGTATGTTACCGTCGTCCGGTAGCTTCTCGATTATCTTTCTTCTCAAGTCAGGAAAATCTTTGGCAGCGTTTGCCATAGCAATGGCAAATCGTAAATCGTCTTTCATGAAATTCCAGACGCCATCGTAATTCTTATTTTCAAGGTAATCAACAAAGCTACGGATGTCTTCCTTCGCTTTATCCTCAAAAAGCAGCCTTCCTTCAGAGAAAAGAGTTTTCCTCAGGATGAATTGAAAAATTAGTGCTTTTGCTAAATCATCTGAAATGCCCTTTTCTGCTCTTCGCAAGTATACTATCAATCTATCAAATTCATCTTGCGGCAACTGAACATTCATCAATAATAATGCAAGGTAGTGATCAATCGGTACATCGAAATGACACCGCATGACAAGGTCAAAACTTTCTTTAGCTAATCTTTCCGTTTCAGAGATATTCTCTTGGACATAAAATGCCATCAATTTCTTGAGATTGAAGATAACCTGATTTCTCGGGCTCAATTGACCCCATTGACTGACTATGCCTAGTATAGCGTCAATTTCCAATAACAGTTTTTCAGAATCAATTTTCACTTGGTCAATATCATTGGATAGGGGAAATTCTAATAACCCTAGCTTAGCAATGTAATTGGCGAGTCTGTCAGGATTCAGATTTATGGCTCTTTCAATAAAGCTTTCAGCCCTCGTAAAATCTTTTTCTAGTTGAAGGTTGAAGGCATAGAAACGATAGAAGCTTGCCTTCATTCTTGGATCGGTTGGGAAGTTCTGTTCATCAATGTTTGCAGTATCAATCGTATTTCCAAGTCGCTGGTCGCGAAGGAGCTTCTCGATCTTTAACAGACTGTCACTTTTATCAATTTTCTCGGCTTCTCTTAGGAGTTCATCGTTTCTGTCATACTCTTCATCATTTAGACAAATTTCCGCCAAGTATAAGAACGGACGGGAATCTCTTGGGTATCTCGTACAAATGTTCTCATATTTCCGTTTGGCATCTGCGATTCTTTCAAGTTGTTGCAACGCTCTACATTCCAGGATTTCCCAATCCACGAGAAGGTTTTCATCATTTTGGCGATCAATGATATCCTTACAATTTTGTAGAGACTCAAAGACAAAACGACCATTTCCTCTATCCAAATAGACTTCCATTGAGGCTAGTGTTTCTCTGCAAACCCGTAGGGCATTTCTTGAATCAATATCGAATCCCAATGCTAAGAGGGATTCTTTCCTTAGGCTAAAAAATATGTCCTCTAAGTCCTTTGCAATAATTGGTTTAAATTCAATTCCTGGATTTGCGGCTCGCAATTCTGCTAGCGCTCTTTCAATTTCGATGCTCACTCCTCCGTATTTATCATTGAAGACAAAATAGAATGTCTTTATTTTTGAGATTTGATCCCATGCCGTCTTTAATTTCTCAAAATCTCTTTTGAGTTTTCGAGCGGCTTCGGCTTCTTTCTCGGAGGGACTTCGGGGAGAGTAGACCTGATAGTATATTCCTTCATCCGGCCTGTACCCATCATTGCCTTTGTCACCAAGCTTTCCGTAAGGTCGAATCTTCCGAAAATTAGGGAAAGCCTCGTGCATAATATTCTCAAAAAAACCCTGAAAATCGGCGGCATTCTTTTCGTGCATTTTGAGACGGAATTGCACTCTTAAGTAGTTATTATCAAGGTTGTCCATAGGGTCATTATATCAACTACTTGTTGATAATCAAAAATACGGAAAGTTTAATAACAGAGGATGTCTGTTTCGTTCACTCACTAATCCTAAGTAAATATGAAAATGAGCTCATTAGAATATATTTAAATTCTTAAAATTCTTTCTTCCTTTTAGCGGCATTTGGTCTTGAAAATAGATTTCCCAAATCACTTCCTGCGAGCCGTCCTCGACTCCGGACCAAATTTCATGATCAAACTCGTATTCGATCTCTGCTCTTCCTTTTGGAGATATGATTTCCATTGATTCTCCAGGATAAAGTATTTGATCGTTTTGATAGCAATACTTCATAAAGTCTTTGTTGTCATTTGAAACTGCACTGCTGGAGGTAAAACCTCTTGTCCTAACTACTCTAATAAAAGATGGCCAATATAGTCTTATCTGGAAACTGTCTCTTGCAGGTAGAGTGTTGAGAGTTATAGCAAAGATAAAAGAATACCTATGAAGTTCTCCAGTAATACTAATTTTTTTAAAAGAAGCATTTATATCAAATTCTTTCAATCCAATTACTTCCTCTGTCCTTATTTGCAAATCCTCCATGGCTTGAATGAGTTCTTCAGTTAATGCCTTAATGCCTGCCTTGGTTGAGCCAGCCACTCTTCCAGCTAAGATTGGAGAGTAAGATAATAAGTCTTTTCCAGTCACATTATGCCATACTGGAAGAATTACTTTTTGCCCATTAACTTCTTTTTGAATTAATCCCTCAAGTTCGTTTTTGGGCCATTCCTTCTTCAAGAAATGAGGGCTTAACACGACTACACCATATCGTGACTGCGCCAATCCTTTGTCTATTTTTTCCAATAAACGATCACCAATTTTTAAGACCCATTTGTCGTACCAGACTTTCAAATTCTTGCCCTGCAATTCCCGAGCTAAGGGGTCAACGACGTCATTCTTGTCCTCGCTAGCATGACAAATAAAAACATCCCAACTTGATTTCTGCAGCTCTGCAGCGACTTGTGGGTGTTGAAAAATAGGTTCCCATAGAAATCTTCCAGAAGATGCGTTACTTGATGAATGTTTTTGGAAGTTATTCCAGCCCCCTGCGGTCACGATTATTTCCGTCGCCAAGGCATCTTTATTTAGTTGATTCTTTTCGGGACAATCAATCAAATTATTCTCTATGAGAGATTTTGTATAAAAAATGAATTCATGCTCATTAATTGCCCATGCAAGAGGGTAATCAAATCTAGGGATAACTAGAATATGTTCTCCCGGATATTTTGATTTCTGGGCAAATATATTAAGTAGTATAGATTGTTTTTGGTTCGGGGTGTAGTTAGGCAATGCTCCCAGAATTTGATATAATGTTCCGTCGCTTTGTTTTATTGTTGGCACAGGCAACTGAAACTCACTGTGCATTCTAATCCACGATGAGAGTTTAGCTTTAGTGTCGACGTCTTGCCTACTGACTTCAGCGCTTGCGGTTCTAGATATTAAGAACTTTCCACATCGAGCGCATTGAACTATCTTATTCTCATGGTAGTCGAGAGTATCGTCAATGATCTGAAAATCCGGTGCGGGCAATTGACATACGGGGCAAGATAAATTCTTTGTCATAGGCCTAACAACACTCCGTTCTTACTAAAAAAGATGTCCAATTTCTGATATCCTCAAGATGCGAATCATATCTGGCAAAGGCATTAACACTCACCAATAGAGCTAACATTACAGCCAAACAGTAATAGCGTTTTCATCCTACTTCTTCCCGTGCAAATGATCTATGAATAGAAGATATTTCTCGACTTAATAAAACACAAAACCCCGTACTCTCTTAGTGACGGGGTTTCAATAGTCAGTCCATATTACCCGCACGCATGTTAAGGGGTTTATGAATCTTAATCTCTGATTTTATATGTGCGTCTTGATTATCACGATTCCCCTTTGAAATCTATAATGAAAATCAAAGTGAAAAGCAAAGATGGCAGTGTGCGGAGGAAGTTATGTTCGGAAGAATATTGAATTATACACCGTCAAAAGTAGTATTTTTAAGAGTATTACCATTATCTTAAAGATAATCGGTATTCATGAAAGAATTCTTGCGACACTTGTTAACACCTTCGAGTCAATAACTTGATAAACTCCGATATTGAGAGTTACGGTTAGAAAGGTTTACCAAACAACTCCTTGCTTTCCTAAATAATCCTGTGCGTCTTTATCTTTCAGCTTTGCAGCCTGCATAATATCCTTAATTGCCAGTTTTTTATCACCCATCTTTTCATAGATAAGTCCCCTATGATAGTATGGTCGTGCTAACTTTGGATTTAATTCAATTGCCTTGCTAAGATCATTCATTGCATATTCTATATTTCCCAACTCTTTATAAGCCACACCTCGGTTATTATAAGCAACAGCGAGTTGCGGGTTGAGATCTATAGCCTTGCTTGAATCTGTTAAAGCCTTCTGGTAATCACCTAATTTGATGTGCGCAGCTGCACGATTAACGTAGGCCGTTGAAGATTTCGGATCCAGTTCGATAGCCTTGCTTGAATCGGTTAAAGCCTTCTGGTAATCACCTAATTTTATATATGTGGTGCCACGATTAGAATAGGCGTTTACAAGTTTCGGGTTGAGGTCAACGGCTTTGTTGAGGTCTCTGATTGCTGCTTCTAAGTCGCCCAGCTCTCTATAACTTACACCCCGATTATTGTATGCAACAGCAAGGGCTCTAATTTTCGAATTCTCGTTGATCGTAGATCTCGTGATTCTCTCAACAGCCACGTTACAGTCGTCAAGGGCCTGCTTATATTGCCCCAATCTGATGTAAGCCGCCGCACGTGTGCTATAAGCATATTCTTGGTAGACATAAGGATCTAACGCCAAAGCCTTATCTATATAACTAATAGCCTTTTCATAGTTGCCTGATGTACTTTCATTAAAACCGAGAAACCAATAAGCTTCTGGACATTTATCGTCGATGTCGATTGCTCTTTTAATATCAAGATATGCTCTGAGGTTGTTTCCCAGTTTTTGATTTGCAACACCACGATTAACATAGGCCCATGCAATATTCGGGTTCAAATCCAATGCCTTGTTTGAATCATCAATAACCTCTCGATACTTTGCAAAGAAGAATTGTGCAGCTCCGCGCGTAACATAACCCAACGCAAAATTAGGATCAATTTCTATTGCCCTGTTTGAATCCCGAAGAGCTTCATATCCATTATCCAATCTAAAATGGATGTATGCCCGATTTGCATATGCCAAGGCAGAATGAGGATCTATCTCTATTGCTTTACTGGCGTCTTTGATTGCCGCTTCATAATTGCCCAGTCGTGAATAAAGATGCCCACGGCTTACGTAGGCTAATGCATACTGGGGGTTCTTTTGGATTGTAGCAGACATTTCATCAATTGCTTCTTGAACCTTGCCTGAAATTGACAGTTCAATACCCTTTTGAAACATTTCTAAGGCACTCAATCCTTCTATAGCTTTCAGGTATTGAGCTATTTTCTTTTGGTCTGTTCTGTCCAGAGCAATTTCCCTTCTGAGCTTTTCAATTTCCAGTGACAGCTCCTCGACTTTCTTTTTTGTTTCCTCTAACTCTCTCGTTTTTTGCAAGTCTTTGCGTAGACCGTCAACCTTTCTTGTAACATCATCTGGATCGACTTCAATCATGGCTCTTAACCAATAACGTTTCCCATCCCAGTTCTCATCGAGAATTCTTGTTTGAACAATCCCTGCCGTATAAGCCGTAATTCGATCCTTTGTGAGTTGAAAATTTTTGATGACCGTTTCACTTTCGAGGTAGGTGCCCAACTCCTCTAGGAGGAGCCTTTTTAAGTGTGCCAATGCAAGGATGCTACATTCATTCTTGCTTTCATATTCGCTTGACTGGTAGGAATATTCCCTGATGATGGTCTTTTTCTCTGCATATGTGAGATTAGGAATTAGTAAGACAAGGAGAGCGGAGATCAGTATATTTCGCATAAGGGCAGATTTCATGAAGTGATACCTCCCTCAACAATTGATGCCATTTAATACACTAACCATGAACAAACAACAAGAGATGTTATCAACTTCGCATTGTAATGTAGCATGGAAGGTAAAAATTGAAAAACAAGAGGACGTTGTGCTTACAGAAAACATAGAACAAAACACCATCAAAAGTCATATTTGTAAGAAAATATTTTTAAGATTATCAGTATTCTCTTAAAAAAACCCCGTTTTTAATAGCAGATTCCGGATCAGACTTGAATAAATTGTGGCTTGCCTTTTTCATTCATTTTTCTCTGCAGTGTATATAATATACGGCCGTCTAATATTGACTCTAATTGACACTACTAATAGATATTATTTATTGACAACAGCTGTACATTTTTATATGATAAATATGATTATGCTTGACAGGAGGGTATGAAGGTATTGAACAAAGGAATGTTGATACAGAAAATCATGGATGAAGTGAGGGATACTAAATTGAGGGATAAGCTACTTGCGGAAGTCGTAGCCGACAGCGAGATGAAGGATTCGCTAATCGCTGATGAACTCAACAAATTCGGGTTTAAGCCGGAAAAGGTTAGGGCTCTCGTACAGTGGCAATTTAACGTGGGCATCATCGTCGGATACATTGTTGCAGCAGGTTTTGGTCTTGCTGGTTATGTTATCTTGTTCTTCGCTCTTCTGAAAGGTGATGGAGCCATCATTCTTTTTGGGGCAGCGTTGGCCATTATTGGGACGCTATCATTCATCAGTAGCAGAAAACTCCATAATACTAGAAAGTCGTCATACACATCCCGCTCACAGGCGTAAAGACGGAGGGTTGGTTAAATGGCTGCAATAGCTTACCTCAGAGTGTCAACTGATACTCAGGACATTAATAAACAGCGTCTTGAGATCCACGAATACGCTCGCAAGCACGATTTCAAGATTAAAGAATTCATTGAAGTTGAGATGTCCTCCCGGAAGGATCCGCAGGCCCGTAGGATCGAGGAATTGACCGGTAAACTGAAAGCCGGGGATACCCTTATCGTATCTGAATTATCGCGCCTGGGACGAAGCTTGGTTGAAGTGATCAACCTGGTAAATGGGCTTCTTAAGAAGAAGGTCAGGGTGATTGCCATCAAACAGAATTTAGATCTAAAGTCAAACCACGACATGCAAACGAAGATCCTTGTCACATTGTTTTCGCTTCTCGCTGAGTTGGAGCGGGACATTATCTCGGAGAGAACCAGGACAGCATTGCGGGCCTTGAAAGCCGGTGGGAAGACTTTAGGCCGAAAGCTTGGAACGCTGGGAAAGTCGAAGCTCGACGGAAAAGAAGACCAGATCCGGGATCTCTTAAAACACCGCGTGGCAAAGTCGGCGATCGCCAGGATCCTGGGAACCAGCCGGCAGAACCTGATAAACTTCATGAGGAGTAGACAGATCAAATGATCATATATGACGAAAGGAGAGATACATGAGCACCTGCAGTCTTAAATTATACTCCTAGGTAATCTCGTAATTTACGGACTGCCTCTTTATGTTTCGACAGATTCATCCTGCTGATGTTCACGAGCTTCCATTTGACGGCAGGCAGGTTTGCAACCCCTTCGAGACCTATGAGCTCCCATTGAGGTATGCCTTCTTTTACCGATACTATGAATTGTTTTTCCTGAACAGTCAGTTCTTCAGCTATCCTGGAAATCAGATTTTCTCTTGTCTTTTCCAAATCCTCGCATGATACCTCTTCGATAGTCATATCTTTGAATTCGGTTTCGAAGACAGGCCTGATGTCTGCGAATCCTGGATTGAGAACCTCTACCATTGGCCGATCATGACTGATCAGGTAGACAATAAACACCTTCCGCATGGAGGCGCTGATTTCTCCATCTTTGAGAAGCATATGAATATCAAAAAGATCACGTGGGTGTTGGCGATCCAAGGCGGCACATATTTTACCTGCATAAAGTTCATCTGCAGAAAGCGTTCGACATTCCACAGACATTTCAAAGATTCCTCTCGCCTTCGGGGACATGATCCTTCTTTCAGGTGGATGCACTGAACCTCTAATAACCAGATTCGGCTCAATCTTAACAATCGTCTCCTGTCGTTGAACAAATAATCCGCTCAAGAAATCTGTTCCCTTGATCTTCCTGGGAATAATTTTTGTTCCCGGAATTTTACTTTTGATGCTCCCGGATATCCGGATGAGAGCGTCGCTCATTTCATGTAATGAAAGATCCCGGTCACCAATGGGAAGATATACGAGATCAATATCGACGGAAATGCGTGGGAGATCCCTGACAAAGAAATTAATAGCCGTCCCGCCCTTCAGGGCGAAGACGGACTCTTTGTCGATAAACGGCAACATTCTCAGGAGCAATTCGGCTTGTCTGAAGTATACGGTGTCAATCACGCAGATATTCCTTGACGATCAGCGGGAACAGTTATCTGATATTTCGCATCATACCGGCCATGCAGTATGATCATTCGCTTTCCCTTCCCGAGATCGATTTTCGATAAATCCAGCTTCGACAACCAGGTGTGTTCCTGTCTCTCTGCCATATAAAGGAACAGCCTCTTCACCTTCACAGAGTGGCATATCTCCAATAGCCCCTGGACAATATCGGGACGGAGCGTGACCAGGTTTTCCATGATCAATTGAGCTTCGTCGAAGCCGATATCTTTAGGAACCAGGTGAAGCATCTCCATGGCCGCCCGTTCCGGCGCTGAGATAGTAACGGAAAAATCCTTTTCTTTGAGTTCAGTAAATCCTTCCCGGCTCTCCTTAGGGAAGAGATTTGTGCGTGTCACAACGAACTGAACGTTGTAACGATCTCCCTTGAACCAGGCCGGTAAAATCAACTCTCGTGGACCATATAGATAGACCTTATTCTGCTTTGCCGGTAGATAATGAGCATAACCTTTCCGTTCAAGGGCTGTTTTTCCTCCCGCATGTACAGGGAGTCCGAGTTGAGTCTGAAGAGTATAAAGAGCGCCCTGCCAGCCGATCTTATCCCCCGAAAGAATATAGGCACCTCTGTCAAATTTTTCTATCCAGCCACTCCCTTTATACCTTCTCAGGAGTTCATAGCTGAAACCACGGGAAGTAAGGTACGAGGTAACGCCTACCGTACCTTTCGGCCATAGATTGATAAGGCGGTTTATTTTTGTCTTTTTATCGGTATCCATATTACCTAAAATGCCACATTTTTAAACTAAAGTCAAAGGATAGTTTAAATATTAATTTATATTGGTACTAATAGTACCATTTTATGAATGTATTTAAACCAAATGGGATCCTGCAGGAACGAAAATTCTCACAAATCAATTCTTGGAAATATATCCTTGACAGCAATTCCTGAAAAAATGCTTTGTTACAACTTCAGATAGTTTTCAATTCTTTCCATGCGGTTCTCGAGAGTATTTTCGAATGGTGTGGTTTTCCGCCGCTTTTTCCCCAATTTATATGTCTCCAAATCTAGCCTTTTTTTGCGCAATTCATATTTCTTTTGGAATATCTGACATTTCTTGTTCAGCTCCTCTTGGCGCAACTCCCGCCATCTGCGTGAGTTTTCCAGCTTTTTTTGGCTCAGTTCTTTAAGAAGCTCGCGCCTCCTCTGTTTCTCCAAAAGCATCTCTGTCTTTTTATTTAGTTGTCCTTGGCGTAGCTCCCTCCATTTGTGAGAATTTTCCAGTTTCCTGTTGCTTAATTCTTTGCGAAGTTCCCGATTCTTTTGTTTCTCCAGGAGAAATTCTTTTAGAAAGTAGATCGCGATCTGTTTATAGAAATCATTCCTCACGGTCACGACTGATTCGTCATCGTTGTGATCTAATTCCGCCGGTACTTTGTACCTGTCCAATATATTTTCACCTTGTTCATTAAATTGACTGATTTCTTTCCTCTTGCGGAAGTATTCTTTTATTTGTTTATTCTTAGCCTTCTTTATGGACCGATATAATTGATGCATATCGGCCCGATCAGTTTCGAGGACATGAAGCCATGCATCTTGAAAAGCATCATTATTCGCAGGACAATATTCATTTATTATTTTTGATATCTCTTCTACATTCATATTTCCTCCATTGCTGGTCGTATGATGCGGATAGTCAGGTTCTGTTATAATCAAATAATGTGAAACATAAAGAGGTATTTGAAAAGCTATAGATTGAAATTTTATCAAGAGCCATGAGAAAGAATTGCAGAGCAACTGTCAATATAAACATAGTATGTCGAATAATTGTCGACGTATTATGCTGAATTATGCTGTGGCAATCTATCCATAATGATCAGTAGCATTGAAAGGACAGAAATGTTTGACGATCTACGAAGCAAGATAACAACTGAGGAGCTTGACTATCAAGCCCTTATGGACGGCCTCCGGGGATATGACCGACCACGTGATAAAATCACGGATTTGCTGAGGCAGGGCGCTATTATACATATAAAGAAGGGTATATATGTTTTTGGAGAAAGATACAGACAGTTGCCATTTTCCAGAGAGGTATTGACTTGACAGATACCATTAAAGAAAATCCTGGCATGATTATCGGCTACACCGTTCAGTACTGGTCATTCATCAAAACCGATAATTACGGATAGAAAGAGAGCACCGCAAAAGCTCAACGGCACGTGGCAGTCTCTCCCTTGAGTATTTTATTAGGCATTCTTAAAATTAATTCGCTCTTTTGAATATTACTTCAATTAATCTCTTAAAAAAGTCCTTAATTATTTGATGAGTCCGAGTCCCGTCAAGAAGATTGCGTTGCAAATCTTTCCTCACAGGATCAATTCTCTCGCTAAAAAGAGCGGATATTTCGGCATTCTTCACCTTCCAATTTTCTTGCGTTCCAGCCCACAACATTATCGCCGCTTCAAGGCACGAATTTTCAAGATAATTGAAAGCACCAGTCAAGTCCCCTTCGCCATAAACAATCGCGAGCCTTAAACCTGTCCTCGACCTGTTAAACAAGACTCTAAGTTCTCTGCTAGTTATGCGGTATTCTTCCTCGGTCAAGCCTCTCTTCTTGCCAGTGTACGCGGCATCTTTGTCAACATTAAGAATCTGTAGGCGCGTGTAAATATCATCAAAATAATCCGCAACCTCTACTGTAACTTCTGAACGAAGACGCGATTGTTCAGTCAAGTATAGATATACTACAGAAATAAGTGTGGCAATTACTGCAGCTACGAAGCCTGATAATAGATATTGCATATATATCGCCTTTAGATCTACGAGGACACTATAATCCTTTCCTAGTAGTGAAAGCCTGAACTATCGTATGATATATAACGTCCTTAGGACGTTATATATCATACGATCTGCAACTTGTCAAGGAAATATTTGCAAGCGATATCAATTAATGCGTAAAAAAACACTTGACGAGACTTCCATGGTATGTTAAACGTCCTTAGGACGTTTAACATACCATGGAGACTACCGAGTCATGAATATTAGGAAATCAACTCTTATTTACTTGAGAGACATTGGTCAGCCTGTCATTACCGATTACGACCTCTTCAGGTTTATCTTCAAACTATTTCATAAAAAGAGTTTTCAGAACGAGCTGAAGAAAACCAAAGCTCACTCCAACTTTTCACTCCGCAAGAGCATCGATAGGATCATAAGTGAAATAATCGATATAGGCATATTAGATGTTCATAAAGACTTTCCTGTCGGACGGGTTTTTCAAGTAATCGCGAACAAGAATTTCGATACTGGAGATATTGCATGTTCTATTGATCCGTTCGCCTACGTTTCCCATCTCAGTGCCATGGCTTTTCATGGTCTTACAGATAGAATTTCTAACACGCTCTTTATATCAAGCCCAGCACCAGTAGAATGGAAACAGTGTGGTTTAGAAAAAATGAAAAAAGATCTCAAACCCCATTTTCGCGACTACATTAACATTGAACTTCCCCACTTAGTGAAGATTGCATTTTCCAAAATTGGCAAATATCCTGTTGTTAGATACTCAACCAGTCATTATGGGGCTTATAAACTAATTGAGGGTAGAAAACAGAGAGTTAGTACAATTGGTAGAACGTTTTTGGACATGCTGAGAGAACCAGGGTATTGTGGCGGCATTAGGCATGTAGTTGATGTGTACAAAGAATTTGCTACCGAATATAGTAATTTGATCTTAGACGAGATTGACAGGCATGGGAATTTAATTGAAAAGACAAGAGCAGGATATATATTAGGAGATATTTGTGGAATAAATGACAATATAATTAATAAATGGGCAAAGATTATTCAACGTGGAGGATCAAGAAAACTGGATCCTTCCGGCCCATACAGTGCAACATATAGTGAACGATGGGCCCTTTCCATAAATCTGGATTGAAAATGCTACATGTTAACATTGAAGCCTGGGTAAATGAAAGCCAAGATGCTTCAGTAAGAGAATTCAGACAAGCAGTTCATACCGTTCTCACGGCGATTAGTGACTCAGCAGAATTGCGAGACAGCATGATCGTCAAAGGTGCGATATTGATCTCCGTCAGATTTCACGGATTAAGATTCACTAAGGATATCGACTTTTCCACTTCTGAGAAATATCTCATGTTTAATGAAGATGACTTTTTGAGGGAGCTAGCACACAAACTTGCGCTTTCAGTTGAAACTCTAAATTACGGCTTGGATTGTAGAATACAACGACATGAATTGAGACCCAACAACAAGGAAGCACTTTATCCAACTCTTATAGTCAATGTCGGGTATGCCTACAAGGGAACACGTAAGCACCACAAACTACTCAAAGGACTCTCTCCATCCATACTAAAAATCGATTTTAGCTTTAACGAAACCATATGTCACATCGACTCACTTGAGATTGACCATCATAATTTCATAAGAGCGTATACTTTATCCGAACTTGTTGCGGAAAAATACCGAGCAATAATACAACAAGTGCCGCGCAACAGGGCCAGAAGACAGGATGCTTATGACATCTTCTGTCTGCTAGCTAACGGACAGCTTGATAACTCTGATATCAGGAAACAAATTCTTAGCACTTTAACCGCCAAGGCGAGATCGAGAGACTTGTATGTAAACAGCGATTCCTTGGCCGATCCAGAAATTATACGGCGTTCACGCTCGGACTACGATAATCTGAGATTTGAGATAACTGACGACCTCCCACCATTTGATGAATTATACAAAACAGTAAGAGCTTATTACGAATCTTTGCCGTGGAAGAATAATGTATCTTCTAAAGACTGCTGAAGAGTTTATACCGATCCATAGACAGAAAGAAAGAAGACTTCAAGAATTTCAATTGCCGCAGAAGCAATAGGACGACATAGAAAAAAACATGGGCTGCCAAAACTGCCCTAATAAATCATTGCATACTTTATATCTTTTCTGGGAAAACAGGACGGCAAAATGAGCGGTTATACAGAAAAGTCCAAGTATGAGTTACAACACCTTCTAACCAAATATCAGATCTACTCTGTGCCGTACAAAAGCATCCTAGCCGCCCTATGGAATGTGTGACTTTAAATTATCTGTGTGTTAGTATTACAAACAAAAAAAATCGAATAGTACTTGGTTAGCAATATGGTTAGCATACTTTTCAAAAATAACGCATATTTTGCCATGTTCACGTCAATAGACATATAAAGCAGCATCTCTAAAAGATGAATAGAAATCAATGCTTACATAATCGGAGCTATTTTTCTGTTTAAAGAGAAAACACGTAAATCAGGACTCAAAATCCCCCGACCGCAAGGTCATCCCGGTTCGACCCCGGGCTCCGGCACCAGAAAAAAATCAGAGGGTTACAAGCCGGAGATGAGGTTTGTGACCCTTTCTTTTTGGGAGAAATTTAGGCAATTGTGCTAGATTTGTGCTACTTTTCCCCCGGGCATTGTCCATGGCCGCGATGCCGGGACGCAGACTCTCAGGGTTATGGTGTGCATATCCGAGCGAACACGAGACGCAATGCAGTTCATGAAGAATTCACTCAAGTTGGTCGGAGCAGTCCCATTCGGGTTTGATCTTGCTGGTAACGAAATTAAACCGAACCCGGACGAGATGAAGACCGCATTGAGATTGATCGCAATGAAAGGGGAGGGCGCTTCCTATCAAAAGATTGCAGGGCAACTCAATGCAGATGCCGTTCGATCTAAGAACGGCGGGAAGTGGCACCCGAAGACTGTCATGGGTGTGGTGCGCTACTTTCGTTCATTCCCAGGGGACCCCCGGGTAATGACTTTTTCTAGTACTTCATACATTCTCTTAAAAATATCCCTGATTTCTTCGACATATTCTGAGAAATCTTGTATATTGCTATAAGTATCCACTTTAGTTGTCATCATCGCAAATCATAATTTCTTCATCCCGACGGAGAAATCCATGAAAAGAATCGCCGCCACAGTTTTGTCGTTCTTGATTCTTAGTTTTGTTGCCGTCACAGCATTCGCTTTCCAAGCTGTGATTACAAAGGTCTGCTTTTCTCCCAATGGCGATTGCACCGAATCTATAGTCAGAGAAATCAATGCTGCCAAATCAGAGATCCTGGTTCAGGCATATTCCTTCACATCAGCCCCAATTGCAAAGGCCCTGACAGACGCTTTCAAAAGAGGTGTTAAAGTAGAGGCGATACTTGATAAGAGTCAGCGGAAAGAAAAATATACAGCAGCCACCTTTCTTGCGAATGCCGGCATCCCGACCTATATAGATGATAAACATGCTATAGCTCATAACAAGATCATTATCATTGACAAGGAAACTGTAATAACCGGTTCTTTCAACTTCACGAAAGCTGCAGAGGAAAAGAATGCGGAAAATGTATTGGTCATCAAATCCAAGGAACTGGCAAAGGAGTATATGGACAACTGGTACAAGCATAAGGAACATTCTGAGAAGTACGAAGGGAGATAAAGATGGCTCTCACAAAAATCGACCTTGTTGACATGATCTACAGTGAATTGGACATTCCTAAAAAAGAATGCATCAATCTGGTGGAAAGCTTCTTCGATATTATAAAGGAGGAACTTGCCAAGGGTAACGACTTCATGATCTCAGGGTTCGGTAAGTGGTCAGTGAAAGAGAAGAGACCCAGGCTAGGCCGGAACCCTCACACAGGAGAGCAGATGATCATTGATGCAAGAATGGTGGTTAAGTTTAAACCGTCTGTTGTGTTGAGGAATACTATAAACGATTAACCCGATTTGTAAAGAGGTGATGTATTATGAAATCTAAATCTTTGATGATATTGGGAGTTACAATCTTCACATTCGTCTTTTTAGCGAACAATATATTTGCACAAGGCTCGTCAGACGAAGCAGCCATGTCCATGCTGAAAGACTTTTTTGCTGATCCTGCAGCGAGAGCGGATTATGCGTCAAAAAATCCCGAGGCATTACAGGCTGAACAAAGCCTTTCACAATTTCCGCCAAATATTCAAAAGAGACTTGAAAAGGTGGTCCTCATGATCATGCAGGAAAGTGGTGCAAATGCTACCAGGTATGTTGATACAAAGAATACCTCCGGGGCAGAAGCCGCATTTAATTCTTTTTCACCGGCAGTGCAAAGAGAGATTCAAGATATTGCCAGGGAGCTTGAGAAAGATCCGGAGTTTATGAAAAAGGCCGGTCCTCCAAAATAAATAGTTGGACATACTCTTGGATCAGGCAACAGATCATCAAGGGAGGAGAATCATGGAAGCTGAATTTAAGGAGAGATTCATACAAAACTGGAGCAGGTATTTTCCCGGTGCTGAATTACCTATCGGGTTTTATTATTCCGATGCGGCGGAACCGAAATTTATGGCGAAACCACCCAAAGGACATCGGTGCATTGTTGGAGATTTAGCGAAAGTCCGGAATGGGAATACCCTATGCTTTGATGTCCATACGATTGGTTGCGGCGGCGGTAAACGATACCTTGGATTCGAGAGCAAACAAGCACCCAATTTTGAATATTTTCTATCCTATGGAATACCCGGCAAACTGGAAGGGGAAAGGTATAAGAAATCACCGGAACTTGTTAAAGAACATATGAACTACCAGAAGCCATCGAAAGCACCCGGAGACTATATTATATTCAAGAGATGGGACCACATGGAGGATAGGGATAAGCCTTTGGTGGTCATTTTCTTTGCCCCGCCTGATGTTCTTTCCGGTCTTTTTACGCTGGCTAATTATGATGAACCGCAGCCCAACGGCGTCATTGCCCCTTTTGGTGCTGGCTGTGCATCCATTGTTGATTATCCCTATAAAGAACTTGAATCCTCGGAGCCCCGTGCCGTATTAGGCATGTTTGATGTTTCAGCACGCCCCTGTGTCCCATCCACTGTACTGAGCTTTGCTGTTCCCTGGCCGAAATATGTCCGCATGGTGGATAACATGAAAGAGAGCTTCCTCATCACCAAATCGTGGGATAAAGTAAGAATGAGAATGAAAAGAGATAAGGAATGCTCTTAATCATCTTTATAAGGTTCTGAAGGAGGAATGAATGGCACTAAGAACAAAGGAAGAATATTTCTCAAATCTAAAAAAACTCAACACGCAACTGTACGCATTTGGAGAAAAGGTACAGGACTTTACAAATCACCCCTGCTTGAAACCCCCTATCGAAGCAATCGGGCTTGTCTATGAATTGGCATCTCAAAAAGAAAATGAAGATTTCCTGACGACCCATTCTCCTTTCATCAACGATAAAGTCAGCCGTTTCGTCCATATAATGCAGGATCGGGAAGATCTGGGAACACGCTTTAGACTGGCCAGGTTCATGGTCCATAAACATGGAGCTTGCATCGGCGCCCGTTGTGTAAGCACTGGAGCTGTCAATTCTGTCTTTGCGGGAACCAATGAGGTGGACCAGGCTTTGGGGACAAATTACCACGGCCGTTTTCTTGAATTTTTAAAGTATATACAGAGCAATGATCTGGCTGTTGCAGGAGCCATGATGGATGTGAAAGGCGATAGAAGCCTCAGCCCTGGCGACCAAAAAGATCCGGACATGTATCTTCGTATTGTTGAAAGGAGAGAAAACGGGATTGTCGTCAGAGGAGCCAAATCAAGTATTTCCGGCGCGGTCATTGCTGATGAGGTTGTAGTTTTACCCTGTACCGCCCTGAAACAGGGGGAAGAGGAATATGCTGTCTGCTTTGCCATCCCATCTGACACACCTGGATTACTTCACATAGCGGAAGCTCCTGCCTCCAATGCGAGAAGGTTTATTGGCGATGAGATGGATTATGGGAATGCCAAGTACGGCGCACATGGATCGACTCATTTGATCTTCGATGATGTTTTTGTCCCCTGGGACCGGGTGTTTCTATGCCGTGAGAGCAAGTATGCCGGCAATTACGTTAATTACTTTGCCCTTTTGCAAAGATTAGCCACTTCCGGATGTAAGACAGGTCACAGAGATCTTCTTATCGGCGCTGCCGCGACTGTGGCTGACTATAATGGTTCAGGCAATGCCAAACACATCCGCGACAAGTTGACGGATCTTTACTTCCAGAGTGAGCTTTCCGCCGGTTGCGCCCTGGCGTCTGTTTATAGCGCACGAAAGAGCCCTTCAGGTGTATTCTTCCCCGACTCCCTATATATCAACATCGCCAAGCTTCAGGGCGTCAACGCGATCTGGAACGGGAATTACATCACGGGTGATATTGCCGGTGGTCTTGTCTGCACTGTCCCTACTGCCAAAGACTTGAAAAACGATCAGATTGGCAAGTTTGTGGAGAAGTATTTCAAAGCCAAAGAGGGTATTCCAACGGAAAATCGTATCAGGATGATGAGGCTTATCGAGTATCTAACTGGACAGGGCTCAGTTGTTCCTATGGAATCAACGCATGGCGCAGGATCTCCTCAGGCTCAAAAGATTTTCATCCAGCAATCGCTCATGCAAAATATAGGTAAATTCAAAAAAGATGCTATGGAAATGGCCGGAATTAAAGAAAAGAAATAAGTGCGAGAAGCTGAGATCAGAAATTAACCATGTTTCACACAGCAGCAAAGGAGGATAGAAATGGATTTCAAAACACTTTTAATAAACAGGCGTGCCATCAGGGATTTTCAAGATAAGGAAGTGCCTTTATCAGTAATAAAAGAAATCATTCAGGACACCTGCCTTGCCCCGACAGCCACTAATCGCCAACCGTGCAAGTTTATCATTATTCGAGACCGTGATTACATGAAAAAGCTCTCCGATGAAAGTAAGAAGACTCTCCTTTCCTATCTTGAAAAAGATCCTGAGTCACCGCTGAAGCAATATGAGCCCCGTCTGCGTGACGAACAGTTCAATGTCTTTTATAATGCACCCTGCCTGGTTTACGTCATCGGCCCCAAAAATGTCCAGTCACTTGATGTGGACTGTGGACTTACGGTTGCATATTTTATGTTTTCAGCTACTTCCAGAGGATTGGGAACCTGCTGGATCGGATTAGGAGCTCATATCCGCAACCGCAAGATTCTTGATGACATGGGAGTACCAAAGGATTGTGAAATAGTTGCACCTGTTATTATTGGGTATCCGACCAGTATTCCTCCAGCTTCGGAAAGGCACGCTCCTGATATACTGAAGATTATATGATTAACATTAGAATCAAATGAAAAAGAACTTGAAAATAATACCTGTATTCGTAGTAATCCTGGGTATTATCATTGCCTCCGGCTGCAGCGACAATAAATTGAGCAGACCTTGGGGAATTTCAGATGAAACAATCCATTCCATTGTAAAGTCGGAATTAAAATGCGATGGAGTCAATATTATCGTTGAAAAGGTCGGGCCTCCTCAAACTGTATGCGATCAACTGGGAGGCTGTAATGATTATGCTGATATTCAGGTGGCGATAAAAGGAGTCTGTGAGGGTAAGGGTATTAAGGGATCATATGTTTTTAGATTTTATAGGGGTGAGTTGGGTAATTATAAGGGAAAGATGATAAGGGATACCGATTGAAAGAAGCGAAAGTATAAAAAATGCCGGAAAGCGATATCGAATTTGAAGAATTTGAGTGTTCAAAAATGGGTGCTGAAGTCACGATTACTCGTCAAGTTTTCCTTCATAGAAACGCTTTAACAGATAAAGTGGATGGAAGATCTATAGTGGATATAGATTGCGACCACAACATGGACTGCGGTGTCGGCAAAAGAAATGGGGACAATACAATTTGCGACTGGAATAAGTGCGTTCACCCAGATTTAAGAGAAAGAAATATTCGAGAAGCCAATAAATGAACTGTAAAAATCAACCTCTTCCCGAACAGTCAGTTTCCCGACCTCAATGATAAATCCGGTTCAATAGGAAGGTCATGTTGAAGACATTGTTATTCATCATTATCGCCGGAATATTAGTCTATCTTCTCCTTAGGCTCTGCCTGTATCTATACCGCCCTTTCTTTTTGTCCAAGACTTTTCGGGAGATTGAACAAACGTACAATAGACTGCTGACCGTTGCTGAAAAAGATGTAGGTTCGGCAGTTGAGAATTTGGGGAAATGGCAGTCTGGTGACAAGGTTATCAGGACAATGTGGACTGAAGATGAAATAAAGGAAAGTATCAATGCTGCAAAGGCAGCAAGAGCCCATGAAGAAGAAGTGTATGGGAAGTTTTTGAGATTGAGAGAGCGTTACGCTTTAAACCCCAAGCAACTATCGGAGTCTATTGTGGCTTATCGAAGATACTTGCAGGTCAGATTTCAGCACTATGAAAATGCAATGCTGTGTGAGAGTGCGGTAACATCAGGGGCGTTCAGCTTTGATGAAATGATGGCGGCACGAAAAGAAGCAATGATAATTCTGGAAGAGAATGAAAGGAAGCTCGATATTCTTCTAACCGAATGACGGGGGACAGAAGAAGGTGCCATGGACTGATTATCAAAACCACGTTTCTTAAAAGAGCGGGGTTTTGTCTTTATGATAAAATTATCAGCGTTTAAATACTAAAACAATGGCAAGAAGGACTTTATAATTCTTGGATCATACTCATAAGAAAACATTGCAGGTAAATATGGTCAAAAGCATCAGTGATAGAATTCCCTCCAGAGAAGAATGCAATGAACTGATGGTGCAACATTCCATGCGACCAAACATCGTTGAGCATTCCATTCAGGTAATGAACGTTTCTCTGGCGATAACAGACAATCTAAAGAACGGTGTAGCAGTGAACAGGGACCTTATTATTGCAGCCGCACTCCTGCACGACATTACCAAGACGAGATCTCTTACAACAAACGAACGACACGATTCATCCGGCGGAGAGCTTCTACGAGAAATGGGATTTACAAGAATAGCTGATATTGTGGAGCAGCATGTTGTTTTGCAGAATTTAAATCCGCAGGGAAGGCTTGAGGAGCGGGAGATAATATACTATGCGGACAAGAGGGTGATGCACGACAAGATAGTGAGCATCGATGAGAGGGTGCATGATCTGTTACAACGATATGGAAATGGGGAGGAGATAAGAAGCCTGATATGCCAAAACAAAAATTTGATACTAGCCGTTGAGAGTAAGATCGCCAGCTTTATGAAAATTGACATAAATCGTGCTATTAAGAAAATAAAAGCCAATTGAGAGCAACCTGTGATTATCGATATCTTCAGGAAGGAGGGGAAAATGATTACAGTCAGACGCAATACAATTATATTGTCCGTCATACTGACCGTCATATGTATTTGCTTCATTCCCAAGATAGTGGATGCACAGGTTATGAAAACCTCAGTTGCCGAGATTCTTAGTAATCCAGATCAGTATGATGGGAAAATGGTTCAGGTACAAGGGAGGATCCAATCGCTGAAATTTAATACTTCTAAGAAAGGCGACCCATACACTACCTTTATGGTAGTCGATCCTTCAAATAATGCTTTGAATGTTTTTACTCTTGGGACAGTCTCTTTAAACAGAGGTGATTCGGTGACGGTTACAGGCCGATATCAAAAGGTCAAACGTGTTCCTCCCAAAGACACTTTCTATAATGAAATAGAAACTACAGAAGCTGGTGTGAAAAAAAAGGGGAAATATTGAAAGGTATATATTCCTAGTAAGAAAATAAATCTCATATCTCATCAGAACCGATTCAATAAAAATTCACCGGGAGGATAAAAATGAAAAACGTAGAGATGAAGGTTGAAAACAATATCCTGACCATTCAGGTTGATCTTACAAAAGAATTTGGCCCATCATCATCGGGAAAGACCATAATCATTGCATCAACAGAAGGAAATGTTCCCGTTCCTGGAAATGAAGCGGCCAAGATAGGACTGAATATATATAAATATCCACAGAAGTAATCCGGAGAAAAGATCTACGGGGAACTGCTGCAGGAACTGGCCAGATCAGATACTGACAAATGGATCGGAGGTGTCTGTCTTCGCAGATGATAAACATACTATAGCTCATAAGATGATCTTTCGACTCACATTAAAACTGGCTAAAAAAATCGGAATCGCTCCTTTACCAGCTATTCCATACGACAATAACAGAAATCGCATACTTGACTGGAACGCACATCTGTTCACAGCACAGCGCATCCAATATATAATTTTGACGAATACCGTATCGCTATACTCCATAGTCATGCAAGGGCGGGGGATTACTAACGACAAGAAGTTTATTCGAGAAGCATTGTCCTGTATGCACGACTTCATGATCATCGACGGGAATAAAGTCATGTATGAAAATTTCATCGAACCAGAGAGTAAAACAATATATTTTTCTAAGATAGTTGATAGGCGAGTCTCGGGATCAATGAATGATTTTATATTTCAGGCCAAGGTTCATCTCGTCAGACTTCATCAATCGCTTTTTCATGTCTCACTTCTGTTGAACGAATCACCGATGTCATATTTGAAATATGGTTGTCCGAAAGATGTTTTCAGGGCGTTGAGTAGTTAGAGATTTGACTTGGAGAGGTAAATACTTATGAAGCCATTTACTGTTATTGCAATCGCTATTTTTTCTTTAATGTCCATTATTCATATTCTCCGTCTGATCTATGGATGGGATGTCATTTTAAATGGAATTCAGGTTCCCATATGGATGAGTTCAATTGCGGCTGTTGCGGCAGGTGTCATTGCCTATATGTTGTGGCGCGAATCGTTTAAGGGTAGGCGTTAAAGATCAATCGTCAGCTGCTTAAGTTTGTGGAGTGATGAATTTGTAAAATACGGCATTCGGATCTATAGTCCGCCTCTCCATGTGCTAAATTTGTAATAGGCCAGATTGCAAACGGTGAGAAAAGACGGAAATAGATAGAATTAATAGAATTCAATTTTTCATCGGAGTATATAACTGCCAGAGCATAGCGTATTGTATACTTTCGTTTACTGCTGAGCTCTGACCTTAATACGAAGGAACAGGAGGATACCATGAGAGACCATAGATTCTATGACATTCATTTTCATGCATTGACCTGGGCTCATCCCAATATTTTGGCTTTCATCAGGCGGATAAATTGGCCCTTACTAGTGCTTGCATCGCCTCTGGCAGCTATAATCGGTGGAGAGAAGATCAGAAACGCCAAAAACCTCCTATCTGTCATGGACAACGACATCGGCAGCTTCTTTTTGCTGGTGGAATACTTTCTCAAAAAGACCGGAACAGTGAATGATCATGGCCTCACCATCGGTAGCATGAATTTCGACAGCGTAGTCGTCACCCCACTTATGATCGATTTCGGCTATAAAAATATTAGGCAAGAAACATTTTATAACATTCCGCCCCAAAAACCAATTGTACAGCAGGTGGAGGACGTCTTCAATGGCATTGCTAGATATTGCACCAATGAATTGGTGCAATATAGCCCGACATCATATGAAGTTATACCCCGCACATCAAAGTCGATCTTCGAGATATATCCTTTCCTTGGGATTAACACCTTAAACTACGATCTTTCCGACATTATGAAAATGCTTGACAAGTATTTTAAAGATTATCAAGGGAATTACTCGAGTTTCAAGAATAACCTGGGAAAATTTGATGGCGACATTGATGAAATGAAAAGCAACTTCTTCGCAGGTATTAAGCTCTATCCCCCCATTGGCTTTGATCCATGGCCGGTCGGTAAGTCGGAGGAACTTGACAAGGTTGTGCGTCTCTACGAATTCTGTTGCTGCAAGCAGATACCGGTAACTGTCCATTGCAGTGACGGCGGTTTTATTCTTGACAAGAAGCATGCCCAGGAATTCACCTCTCCAGGGCAAAAGTGGAAACTAGTGTTATCACAGGAAAAATTCAAAACCCTAAAACTAAACTTTGCTCATTTCGGTAAGCAGAGTAAGAGGAAGTTCTTTGTCATCCATCAACATGATTGGCGAGACCAGATATTGCAACTCATGAAAACCTGTCCCAATATCTACACCGATTTCTCTTGTCTAGCTCTTGATGACGATGATTATCAGGCGCTAAAGATCATTTACAAAGAGAACCCTTATATTAAGGATAGAATCCTCTTCGGCAGTGATTTCATGATGAATCTGCTCCATATCGAATCGTACAACAGGTATCTGGAGTTGTTTTCGGCGACAGGGTTCTTCGATGATTCAGAGAAGGAGAAGCTTTGCAATATGAACTCGGAGAGGTTCTTGTGGAGGACATAATGGATCTATATGAAAGAAATTTGCATTCTACTACAAGTCAGGTCAAATATATATTTCAGGAAGATGCAGATCGCTAATATCGCCTACAAAACGTGAGGTTGGGATTTCTAGGCACCAATGATTTCGGATTCAAAGAGTGTAACGCCAGGATGAGCCGCAAGTGTAAAGAGTCTACTGCAGTTACTGGTTATCTACCTTTTCTGCCGTCTTACGTATTATCTGAGGAACAAGTCGCTCGCTAAACCCAGCGACAAAAGACCAGAAGAGCAGTTTAGCAACATCGGGACCGCTTTGCGGAAAGCTTGCTCTTAACCAATTTTGGAAACTTTCTATTATATTATCTTGAAGAATATCTGGTTGACTGTATTTAGGAAACAGTGATCCCTCCAAAATTCCCGAAACAAACATAAACATTAAGACCATGGCAAATATTCCACCATTGATCGGTATTAACAGTATAGATACCCAAGACTCCGACAACTCACGGAGTTCATTTAGACCAACTGTTGGGAGCCTCTGCTGAATGCTAACGAACCCACCGATTAGACCCGTAAGAAACACTATCCCCACCAAATACGTCTGTTCGGGGTGAAAAATATATGGCATAATATAAAACACGATTATTAGAATGACCATGCAGCCCGCTGTAAGACTCACCAGTTTTCTTGTGACGAGTTGCAGGTATTTCTGTCTTTCTGCTTCTTTCATGGTTTTCCCTCCGCACAGATAACAATATTTATATTAATCCTTATAATACCCCCACGGCAAAAATAACCGAAATATCATTTTATTGACACGGTATAGTGTTTTTTGTCACGTTGCCTTATACGGATTGCGGCATCGGTTAATTATCAAGGCGTGGAGTGACAAACCTCATCGATCAACTTCGCGTCGATGACGACCTCTCGTGGGCTCCACGATGGATCTAGGCGCTTCATTCCGGTGACGAAGTCATCCGAGTGCATCAGAAGGTAACCCGCCGCCACGCGGAGAAGTTCGACGGTCTTTCTGGGCAGGTAGAATGTTGTGGGCAGTTCCTGCAGGCATCTGCGCAACCGAGGGTCGGGGATATCGTCAAAGGTCAGTTCGGCAAAGGTAAAATCGGTGATAATCGGATTAATGATCTGCTTCGCATTGGGACAGTCTTTCGTAATTCTCTTGTTGCAGGAATCGACGGTGCGGGCTAACTGTTTCATCTGTCCGAAATGATCTTCAATCATCTCGACGCTGTCAGAGGAGACATCATCCATCGGGCCGTTAGTAACAACGGTAAGAACTGCTCCGATACCCGGAGGACGGCTCTCCTCGTCCCATGTCCGCTGCTTGGTCGTCTTGGCGTTGACCGCTATCACCATTAGCCTTCCCAACTGCCCCAGGTTTGCCAATTTCAATATGCTCCAAGGGCTGTCGTTAGTAGTCACCGCTTGAAACGGTCCGCGGAGTCCCAAGTTGTCGGACAACCCACCGTCCATCAGATGGACATAACGCCGGTCGGAGTCACGATAAGATTGCGCAGCAGTCGCTTCAGCATAACGCCGTTTGGGGTTCTTTTCCCTGTCAAGAGCTGGCTCAATCCATTTCGGGAGTGCACCGCAATTTTCCTTGTAATTGTTGAGTGTCAGCGGCGCGAATGCTACCGGGAAATCGGATGATGCAGCAACCGCGCGCGACATCTTCACACCGTCTAGGTCTGAGCAGAGAAGATCGAACTGGTCCTGGGTGAATTCGAATCGGTGCGCAATGCTGATGTCAGTGGCATTGAGGACTAGGAACGGGATACTTCCCCGTGGTTTACTAAGCAGATCGCCGAAACTTTTCTTTTCAAATATTTCGTCATTGTAATATTCATCCGCCATGTCTATCCGACTGAAGTCCTTCGAGACAAACCTGAACCAGTTGTATGGATTCCACAGCCTCCAAAAAAGTGCTGACTCAACATCGGCCTTGAGGAACCGTTCCGGGAACTCGTTGAAAAACCGCTCGGGGAAGAGGGCGTAATAAGCCGCAGTGAAACTTCCTCCAGAAACGGACGAAATGATTTCAACATCATCGAGCAGCTTTCGTTTCGACCCGTCCTTTGCGGCATATACAACCTGCCGGAGTTCCTCCATAAGCCCGAATGAAAAAGCCGCGGCACGGGTTCCGCCGCCGGAGAATGCGAGAATGAGAAAGGGCTTGTCCTTCTCCGGTTGCTGGCGGACAACGCTATATCGGTAACCCGTTGATGGGGAGACGGACAGGAGGCGAGGGTTATCGGGATAGTGGGCGCACCCTGCAAAGATCGTGGCTATAACCACACAAATCAGCTTCAATCTTATATTCGCTATTCGCATTGGAAAGCCACTTGCATGGGAGAAATCGGATCGGTATCCTTTATTTCGACCTGCTTAGGAGAACATCTTCTGCCGCTACTGCACTCGAGAGAAATGACATGCTGGCCGGCATTGCACTGCTTCGGGAGCAGGTTGTCGGCGTCATCTTTGTTGGGGCCCTCGTTGCTTCCGTCGAGAATCACGTCTCCCTTTCCAGAGCAAGGACACTGAAAGAATTCATCCATGGTAGACCTCCTTTGTTAGGGTGGGGAACAGGTTCCACCCTTTCTTGCCCAACAGTTTACAGCTTACTGTTTGAAGATTATTTCTTTTACAATTCTAATTTACTTCACTGCATCTTTTAATGCCTTACCAGCTGTAAACTTGGGCACTTTCTTAGCTGCAATCTTGAGCGGCTTTCCTGTGCGAGGATTCCTTCCCATCCTGGCAGATCTTTTCACAACAGAGAAAGTTCCGAAACCGACCAGGGTCACCTTATCTCCTTTTTTCAGCGCCTTCTTGACCGCCTCAAGAAAGGCATTTACGGCTTTACCGGCTTCAGCCTTGCTACATGTCGTTTTTGTAACCTCGCTGATGACATCTTCCTTGTTCATTTACTCATCCTCCCTATTCTATTAGTCTTGATCCGCTGAATGCGGCAATCCTGCAGCAAAAACCCATTAAATTGGTATATAACGATAGTTATGTTAGCAATCGCCCATAAAAAGAAAATTTATAAAATTCTCTCCCTGCTTTTGAATCTGAGTTCCTTTTTTTCTGTCCGCACTATCCCTAAATTTTAAGTAAGATGAATTTTAAGTAAGACTAAGATTAAAACAGCAATAATCGTCATAATCAGGGCGGCAAGAATCCAATCCAAAGGTGCGGTCGTCCCCCCTTGGTCAATATATCCATGCCAGTGACATTCACTACATGAGTAGGGTTTTCTCCCTAATAATTTGTGCCCCAAATGTCTTAATTCGTTAGAAGGGCTTATTGCTTCAATATTCCGTGAGCCGCATTTGGGACAGTCCAAAAATATTGACATCATAAACTCTCTGAATTCATACTTTGCATAGGTTTATAATTATTATAGATATAGGCGCCTGGCAGTTTATGCCATCAATATCTACTTTCATTCGATTATGTGCTTCTTCAATGTTTCGCGATCAAGCTTTTTGGGTGCTGGTCTTGCTTTGTGCCCTCTTGGATCGTTGGAGAAGGTTGTCGGCGAGAATTGAATATAACTGTCTCGCAACATATTCCTATCCAACCGTGGCCAAATTTTTTAATATCGACCTGGCAATGACAGTGAGGACAGATGACTTTGGCTGGTGGCAATACAACACCTTATGAAAATGGATTCTGGTTAGGGTTATTATTCTCTGGCTATAAATATGCTGATCTTATAGAGATGGATCACCAGAATGGCAATATTGAATTTTAATGTAGGTAATATGGAGATTAATTCAACATTAATCGAAGGATTGGAGATGAGAGCGGAGATTCACTTTTTTCTTGCTGATACCAAGCTTTTTTCTGATCTGGTTTCTGTGGGTATTAATAGAACTGGTCGCTATTCCGATGATCCTGGCAATTTCCTTGGTTGTCTTGCCTTCATTTAACAAAGACGCAACTTCAACCTCTCTAGGGGTGAAATTGAATTGATGCATTTTTTTTGTCAGCGACGATGTGATATCATTGAGATGTGTTTCTATGATGCTCAGATAAGCCAGCTGCTGTTCATCAAGGTGAGTCCTTTTCATTTTTTCTGTAAAGGGCATAACAAGCTTCTTGATGTTCAGTACAAACCGATCTTCCAGTTCTTTCTTGTCTTCTTCCCGGTGTCGTAAGAGCACTTTCAGGGAGATATTGAGTTCCTCAAGGGCTTTTGTTTTGGCTTCCAGATCCTGCGTCCTTTCCTTGACCAATTGCTCAAGACGTTCCCGGTATTTCGCCAATTCCTCCTCGGCCTGCTTGATCTCGGTGATGTCGCGTATGGATTCTATGGCCCCAACGATATTCCCCGCAGCATCGCGCAATCTCGAAGCCGCGCCATATAAATAAGCGCCTCCCCCTCCGTATATTTTCGGAACATGAACATCCCCGTAAATCGTATCCGCACTCCTTTGAGCAATATCATACTTCCTCTTCTCAAGTTCAGCATCCGGTAAAAGGGCTAGATCGATGAGAATCGGCCTTCGTTCACCGTAAAAGGGAAACGCATATTCATATTCTCCCTTGCCAATCATCTCCGCCTTGGGAACCCCGGTCATCTGTTCTGCAGCCCTGTTCCAGGCAATGACTTTACTCTCCGCATCAATCACGAGCGTGGCATCCGGTAAGAACTCTATGATTTGATCCAGACGCCTGTGCGCTTCCCGAATTTTCTCCTCTGCCTGCTTGCGCTCCGTTATATCCCGACCGATGCCGTACCGGCCCGACGGTTTGCCTTCACTGTCATAAAGCGTCACTCCGTTAAACTCAATAGGTAGCCTCGTCCCATCTTTTCTGATCAGATCCGCCGCATAAACTGGAATGTGCTCACCCTTCATGGCCCTTTTGAAACGATCTTTCACCGAATCAATACATTCAGGTGCAATAATCTCATCAAGGTATTTCCCCTTCAATTCATTAATCGAGTATCCCATGATTCTCTCGGTCGTCGGGTTCACATAGGTCAGGAATCCTCTTTCGTCGACGGTATAGATGATGTCCTGCGTCGTCTCGACCATGAGTCTGAATCTCTCCTCGCTCTCCTGCAGCGCCTCCTCTGCACGTTTGCGCTCCGTTATATCGTAAAGTAGTGACAGCACCACTTCTCTGCCTCTATACTTGACCAGTTCGGCTGACCAGAGGGTGTCTCGTATTTCACCGCTCTTCGTGCGAAGTTGAACCGATTCGCCTCGGAGAAAACCTTCCTTGAGGAACTTCCTGATGAAAGATGCCCTGGCCTCGTAATCCGCCCAAATTGGCAAATTTGCGGACTTCTGTCCGATCATTTCATCACGTGCATAACCCAGCATACTCAGCCACCGGTCATTAACATCCAGGACAACCCCGTCATCAACTGTACTGAGGGTCATAGGGGCCGGATTAACACGGAAGGCTACAGAAAAACGTTCCTCGCTCTCCTTCAATGTCTCCTCCGCCCGCTTGCGCTCGGTGATGTCTCGTGAAATTCCAATAAGGCCAACGACTTTCCCGTCAATGCGGATCGGTTTTGAATGAACTTCCACGATCCTTTCCTGACCATCGGCACTTTCATATCTAAACTCATACGGTATGCCATTCTCCCCACTGATTACTCTCTTAAAGTTCTGTGCGACCAGATCACGGTATGCGGGATGAACTATATCGAGGAAGTGAGACGTATAGAATTTATCAGGGGAAATGCCGGATCGATCTATCATTACTCTATTTACAAAAGCAATATATCCGTCAGTGTTGATGCAGTAGACACCGTCAATGATATTGTCTGCCAGCTCCCGGAATGCTGGTTCACTCCAGAGAGGCGCTCCTGCATATTGCTTACCTTTTTTATCCGGCCGCCTTGAACTGGATTTGGCTTTCATCTCATATCTGCCTCTCATTATAGGTGAAATATAAGAAAGCGGGACTTTTATGTCAATGATTATATTGGAATTAATAATGAACTCAAGAGTTGATCATCACCAAAAGAAAGCTTTCATATGTCAAAATCTTATTTTTTGTTGATGACAGTCAATATTGAATACCGCTTAAAAAAAAGTATGCAAGTAAAAATTGCCGGATGCTTGACTACTAAGGAAGTTAGCCGTAGGCTGCATGCGCAGGGAATAAGCTGTAAAGGAGTAGCATGTTTCATCTCGTACTTAACGAACTGCTCTGACAAAACGACCTGTGACTTTAAATTTGAATGAGCGAAGAAGCGTCAATTTGCAAAGAAGATTCAAGCTCCGCACTATCTCACCAACAGCGCCACCTTCCTTTTTTATTTCTTATTATCCGATTTTATGAGATCTCTTTCGTATCACAGAGCAAATTCTTTCTATAATACCCTCGGTATCATAATTATCGTAAAACTCCGCTGCTAACTCTTCAGCTTTCGGTACAATATTCTGAATCATATCGGAGAGTATTCTTAAGACAATATTCTGTTTTATCAAAACAGCATCCGCAAACTTCTTCCAATGCTTTTCTTGAAGCCAGCTCGGTCGGTTCTCGCCACCTATCTTCATTGCCAGCTTGTCTGTAAGACTCTCATAAATCTTAGTGCAAAGAAGGTCGTAAAATGGTGCGAGCCGCGGACCAGGATCAGTCAATAGGATAGTAAGGTTCTTTGCATGGGCATCCGCATTGCCAATCAACACATTAAATATGACCCATTGCAAGAGTGCCATCCTATCCGCTGCAGGGCGTATGCTTGACCTATTTAACAGATCGAAACATTGGTTCAACGCCGGTCCACCCTCGCTCTCATATTTCTGTTCTGGAAGAACTCCGAGCGCCTGGCAAAAATCTTCCTGATGAAGACGGACCACCTTGCCTTCTGGTGTTCTTTCCCTGTCAAAGCGTTTTACGATGAATAATGTATCAGGGCCTCTGCGGATTGTTACTTCAGGCACCTGGAGACCAATCTTTCCAGCGAGAATCATGCAGTAGGCCTCATTCATCACAGTCCCTTCAAGGCCTTGAATGGGCGGCTTAAGAATATGCGTGCTTGGAAGGTTACCGGTTGTGAGAAAAATCCTGTCGTTTTCAATGTATATGGGCAGTTTGTTCTGGGCTCCCGCGAGGGACAGGCGAATCCCCCTTTCTCCCGCCATCAATGGCTTTCTCGGTAGCTCAGCTACGATTTTGTGAAGTTCATTTTCGTCAATTTCCCTGTATCCCGGTATATCTTGAGGCAAAGTCCCTTCGGGTAAGACTGAGACAGCGCCGGCACACTCGCCGCCTATCCTCCCTAATAGAATGAAATCATTCTTCTCAGAGATTCCCAGGCGCCGCGCGATAACTCTCCGTATCTCTGCTTCCGGCAGAAGATTAGCGAAAAAGGGGCGGGCCAGGTCATCCACGTAAGGCTCCCTCTGAAAGGGAAGAGCCAAAGACAGCGCAATACTTCCAGGTCGATCTATCCATGCCACATCATATTGAAATATGAATCTTCGCCGTTCGTCAAGCCACAGATAACCTACGAGTCTTTCGTGTAAATAGACCCCAAGCCTATCGCCCACCGCAGTGTTACTCATTTTTCCAACCTCTTGGCAGAATAGTGACCTCCAACCCAAGGCAAGACAAGACCTGAAGGATCTTGCCAATATGAGCGGTTGGTTTTCCATTCTCCACATTTGAGAAAAACCTGTAACCCACGTTGCACATCGCAGCAGCATCAGTAAGTGTCAAACCATCTGCCTTTCTTTTTCTTCTCACCATTATGCCTATATCAGCAGGCGAATTTATTTTCCCTTCCAAGATTACCCCCTTTTTATGCCTTAATATTATTACCGTACGGGAACACTAGTCGTCTATTATAAGTTTGTCAAGCATAATATACCCGTACGGGAATAATATTCATAAGGACACCGGTAAGCAACAATATTATTACCGATAGGGAACATTATTATTCGAAGCCAGCTTCTGCATGCAGGCGGGCTTCGGGTGGCTTCTCTCGTTTCTTGTGAAAACTCGCGGCGCCCTTTTGATTGTAATTCAATTAACTGTTCAGCTAATCAGAATTGACAAGAATGAAATCCTGTCTTAACCAAAGAGGAACGGGAAAATATCTTGCAGAGAAAAATTAAAGAGAAATGTAGATTGTTAAGATAAACGCGTCAATAGTCCGCCGCTCCATGTGCTAAATTTGTGGTAGGCCAGACTGCAAAAGGTGAGAGAAGACGGAGAGGGACGGAGAATCCTTGCTAACACCTACACTTATAAGGCCTCCTCCTGTCAATAGATAAATTTATCCACCAACGAAAATTTTTTCTTCCGCTCTTTCAAAAAACGAACCATCTGACCGTTGGCAGTAATTCTGACTTTGTTTC